>SESG01004554.1_pt1 | contig 93065 bp, 56 predicted proteins | sample 3171421 | NCBI WGS metagenome assembly SESG01 (sample SAMN10866946, study PRJNA518727) | freshwater metagenome | biome: subpolar coniferous forest; feature: holomictic lake; material: water; isolation source: holomictic Lake 227, 6 m and 8 m depth | place: Canada: near Kenora, Ontario | collected...
CCTCTTTGACGGTCAGCAAAGTGCAGGTAAGCATACCCTCAATTTTGACGGTACCAGCTTATCACGCGGTGTTTACATGTACAAACTCAAAGCCGGTGACGTTACCAAGGTGAAAACAATGGTGATTACAGAATAATCAATCTGTTTTTTTTTAAAAAAAGAGGGTACTCCAAAGGTGCCCTCTTTTTTTTTACCTTTAATCGCGCAAAACAAAACTATGAATTCTATCACAAAACAACTGCTACCCTTTCTATTCCTCGTGATTATACAATCCGGATTATATGCACAGGCTGTAGTGACACGGCTCGACACCCTCAGCAAATGCCCGGATAACTTTATCATGCCAATACACATTGAACATTTCCTTGGCGTAGCCTCTATGTCACTTAAAATCAATTATGACACTACAAATCTTGTGTATAATGGTAGTCAAAACCAAAACCCTGCCCTTGGCGGAAACTTCCTAATGAATGGAGTCAATCAGCAGGTAATCCTTTCGTGGTTCTCATTAAATGGCTCTACGCTAGATAGTGGCGTACTGGTTGAATTAAAATTCTTTTATAAGAATAATACAAATACAACACTCGATTGGGATGATACAGTCCCTGGGAATTGTGTGTATACCGATATTATTGGGACTGAATTACCGGCTGTTTTTGTCAATGGGTATATACAAGGGCTCATGAAAGCCCCACTCCCATTAACGCCAGCCAACAATAGCCAGGGTCTTCCTACAGTTGTCGATTTGCATTGGGCTGGCAGTGGATGCACTCCCTTATATACAATAAATGTGGCAACAGACTCCCTTTTTAACAACATCTTCATTACAGCTCCGGGTGTTTTCGGGACCTCATTTTCGGCACAGGGATTAAACATGGAAACGACATACTATTGGCGCTTGCTGGCAACAAATGCCATTTTCGCTACGACATGGTCTGATACCTTTCATTTCAAAACACAAGCCGATGGCATAAATGCGCTAAACCAACATAAGTTCATGGATATCGGTTTGGCACCCAATCCTTGTAATGACCGAACAACGATAAAATTTTCGGGGCCATGTAATTGTAAATTAAAGTTGCGTATGGTCAATATCCTGGGAAAGGTTTTATGGCAAGAAGATATGTTCATGCCTGTCGAGGGGCAGCTGAATTTTGAATTCATTACAGAGGACTACCCATCTGGATTATACCGTATCATATCAGAAAAACTAAACAGTGATCAATACACTATAAAAACCAGTAGTCTAATCATTCAACATTAATTAAAACAATGTTTATTTTCTTATATCATTCTTGAGCCTAAGCAAAAAAAACGAATTATATAATGCTGCACGCCAACGACTTAATAAAATATACAATTTTTTAACAAAAAATTTAAATAAAATATTTCTTGACTTATAGAGATTTTACTAAATTGTCGCTTGAACTGTTGATAGGAAGGATGGGCACGCATGCCCTTCTGAACCTATTGATATTATTGACTTCTGTAGATCCAATCCTCCAAAAGGCCTGTATTTATTGAGTATTTTTGAATTATATATAACCAATCCCCTGATAACACTGGCAATAGAGACCAACGACCCTATCATAGTACAACACACAGAATTCTTCTTGACGCGACAAAAACGGTGCGATCAAGAGGAATCATGTTATTTATTTGCATAAAAGGCTAAAAACCTTCTTAAAATGAAAATTGAAAATAAACATTAATATTTACACAATGAAAACAACCCTAACGCTTATGAACAGTGTGATTACACTTAATTCAAGTGCAAGGAAAACAATCAGGATCAAATACCTGGGCCTACTTTTAGGTCTATTGTCCCTGACTTTCTATGCTCAAGCCACAAACCCGGTCGTTACCACGCTGGGGAATGTTTCAGGATGTCCTGGCCAGGATGTTCTTGTGCCCATGACTGTAACAGGTTTTACCAACATTACCGGTATTTCCATTACAATCAGGTATGACACGAGCCAGTTAATTGGTGTTGGCATACAAAACCTTAACAGTTCCATCAACAATAACTTTCTGTCATATTTTTCTATTCAGGGGGATTCCGGATATCTGGCTATTGCAGCTTACACTGTCAGTGGCAGCATGACTTTGGCATCGGGAAGCTTAATGTTAAATATTAAGTTTACCATTAAAAACAAACCTGTTTTTGCAGGTGTCTCTTTTGATCTTGATCACGCAGGCATATGCGAATATGCCGACAATACACCCGGCACACCTTTACCCATCCCTTCCGTTCCCGGCGATTGGATATCGGGGAGCGTATATACTCAGCCTTCATTTTCACAAAATCCATCGAATCTTACGATTACCCCAGGTGCAAACGGCTATTTCTTTGTCTCTACCATGGGGACCAACTCTTACCAATGGCAAAAAAGCTCAACGACTCCTGACGTGTGGTCAAATTTGACTACTGGAGCTCCTTATGGAGATGTGACTAATGATACCTTATTTATTACAAACGCCATTATTGGCATGAGTGGGTACAAATATCGCTGCATTACCACCAGTATATCTGGCGGTTGCCCGGTACCTTACAACGTTGCAACATCAAAATCTGCTGTGCTGACAGTAGCTGAGCCTTGCCCAACAGTCTATAATGTGACTGGTGGCGGAAGTTATTGTCCGGGAGGTATTGGCGTTCATGTTTTTCTTAGTGGATCACAAACAGGGGTTAACTACCAGCTTAAACTTAACGGATCCAACAGCGGCGCTGTTGTTCCCGGAACAGGAAATGCCATTGATTTTGGCTTAAAAACTGTTGCTGGAACTTATACTGTTGCAGCGATCAATTCAAACGCATGTAGCCCTGAATTGATGAGTCTTAGCGCTGTTGTCAGCTTGTACAATACAACTTCTGCTAATGTAACAAGTAACAGTCCCGTAGGCGGTGTATGCGGTGGTGCGCTAACTGCAGTTACCTACCATCTTAATGGGGTTAAACCATTTACTTTCGTATACAATGACGGTACCAATCATACGATGAATGTGATTACCCATAATGATACCACAATCTTTGTAAATCCCTTGTCAACAACCACATACACCATGATTTCTTCAACAGATGGTCATGGTTGTGCAATGACAATTACAGGTACAGCAGCTCTGGTCACTGTGAAAGCAACACCAACAGCAGTTGCTACGAGCAACAGCCCTTTGTGTACCGGTGGCACACTCAACCTAAGCTCATCAGGTACTACCGGGGCGATCAGTCTTTCATGGACCTTTGGTGCCACACCATTAAGTGGTTCAAATCCGAGTATTTCCAATGTCACTTTAGGCGATGCCGGCGTTTATACACTTCTGGCAACTGGGGCTAATGGTTGTACTGCTACTGCTACAGCTAATGTGCTTGTCAATACGGTTCCTTCGGCAGCCGGCATTGTTAGTGGCCCTGCTACTGCCTGTAAACTGTCAAGCCAGACCTATAGTGTTCCGGCAATTGCCGGCGCTATTACTTATGCTTGGACTTTGCCAACAGGTGCAAGTATCGTTGGCAATAGCACAGGTAATTCTATTGTAGTTCTTTTCTCAGAAACTGCAGTAAATGGAAACATCTCGGTTAGTGGTCATAGCAACTGCGGAGACGGAGCTAGTTCAGCTAAGGCTGTTACTGTAAGTGATGCTCCCGTTGCGAGCGCAACAAACAGTGGCCCGGCTTGTGTTGGTTCTGCTTTAAACTTAACTTCAAATGGCGGTAGTACTTATGCCTGGAGCGGACCCAATTCATTTACATCAACAGTTCAGAATCCTGCTTTTGCCAGTGCAACATCTTTAAATGGCGGATTATATACTGTTACTGTGACCGGATCTACTGGATGTACGAAAACTGCAACTACTACGGTTGTTGTAAATACAAACCCAACAGCATCGGCAGGTGCAAGTCCCAATCCAGTTTGTAGTGGCTCTATCTTAAGCTTAAGCTCGAGTGGTGGAACTTCTTATTCATGGGCAGGTCCTTCCTCCTACATGTCAACAGTACAAAATCCAACTTTTGTGGCCAACCTTGGCTCAACAGGAACTTACAATGTTACTGTCACCAACACCTCGACAGGTTGTAAATCAACTGCCAATGTTTCTGTGACGGTCAATAGCGCCCCAACGGTTATTGTTAATAATAACAACCCTTGTGAAGGGACTTTCCTTAACCTTACCTCAAGCGGTGGCACAAGCTACAGCTGGTCAGGTCCAAACGGATATACTTCTTCTTTGCAAAATCCAAGCATTGCCAGTGTAACAACTGGACAAGCCGGAACCTATAATGTATTAGTTACAGGAGCAAATACCTGTACCAAGACTGGCTCAACAACCGTTGTTGTTAAACTGAAACCAAGTCCTATCACGGCAAGTTCCAATGCCCCTGTTTGCGAAGGCGGAACACTAAATCTAAGCTCCAGTGGTGGTGTAGGTTACTTATGGTCAGGTCCTAGTTCTTATAGTGCCACTGTTCAGAATCCAGCTGCAATTACCAATGCAACTGCTGCAACAAATGCAGGCACCTATAATTTGACTGTAACGGGAAGCAATAGCTGTTCCGCAACAACCTCCACCAATGTTACATTTAATCCGAATCCTGTTGCTAATGCAGGCAGCCCCCAAACTATTTTATCGGGAGCTACTGCAACTTTAAGTGGCTCGGGTAGCGGCGGAAGTGGATCTTACAGCTATAATTGGCAGCCAGCAGCCTCTTTTGTTGATCATACTTTACAAAACCCAACTACAGTTGCAGTGACATCCAATACAAGCTTTAGTCTAATTGTAACGGACTTAAGCACCGGATGTATCAGCAGTCAGTCTACAGTGAACATTACTGTAAGCGCAACACCTCCTTCAATGCTTGTTACTTCTTCTGTCAGTCCTTCACCTTTCTGTCTTGGTGCAACACTGAATTTATCAGGAAGTGCAACAGGTGGTAGCGGTTCATACAGCTACAGCTGGACAGGACCTAATGGATTTGCTTCAACAATTCAAAACCCACAAATCATTAATGCAAGTGCAGCAGCAGCAGGCACCTATAACCTTTCTGTTAATGACGGCGTAAATACCGTCAATGCAACACCTTTTATTATCAGCCATGTTACAAATCCAAATATTTACACACTTAGTGGAAACACGACGTATTGTACAGGTACCGCAGGAGGTAATATTTACCTTGACGGTTCTGAATTGGGTACAACCTATTTCGTTGTAAAAGGCGGAAATAATTATACCCTGGCAGTTGGAACTGGCAGTCCTCTTACAATCGAGGTAACTGCTGGCACCTATACCATGAAAGTAAGCACCAGTTGTGGTGATTTCCCAATGAATGGGCAGGCTATTGTTACAGCTGTCCAGGCTCCAACAGCATTTTTAATGACCGGAGGCGGACTATCCTGTAATTTTACAGAAATCACTGTTGGATTAGCAGGAAGTCAGATTGGTTATAATTATGACTTCTTTAAAAATGGTGTTCTTTTTACCACAATTTCCGGAACTGGCTCCCCTCGTAGCTTTGTTACAACTGAAGCAGGCAGCTATACTGCAAAGGTCACATCAATTTGCGGTACAACAAATATGACTGGCTCATCTAATGTTCAGGTAGGAACAGCACCTTCACTATTCACCGTAAGTGGCGGAGGTAATTATTGTTCCGGAACAAATGGCCCCTCTGTCCTCCTTAGTGGATCAGCAACAGGAGTTACTTACCAATTATTAAAGGATGGCGTTGCGTCCGGTCCAAGCATGAGCGGAACTGGCAACTCAATTAATTTTGGAAGCCAGACAGCCGGAGTTTATACTGTTTCTGCTACCAATCCCTGTGGAACGTTCACCATGACAGGTTCTGCAACTATTATACAGCATACAACACCTTCTACATTCACAGTTACAGGAGGTTCAGGTGCTGACCCGATTTGTGATGTCATTTCCTATGCAATAGGCTTATCTGGTTCACAATCCGGTGTAAAGTATGTATTGCATCACAATGGCAGTCTTGTCGGCGACAGTGTTGCCGGAAGCGGTTCCGCTTTTAGTTTTGGCTCATTCTCAGTAGCAGGAACCTATACAGTGACTGCTACAGGCGCTGGTGCTTGTACCAACAGTAATTTTAATTCTGTATCAATCGTATTAATTTCTTCACCGGTAATTGTTTCAAATCCAACGAACCAAAATATTCTTGAAGGAGCAAATACGAGTTTCAATGCCAGTGGTACAAACGCAGCAACCTATACATGGTATGTGAGCAGTAATGGTGGAAGTAGCTGGACTGCGGTTCTCAACGGAGGAATTTACGCCGGAGCCGGTACTTCAACATTAACACTGACCTCAGTTCCTGCCAGCTTAACTACTTATCAATACAGGTGTACACTTGCTAATGGATCATGTAGTGTTAATACAACTTCAGCCACATTAACTGTGACTCCTTCTGTTGTAAATACTACAGTTTCTTTTAACCAGATGAATTTCTGTCCCGGACAAATCTCTATTCCTGTCAACGTTTCCAACTTCAATGGAGTTGCCGCAATATCAATGGTATTCAACTTCAATGCCAGTGCGCTTACTTATGTTGGTGTTGAGAATGTTAACGCCGGGCTCTTGGACCCATCTAACCTTCTGGTGAATCCATCCAGCAATTCAATTTTCATATCACATTATGTAAATACTTCTTCAAGTAATGTTGGCAATGGTGTATTGTTTAATCTTGTTTTCCAATACAGCGGTGGCAATTCAAACCTCAACTGGGATTTGTCCACACCTGGGAATTGTGAATTATCAGGGGCAAACAGCATTATTTTAAGTTCAACCTTTTTCAGTGGCAGTGTCACTCAATCTGGATATTCTCCGATTATTACCAGTCAGCCAGCTAATACAACCGTAAATGCAGGATTAAATGCCAGCTTCCACCTTACCGCAACCGGTGCAACAAGCTATCAGTGGCAAACTTATACAAGCAGCTGGAATAACATACCTGAAGGATCACCTTATACCGGAACTCAAACTGCTAACCTTCAAATCTCAGGAGTTTCTCTGGCGATGAATGGTAACCTTTACCGTGCTGTCGTTAAAGAAAACATTTGTCAGCTGTCAAGCGTTTCCGAACAAGCTGTCTTAGGTGTTAACGGAGTTGCAGTTGATTTCATCACCACAGCCGGAACAAGCACTGCTTGTATCGGAACGAGTGGTAGTGTACCTGTAAGCGTTTCGGGCATGCCAAATGTTTCTGCTATCTCATTGACTGTAAATTATGATCCTAGCGTAATCGCCAACCTCAGCTATACCAACTTAAATGCGGCATTAGCCGGCGGGAGTATCAATGTAAATAATGTTGCAGGCGACTGGCGGTTTTCCTGGTATCAGATCACACCAATAAGCATATCATCAGGCAACCTCTTTGATATTACTTTTGACTATCTGGGCGGCACTACTGACCTCAGCTGGGATTTAGTACATCCAGGAAATTGCGAATATGATAATGCAGATGGCAATCCAGTTCCGGCAATTTTTGTCAATGGCAATGTGGGTCCTGTTCCAAACCAGGCAATGATCAGCAGCCAACCTTCCAACGTTAGCGTTTCTGATGGAAACAATGCAACTTTCAATGTTGTGGCTACCAATGCAAGCACTTACCAGTGGCAATTAAGCACTGATGGTTTTGCGTGGGGCAATCTATCAAATGGTGGAATTTATAGCGGATCAAACACGGCAACTTTACATATTACACCTGCTTCAGCTGGTATGACCAACTCCTATTATCGTTGTGTTGTTAATGCTGGTAACTGTCCTGCAACCTCAACCTCAGCCAAGTTAACTGTTACGGGTGTTGTTCAGGAAGTTATCACTACAGCTGGGTCAGGAAGCGCTTGTGCTGGTTCTGATGTCCTCGTTCCTGTTGGTGTTCAATTTGCTTCAAATATTGCTGCTATTTCGCTCACCTTACAATACAACCCTGCTTCTTTAGCTTTTGTTGACTATGAGAATCTAAATTCTCAGTTAGCAGGTGGCAGTATCAATACATTCAACTTACCGGGTGAATGGAGATTCTCATGGTATAGCATCACTCCTATCAATATTGCTTCAGGGAATCTTTTTGACCTCAAATTCAACTACCTCGGTGGTAGCAGTGACCTGGTATGGGATGTTGTTAATCCGGGTAACTGTGAATATGACAATTTTGATGGCAACGTCGTTGCAGCCTCTTATATTAATGGTCATGTTGGTCCATCTGCAACACTTGCTGTTGTAAGTTCTCAACCGATGAATACCAGTGTGATTGACGGAAACAATGCTTCTTTCAGCGTAGTTGCTTCAAATGCGACAACTTACCAATGGCAAGTTAGTACAAATGGCAGCACCTGGTCCAATCTTGCTGATGGCGGCATTTATTCAGGAGTTAACACAGCAAACCTGCAAATCACCCCAGCCTCTATCACAATGAACGGTTACGATTATCGCGTTATCATTAATGGCTCTGGTTGTGGCGTTACCTCTGAGTCTGCCAACCTAAACGTTATGCCATTGAGTGGAACTGTTATCACTACTGCCGGAAGCACAACAGCTTGCAGCGGAATCGATGCAATCGTACCAGTTAATGCTCAGAACTTATACAACGTTGCAGCTATCTCACTGAGTCTTAATTACAATCCATCTGTAATTTCTTATCTTTCCTATGAGAACCTGAATGCCCAGTTAGCCGGTGGAAATATGAATGTTTTTGAACTTCCTGGCGTATGGAAATTCTCATGGTATAGCATTAGCCCAATTAATCTCGGATCAGGGAAACTGTTTGATCTGAAATTCAACTACATGGGTGGAAGCACTGACCTTGTTTGGGATCTTTCAGTTCCTGGTTATTGTGAATATGATGATTTTGACGGGAACATTTTACCATCAAGTTTCGTCAATGGCCATATCGGACCTGCCGCTAACCAACCTGTAATCAGTAGTCAACCTGTTTCTGCCAATGTTGTTGACGGAACAAATACTTCATTCAGTATTGTTGCAAGCAATGCAACTTCCTATCAGTGGTATGTAAGTCCAGATGGTGGAACCACCTGGAATACCATCAGCAATGGCGGCAACTACAGTGGTGCAACCTCTGCAAATCTTTCGATCACCCCGGCAAGCATTTCTATGAATGGGTTGAAATATAAAGTATGGGTTGGTGGCGACAACTGTTCCATGTATTCTTCAGTTGCTTCTCTGACTGTAACTCCTTTTATAGCGCCAATTATAACAACGGCAGGCAATACATTGGGATGTCCTCAGAATGCAATTGTGGTTCCGGTTAATGGCCAGTACATCTACAACATTGCAGCTTTATCACTTGATTTAAAATATGATCCATCAGTTCTTACTTATACAGGATACCATAACCTAGACGCACAACTTACGACCGGAAGTTTAAATATTTTCAACATAAGCGGCGAATGGAGAATGTCATGGTATAGCATCACTCCTATTAATATTGGGAATGCAAAAATCCTTGATCTTGACTTCACCTACCTTGGTGGCACTTCAAACCTGACCTGGGATCTGACTGTAGCAGGAAATAACGAGTATGATGATTTTGATGGAAATATCCTTCCTGCAAGCTTTGTAAATGGTTCAGTTGGTCCTAATGGCACCGTACCGGCATTCAGCAGCCAGCCTGCTAATGTCACTGTTAACCATCATGACAATACATCATTCCATGTGGTTGTGAGCCCTGCAACTTCTTATCAGTGGCAAATCAGCACCAATGGTGGCACTAGCTGGTCAAACCTGGCAAATGGTGGTTTTTATAGTGGAGCAACAACAGCAGACCTTGGAATCACCAATGCATTGTACCTGTTGAACGGATACAAATTCCGTTGTGATGTTATCAATAATGTTTGTTCAGCTACTTCAAATGCTGCTACTTTAACAGTTCTTCCGGTAGTACCTTTTAACCTGACAACTTATGCTCCAAGCATGAGCATCTGTCCTGGTACAGATATAGTTGTTCCAATTACTGTTACCGATTTTTATAATGTAGCAGCCAACTCACTGACTTTAGGATATAACACCACCGTGTTAAGCTATACTGGTTTCCAGAACCTGAATCCAGCCATGTCAAGCGCATTAATCAGCGGAACTCCTGGTGAATTTAAATTCTCATGGTATTCGATTACACCACTTAGCCTCGGTGATGCTACTTTGGTTGAATTACTGTTCCATTATAATGGTGGCAGCACCAATTTAACCTGGGATGTTGCAACAACTGGGAATTGTGAGTATAATGATTTTGACGGAAACATTCTACTGTCCTCCTTCGTTAATGGATCAGTTAGTTCTTCTGCTGTTGCACCAGTTATCACATCACAACCTTCAGATCTAACCAGTTTCGTTGGCGCACCTCCTGTAACATTCAGTGTTGCTGCCAGTGGCGCAAGCTCTTACCAATGGCAAGTATCTTCTGATGGGGGTACTAGCTGGGCAAACCTTTCAAACGTAGCTCCTTATTCAGGAACAAATAGCACTACACTTGGTATTGCTGATTTAAGTCTGAGTTTAAATGGCAATAAATATCGTGCCATTGCAAATGGAACCTGCACTCTTTTTGCTACCAGTAATCCAGCGACACTTACCGTTTACTCTTTAATTTTAACAACAATCGGCAGTGTTGACCAGTGTGCCGGAAGTAATTTCAATGTTCCAGTAAGTGTTCAACATCTTTATAATGTTGGTGCAATTTCATTAACATTAAATTACAATAGCGCTGATGTAACCTATGTAGGTTATCAGAACCTTAACCCAGCTATTGATCCTGCTTCATTATTGGTAAATGCAATTGGCGGACAGGTAAAGATTTCTTATTCCAGTCTGACTCCACTTAACTTTGGAGATGGCCAACTACTCAGCCTTATTTTCGCATCGACAGGCAGCAACTCAAGCCTTACTTGGGACAATGTTACTGCAGGTAACTGTGAGTATGTTAACTATTCCAATTCAAGTGTCATCAATTCACAATATGTTAACGGCACTGTTGTAATTTATCCGCTAACCGCCATTACAACCCAGGCTGCTGATGTTATCAGCTACGTTGGAAATGATCCTGCAACTTTTAGTGTAAACGCTGTCAATGCAACGGCCTATCAGTGGCAAGTTTCTACAGATGGTTTAATCTGGACAAATCTTAGCAACACTGCTCCTTATTCCGGAGCCAACACCAACACACTGAGTATTTCACCAGTAAGTCTTAACCAAACGGGGAATCAATTCCGAGTTGTAGCCAGCGGCTTCTGTGCACCGGTTGTAACAGGCACTCCTGCAACACTTACAGTTTACCCAGGCATTATTACGACTGCCGGAAGTGTAACACATTGTATTGGAAGTAACTTCATTGTTCCTGTTACGGTACAAGACCTTTACCATGTAGGTGCAATTTCTCTTACGTTGGATTACAATGCAACTACTTTGACTTATATTGGTTATCAAAACCTTAATGCGGCTATCGACCCAAGCTTACTTTTGGTTAATGCCATTGGTGGTCAGATTAAGATTTCTTATTCCAGTCTGACTCCGCTTAATTTTGATGATGGTCTGGTTCTTGACCTTATTTTCTCTTCAGCAGGCGGCACCTCAAACCTTACATGGGATAACCTAACCCCAGGCAATTGTGAGTATGTTAATCTTAACACCAGTTCTATTATACCTTCACAATATGTTAACGGAACTGTTGTTGCCAACATGCTTACTGCTATTACCTCTAATCCGGTAAATGTAACGCTTGACGAAACCAGTACTGCTACTTTCAATGGAAATGCGGTCAACGCAACTTCATATCAGTGGCAAGTTTCTGCAGATGGTGGATCTAGCTGGTCGAATCTCACAAACAACGCTGTTTATGCTGGAGTAACTACAAATAGTCTGGTACTAACAGGGATTACACTTGACATGAGCGCAAACCAGTATCGTTTGGTTGCCTCTGGTCTTTGTGCTCCTGATGCTGTATCAACAGCTGCTACCTTGACTGTGACACCGATCATCAAGACCATTGCCGGCACGGTAACTTCATGTGCAGGAAATGCGATTCTTGTTCCTGTAAGTGTTGAACATCTCCTTGGTGTTGGTGCTTTATCGCTGTCACTAAATTATGATGCTTCTGTCCTGACTTATGTAGGTTATCAGAATGCCAATTCCTTATTTGATCCAAATATCTTGATGGTGAATGCAGTTGGTGGGCAGGTAAAAATTGCCTACTTCAACGCAAATCCGCTGAATATTGGAAACGGCCTGATGCTAAACCTTATCTTCAGTTCAACCGGTGGAAACTCCAACCTCACATGGGATGTTGTAACTCCTGCAAACTGTGAATACATTAATTCAAACGGTAATAATATCACTTCAACTTATGTTAATGGAAGTCTTCTTGTTCATCCATTACCTGTGATTACATATAACAACATCGGACCATTCTGTGTTGATGCAGCTACATTTACCATGACTGCCTTACCTGGTGGCGGAACCTTTAGTGGAGCCGGTGTTAGCGGGAATAATTTCAACCCGGCTACCGCTGGAGTTGGAACATGGCCTGTAAGCTATAGCTACACTGACCAGTTTGGTTGTAGCAATTCTAAAACGATCAGCGTTGTTGTAAATCCTTTACCTGTTGTCAGCCTCGATGCAGTTGCACCGATTTGCGTCAATGGTGCTGCCCATATCCTTGTTGGTCATCCTTCAGGTGGCACATTCAGTGGAACAGGTGTTGTGAACAATGTGTTTAACCCAGCAATTGCCGGATTAGGAACACATACCATCACTTACACTTATTCTGATGGAAATGGATGTACAAACTTTAGCACAACAACTGTTTTAGTGAATCCTATTCCTGTTGTTAACATTGGAACTTTCGGACCTTTCTGCAGCAACAATGCTCCTGTTCTATTATCTGGAACGCCAGCAGGCGGATCATTCTCCGGGACTGGAGTAGTTGGCAATATGTTCAATCCTTCTATTGCAGGAGCAGGAACATGGACCGTAACTTATACTTATGCTGATGGCAACGCTTGTATCAATTCTGCTTCAACCCAGATTCTTGTTAACCAGCTTCCAACTGCCTTCCCGGTATTTGGTGGTGGCGAATATTGTGCCGGTGGCAATGGTCTGAACGTTGGAACAGGTGGGTCACAAACTGGATTCCAGTATTATCTCTATCTGAATGGCGTGGCAACTGGCCAAGTATTAACAGGTACAGGATCTATCCTAAACTTCGGTCTACAGCACCTTGCCGGTGATTATACTGTTTATGCCATGAACCCAGGAACTGGTTGTAACAATTGGTTAGCCGGGAGTGTGCATATCACCATTAACCCTTTACCTAATGTTTATGGTGGTGGATATACTATCGTTTGTCAGGGAACAAGCACTACATTAAATGCAACTGTTAATGGCGGAACGGCTCCCTATCTCTACAACTGGACTCCTGCATCCGGCCTCAGCAGTGCCAATGTACTTAATCCAATTGCCACTCCACAAACCACAACTTTCTATCAGCTTCTTGTTACCGACTCCAAAGGTTGCTCATCAACGGACAATGCTCTTGTTGTTGTAAATGCAGCTCCTGTTGTTAGTGCTGGCCCTGATAAGGTTATTAATGTTGGAATGATTACTCCTTTGAATGCAACTGTTAGTGGTGGTCATGCTCCTTACACTTATCTCTGGACTCCTGCCACTGGCTTAAATAACGCAGCCAGTCTTAATCCTCTTGCTTCTCCGGCTGTAACAACAACCTATACCTTATTGGTTACTGACAACATCGGTTGTACAGGTACTGACCAGGTAGTTGTTACTGTTTCCAGCACACCATTGGGATATAACATCAACGGTTTTGTGACCTATGACAACGTTCTGAATTCACCAATGAAGAACACCAATGTAATACTGAAACAATCCAATGTTACATTGAGCACAACACTTACTGACGTTGCGGGATCCTATGGGTTCAATACCCTGGCTAACGGAACCTACACACTCAGCGGCTCATGTTCCAAAGCATGGGGTGGTGGAAACTCTGTTGATGCTTTGTTGATGGCTCGTCACTTCGTCGGATTACAACCATTAACCGGACTTAGGTTATTGGCTGGCGATCTGAATGGTGATGGTGTTGTGAATGCTGCAGATGCTCTTCTGGTAATGCGCAGATCAGTACTCCTCGTTAATAGCTTTGTTGTTGGCGATTGGATCTTCGAAAAGAAAACTGCCGTTGTAAATAATGGCAACTTAACTGTTGATTTTAAAGCCTTATGTTTTGGCGATATCAACGGTTCCAACACGAATATCCCTGCACTTAAAGTTAGTCCAAGTGTGAATCTTGAGACACGTGGAAGCCTGACTATTTCGAATGATAAAGAATTTGAATTACCAATTCGTGCCGGTCAGAATCTTGCTTTAGGCGCTGCCTCTCTTGTTATTGACTTCCCAGCCAATGCCATTGATATTGTTGGTGTAAAAGTTGGTGGTGACAGCAAAACCACCAATCTCGTTTACCAGGTACTTGACGGAAAACTCTCCATTGAATGGTACAATCTTGAAGGACTGGTATTAGTTGATAACGACATTCTGTTTACTCTCAACGTGAAAGTAAAAGATATCAACGCTATCAGTAATCTGAATTTCACCATTGAAGCAGAAAGCCAATTGGGTGATCCAACGGCCAATGTCCTTGACCAAAGTGTATTAACCATGCCTAAGCTTCAGTTAATCTCCGGTATTTTCTCCCTGGGTAATAACTATCCAAACCCATTCAAGCAGTTCACCACAATCAACTATACAATTCCAGAAAGCGGAAAAGTAAGCCTGAGTGTGTTTAACCTGCTTGGAGAAAAAGTTGCAGATATTGTTAATGCCAGTCAGGATGCAGGTTCTTACATTGTAAGCCTTGATGAACTTTATTTACAACAGGGTGTTTACACTTACAGATTGCGTTTAGATGGCAAATCTAATAATTACGAACAGTCAAAGAGGATGGTCATCACCCGGTAGTTTTTGAACCGGTATTGAAATAACACTTAATAAAGAAGGCACCACAGGAAGTTCATAATGAACAAATCCGTTGTGGTGCCTTTTTTTAGCGATATTAATTCAATCAATTAATCAATTAAACTCAGCTCTATGAAAACAAAGCTTCTCTCAATTTTAGTGATGCTCATGTTGACCATCTGCGGGATAGGAAGTGCATTTGCACAAAACCCAACCGTCCATGTAGGTAATATGAGTGTATGCCCCGGAACAACTAACGTTAAAGTTCCAATCACTGTACACAATTTAAACAGTTGGGTTGGATCTATTTCCTTGTCTCTCATGTTTAACAACAGTGTTTTAACCTATACCGGATTTACTTCAAGCGCTACTATTGTTGCCAGTGGAACATCTCCGTTGGTCAACAATCCTGCGGCAACCCCCAACAAGATTATATTCTCATGGTTTAGTCTGTCTCCAATAGCATCGTTCCCCGATGGTGATTCTATTTTCATCGTTAAATTTACGGTGAATGGCTCTTCGAATCTTAACTGGGATCTTTCTGCTGCATCGCAAGGAGCTTGTGAAATCTCTGACGACAACGGTTATCCGTATGATGTCACCTGGTTCAATGGAGGTATCACTGCTGCATTACCGAATGCTGATTTCACAAGCACAGCTTCGGTTTGTTCTGGAACCAATTCGACTGTTAGCGTTGATTTCACGGCAGGCACTCCACCATATACCATTGTATATAATGATGGTGTGAATCCAAATGTTACAATCACAACTTCTAATGATCCTTATACTTTTACACAAAACATATCAAGCAGTACAAGCTGGCATTTAGTTTCTGTCTCAACAGCTACCTGCACGAACAACAATGTTAATAAAATAACGACCACCACACTTTCCAGTGGCCCCTTGGCCTATGACGTTAGCGGGGGTGGAAGTATTTGCTCTGGTGGAGCACCCCTTTCTATCGGCTTAGCAAATAGTGAATTAGGTGCTGCTTACCAGCTACATCTGGAAGGGAATCCAATTGGGACTCCAATAGCTGGTACTGGCTATGCCCTTAATTTTGGAAACTTCAGTTCTCCTGGTATTTACACTGCAACAGGGTTAAACTCATGTGGTAATTCAAATATGACCGGCAATGCAACGATCCTGGTATCAGCTGGCCCTACTGTCACCTTGAGTCCATTTTCAAATACTTGTATTAACGCTCAAGCCTTTGGATTAACAGGAGGCTTGCCTGTAGATGGAACTTATAGTGGAGCCGGTATCACCAACGGTGTTTTTACTCCTGCAACGGCAGGTCCCGGATCTCATGTTATCACCTATACCTATACAGAGAATGGTTGTACAAACGCTACCACTCAAAACATTGTAGTAGAATCACTTCCAATCATTTCGATCAATGCTGTTCCTAATTTATGCGCAAGCAGTGAGCCAGTGGCTTTTGTTGTATCTCCTCAGGGAGGCGTATTTACAGGAACCGGTGTTGTCGGGAATACCTTTGACCCTGCCCTGGCAGGTCCTGGTACCTGGGAAGTAACGTATACTTACACTGAACCGACTGGAGCTGGATGCTCCAATATAATAAGTGTCCTTATTACTGTTTATCAAAATACAGCAATCACTTTCAATCCACTGGCCAGCGTTTGCAGAAATGCAGGTCCCCTGGCTTTAAGTGCCACGCCATCAGGCGGAACTTTCAGCGGAATCGGCGTTGAAAATGACCAATTCCTGGCAAGTGTCTCTGGTGTGGGAACCTTCACTGTTACCTATACCTATACGAATGTTAATGGCTGTGTTGCTTCTGCCACGCAGGACATTACCGTTAATGACATGCTTGACCTGGTATTTAACCCAATCGGACCATTTTGTGCCAATGCAGAACCGTTCATTCTCAGTGACAATGGCTTAGGCGGAACCTTTAGTGGAACCGGTGTTTCGCTGGCTATTGACGGTTATCGGTTCAATCCTGCTGTTGCTGGTCCTGGGGTACATACTATTACTTATAATTTGACCGATGTAAATGGTTGTTCCCAAACAGTTTCCAGTGAAGCCACAGTTCTGACACTTCCAATTGCAAGTTTTACTGCATCAAGTTCAATTTGCCCTGGTTCTATTGCTGACTTCACAGTTGTTGTTTCAGGAGGAACGGCCCCTTATCATTTATTTATGAGCACGGGAGGTAATTCTTATGATTTCATTACGAATGACACTTTACAGCTTACTGACGCGCCTCAAATAACTACAGAATATAGTCTTGCCGCAGTGACAGATGCAAATTCTTGTACCATCACACCAAATATCGTTCTTACTGTTGTTGTTTCTCCTTTGCCAGAGATTACATTTGAGCCCGTTGCTCCTGTCTGTTCGAATAATAGTGGCTTTGAGCTTATCGCCTCACCTATGGGTGGAACATTTTCAGGACTTGGCGTCAGCGGAAATCAATTTGTCGCATCATCAGTTGGACCAGGTACTTATCTTGTAACCTATACCTACACTAACGCCGACAATTGCACCAACGAGAAATCAATCGAGATTACTGTAATTTCAATTGTTTATGTCATTTTTGACCCTTCTGATGCCACTTCCAGTATTGGGGGCAATGCTTCCTTTATGGCTACGACAGCTAATGCAACTAGTTTTCAATGGCAGGTTTCTGATAACGGAGGATTGTCATGGGCAGATTTAATGAATGACGCTCATTACTCAGGAGTTAATTCTGAGCAACTGAATATAACTAATATTAGTGCTACGATGAGTGGAAACCTTTACCATCTGGTTGCTTCCGGTCAATGCGAGCCTGCTGCTGTTTCTGCTTATGCCACCTTGAATACCATTTCAGATATAGTAACAACGGCTGGTTCAATAAACACTTGTGCCAATGGCGACGTTCTTATTCCTATTGAAGTTGGTAATTTCAATGATGTAGCAGCATTATCTCTTACGCTTGACTACAGTGCTGGCGTGACTTTTGCAGGCTTCCAGGACGTAAACCCGCTCCTTGATGCAGCTTTCCTAAGTGTTAACGCCAATGCCGACCATGTTAAGATCTCTTACTTCAATGTAAGCCCCATAAATATTGGTAACGGTTTTCTCATGAACCTCAAGTTTACCACTTCAAATGTTGCGGCTACTTTTAGCTGGGATGTTTTAACACCTGGCAATTGCGAATACCAAGATCTCAACTTCAACACCTTGCCATCACAATTTACCAATGGCATTGTACAGATCATTCCAGCACCTCAAATTAGTCTTACCAGTGTAGGTCCGGTATGCGAACATTCGGCTCCGCTTATCCTTTCGGCTTTACCGGCTGGCGGGACTTTCAGTGGTGATGGCGTTTCAGACGGATGGTTCTACCCAGAAGTTGTCGGAGCAGGAACATGGAATGTCACTTATTCATATAATTATGGTCAGACTTGTACCGCCTCTGCCAGCCAGAACATTAGCGTTTTAGCTTTACCTGTTGTCGGTCTGACTGCCATTGGCCCCTTCTGCGAACTCGACGCCCCACTTGCTTTAAATGGCAGCCCAGCTGGCGGTGTTTATTCGGGAGCTGGTGTTGTGAACGGAATGTTTAGTCCTGCAGCTGCCGGACAAGGTGTTCATATGATTAGCTACACCTACACTACTGCTGAAGGTTGCAGTGCAAGTTCTGCTACCGAAGTAACTGTCAATGAATTACCTCAAATCACCTTTGAGCCTCTGGGTAGTGTTTGCTCAAACAGCATATCCATTGACCTTGTGGCTTATCCAGAAGGTGGTACTTTCAGCGGCCCCGGAATCACTGGAAATTCTTTTAGCCCAGGGACTGCCGGAGTCGGAACATTTACCCTCGTTTATACCTATACAAATATCAATGGATGTACCAATTCAGGTTCTTCAACAATTACTGTTAATGATTCTCCAGGTATTGGATTTGGACCTTTAGCTGACGTTTGTGTTAATGCCGATGCAGTTACTCTTTGGGCTATCCCTGCGGGTGGCACATTTAGCGGGACTGGCGTCATTGGTGGAATTTTTTATCCATCAATCGCCGGACCAGGAACATTTTTAATAGTATATTCCTACACATCAGCAGAGAATTGCTCCTCATTAGCAGTTGAGCCTATTACAGTTCATGCCTTGCCGCAAGTGACTATAAACGCTATTGCCGCTTTATGCACTACCGCTTCGCCTGTTCAACTTAGTGGATCTCCTGTAGGAGGTGTCTTTTCAGGACCCGGCGTGGCTGCTGGCAATTTTAATCCAGCAGTAGCCGGACAAGGAACCCATACAATCACCTATACCTATACTGATCTTAACGGATGTTCAAATAGTGCTTCAACGCAGGTTTCTGTAATTTCACTTGACAACGTAAGTTTAAATGCCTCATCAACAGACGTTTGCGCTGACGCAGCCCTTGTATTGTTAACAGGCTCTCCTGCAGGAGGGACCTATTCAGGGACTGGAGTCGTTGGAAATCATTTCAATCCCCAAAGTGGCGCTGGTGTGTATACGGTATCTTATAATTACACAAATCCTTCTGGATGTTCCGGTTCGGCAAGTGTTGCCATCACCGTAAATGCATTACCTATTGTCTTTAATGTTGGTGGTGGTGGTTCATTCTGTAGCGGTGGCGCTGGGGCCAATGTTAGCCTCAGTGGTTCCCAATCCGGTGTTGTATACACCCTCTACCTCAATGGAACATCCACATCAACCCATCTGAACGGCAACGGAAATGCCCTGTCATTTGCAAATATTACAACAGTTGGTTCTTATTCGATTCATGCAGCATCCGCCACTTGTTCGGCAGTGATGAACGGATCTGCAAGCATTACCATTAACAGTGGCTTGAGTATAAATGCAGGAAATGATGTTACCATCAATACCGGAGGAAACACCTCTTTAACGGCTGCGACAATCGGTGGAACTGCTCCTTATACCTATCTCTGGACACCGGGAACTGGCCTTAATAATGCAAGTCTCCCAACAGTTACCGCTAGCCCGCTAGTAAGTACCTTATACGCTGTAATGGTTATGGATGCACTGGGTTGTATGGGCTCCGATGATGTTATGGTAAATGTTATAGTACCACAAAACAATTTAAGCGGTACGGTCACTTATCCAAACTTACAAGCTTCCCCTTTACCTAATGTTAAACTTACCTTGCATGATGTCAGTGGTGTGAATGCAGACCTGATTACATATACTGATGCCAGCGGGCATTATTCTTTCCTGGATCTTGCTCATGCTAATTATGTAATTAATGCAAGTTATTCTCATGTTTGGGGTGGTGGAAATGCAGCTGATGGCCTTATGATGCTGAGACATTTCACAGGGCTTAATACCCTCACCGGGCTCAAACTTCAGGCTGGCGATGTTACCGGAAACGCAAAAATCACTGCAAATGATGCATTAAGTGTTTTGAGACGATTCCTGGGAACTTTAGCCAACTTTGCTCCAGTGGGAGATTGGGCATTTGATCAACCTGCTGTTACAATCAATGGACTCGGAAATCAGCTTGTTAATTTCCAGGGCCTTTGTACAGGGGATGTAAATGCAGATTATAACATCACAGGTGCCAAGACCGCTCCAAGCATTAATGTTCGTGAGGAAGGTTTGGTTACGCTGTCAAACGGGAAAGTTGAATTACCAGTAATTGCCAGGGAGAATATGAGCGTTGGTTCTTTCTCCATGACAATGACATTGCCAAGTAACTTAGAACTTAACTCAGTACAGGTAATGGGTGATAATTCCAACCTTGCTTATCATGTAAATGGTAATGAGCTTAAAATTGGCTGGTTTAGCCTGGAGCCGATGAATCTTACTGTCGGCCAGAGCCTGCTTACGCTGAATTTAAGCGTAAAACCAGGCTTTAATGGAACTTCTATCCAGGTTGATGGTAATAGTGTTCTTACCGACGAAATGGCAACCACAATTAGTAATGCCAGCCTCATGATTCCAAAGATCAGCACTACGTCCACGGATTTGAATTTCATCAGCTATCCTAACCCAGTAAGCAATAGTGCTACATTCAGCTATACTTTGGCTGAAGCTGGCAAAACTCAGCTCAAAATCTTCAATTCACTTGGAGAAACAATCTCCGTGATTACAGATGAATTCCAGGAAGCAGGCTTCCACAGCATTGTTTTTGATGCTTGCAGGCTTGCCCAGGGAATTTATTTCAGCAGAATAACTGTCAATGGAATCACAGAAACGAAGATGATCACCATCAATCGTTAATTCTCTCTAATTTTGCAAAAAGAGGGCGTCTCAAAACTGAGGGCACTGAAAAAGTCCCTCTGACATAAGAAGTAGCTTTAAAGCGGTAAAATACAAGAATAAAATCTTGTATTTTACCGTTTTTTTTTGTACCTTAGTGTCTGAATTAAAGGCACTTAAATGTTAGCACAACAACAAAAACTCCAGCTTAGCACCTACTCAGATTTATATAACCTTATCGTTCCCAAGGATAACCTGCTAAGGAAAATATACGAACTTATCGATTTTTCATTCATTTATGATGAGCTGGTGAACAAATATTGCACTAACAATGGCAGAAATGCGGAAAGTCCTATCCGCATGTTCAAATACCTTTTACTGAAAACGATTTATGACGTTTCGGACGTAGACGTGGTTGAGCGTTCCCGCTTTGACTTGTCATTCAAGTACTTTCTGGATATGGCACCTGAAGAAGACGTGATTGATCCGAGCTCGCTCACAAAGTTTAGAAAGCTTCGATTAAAAGACACTGACCTGCTAAATCTTCTTATAAGTAAGACCGTTTCCATTGCCCTTGAGAAGGGGATCATCAAGTCGTGCTCGATTATTGTAGATGCTACCCATACCGGTTCCAGGTCGAATCCGTTGTCACCAATTGAAGTGTTGAAGGAGCGGGCAAAACAACTACGCAGAGTTGTTTATTCTGCCGATGAAACTTGGACAGATCGGATGCCCAAGAAGAATGAGGACAATGATTTGGAACTTGAGTTGAGTTATTGTAGCGAACTTGAAAAAGAAATAGAATCGCAAGAGCTTCTCTGCTCTCTGCCAAAGGTGAAAGAGAAGTTGAACCTGTTGAAGGAAACCATTGAAGACATTCAGGATCATTATACGCTTTCAAAGGATTCTGATGCAAGAACCGGCCATAAGACACAGGACTCCTCCTTTTTTGGATATAAAACCCACTTAGCCATGACTGAAGAGCGCATCATTACTGCCGCAGTCGTTACATCCGGAGAAAAGGGTGACGGTCCCGAGTTGCCTGAATTGCTTGAAAACAATCAGAAAAACGGAATCCAAGTCGAAACAATCATTGGTGATACAGCATACGCCGGCAAAGAGAATCTTAAAATTGCAAAGGATCAAGGGATTCAGATTGTTGCAACGATGAACCCTGCTATCCATGGCTTCAGAAAAAAAGGAGATACTTTTGATTACAACAAAGATGCTGGAATGTTCGTATGCCCTGCCGGTCACATGGCTACCAGAAAAGCACGCCATGGTGAGAAGGGTGAGGGTACTAATCAAGCGACCTGCTATTACTTTGATGTTGAAAAATGTAAGACCTGTACTTTTAGAGATGGTTGCTATAAACCGGGTGCAAAGTTCAAAAGGTATAGTGTTGCAATAAAATCCGACGAACACTTAGAACAAATATCTTTTCAAAAGACAGAATTTTTTAAAGATAAAGCCAGACACAGATATAAGATTGAAGCAAAAAACAGCGAACTTAAAAATGTTCATGGATATGACAGAGCCAACTCATACGGTATTGAAAGTATGCAAATGCAAGGTGCCATAGCCATTTTTACTGTAAACATCAAAAGAATCCTCAAATTATCAAACTAAAAGAGGTAAAGAGGAAAATTCAAATGGCGAACAGAGGCAAATAGACCCATTTTAAGGCCATAGGTAATACTATTAAGACAAAAGTATCAACTTGAAAAGGTGAAAAAAAAACTGGCAGATGAAGTTAAATACAACATCTGCCAGTTTTTTTTAATTGAAGGTCGCAATAAAGGGCACTTTTTCAGTGGCCTCCAAAACTGAGCGCCCTCTTTTTTTATGCAAGTTTTTTCTATTTTCCGCGTTGGGACAACATAATCATTTTTGCCAATAATTCTGCCTAGCTCGGTTTGTTGGTCATCAATATTCAGTAGACGGGTTTTCGTGTGTTTTGATTCAGAAATTGCATGGACAATCTGGTAAATGTTGTGAGTAAGATAGGTTTTTCTTTTCCCACCAAAACATGCACAACTATACCATCGGGATACCAATCCCAAGATTCCTCTCAATAAAATCAAGGGTTTCAGAAGATGTTTTCGAAAAGGGTGTGAGACAGGAAAATTATTCCCATTTTTCCCACTGAGGACTTGTTTTAAAATCTAAAAAATAACAATGCAAGACTTATCTCGGCGAACCTCTGTGCCTCTATTTCCTCCGCGGGGAGCATGAAAAAAGAGAGCCTTAATAGGATTTCATATTAACTTATAGGGAAGATCGCTCGTTCTTTGTTGGTATTAGCAATCATAACTAATTAGAATGTATTAAAACGACACTGGCTTTTAGAAAACCTTTCTGTGTTGAGATAACTTATTCCAGAAGAATTGGAATTATCTTAAGAGCATTACCTGGCCGTAGCGTTTTCCTTCTTTTTCAAGTAAAACATTTCCCTTACCCATGTATTCAATCACATAATTATAAACACCGACCGGGCACATTGTACCATTTTTCGTACCATCCCATCCCCTATCAATATTGGTGCTTTCAAATATAGATTCTCCCCATCGGGTATAGATATACATATGGAATTGGGTAACAACACCAGAGCTAACAACTTTGAATTGATCATTGAGCAAGTCACCATCCGGGGTGAAGGCATTGGGAATGAACATCTCCGTGCAGGGCAAAATTTCAGTTGAGTCATAAACCACACAACCTTTCCTTTCAACCTCAACCCAATAGATACCCGGTGTGGAAGCATATTGCCATTGTGTATTCATCCCATTTTGCCATTTGTAATTGCATCCATCCAGGAAAGCGCCTGCATCCAGAAGGAAGTTGGTGCCATTACAGACCACAATGCTATCCGGCAGGTTGACCAGCGGAACTGGGTTGACTTCAATTACTGTAGAATCGACTGACTTACACCCATTAACATCAGTTCCTGTTACATAATACGTAGTATTTTCTTTAGGTCTGGCAACTACAACAGGGTTAGCGTTGGAAGATAAACCTGTTGGAGGTTCCCAGAAATAAGACAAAGCCCCGCTTACCGTCAAATTAATCGATTCACCGATACACAGGGTAGCCTCCCAGGGAAGAACCCTGACGAGTGGATTCTCAAATACAGTCACAACAGAGAGCGCAGTGTCAGTACAACCTAAAGCATCTTTCCCAACCACTGAATAAGTAGTGTTATACAAAGGAGTGGCTTTCACCAAAGGCCCAACAGTGACATCCAGGCCTTGCGGTGGTCCCCAGGTAAAGGTACAGGGATGTGAAGATGTCGCCTTTAATTCGACGGTTTCCCCCTGGCATAAGACAGGGCTGGTTGGATTGACAAAAACCTGAAGATTCGAATTGATCATCACCACCACTTCATCAGTAGCCTTACAGCCATTGGTTGATGTCACTGTAACGGTATAAGTAGTTGTAATAAGCGGATTTACAATAATAATCGGTGCACTTACGCCATTACTCCAGGTAAATCCAACACCTCCGGTAGCTTTTAGTGTTGCGGGCGTACCAGGGCAGATAAGCGTGTCATTACCGGCGTTTGCAGGAGGCAGTGGCATCACAGTAACTTTAACGGTGTCGGCCTTTGCACAGCCGTTGTAGGTCACCGTAACAACATAATTTGTTGTCGTAAGCGGAGTAACAATAATTGTTGAATCAATCTGACCACCTGACCATTCATATGTTCCGCCTCCTGTAGCAATCAAAGTTGCAGGCAGTCCATGGCAGACACTCTGATTCGGTCCTGCATTGGCATTTGGAAACGGTTTAATCGATAATTTCACTGAATCGATAGCAGGAGTGGTACAAGGTGCGTTTGGCATGCCTGTAATATATAATGTCACAGTACCAGCGTTAATGTCAGATATACTGGGAGTATAGACCGGGCTTGGAACGATTTGGCTATTAAAGCTACCACCGGTTCCAGAAAAAGTCCACTGAATAGAAGCGTAATTTGAGCCTGTCATCGAGGGACTAAAGGTCTCCCCGGCACAAATAGTTCCATCAGGGCCTGCAGTAACAACCGGAGTCGGAATAACAGTTACCGTCACATTAGCACTTGCCGAACAGCCATAACTTGTCCCGGTAACCGTATACGTTGAGGTAGCCACAGCTGGCACTTTAATTGATGTCGTATTCTGATTCGTACTCCAATGATAGCTTAATGCTCCTGAGGCTGTTAAAACGACAGAATCTCCCTGGCAAGAAGTTACAGGAGAGCCCCCGCTAACGGTAGGAATAAGCATTATATATAAGGTCATTTGGCTGGAAACGTTGACACATGGGGCAACGCCACTACATGAAAGGGTAATGTTGATATGACCGGCCAGGATATCAGCAGCGCTTGGCGTATATTTAATATGAAGTGAATCCGCATTTGTAATCAGAAGTGTCCCTCCAGTTCCTGTGTGACTCCAATGCTTGCCAGTTACATTGGTGGCACTGGCAGCAAGGGTAAAGAAACTTCCGGCACAGATACTGTCATTCGGCCCAACATCAACAACAGGCTTTGGGATGATTGTTAGGGTTTTGATGGCAGAATAATTGTCGAGACAAATCCCTTTGATAAAGGCACGATATTTATAGCCGTTATAGCTGTAAGGAGGATTGGTAAGTAGCAAAGTATTGGAATTTGCACCTGAATAAGGTGGTGAATTCACAATATCAGTAAACGTTACACCACCGTCTGTACTTACCTGCCAGTAATAACTTTGGGTATAGATTGAGTTGACAGTAAACGTTGCATTACTAGTTTCACAAATTGTAATATCTAGTGGTTGTAAAGTTACTAAAGCCTCAAATCCAAGATTATCGATCCGGCCATTCTTATAATGACTGGGCAGGATCGGTGGATCAGCTGGAGGGATGGTCGTTCCAACCCATTCACAATTTCCAACTTGTGTGGTATCAAAAATGAAATTAGAAACGCCGGCAACAGTGTTAAATTTAAATTTAAAGAGTGTATCATTCAAAAAACTTTGGGGCACCAAGCTATACCAGGCCATATTTAACTGCCCAAAACCAGTACCGCCAATGGTTGGGGTTGACCCAACATTAAATTTAGGGTTGTAATAAAGCATCCCTGCATAATTTGAGACTGCCATGTTAAAAGTAGACATCATGGAAATCGCCGTTATTCCGACAGCATTTTTAACTGTTATCGACATAATGACCTGTCCCGGACAAATATGTATCGTATCGTATTTTAAGACAATTGCCTGTGCTTTAGCCGATTGATTGGGCAAAAACATCAACAAGATCAATCCGTAAATGCCGATTTTTAAGATTCTTTGCAGTAAATATGCCATTGTCGCGTATAAAATTCTATTAATATCCTGTTTTATAATCATTAAGACAAAAGCGCATCCCGCTTGGTTGTCCGTGTTATCGCAAATTATTGAGTGTAAAACTCATATTCATACCGTAAGCTATAATCCTGTGCTGCCTGATAAGGGGAAGCCTCTGAAAAAACCATGGATTCAAGCACCCTGCCTTCCTCATCAAACCTTCTGCTGACGCTGGAAATAACATTACCTTCTTCGTCTTTCTCTGTCTGTTTGAGGAACTGCTTATTTTCCAATAACTCATAGTCAACAACAGATTTCTTGGCTTGCGTCTCCTCTTCTACCCTCAACAAAGAATTATTTTCATCATAGAACATCTTGCTGATCTCAACAAGATGACCTTTTGTATTATACCGTAATGTCTTTATTTTGTTACCGGATTCATCATAAAAACTGCTGAACTTTACGGTTCCGTCCTCTTCAAGAGTTTGCTGTTCGTGAGAACTTATTGTAGCATTTTCATGATATGTATAAGACTGAATATCAAGAATATCCCCGCTGAAAGAAACAACTTTATCTTCAATCAGTTTCTCGTTTTCATACAAGAATGTTTCTTCTCTCTCAAGATCACCATCATCGTTGGTGTATGATTTCTTCAATAGCTTTCCCGACTCATTATAAGAATAATTTACCAGGTCGCAGGAACCATCGAGAAAGTGATGGATTTCCTGAACAACGTTTCCCTGCTCATCGCGCACATATTCGCGCCATTCACTAAAGTCATCGCCTTCCTGGATGAATTTCTCTGATGCAAGCATGCCTTTATTATCATAGGTATAAGAAGCCACTTGCTCTCTTTCACCAGCTTGTGTGAACGAAATCTCTTGAATAAGATTTCCTTCAGAATCGTGATCATAACTCAAATAGAGCCAGGGCTCCCTTTCTTCCGCAGGACCATCAGGAAACTCCCTTCCGAAAAAATCAATTTTATAAATTTTCTGACTTTTAACCGTTTTGCTCATAAATAGTGGAAAATGCATACAAAAATAATGATTTTTTCCCTTCCTTCAAGCATCATTAAGAAATACAGATCAGATTGAAGACTTAAAATTCATTCAAAAATGATTAATTTTGCCCCCTCAAAAAAAACATATGAATTTATTAAAACTATCTGTTTTGGCAAGTCTGTTTATTGTCATGATCTCACTCCAGGGTAAAGGACAAAATGTTCCTCCACATGAATATCCTCCATCATTTAAAGAGGACGTTGTAGATGATTATTTTGGAAACAAAGTCCCGGATCCTTACCGCTGGCTCGAAGATGACAAATCTGAAAAGGTGATGTCCTGGGTAAAGATGCAGAATAGTTATACTGAGAAATATTTATCTCGTATCCATGAAAGAATTCCTATTAAAAGAAGACTGACACAATTGTGGAACTTCCCCAAAAGATCGGTTCCTACTTGTGAAAGCAGCCTTTTATTTTATACTGCCAATACCGGTACTCAAAACCAAAGCGTCCTGTTTATGGAGGATCCTAAAAATCCACCGGCAGTGCCAATCTTAGATCCAAACACGCTAAGCCCTGATGGGACTATTGCACTTTCTGAATACAGAGTTTCACCCGACGAAAAATACCTCGCCTATATGAGCAATACCAGTGGTTCGGATTGGGCTGAAATCAGAGTCATTGACCTGAAAACAAAAGAAACAACTGAGGATCAGATAAAATGGGTAAAGTTTTCTGGTATTGCATGGAAAGACAATGGTTTTTATTACAGCAGATACGATAAACCTTCAGAAGGCTCAGAATTAACTAAAGCCAATGAATACCACAAAGTTTATTATCACAAAATTGGCGACAAACAGGAAAAAGATAAACTCATTTTCGAAAATCCTCAGTTTTCAAAAAGGAACTATTCAGCAGACGTCAGTGATGACGGGAGTTGCCTGATTATCTCTGTTACAGAATCTACCAGTGGAAATGCCTTGTTGTTTCTTGACCTCAGCAGCAAGAAATCTTCTGTTAAAACAATCATTTCAGACTTTAACAACGATTATGAATTTGTTGGAAAAATCGGGAAGAACCTGGTTATCCGGACCAACAAAAACTCTTCCAATTACAGACTGATCCTGATTGATCCCCAGAACCCGGAGCCCGGCCAATGGAAAGACTTCATCACTGTAGAAAGCACTATAGTCGTCGAATCTGCAATGCTACTGAAAGACTTTGTCGTTGTTAAAACCATGGATAAAGCCTGTAACAAACTATATGTTTACAATCTCGCAGGCAATTTTTTAAAGACTATCGCACTACCTAGCCTGGGAAGTGTCAGTGGATTGTCAGGGAAAAGCGACAGAAATGATTTCTATTACGGCTTTACCTCTTTTCTTTATCCTTTACAGATTTTCCACAATGACCTGAATTCGAACCAGGAATCTTCCTGGTTTACATCAAAAACCGGTGACATTAACCCTGACGATTATATCGTAAAACAAGAATTATACCCAAGTGATGGTCCCGAAATTCCGATGTTTATTGTGTACAAAAAGGATCTTAAGCTTGACGGAAACAACCCGGCATTGTTATATGGTTACGGCGGATTCAACATCAGTCTCACTCCGAGTTTTAGTGTTTCAAGATTGCTTTTCCTGGAAAATGGCGGCATTTATGCCATGGCAAATATACGTGGCGGTGGCGAATTCGGGGAAGACTGGCACAAAGCCGGGATCCTTGAAAAGAAGCAAAATGTCTTTAATGACTTTATAAAGGCCGCCCTATATTTGATTGAGCAAGGCTATACCAGCAGCCAAAAACTTGCGATCCAGGGAGGATCAAACGGAGGATTGCTGGTGGGTGCTTGCATGACGCAACGCCCTGATTTATTCAAGGTTGCCTTACCTGCAGTTGGCGTTATGGACATGCTTCGTTATCACAAATTCACGATCGGCTGGGCATGGAAGTCAGATTACGGCTGTAGTGATGATAAAGTAGGCTTCAATTACCTTTACAAATACTCTCCGCTACATAACCTTCATAACGGAACCGATTATCCTGCAACACTGATCACAACAGCAGATCATGATGACCGTGTGGTTCCTGCACATTCTTTCAAGTTTGCAGCTACTTTGCAGGAAAAGAATGATGGCAATAACCCTCAGCTCATACGAATTGACGCAAAAGCCGGGCATGGGGCAGGGAAACCAGTATCAAAATCAATTGATGAGGCAACCGATATCTGGGTTTTTACTTTTTATAATCTGGGGATGAAATTCATTTCACCGCAACCCGCTCAAGGAGATCCGGTGCTGAATATCGAAGATCCTTTTGATCCAAGAAAAGATGAATTGCCTGAATATTGGAATAAGCCTGAAACTCAAAAAGAAATGCCTAAATTAAATCCCCCTGCTCCAAAAAAATAAATTAACTATTTGGATCCGTCAGGCATAGTGGCCGGGCGGGACAAACTGGGTGATTTTATTAATACAGAATCGGTAAGAGAATAAAGAAAGGCTTTCAAATCTGATTTCTGCATTTGGGTTAGCTGAGCACCGCCGGTTACGACATGATGCATCAATGGGCTGATTGAAGGGGACCAAACAACTCCTGTGGAATAAAACTCAATCACCTGGTCTAAAGTAGTGAAGCGTCCATCATGCATGTACGGAGCGGTCAGTGCAACATTTCGTAAGGTAGGGGCCTTGTAGGCACCAATATCTTTAGGATCACCTGTAAAATGATAACGGTCACGGGCATCTTCATAAATTCCGGTAAAAATGGTATCTTTTCCATTGTTATAAAACAGGTTGGAAGTAAACAATGGATTTCCGCTGGCACCGTGGCAATGGAAACAGTCGCCGGCGTTCTCGGTGGTAAAAACCACATAACCGCGTAATTCTGCCGGTGACAACTGAGTCTCCCCACGCATATATTTGTCGAATTTCGTATTTGAGGAGTTAATCGTGCGAATAAACTGGGCTACAGCCCTTTCAATATTCTTAAAGGTAACCGTCTTCGTCCCGAAAGCTTTCTCAAATAACTCTGGATAGCCCGGAATACTCTGGATCAATGCTGTAGTCTTGTTTGAATCACCATGCAACTCGTGTGGGGCGATTAACCCTAAATAAACGACATCTTCAAGGGTCCTTTTGATCGGACTTGGATTTTGTGGGCATATCATGCCATTCCAGAAATATCCGTTTGAATTCCACACCAGGTTGATCATGGGTGTCATATAATGAGGTGTAAAAATCCCGGTAATCCCGTGTGGATGTCCACCTGGAAAACTTGGGTTGTTAATGCCACATTCAAAAGCACTTGACTGCACATGGCATGTTCCGCAAGTCATCATGGAATCAGGCTCTGTTCTTCCACTAAGGCGACCATCATAAAAAAGATAGCGACCTAATGCAATCCCTTCCTCTGTCATGGGATTGTCGGGTGTAATATTCAAGAGCGTCGGGAAGAATTTAGGAATCTCTATCTGATAAGGGGTTGGCTTAGGCGCAGATGGCGCATCAGTCTCATGGTTGCACGCCATAAAAACAGAAAACAAAGTCATTCCTGCTACTATTCCCCAAAATTTAAATTTCATCACCATCTATTATATTTGTTTTTAAGGTAAAACACTCATCGAAAACACATCAGCACCATTTTCTTTCGCCCAATTCATGGCGCTTTGATTCATCATAATTGCGCCACCAATACTATCCCAATTCCACAAATGAGGTGTTCTAAACCAGCTTTCAATATTCATTTTTATCGCAATCTTTGTCGTAACGCCTTCTTTGACACTAAACACAGAAGCCGGCAGCGATACTTTTACAAAATTCGGGATGAAAGTGGTATCATTCCCAACTATCTCCATTCCAATACCCATATGAAAGTTAAAGGGATATTCCTGTCCGGAAGGCTGCAACCATTTGCCGTTCATTTTCAAATAGTGAAATCCGCCGCCCATGACATCAGGCCAGAACATATCAACCTGCGGGGGATTGACAAAATAGCCGGTTTTATTAAGTTGTTGATCTAATCCGAGGATGAAATTTAAAGAATCATACGTTCCGATTTCAATCTGATCCGGAACAATCCAGCTAAAGGTATTGGGCAGGTATGTATCGACATAATGGGTATAGTCAGCATCCTTAATCTTATAGGATTTGCCACCATCTTTATAAAGGGTCATATTTGAAATAAAATACTGTATGTCATTGACCATATAATGATTTCCGGCATCATTAACATACTTTAGCGTATCGAATACTAGCGGAACTCCGTTTACTTCATGAGAGAAGACAAATGACATTTTGCTGAAGGACTGTTCTTTATCATCTTTACATGCAATGATGAACAGAAAGAACAAAAAAGTGATTGGCAGTAATTTTCTGGCGGTCATGTTTTTTAGTTTTAAGATCTGATAGCTAGTTTAATATTTCTAGAAAAACACCATACAACAGACACTTGTTTATGTAATATAGTTGTCCTGTATCGACATACTTCTGATAAATCCTTGCCTGAAAACCGTATCTTTGCGGCATGTTATTTAAAATAGGCGATAAAGTTAAGTTTTTAAACCAGAAAGGTGGTGGTGTTGTGTCAAAGATCATATCCCCTGCCCTGGTTAATGTTGCAATTGAGAGTGGTTTTGAGATCCCTACCCTGGCGTCTGACCTAATCCTCATTCAGCCGACGAGTTTTTCCCAGAAGTTTTTCAAAGAAGATTTCAATGTGACACTTCCCAAACACGAGGAAGATGATGATTCGGGGGAAACCCCTGAAAGAATCAGTCCGCTGGTAAATATTGCCGGAAAGAAGACGCTGGCCCGGGGTGTTTACCTTGTTTTCCTTCCCCACAACCAAAAGTGGCTGATCACCGGCAAGCTGGATCTTTACATTGTGAATCATACTGATTATGACCTGATGTATGCCTATTTCCTTCGGGAAGAAGACGGCAGTTTTACCGGCATGGACAATGACAGCATCCCGCCTGCATCGAAAATCTATCTTCAGACCATTGAACGTGAAGAGATCAATGCCTGGAACCGGGGTATTTTGCAGGTTTTGTTTTACAAAGAGACAAATAAAAAAGTGCTTTTGCCTGTCAGCAGCAGCTTTGATGCAAAAGGGAGTCGTTTTGTCAAAGAGGAAAATTACACAGACATGAATGTCTTGGATGGAAAAGCATTAATTGTCACAATTGGCGAGTTAAGCAAACAGGCTGCACTTGACAAAACTGATCTTGATCCGAAATATGGTCACCTGGAAAGCACCTCATCCGGTGCGGAGATTTATCATGAAGCTCCTTTGATTGACAAGCACCGTACAGCGGCCAATGAAGCAGAAGTTGATCTTCATATTGAAGAGCTGATCGAGGATTCACATACGCTGGATACGGCACATATTTTGAATATTCAGCTGGATTACTTCAGCAGGGCATTGGAAAGTGCACTGTCGAACGGTTACCGCAAAGTCATCTTTATTCATGGTGTCGGAAGCGGAACCCTGAAGAGTGAGATTAAGATGATTCTTGACGGATACAAAGGACTGGAACATCGCCAGGCATCCATGGCGAAATATGGAGTGGGTGCGATAGAAGTAAATATTTTTCACAACAGATAGCTCCGGCAGGTCCGGAGCCCGGTCAGCAGCCTGTCTTGTCGCTGCAAACTTCGGTTTGTAGAGGAAAGTCCGGGCAACACAGAGCGCCATACTTCCTAACGGGAAGGTGCTTCGCCAAAAGCGGGGTAACAGAGAGTGCCACAGAGAATTACCGCCATCCCGTTCTGCGGGAAGGTAAGGGTGAAAATGTGAGGTAAGAGCTCACGGCGGAGGGAGGTGACTTCTTCCGGGGGTAAACCTTATGGGTTGAAAGGCCAAATATACCGGGGCAGGCGATTTCGGTCGTCTTAAGGGCTGCTCGCCCGATCCCGGAGGGTAGGTCGTTAGATCCTGCTGGTGACGGCAGGGCAAGATAAATGACAGGAGTCTCGCTTCGGCGGGGAACAGAATCCGGCTTATATGGTTGCTGACCGGGCGCCGGGATGCTGCCCTCTCCCCCGACCCCTCTCCCAAATTGGGCGAGGGGTGACCCTTCGAGCAAACTTATCGGCAGATTGACACACTGGCACATCATCTAACAATCACAATCCTTTCAGATTCATTGCGTCCATCAAAAACCAAACTACAAAAATACACTCCCGGACATACTTTCATCCCGGCATCATTATTTCCATCCCAAAAAATGTCGAACTTTTCAGGACATGCTTTGTCGGTAAAAAAGGTTTTTATTTGTTGACCAAGGCTATTGAAAATGCACAATGATGCCTCGCCCGGGTGATTTAATGAAATATGGATCTTGGTTGTTGTTTGAAATGGATTCGGGCTGATGGTCATTGCCGGATTGTCTTTTTTCCAGGAATTTTGAAGCGATTGATTCTCGGATAACCATAAACCATATTTGAAAGTGCATAATCCGCCATCATAGGTTCCAATCCAGATGTTATTGTCGTCATCGGTCACGATATCAGTAATGTAGTTATCGGTCAGGCCGGAATTTGCGGTATTGTAAACTGTAAAGTTATTACCATCGAACATAGCCACTCCATAACCTTTGGTTCCCAACCAAATATTCTGAAGACTGTCTTTGGTAATACAACTGATCATATTGGACGGAATTCCTGAGTTTGATGTGTTATAGGTCGTCCATAGTGAAAGGTCGGTGCTGACCAGGCCTCTGTCAGTGGCGATCCACAAAGGTTTTCCCGGCAGAATGTCATTAATAGTATCAGAAGCTAAAGGTGAATTCGAAGTATTAAATACAAAAGACGTAGTGCTTGCTGTATCATATTGCAGCAAACCCATTTGACTACCGGCAAAGAGGAAGTTTTCCTTAAGAACCAAAGTGTTTACCGGAGAAATCAAACTAAGTGGGGTGCTTAGAGAACTCCAAAACAAACCGTTGTATTTGTAAATATGGCCTTTATCTGTTCCTGTATATACAGCATTATTATCTCTTGCAATCGCCAAGGTTAATTCATAGGCACTGCAGGGAGTATTCCAGAAATGTTTGGTAAAAACACTTCCATCATAGTGGGCAATACCATTACTGATTCCCATCCAGATATCTGAGGGTCGGCTGTTCAGGCTATACAGACAACTATACTGATGGCAGGAATCATTTACATCAAACTGGTTCCAATTAATCCCATCAAATATTGTCAGACCTGAACCAACAAAGAATCCCGGAAAACTTGGAGGATAATAAGAATCATAAAAGGAATTGAAGAATTCACCGATTGAAAAGCTTTGTGATGAAGGTATATAATTCACTGAGCTGATTCCACCAGCTGTCAGGTCTGAATGTATGGCCGGGGTATAATCAATCCAGCTCCCATTATATTTTGCCAGGCCAAACCACAAACCTACCCAAACAGAATTATTATTATCTAAGTATATTTTGCCTGTTATCGGACCAGGAACTGAGACTGGTATTTGAAAAGGAGGATTGGCGCCTATTCCATTGTATAGCCAATTTACGCCATCATAGTGTACCAAATAATTTCCAACTGAAAGGAGCCAAATATTACCTGAAGTATCTGCTTTAATGTCCTGTGCATGACCCAATGCAACTCCAGTTGGATTAGCGAACATAGTCCAAATTGAACCATTAAATTTATAAACTGATGGCGCTCCACCACACCAAATATTGCCATATTTATCAATCGTGACACAATTGTAAGAGTTTAATGACATAAAAAGCGGAACGGTAGTTGAATTATAGATCGTCCAGTTTAATCCGTCAAATTTCATTAATGCGATCTGGTCACAACAGATCCATAGTTTAGCTGTAGAATCAATTGCTATATCTTTCACATTGTGAACAGGATAAGTATTCATTCCATAAGTAACCAATGTAAAAACAGTCCAGCTTGTTCCATCAAAACGTGCAAGCCCCATTTTGGTTCCTACCCACAGGATTCCCCCTTTAAAAAGAATACTTTGAATTATATTGGATGGAAGGGGTGAATTGAGCGTATTGTAACAGGTCCATGTAGTTCCATTGTAACACATAAGTCCAGTGGTCCCGTCATCAGTACCTATCCATTTATTTCCGAGAGAGTCAATGGCTATTACGGTTAACATAACTGTGGGTATGGCCGAATTGTGCTTGTTAAAAAAGACTGTATTCCCTGTAATCTGGTCATACTTTAACAAGCCGCCACCATGTGTTGCAAGCCACATGATGTTTCCTTCTTGTTCAATACCCGTAATATTCGTGGTGCAAAGGTGATTATCCCATAGAAAATACTGGGCAAAGGAAGGTTTTGCTATGAGTAATAAAAATCCAAAAGAAAGAATAATGCTAAACTTCAAATTGAATGTACTTTTCATGAGTAGCATCAGATTTATAGAAAACACTAAGATAAACATTTTCTTCAACACAAAGGCCACAAGGGAAATACACAAAGATCACAATCCGACCTTGTGCCCTTTGTGCCATTTCTTGGTGATCCTTGTGGTGAAAAAAATGCTGGAGCCCTTTTCCACCAGGTAGGATAACCATCATATCGGCAGATTGAGTCATAATAAAATGGCTTTACTGCCGTTTCTTTGCAAACAACCCTCTGTTGATAAATAAGCCCTGACCCTATCTTTCACGCTTACGAATCTTGTTACTTTTATTTCTAAATTCATCATTATCAATATGAAACGACTTGGGATGCCCATAGTTGCCGTTTTGCTGTTGTGGATACTATCTATACCTGCTTTTTCGCAACAAACTCTTATCTACCAGGATCCGGAAGCGGAATACCGCACTGCCGTCGAGCTCTTTAATGCACAGAAATATGCCTGTGCCCGGCAGAAGTTCCTGGAAATCAGCGATCAGATCACTGACAAAAACTCATTATTGAAAGAAAAAGCAGCGTATTATGCAGCCATTTGTGGTGTGGAGCTCTTCAATTATAACACCGAGCCTGAGCTGACAGAGTTCCTTGAAGAACATCCTGTGACTAGTCTTGAGCCGGAAGCTTCTTATGCACTGGCAAAGATTCAGTATCGTAAAGGTAGCTTTAGCAAAGCCATTCAGTGTTTTTTAAAAGTAGACAAAGGCTCCCTGGATAAGAAAGAAAAAGATGAATTCAACTTTAAATTGGGATATTCTTACCTGCGTGTCAATAAAAATGACAAAGCAGCAACTTACCTTGAAGCGTCAAAAGCCGCAGGATCACTATATGAGGCGCCGGCAACTTATTACCTGGCCCATATTGCTTATCTCAAAAAGGAATATCAGAAAGCGCTGCGTGGCTTTAATTCTTTACGGGATGATGCCACCTTTAAACCCATCGTTCCTTATTATATCATTCAAATTCAATACATGCTTGAGAACTATGAAGCTGTAATGAAAGATGCACCGGCCCTACTGGCAGCCACCAATGCGAAAAGGATACCGGAAATCTCAAAGATGGCAGGTGAGTCCTATTACAAAGCCGGCAAATATGAGGACGCGATCCCCTACCTCCTTACTTACACTGAAAAAAGCAGCCATAGCGCCACTGCCGGGGATTCTTACGAACTTGGTTATGCCTATTATAAAACAAAACAATATGAGAAATCCATTGGATACCTGAATAAAGCGACAGGCACTAATGATACGTTGAGCCAGAATGCCTTTTATCACCTGGGAGATTCCTATCTAAAAACCGGGCAAAAGAAATTTGCGTTAAATTCTTTCCTCTCAGCATACAAGACAGGTCCTGACCCTGTAATCCGTGAAGATGCGCTCTTCAATTATGCAAAACTAAGCTATGAACTTGGCTATAACCCATATAACGAAGCGGTTAAAGCACTAAAACAATACCTGCTTGCCTTCCCCCAAAGTAAAAGGGCTGATGAAGCCAAGACATACCTGGTGAATTTATTGGTTTCAACTAAAAACTATGGGGATGCCATAAAGATCATCGATGAAATAAAAATCAAAAATGACAGGCTCATGGAAATCAGGCAGCGCCTGAATTATTTTATGGGCGTCGATGAATTCAATTCAGGGAATTTCTCCCAGGCAACAAAACTCTTTGAAGAAGCTTCAAAAGCGAGCTATGACCGGACATTATCTGCTTCCGGTATTTATTGGTGCGGAGAAGCCCAATTCAGACTCGGCAATTTCAATGAGGCTGCAGAATATTATCATCAATACCAGCTAACGCCTGGTGCGTATGGACTTGAATATTATATTCTGGCAAATTACAACCTGGGTTATTGTGCTTTTAAAAAGAAGGATTACGACAAAGGCCTCACGGAATTCAGAAAAGTTGCCAACAGCAAAAACAAGGTAGATTCCAAAGTATTGGCAGACAATTGTGCCCGAATGGGTGATTGTTTCTTTGCACTTCGTCGCTTTGATGAAGCCGCTAGTGCTTATGATGATGTGATTAAATTAAACAAAGGCGATGTTGAATATGCGATGTACCAAAAAGCCCTGGCATACGGTGCTGGTGCGCGGGTTGGAGAAAAAGCGGCCACCATGGAGAAATTTATTGCGACTTTCCCAAAGTCTACCATGCAGGCTGAAGCGCGATACGAACTCGGGCTTTCCTATCTCTTAAAGAATGACGAAGCAGCGGCCTTACAGACATTTAACATGCTGGCAGAGAAATACCCCAGCAGCCATTTCGTTAAAAATGCCCTGTTACGCTCAGGACTGGTTTATTATAACAAAGATGACAACGAGAATGCCCTAAAGACTTTCAAGAAAGTCGTCACAGAATTCCCATCGACCCCGGAGTCAAAAGAAGCTTTGGTCAGTATTCGTAACATCTATGTTGATATGAATAAAGTGGATGATTTCTTTGTGTACGCCAAGAATATCCCATTTGCGAATGTTACGAATGCAGAACAGGACTCCATCACCTATCTTGCGGCTGAAAACCGTTATATGGGTGGGGATTGTAACAGTTCATCCCAGGGATTCCGCGATTATCTCGACAAATTTCCCCAGGGATTCTTCAGAACCCAGGCACAGTTCTACCTTGCAGAATGTCTGTATAAAGGAAACAACAGCAATGAAGCTGTGGTATTGTACACACAGGTCATCAATGCCCCAAAATCTAAGTTCACGGAGACGGCGCTGCTTAATGCCGGCATAATTTTCTTCAGCAAGAAAGACTATGAAAAAGCGCTGGAGAATTTCAGCAGTTTAAAAACAAATGCAGAAAACCCAAATAATGTATTTACGGCAATGATTCATATCATGCGCTGTGATTATGAATTGAAGAAATACACGGAAACCGTCGAGGCTACGAATGCACTTTTAGCCAGTGAAAAGATCTCAGATGAACTGGCCTCCGAGGCATGGCTCACACAGGCCAAAGCCGCACTGGTATTGGGAAATGCAGACCTGGCAAAGAAAGGTTTTGAAAAGACATATAAGATTGCGAAAAACGAAAGAGCTGCTGAAGCAAAATACAATTTAGTTTCGATGCTCTACGAAAGCGGAAGTTATAAAGAGGCCGAGAAAGCTGTCTTTGACATCACCAATGAATTTTCTTCCTATGATTATTGGCTCGCAAAAAGCTTTATCCTACTGGCTGATGTCTACCTGAAACTGGACAATGCCTTCCAGGCCAAACAAACGCTTCAAAGCGTAATCGATAATTATGAAGGAAAAGAACTTGTTGACCTGGCAAAGGATAAACTCACTGCCATCAACCAGGCAGAGAAAGATGCTGCCGCGAAAAAGGCAGAAGAGGCACTGAAAAAGGAAAATGAAGGCCTGGTTGAATAGCATTATCAATATCATGAACGCTTTAACAGAAAATAAGAAAATGATGAAATACAGGCCAATTCCAGTCCTTATAACCCTGCTGATCCTGATCTCAAGTGGCAGTTCCCTTTTTGCCCAGGGCAAGCAATACACCGAGGAAGTAACGGTTGTGGCTCCTTATATCCCGAGCATCAGCGATGCGAACAAGATCAACTTTAGCCCGACGGTGCAGGATACGACAATGCCAAAACCTGATTTCACTTATGGAATCAAGTCGACGATAATTCCCACATCTTATGCACCTGATGCCATTGAACCGGCGAAAATGGCTGGGGAACCGATCAGCAAACTCTACGATAATTACCTGAAAGCTGGTTTTGGGAATTACAGCAGTCCGCTTTTTGAGCTTTATCACAACAACTCCCGATCCAAGGACATGAACTACGGATTCAGTTTGCACCACTTTTCATCGGCAGGAAAAATAAAAGATTACGGATTTCCAGGCTTTAGCAACGATGACATTAAAGTTTTTGGCAGAAAAAACTGGGATAAAAAATCGACCCTGAATGCAAGCCTGGGGTTTAATCGCCAGGTATTTCATTATTATGGCTATAAAGAAGCCCAATTCCACACCTTACCGACTAAAGACGAAACAAAGCAACGTTACGCTTTATTCAACGCTAATGTAGGCTGGAAAACGGCCGAAACAGATTCAAGCAAAGTTAGTAATGATTTGAATTTCAAATTCTATCATCTGAATGATCTATTTAAGACGAAAGAGACTTCCTTCAGCCTGGAAGATAAAATCGGGCAAAACGTAAAATGGCTTAGTATTAGTCCGACCCAGAAATGGGAGATTGAAGGTGGTTTTGATTATCATACACGTAAAACAGATCCCCTTGAAAGCCAGAACACCTGGGTTTTGGGTATCAAACCACAGTTCTCGGCAGAATTAGGTGGGCTCAACGTTAATATTGGCCTGAACACACAAATTGTTCATGACACAAGCACTGATCTGCATTTATACCCTATGATCGAAGTAAAAGGCATGCTGATCCCTGAAGTCCTGAGCTTTTATGCCGGCATCGACGGGACCATGAAAGAGTATTCTGAATATGACCTGATCACTGCGAATCCATTTGTTTCACCCATTGTAAAATCCTCTTTTGCCAATGTTACCTACCATTTTTATGGTGGCATCAGGGCGCGATTTTTTGAACAGGCTGATCTCAGGCTTGAAGTGAATCAATCGCATATTGATGACATGCCTTTTTTTATCACCGACTACAGCGTAGTATATGCCAATAAATTTATTGCAGTATATGACAAGGCTGACCTCCTTAAAGTCAAGGCAGATGTTGGGTATCATTTTGAAAAGAAGCTCGAAATCAGAGATGCATTGGAATGGGCCCACTTTATCACAAACATGGAAAAACCCTGGCATGTCCCGGAATTGATCAACACCTTGTCAATCAAGTATAATATTCAGGAAAAGATCATGCTGAATGTGGAATTCATTTACTATGGAAAGATGTATGCACCAGCAAAGCCAGTGGGTACAGAAACAATAGGCAAGGCCATTAGCCTGGATGCCAGGCCCGACCTGAACCTGGGTGTTGAATACAAATATTCCAGACTGATCGGAGCATTTTTGAATGTCAACAACATCCTGAACAAAAATTATCCGCTTTGGTATAATTATCCTTCCAAAGGCATCAATGTGCTTGCCGGGCTGAGCTTTTCTTTCTAAATTTACAGCCTAAACCAATTACTTATGACACTGATTTTAAGCAGGAAAGATGTCATGTCAGTCCTTGAAATGGGCGATTGCATGAAAGTCGTCGAACAAGCCTTTACCGAACTTGCCAATGGCACAGCCGTACTACCCTTACGCACAGCATTGACACCGCCTGACGGATTATCACTATACATGCCTGCCTACCTGAAAGAAATGGGAGCACTGGCTTGTAAGGTAGTAACTGTATATAAAAACAACCCTTCAAAGCATAATCTTCCGACTACCATAGGCAAAGTACTGTTACAGGATCCGGAAACGGGAGATGTGAAATGTATTATGGATGGGGGATATCTTACGGCTGTAAGGACAGGAGCTGCCAGCGGTGTTGCCACACAACATCTTGCCCGGAATGACAAACAACAAGTCGTTGCCATCTTCGGTGCCGGCGTGCAGGCAAAAATGCAGCTCTGGGCCATGAGTATTGCCAGGGATATCAGTCATGCCATGGTCTATGATCTTTCTGATGTCGCCATTGACAATTTCGTGACCGAAATGCAGGCCAAACTGGGCTTCCCTATAAGGAAAGCAACGAATCTCGAAGAAATGTTAAAAGCAGATATCATTTGTGCTGCGACCTCGTCTTCAGACCCCTTGTTCGACGGGCAATTGGTGAGGGCCGGGACCCATATCAACGGGATTGGCAGTCATACCCCACACCAGCGCGAACTCGACAGCACCATCGTTGCCAGGTCCTTGTTTGTAGGAGATTCCAGGGAAGCATGCTTTAAAGAAGCCGGGGATATTATAATCCCTGTTAAAGAAGGAATCATCACCGAAGATCATTTTTATGCAGAACTCGGAGAAATCCTTACCGGAAGGAAAGCAGGCCGAAGCGATAACCAGCAAATCACACTTTTCAAATCCAACGGACTTGCGATACAGGATGTGGCCACGGCGAAACTGGTTTACGACAAAGCGCTGCTGGCAGGGATTGGCGTGAATGTGGAGATATAAATCTCAACATTGATTTTTTGGTTTTAGCCGACTGTAATCATTTTTTTGATGGAATATGAGAACACGGGATCTTTTCATCACATTGTTGCTGACGTTTTGCCTAAGTATGACTACTTCCGCTCAAATAGTCTTTCAAAAGGCATTTGGAGGGACTAATGATGATTATGGGACTTCTGTTCAACAAACGGCTGATAGAGGCTATATTTTTACAGGGGCTACAAGGAGTTTCAGCAAAGGTCAGTATAACATTTACCTGCTTAAAACGGATTCTGTTGGTGATACTTTATGGACCAGTACTTTTGGAGATATCAATAGTGAATATGGATACTGTCTTCAACAAACCAGCGACAAAGGATACATTATTTGCGGATGGTATGATAGCCTAACTGGTTGGTCCAGTCGTAATATGTTTATCATGAAGACGGATTCCAATGGAAATTCAATGTGGATGAAAGGGATAGAGTCTGGAGGGCCCGCGGAAGCATTATCTGTACAGCAAACTCATGATGGTGGTTATATTATAGGGGGCCATATCAATACCATGCCACTGGAGCATTTTTGTTTAATTAAAATTAACCCCAATGGAACAAATGCCTGGGGCAAAACCTACGGTGGAATTACAAATTGTACGAATTATTGTGTAAAGCAATTAGGTGACGGAGGATATATCATGCTTGGCGACGGTACGATTTTCGGCGATGTATCTTTAATCAGGGTCGATAGTAGTGGATCTCTTTTGTGGTCAAAATCCTATGGCGGTGTCGCAAATGCCGAGTCGGGTTACGCTGTGCTTCAAGCCAGCGATGGTGGATTTATTATATCAGGAAGCACAAGGAGTTTTGGATCCGGTGCATCAGATGTGTATGTGATTAAAACTGATTCTGCCGGGAGTTTGTTATGGTCAAAAACATATGGGGGATTGTATAATGATTTCGGGATGGGTATCCAAAAAACTGCCGATGGTGGCTATATACTGACGGGATATTGCTATGTCACGCCAACTGATGATGATGTTTACCTACTTAAATTGACTGCCCTCGGCGACACCTTATGGACCCGTTCATTCGGCGGACCTGGTGCTGATTGGGCTCAATCTGTAAACCTGGCCAGGGATGGCGGATATATTATTGTAGGATCAACGAGTAGTTTTGGCGCCGGGAATTCAGATGTTTACCTGATTAAAACAGATTCTAACGGGAATACTGCTCATTGTCACCAGGGACAGTTTCACACAACAATAACAGTACCGCCTACACTTACAAGCAATCCGGTCACTTTGGTTTCTTCCATTGCTATGGTAGATTTCCCGTTTTACGGAATTGGCGGTGGCGCTTATGTTACGACAATTTGCAGTACAGTTGGAATTCCTGAAATAAAAACCAGCAATTCATTCAGTATTTACCCCAACCCCACGAATCATAATTTTGTGCTGCAATTGGGTTCTGATTATCATAAAGGAAGATTGCAGATTTTCAACATACTTGGAGAAAAGATTTATGAGCAAGATCTGGAACAGGTTTCCACGACGATCAGCCTGAACGCCTCCACTGGAATTTACCTTGTTAAGCTTAGTGATGGGCAAAAATCAGTGGTGAAAAAATTATTCATTCAATAAATGATGTTTCGTTAATTTCTGCATGAAATATATTTACAGGCAACGAACATTAAATACTGTAGTGCAGCCATCCTTCGACTTCGCTACCATTGAAGTAATTTAGTAAACAGTTGTTAGTGTACTTATTACAAAACGGACGTCAATACATATTGTTTTGTTCGAAGAACATTAGCCCTTAGGATGACTGGAGTTCCAAAGTTATTATTCATAACACTGAAGAAAATTTATTGAGAAAATCAATGATTAAATTTGTATTGTAAAATGTTCCTTTGGGAACGTATTACGCTATCGTCATCCTGAGCGGAGTCGAAGGAGGACTGTTGTAAAGATAACTAAATGAATATCATAATTATAAGTACAAAAATAATCGTAACTCCGGATTGAGAACGGTCCTTCGACTCCGCTCAGGATGACGATAGATTTCAACGTTACTTTTGGTAACGTTGAAAAATAAATATTCATGAGCAATATATTTTAATTAATGGCATAAGCCCCGGGACAAGACCTAAACCCAAATTAAATATTTCTCTCGTTTCTATGGCTAGAAGAACTAAAAATCCGGATGCCTAAAGGCTTACACCGATAAATCTCATTTGAATCCTTTGTAATGCTTGTTTTTGTTGCGTTCCTAAGGAACTTATTTTTTCAGGGTTCACTTTTTGTGTATCAGAAGTCCCGCTAGAGACGCCACAATATTATGCCCGGACAACGATTACATTAAATCAGAACATAATTAATAAGTAGACAGGTTAAAGTGTGAATAGGTGGTGATCTTTTCGTTTTCACTTTTCGTTTTTCACTAAAAAGGGTTAAATCTTGTTAAGATTAAGCCTTGTTGAAAACTACATCCCATTTCCTTTCGTTCGAATGTTTTTTGAATAAAAAAAAACTGTATCTTTGTTACAGTACAAAATACACATAACTATCTGAATATGAGTGAAATAAAAAATGGCATGACCCCTGCCGGTAACGGCAATTATACCGCCGAAAACATCCAGGTTCTGGAAGGTCTTGAGGCTGTAAGGAAAAGGCCAGCCATGTATATTGGTGACGTGAGCGAGAGAGGCTTGCATCATTTGGTTTATGAAGTTGTTGACAACTCAATTGACGAAGCCCTTGCAGGCTATTGTACCAGAATCGAAGTTTTCATCCACGAAGACAACTCTATAACTGTTATTGATGATGGCCGTGGAATCCCGACCGACTGGCACGAGAAAGAGCAAAAATCTGCTTTGGAAGTCGTCATGACTGTTCTTCATGCGGGCGGAAAATTCGACAAAGGCAGTTATAAAGTTTCCGGTGGTCTTCATGGCGTCGGCGTTTCCTGCGTAAACGGTCTTTCTGCCCACCTGAAAGCAGAAGTTTACCGCGAAGGCAAAATTTTTGTTCAGGAATATGAATGTGGTATTCCTTTATATCCTGTGAAAGAAATCGGGACTTCAGACAAGACTGGCACCAAAATCGTCTTTACTCCTGATGGAACGATCTTTAACACCCTGGAATACAAATTCGAGATTCTGGCTTCTCGTCTGCGTGAACTTGCTTACCTGAACAAAGGCATTTATCTTTCTATCACCGACCTCAGGGAAAAAGATGAGGCTGGCGAATTTGTCAAAGCCGAATTCTTCTCAGAAGGTGGATTGAAAGATTTTATCGAATACCTGGACATGAACCGGGAAAAACTGATTTTAGACTGTATGTACATGGAAGGTGAGAAAAATGACATCCCTGTCGAAATCGCCATGCACTACAATACATCTTATTCTGAAAACATCCATTCTTACGTTAACAATATCAATACCCACGAAGGGGGGACCCACCTTGCAGGTTTCAGAAGGGGCATGACACGCACACTAAAGTCATATGCCGATAAATCCGGAATGCTGAGCAAACTCAAGTTTGAGATCAGTGGTGATGACTTCCGTGAAGGGCTTACAGCCATCATTTCTGTTAAAGTAATGGAACCACAGTTTGAAGGCCAAACCAAGACGAAACTCGGCAACTCAGAAGTTATGGGAGCTGTCGATCAGTTAGTAAGCGAGCTGCTTGGCAATTACCTGGAAGAACACCCAAAAGATGCCAGGCGTATCGTCGACAAAGTGATCCTGGCTGCCACTGCGCGTCATGCCGCCAGAAAAGCACGCGAACTCGTGCAACGTAAAGGTGCACTTTCAGGCTCCGGACTTCCTGGAAAACTTGCTGACTGTTCCGAAAAAGATGCTTCCAAATGTGAGATATTCCTCGTCGAGGGTGATTCCGCAGGCGGCACGGCAAAACAAGGCCGTGACCGTAGCTTCCAGGCGATCCTGCCACTCAGGGGAAAGATCCTCAACGTAGAAAAAGCTATGCAGCATAAAATCTATGAGTCAGAAGAAATTAAAAACATCTTCCTGGCTTTGGGACTTACCATCGGAACGGAAGATGACAGCATGGCACTGAATCTGGACAAGCTTCGCTACCATAAAGTGATTATCATGACGGATGCTGACATCGACGGTAGCCACATCGCTACCCTCATCCTGACGTTCTTCTTCCGTTATATGAAAGAAATGATCGAAATGGGCTATGTCTACATCGCAACACCCCCACTCTTCCTGATCAAAAAAGGCAAGGATGAGCGTTATTGCTGGAACGAAGAAGAACGCGTAGCCTATGTTAAAGAACTGGCCGGCGGAGGTAACGAAGCCAATGTCCACATCCAGCGCTATAAAGGTTTGGGAGAAATGAACGCCGAACAACTCTGGCTTACGACCATGAATCCTTCTTTCAGAACTTTACGCCGTGTGACCATCGAAAATGGGACAGAAGCTGACCGTATTTTCTCAATGTTGATGGGTGACGAAGTACCACCCCGCCGTGAATTCATCGAGAAGAATGCCAAATACGCCAACATCGACGTCTAGATCGTCGATTATTTCCTGTTTTGCCAACATTATGCACGCTTTATGCGTTAATTTGTCGTCTTATTAATTACCCTGCCGTTATGAAACACTTACGCTGGACGTTTGCTGTGACTTTGCTCTGGATTCTATGCTCTTTCATCCCCAGTGATGTAAAGATCAAAGATGAACAGCTGCTGAAGCTGATCTTTGAAAATGTCAATGTGAACCATTTCAAGCCATTGGCTATTGACGATGAATTCTCAAAGAAAGCCTTTACACTTTATCTGAAACGCCTCGATCTCAACAAACGTTTTTTGCTAAAAGAAGACGTTTCAAAGATGAATGCCTATGAAGAGAAGATCGACGATGAAATCATGAACGGCACTTTCGACTTCTTTAATATGTCGACTGAGATCTATTCACAAAGAGTTAAAGAAGCCAAAACGTTTTATACTGAAATCCTGGCGAATCCAATGGAATTCAATGCAAACGAAACTTACCAGACGGATCCGGAAAAGAAAGAATGGGCAAAAGACAAAATCGCCCTACAGGATGACTGGCGCAAGATGCTGAAATATGACATCATGAGCCGCATTGAAGATCAGCTTACCGTCCAGGAAAAAGACAAGAAAGACAACGACACCACTGTTCATCAAAAAACCTTTGCTGAATTGGAAAAAGACAGCCGTGATAAAGTCAGGAAGCGTTACGACGACTGGATCAAACGTATCGAGCAAGACAACCGTGACGACCGCATGGCCTTTTATATGAATTGCCTGCTGAATGTCTACGACCCTCATTCTGAATATTTCCCACCCAAAGACAAACAGAATTTCGATATTGCCATGTCAGGCCAACTCGAAGGCATCGGAGCCACCCTCCAGGAAAAAGACGGCTATGTAAAAGTCGTACAGATCGTTGTCGGCAGCCCTTCCTGGAAACAAGGTCAGCTCAAGGAAGGCGATTTAATCCTCAAGGTAGCCCAGGGCAATGATGAGCCTGTCGACATCGTCGACATGCGTCTCGACAATGCCGTGAAACTGGTTCGCGGAAAAAAAGGGACTACAGTGAAACTCACTGTAAAAAAACCTGACAACAGTATCGTTGTCATCTCAATCGTCCGTGATGTCGTCATCATCGAAGATACCTTTGCCAAGTCAGTGACGATAGACGTTCCCGGCGGAAAAGGTAAAATCGGTTATATCTACCTGCCTACATTCTATGCCGATTTCAACAATCTGGGTGGACGTCGTGCATCAACAGATGTGAAAAAAGAGATTGAAAAACTAAAAAAAGAAAACATCAGCGGCATTATCTTCGACCTCAGAAACGACGGCGGTGGTTCATTACTTGATGCTGTTGACATTGCTGGTTTGTTTATTCCCAGGGGACCCGTTGTGCAGGTTAAGGCACGTTATGGCTCCCCGTATATTTATGACGATAAAGATCCTGCGCTCGATTATGATGGTCCGCTCGTTGTGATGGTCAACAATTACAGCGCATCTGCTTCCGAGATATTCGCTGCCGCTATGCAGGATTATGGCCGCGGACTGATCATGGGGACACCTTCTACCTATGGCAAGGGTACGGTTCAGCGTTTCTTCGACATTGAGCCTCAGCAAAGAGCTGCCAATGAAGATGATGGCTCTGTGAAACTCACCATCCAGAAATTTTACCGTATCAATGGTGGCTCAACACAACTAAAAGGTGTTACACCCGATGTCATCTTACCCGATGTTTATGGAGACCTCGACCGCGGTGAAAAAGAAGCTGACTATCCCATGCCATGGAGTCATATCGACCCGGTTAGCTTTACCAAATGGAACCAACCGCTTCCAATCAATGATATCGTTAGTGCTTCGAATAAAAGAGTTGAAAAAGATCCTACCTTCAACCTGATCCAGGAAAATGCCAAACGTTTTTCCAGGATGAAAGAGGAATCTGTTGTTAATCTGAACCTCGACAAATACAGGTCACAGCAAAAGAAAAACCAGGAAGAGGTAAAGAAATTCGAGCGGATTGGCAAGGACAGCACCGGTCTCATTATCACCCCGCTTCAAGTCGATGTTGACAGGATCAAACAAGATTCTTCTGCACAGGCAAGGTCCAAAGCATGGCAAAAGAACCTGACGAAGGACATTTATCTTTACCAGGCAACGCAGGTGATGCAGGATATTGAGAAAAGATTGAAGTAATTGCCCCACCTAAATCCTCCCCATTCGGGGAGGACTTGTTAAACTTCGAGTAAAGATTAGGATTTGTTAATATAGGATTTTGCTTGAATTAAGGATAGAAATACCCCTTTCCTCCCCGAATGGGGAGGGCAGGGAGGGGCTAAAGAAACAAATTCCCAGTAAACCCAGAAGTAAGTCCCGCACCAATTGCTTCTTTCATCAACCTTTCTATCGCGACCCTGCCATCATCTCCAAGATCCAAAGAATGTTGGTTGACGTAAAGATCTATATGTTTCTGAATCACGTCATCAGCAGTAGCTTGCGCATGGTGTTTGATGAATTCCCAGCCGATCTTTGGATTCGCAAAAGCAAATTTCACACTCTCTTTAAGGATGTTGTTCACTTTTAGCTTTACCTCCTGTGGCAGGGAGCGTTTCATGACGATCCCACCCAATGGCACCAGCGTTCCGGTACGGGATTCCCAGAGATCACCGATATCGGCCATTTTTCGCAAACCCTTGGCCTCATAGGTAAAACGACTTTCATGAATCACCAGTCCGACATCAGCAATATCCTGTAAAACGGCATCTTCAATTTCGGAGAAAATTAATTCGCTTTTGTTTTTAGCCTCAGGAAAAAGCAAACTCAACAATAAATTGGCTGTTGTATTCTTTCCGGGTATCGCAATGCGAAGATTTGGAAGGTCTTCCAGACTAAGATCCTTTTTTGTGACGAGTAAAGGGCCACAACTTTCTCCCAGGGCAGCGCCGGCATCCAAGAGGAAATAATTTGAAGCCAGGTTCAGGAAGGCGGCAAAACTCACTTTCGTGATATCGAGTTCGCCAGCCAGGGCAGTAAGGTTCAGCGCTTCAACATCGGCAATATAAAAGTTGAATTCAAGACCTTGCAGATCGATCCGATTGTTGACGATGGCCTCAAAAATAAAGGCGTCATTGGGGCAAGAGGAAAATCCGAGGCTAAGCCTAGTTGTATTCATTTTCGTGAACATTTTATTTTAGAGTTCACACATATTACACAGAGGAAAATTCAATTGATTGATTTTCTGTGTAATCTGTGATATTTTCTGAGTAATCTATGTGAAAAAACAATTTACAATTCAATTAAAATTTCTTTTACCGCTTTTGCCAGGTTTTCCAGTGCCAATGGGATATTCCAGTTATCGCGATTCCGTTTTTCCACATAATTTGAAACCGCACGGATCTGAAGGCAAGGGATATTCTCCATTCGGCAGGTATAAAAAAATGCGGCTCCTTCCATACTTTCTACATCCGGATTAAAAAGATCAACGACTTCGGCAATTGATTGTTCATCGCCATGAACCGTATTTACTGTGATGCCTTTTACTTTTTTTATTTTTTCTAAGAAAGCAGAATCATGGGTACTGCTTGCCATCAGTTTCCCTTCATGATACGGGAAATCGTTCGGGCCAAGGAGAGAAATCTGTGGGGCGGTCAGGAACTTCGAACCATCCTGAGCACCCATTTCCGAAAAACAATCCTCCATAATATTGACGACCTCTCCAATCGCAAGACTCCTGTCAAAACTTCCTGCAATGCCAATATTAACAGCCAGGTCGGGCTTATAAAACTGTAAAGTCTTCCCGGTCCAGAAAGCGGTTGCAACCATCCCAACGCCCGTAATCAGCGTTTCTATTTCGTGGCCCTGGTTGGCCTGGTCTTCCCAGGCGAGAGATTGCATCACACCATCAAGTTCTTTTTCAGTAGCAACAACGAGAAGAATTTTCATTGATATTTTTCTTGCGAAAGTATAGATTTTTTAAGACTCACCGCGGAGACAGGGAGAAACAGAGTTACGCAGAGAAGATTCCCTGAAAATGATGATCAGATGTTTACATAATTTATTATTCCATATTTGCTTTATGTCCATAAAAAAATGAACCACTTAGACACATAGAACACATAGGCCTGTGAATCATTACTTGCTTCTTAATTCTTGCTTCGAAAAAGCCTGGAATAGAACACTGATGACTCGGATTGGGCTGATTAAAACAGATTTGTAACCATACCCTTGCGACTTTGCGACTTTGCGAGAAAAATTGTTTCACGCTAAGACGCAAAGACGCCAAGGAAAAATATCCGCGAGAATCCGCGAGAATCCGCTTCATCCGCAATATCCGCTTCATCCGCATTCTATCAGAATGGATATTGGGATGATGCATTTTTACGGTCAGGAGAAGAATAATTTATCTTAATATTTTATATATAACTAAAATTTATTTTTTAATAATAATTTTCTCTATTTCATATAAAAATAGCCTATATTTAAAGACACTAAAACTAAGAACTATGAAAACTAGAATCCCCCCCCATTCACATGTAGTCATTCTGACTATGTTATGCATGATGTGCATTGCAGTACAATCACAGGCAAGTAATTCAATGACTCCAGCTTCAAAATTGTCGTGTCACATTCTGGACTTCAAAACACCCTGGACTTCTTTTCTTGCACCACCGCCACCTGTTTATCAACTGACTAGTGTTACAGTTATCAATGTCACATGCCCGAATTTACATGACGGATCTATTGAAATTGATCTGATTAATGGGATGTCAATTCCTGGGGCAACAGCTCCATATGAAATTATCTTCGAAAGAAGAATCGACCATTCTGATTCATATCTTCTAATTGATCATATTTACAATAGCAATTCCAATTCTCAACTTTACCATAATCTGATATATGGTTATTACCATATTGTTGTTATTGATGCTTTGGGAAACTCATGGGAAAAATATGTCTCCCTGATTGAAGATAACACCTTGTGGCCTATTCAACCCGTAGCAGACAGAGCAGGTGGTGTGGATATTAAAACGGACAATAATGGGAATGTATTTGCTACCGGCTATTTCGGAGGTTCAATAATATTTAAATCACTTTTTTATACCAGCCCAAACGAAAATAATGGTTACCTGGTTCGCTTTGACCCCTGTGGGAATGTAGTCTGGGACAAACAATTCGGACAAAACGGGGATTGTACACCAACAGCACTTTGTATAGATGGAAATGGATTTGTTATCGTGTCTGGTATATTTAAGGGTAATATCGATTTTTCAAACACGATAAGTCTTAATTCACTAGGAATTTATCAAAATGGATTTGTTGCAAAATTTAATCCGACAAATGGAAATTGCATTTGGGCTGTCCAATTTAAATGTGACGGTTCTTTAAGGGCCAAAGACATAACAGCTGATGTTAATGGTGATATTTTCCTTTTAGGGGACTTTGATGGAGTTTCTTTGGAATTTTACAATTCAGGAAGTCCTACACCATTTAGTAGCGTTCTGAGTCCAATGAATCCAACACAACCATATACAGACCTCTATCTGGCTGTTATAAATGCAAACGGAGCTTTTCAGTGGGCAGACAATTGGTCATTATCAACTCAATTGAATGACAAAGCGGGGGGAATTTGTTGTGCAACTCATCCAGATCTCAATGCAACTGATATATATGTCACCGGAATGAATAACAATACTGATTTCTTTGCACGGCATTTTTTATGGGATAATTCAGCTTCAATGACGTATAATACTTTTTATGTTATAAATCTAATTTCGGAAATGGAGGGCACAAGTGTTGCCGTTTATGATGATCTTAAAAACAAACGCCATATTTCTTTTTCCGGGAATATCTTTCCGCCTACCATAATCCCAAACACGTCATTCCCTTTTATTAACACGACAGTAGTTGATCAAAATTACCCAGGACTTCAATTTTTGACACTCCCAATTAATCTTATAAACAATGGTCCTGTTACGTATAATTATTCGACAGATATTGCAATAAATCAATTTACAGGAGAGACTTTCGTTAGTGGAGGTTTTAATGAAAGTGGTAACATACCAAGTAATCCTGGTACATTTTGCCCACAAGATGCCACAATCAACAATCCACTTGGAGAAGACTTTTTCCTTTTCGCATTTAACCGTGGAACAAGTTGTTCTCAACAACTAAGTTGGTGGGCAAGCCTATACTCCGTTGATTTTCTGTATCCTGCAACTACTGAATTGGTATCCGGAATTTGTGCCAATAAAGATATTAACAGGCCAAATACGTCATTTTTAACTGGTGCATTTAACGGTGATGAAATGGAAGTTTTTAGTGGCTTTCCTTCATTACCCTTGTCGATATTCCCGACCAACCCTACAGGGTTATCAAATTGTTTTATTTCAAGAGTTTTCGAAGATGGGGGACCCTATTTTCATTTTAAATCAACAGAAAGCAATAACCAAATTAACATTCCAACTGCCATTGAAGACAGAATTAAGTTCTATCCCAATCCTGCAAAATCAGGAATCAACATAAGTGTTTCGGGCAATACAGATATCTTTGTAAAGACAATTTTACTTGACTTAACGGGTAAGAAGGTTGCTGATATCTATTCAGGGCCATTGAATAAATCGGGTATAGACATTGATATAAGGTATATTAGCAGTGGTATGTATTTTTTGAATATTGAATCGGAGGGAAGAAGCATTAACAATAAACTTCTAGTCCTTTAATACTATGACAAGCCTGATTAATCGCAATGTTTTAAGATTGAGAATATCACTTAAAACAATGATGCTAATATTATTTAGCTTTTGGTCTAACATGTCGTTTTCCCAGGTTAACACCGATGATTCAATAGCCCTCGTTGCGCTTTATAATACAACCAACGGTACTAACTGGTATCATAATGACAACTGGCTAAGTGGTCCTGTAAATACATGGTGGGGAATAACGATATTGGGATCATATGTGCATATAATTACTTTAGAAAGTAATAACCTTAATGGTTATTTAAGTGATGGGTTTACAAATGTTGATTCTGTAAGAGAATTAAACATATCTAACAATCATCTCACTGGAGTGATTCCCTCTACAATCAATGAAATGACAAAACTGAATGGACTTTTATTGTCTGGAAATCACTTCATTTCACCGATTCCTGAATCAATAGCAACATTATATTCACTCATTAATTTCCGCATATCCAACAATGATTTTACCGGAGCTTTTCCTGATACATTATTTAAAAAGCCACCATTTTTCGGAACCTATGTGATTGATTCTAATGAGTTTTCAAGTCTTCCCTATTACTCAAATTTCCACGCTTTAATACTATGCGACAACAACAAACTTAATTTTACGGATATACTTCCATACACTACGGCTCCACCTGCCGGAAGTTTACTCATTACTTATGCTCCTCAGGATAGCATCGGCATCCCCTATGATACTGTTGTTACTGTCGGTGACAGCATCAAGCTGAGTGCATGGACAGGCGGTGCCGGGAATCAGTATATGTGGAAAAAAGGTTTTATGTATATAACCTTATGGGATACCGCAAGTACGCTGACCTTGAATAACATTCAACTCAATCAGAGCGGATATTATTCCTGTGACATCAAAAATGCGGGTGCTCCATTGCTGACCCTGTGCAGGAAACTGATACATGTACAGGTGAATCTCCCGGATGCCGTCCCGACCATTCCTGACAAACCTGATCCCATGCTCAGCTTCAACCCTGAGAATCAATTCCTCAGGATTCAACTGAACTTCCCCTCCAGAACAGACGTCAGATCCTATTTGTACGATATGATGGGACGAAAAGTGATGACACTATATGAGGATAAAACCACCTACCAGGATTTACATTATTACCTCAACTGGCTAAAACCCGGTATATACCTGGTAAACCTGCAATACAACGGAGAACAACATTCCACTAAAATATTAATCAGATAAAAATATTATTTGCATTTTTCTATGTGTTCTATGTGCCTATGTGGTAAAAAAAATGAACCACATAGACACATAGTCCACATTAGTAAAAAAACTATATTCGTTGTAAATATCCAAAAATGGATTTGCACAGCGCCCGTTTGGTATTCAGTCCGTTCACCGAAAGTGATTTCAGCAAATATCTGAAGCTGGTTACTGATCCCCGGGTCATGGAAATGATCACCGGAAGGGCTTTGTCAGAGCTCGAGGCCATGGACCGTTTTATCGGCAACCTTTTATGTAACATGGAACATCCTGATATTGGATGGTACTCAGTCCATACAAACGATGACAGGACTTTTATTGGCCTTGCAAAAATCGTTATGACCGCTAAGCATGAAGCCGAAATCGGGTATTCCCTCCTGACGGAACATTGGGGAAAGGGCTATGGAAGTGAGATTTCTGAGACCATGGTTCTACATGCAAAAACGATTCGCAGCATTCATTCTCTTATCGCCATCATAGACCCGGCAAACAAGGTTTCAAAGCGGATCCTGGAAAAAGGTAATTTCCTTTTAGACAAGGTTTGTGAGCTGAATGGGCTTCCGGGTGAGATTTACAGATTGAATTTCAAATTCCTCACCGCGTAGAAACAGAGAAACAGAGTTACGCAGATTAATTCTCTTCGTAACTCTGTTCCTTAGCGTCTTAGCGGTGAGGCTAAAAAGAATCTATTTTTTAATATTAGGCTGCTCGAGACCGTAGCCCTTCTTGCGGTCCTCAGCCTTTAAAAGGAAGGCAAAAACCAGCGCCAAAACCCCAAATGAGGTAAAGATCAGCATCGGGATTGTATAATTATAGGTAGTCGAAAGCTGCCCATCGATCATCACTGTGCCTGTAACACAATATTTATCCAAAACCCAGCCAATCAGCAGCGGAACACCCATCAATCCCCAGTTCTGTACCCAGAAAATAAGCGCATAAGCCGTCCCCAACTGTCGTTCAGGGATGATTTTAGGAACAGAAGGCCACATGGCCGAAGGCACCAGTGAGAATCCAACACCCAAAATCAAAATCAGGGCGATGGCAACAAAATAACTATTAAAAATAGCCACAGAGAATAAGAGGTGAACCAGGATAATCAACACAGCGCCAATGATCATAATCGTTGCACCCTTGCCTTTTTTATCATAAATTCCACCAAAAACGGGTGTGAGCAAAATCGTCCCAAAAGGCAGCAATCCAGGAATTGCACCGGCCCAGTATGGACTCACGCCAAATTTATTCACCATCAAATCTGTCGCATATTTCAGGAAGGGAAATACTGCGGAATAGAACAAAACACAAAGAATTGCGATATACCACCAGCCTCTGTTCTTTACGATTTCGAGTATATCACCCATCTTAAACTCTTCTTCAGGCTCAACATCCCTGCCGGCATTGTCAGCAGCGACAGAAGCGTCCAGCTTTTTGTCTTCGAAAGTATAGATAAAGAAGGCGATCAGACCGATACACAGCATAATGAGGCAGATCAGAACCGGAGCCGCAACATGATGAAACGCCAAAGCAATTGGCAGTGAGGTAGAGATTGCAAGGGCCGTACCCAGTCGGGCAATCGAAAGCTGCATCCCCATCGCAAGGGCCATTTCGTGACCTTTAAACCACTTGACAATAATTTTAGAAACCGTGATTCCTGCTACTTCAACGCCAACGGCAAATATGGCATACCCGATAGCAGCTACCATTACCTGTGCTTTCCATCCGAGTAATACCTGGTTATCCAGGGCATGTGTCGAAACAGCCCAGTATTTTATCGCAGTACCGACCACCATAACTACAGCTGACATCATCCCGGTGAAACGCACACCCATTTTGTCGAGGATAATACCCCCAATGATCAGGAAAAACAGGAATACATTAAACCAGCCATAGGCACTTGTAAAAAAGCCATATTCGGTGCTGTTCCAGTGAAGTTCATTTTCGAGAAGGCCCTTCAGCGGGGCCATGACATCTGCCAGGTAATAGCCGGCAAACATGGTAAAAGCGACGATAAGCAAGGCAGTCCAGCGGGCTGCTTTGGAATCGCGTAAAGTTCTCCTAAGTGTTTCGGTCATGGGTTTCTTTCCTTTAAATTAATTTATAAGGGCCAAAAATACAGTTTTATTTCCAATAATATGGCGACGACAAAAGCGTTGTCAGGAATAGCTCTCAAGCTGATAAGTACTTATTTTGTACCTTTGCCGGCACAATGAAACAAAAACCCGGAAATAACAATCTTCTCCCTGGGATCCTGATCCTTAGCCTGTTTTTCTTCTTCATGAATCCGGGCAAAGCGCAACTTAGCCTGTCAGGAAAACCTTACATCGATCAGCATTCAACTGAGCTCAAAGCCCTTTCGCAAAAAATCCTTGATCGCCCATTTCTACCGGGCCTCGACCGGGAAGATTCGGCCAACGACAAAGCCGGTCAACCTTATCGTTGTGCAGTCAGCATGAAAACGAATTATACGCTCAACAATTCAGGACAATGGGAAATACTGAATGATGGCAGCAAGCTCTGGCGACTCAGCCTACGGAGCCCGGGCGCACTGGCGCTTGCTTGCTATTTCGAGGAATTTCAATTGCCTACCGGGGCAAAGCTATTCATCTACAACCCGGCTCATACACAGATCCTTGGGGCATATTCTTCTGACAACAACCAATCAGACCGGCTTTTTGCAACAGAATTAATCGCCGGAGATGAAATCATCCTTGAATATCATGAGCCAAAAGGCAATATGCAATCGGCACAATTGTCACTGGGCGAACTGGCTTACGTTTACAGGGGAGTGCATAGCTTTTCCAAGTCCGGTTTTGATTTCGGAGGTTCGGCAAGTTGTGAGGTAAACGTCAACTGCGATGAAGGAAATGACTGGAAGGACCCAAAACAAGGTGTTATCAGAATTTTTATCAAAATCGGGGCATCTTCTTATTGGTGTACCGGCACACTGGTCAACAATACCCTGAATGATTTCAAACCTTATGTGCTCACTGCTGACCATTGCGGCCAGCAAGCCACGGCTGCCAACCTGAGTCAATGGATTTTTTATTTCAATTATGAATCAGCCGACTGTGCCAACCCATTGACCGAACCCGTGCATTACACCATGACCGGTGCTATAAAAAAAGCGTCTAGTGGATATCCGGGTGGTGTTACCGGTTCTGATTTTTACCTGGTCTTGCTTAAAAACAAAGTCCCGGAGAGTTTTAACCCGTATTTTAATGGCTGGACACGCGAAAACATCAGCAGCAGCAACGGAGTGACCATCCATCATCCGGAAGGAGATATTAAGAAAATCTCAACTTACACCACACCTTTAACATCAACATCCTGGACATCAATACCTTATACTCACTGGGGTGTGCAATGGACTGCAACGACCAATGGCTATGGTGTGACAGAAGGCGGCTCCTCAGGCTCTCCCCTTTTTGATTCACAGCATCTTCTCATGGGGCAACTCAGCGGTGGCGGGGCATCATGTCCTGACCCTACCCAACAGGACTCGTACGGGAAATTCAGTTATTCCTGGAAAATTGCAGGCAGCGATTCCACCGGACAATTGGCATGCTGGCTCGACCCTATCGGAAGTGATCCCTTGCTTTGGATGGGGCTGAAACCCAATATCACTTATGTAAAAGCCAATTTTCGGGCGAATCGTGACACTATTATTGTTGGAAACACTGTCAATTTCTTTGACCTGAGTACGGGGAACCCGGACCACTGGACCTGGACTTTTAAAGGAGGCAACCCTTACCAATCTACTGATCAAAATCCAACTGACATCCTCTACAACAAAGCAGGCGTCTTCGATGTCAGCCTGAAAGCCTCCAATGCCAGTACTTCGCAGACTATGATAAAACATTATTATATCACGGTTATTCCGAATATTTACCCGAACCCTTTTACCGACAAGTTGTTTATTGACATGGGCGACAACACAATCGAAGACTTTACAGTTGAAGCCTTTGACGTTTTAGGAAGGCCTGTCAATATGTATATGGACGAAATAAACCCGAAACACCTCTATTCTCTCTACCTCAAAGAAGCGGTGAACGGAATGATCTATTTGAGAATCAAAGCCCCCGGCCTGGACCTGAGCCGGAAAGTCCTTTTCATTAAAAAGCCCTGATATTCCCATTTACCGTGCTATGCAAAAATACCTGATCCTGATAATTTTCATTTTCTCCGTGCTGATATTAAAGGCCCAGGAACCCATCCAAGGCAACAGATGCACAACAGTGGATTACAATGAATCTCAATATCAGGTAAATCCTGAGCTTCGTTTTCGTCACGAAGCCATCAAGAAAAGAATCCAAAGTATGCTGAGCACCAAATCTGTTGACACTGCAGGGATCATCAGAATTCCTGTTGTGGTTCATGTAATCTGGAATACACCTGAGCAGAACATCCCTGATTTACAAATCTGGTCACAAATCAATGTCCTAAATGAAGATTTCCGTAGATTAAACGCAGATACCGTGAATACACCTGCCATGTTCAAGCCTTTTGCCGCCGACAGCAAAATTGAGTTTTGCATGGCAAGACGTACTCCTGACAGCCTCGCAACTTACGGCATTGAGAGAAGACAAACAGATACTGTCATCTTCCCTATGGACAACAGCATGAAATTCTTCGCAAGCGGTGGCCTTGATGCCTGGGATGCCCGTCAATACCTGAACTTATGGGTTTGTAATATGTCCGGAAACATCCTTGGTTATGCTCAATATCCGGGAGGCAACGACAGCACTGATGGCGTGGTGATTCATTATTATAATTTCGGAAGGGTTGGCAATCTTGACCCGCATTACAAAGCTGGCCGTACTGCTACACATGAGATAGGGCACTGGCTGGATTTGTATCATATCTGGGGCGATGACTTCGGGTCCTGTGATGGGACTGACTATGTTGATGACACACCAAATGCAAAAGATGCCAATTACTATTGTCCGAACCAACCCAGAATTACCATTTGTGACAGTACTGGTGAAATGTTCCAGAATTACATGGATTATACCGATGACGTATGTATGAATATCTTTACTCATGGTCAAAGAGACAGAATGTGGGCTGCCATTAATGCCTCCAGGAGTAGTTTGCTCACATCAATGGGCTGCGACCCGGTGATCGGCATCGAAGAACATGAGAATATTCAGCATATCGTCGTATTCCCGAACCCTGGAAAAGGCATTTTCAACATCAAAATAGATTTAAAGGAACCTGAAAAGCTATCGCTCAGGCTGAATGATATGCTTGGAGCGTTGGTATACCACATGGCACTTCCTACAGAGAAAGTAGCCAGTATTAAGATCGATCTGAGTACTGTGCCTGCTGGTATCTATTTTCTACATTTAACTGGTGAGCGCACGAATTACGCCACCAAACTTATTCTCACTCATTAATTTTTCTATACGTAAATCAAAATGAATTCATCTACGATATCTTTATTCCACTTAAGCCCAGCCTTGGAAGCAATAAGTATGAAAGTTCTCTCTGGGCAAAGAATTTCGCGGGAAGACGGCGTTTTGCTTTTCGAATCTGCGCCATTAGGGCTTTTAGGCATGCTGGCTGATCATATCCGGCGCGAAAAGAACGGGCTAAACACCTTTTTTATCCGCAACATTCATATGGAACCGACTAATATTTGCATTCATCACTGCAGGTTTTGTTCGTATTCAGCCAGACAGACCGGCAATGCCTGGGAATCAACACCACAGGAAATGCTGGACACGGTCAGTGCGCTAGAATCTAATATCAGAGAAGTGCATATTGTTGGTGGTGTTCATCCCACCAAAGATGCCCGATATTATGGAGAATTGATCCGTGACATTAAAAAGATCAGGCCTGATATTTTTGTGAAAGCCTATACTGCCATTGAGCTGGATTTCATGATTAAGAAATCGGGGATGAGCCTTGAAGAAGGACTGGCATATTTAAAAGAATGTGGCCTCGACGGACTTCCGGGTGGAGGTGCTGAGATTTTTGATGAAGAGATCCGGAAGCAAGTTTGTGATGATAAAGCAACTGCCACGGAATGGCTTAAAATTCATGAAACTGCGCACAAGACCGGCATACCGACGAATGCCACAATTCTTTACGGACACATAGAAAATTACACGCATCGAATCGACCACCTTGACCGTCTCCGGGAATTACAGGACAAAACGCATGGTTTTAATGCCTTTATCCCGCTAAAATTCAAAAACCAGAACAACGAGCTCTCTGGTCTTGAAGAAGTGTCTGTCATTGAAGACTTGAAAAATTATGCTATTAGCAGGATTTTTCTGGATAACTTCACACATATCAAGGCATACTGGCCGATGATGGGAAAAAACATCGCGCAGCTTTCCTTGTCGTTTGGTGTAGACGATCTCGATGGAACCATCAATGACTCAACAAAGATCTATTCTTTGGCTGGGTCAGAAGAAAAAAATCCTACGATGACAGCCTCTGAAATGTCAATCATGATAGAACAAGCTGGTTTTAATCCTGTTGAAAGAGACGGGTGGTACACCAGGATTAACTAGCAAACAAAAAAAAAGCGAAGCCGTGAGACTTCGCTTTTTTTATTTTGTCAATATTTCTATTTGAGGACGAGTTTTTTCTTAACCAAGGGAAGCACGTCTTCTCCACCATCGAAATAAATAAGGTTTCCAAGAGTTTCTGCGCTGTTAAAGATATAAGTGAAGCCATTTTCCTTACCTACCTCTTTTACTGCCAGGCGGGCTTTATTAATTATCGGCTCCGTTAGTTCCTGTTCCTTTTTCTGAAGGCTTTCCTGGGCTGATTGCTGGAATGCCTGGATCCGCTCCTGGAGATCTACGATTTCTTTTTCCTTAGTCTTTTTAATGAGGTCGCTCAAAGTGGCTGAACTTGCCTGGTAATCACTCATTTTACTCTCATATTCACCTTGCATGGCATCCATCTGGGCTTTCAGAGATTGACCATATTCCTGGTATTTCTTCTGGGCTGAGTCCATCCCTGGCATTAACTGATACAGTGCAGCAAAATCAATGTGACCAAGTTTCACAGGCTTTTGAGCAAATGTATTGGCTGAAAATAAAATCAAAAAAGCAAGACTAAAGATTACAATTGTTCTTTTCATAAAAAATCAAAAATTATTTTGGTAAAAATACGAATTCAAATGAAATGTCAAAGCCGCTGGAGATTTTACTTTTCTCCCTTGGTTTTCACATTGCCTCCAATTTGTTTCAGAACATCATCACTGACGTCAAGTTTTGGATCGGCATATAAAATGCTAATAGTCCCGGCCTTATCGAAAATAAAGGCATAACTTTTCTTTGTGGCAATATCTTCTACAGCGTTATATACCTTATCCTGAATAGGTTTCACTAACTCCTGGCGCTTTTTAAAGAGATCTCCTTCCTTCCCAAAACGCTTCTTCTGAAGGTCTTTGGCATCTTTTTCCTTCTTCACAATCTCTTCTTCGCGTTGCTTTTTCATCTCATCAGGAAGCAAGACTGATTCAGCCTGGAATTTTTTGTACAATTTGTCAATCTCAGAAAACTTAGCTTCTACTTCTTTCTGATAATCAACGCTTAAGGCATCCAGCTTCTCCTGGGCATCTTTGTAATCCTGGAGGTTATCCAAAATATACTGTGAGTCAACATAGGCATATTTCTGGGCATGACTGAAGCCTGAAACAGCAAATAAAAACAGTGCTACTAAAAAATATTTCTTCATTGTTGATGCTTATTATATTCTACAAAAGGGCAGCAGCAAAAAACCTGCCAAGACCGCTATTTTATCGTTTTTTTTAGTCAATTGACTGATTAATTGAGAAATGGAATTGGCTTCCATTGGCATTTGGTAAACCAGGAACCGGATCAAAGCCATAACCCCAATCAAGCCCCAAAGTCCCAAACATCGGCAAAAACACCCGAAGTCCAACACCCGCAGACCGGTAAAGGTTAAAGGGATCAAACTCTTTAAATGTCCGCCAATCATTTCCTGCTTCAAAAAAGGCAGTCATGAATATTGTTGAACTTGGATTCAGAGAAATTGGATACCTTAACTCCATGGTGAGTTTATTGAATATAGTACCTCCGATAGGGGTGGCCCAGAAATCAGGCGTGAGCGATTCATTAATATATCCACGCATCCCAATAACTTCCCTGCCATCCAGGCTATTATATCCTGACAAGCCATCACCGCCTAAATAAAACCGTTCAAAAGGTGTGATGCCCAGCTTTTTATTATAGGTACCCAGGAATCCATATTTAATCCTGGACAATAAAACCAAATCTCCGAATAGCTTCGTAAAGAAAGAAGCGGAGAACTTATATTTTTGATATTCAACCCATTGATACCTTTGCTGGGGTGTCATCAGGTCATAATTTTTTCCATTAAAAACAGAATACGGGGGTGTAAAATTCATCGTCAAAACAATTTCAGAACCTGATTTTGGATATAAAGGTGCATCAATCGAGGAACGTGAGATTGTTAAGCCATAATTGAAATTGTAGAAACTCCCGTTCCTGATGTCGAGGATCGATTGATAATTGTGAATCCGATACTGTTGAAATGAAAAGGAGTGGCTGATGGAGAAAAAGTCATCCGGCCATTTGAGTCTTTTACTCAGAGAAACAGAGAATCCGTCAATGATATAACTATAAAAATTAGCTAGTGCCGGTGATACCCCATTAGAATAATAGCTATGCCAATAGGCTAAACCGAGTGCCGTTGGCTTCTTTCCACCCAACCATGGCTCTGTAAAAGACAGGTTATAGCTATAATAACCGGCACCGTATGACTGAAAGCGCACACCCACTTTCTGCCCGTCACCTGAAGGAATCGGCCTCCAGGCATTTCCTTTGAACATATTGCGTAAGGAGAAATTATTGAAGGAGACACCCAAAGATCCTACGACCCGGCCATAGCCCCATCCGCCTGATAACTCAATCTGGTCAGAAGAAGTTTCTTCGACATTATATTCAATATCAACAGTACCGTCAGAAGGATTTGGTTTTGGGACAGGCACCAGTTTTTGTGCATCAAAATACTTAAGCTGAGCGAGTTCTCGTACCGTTCGAACAATATCTGTTTTGCTGAAAAGCTGGCCCGGGCGGGTCCTCATCTCACGATAAACAACATGGTCATTGGTTTTGGTATTGCCTTTTAATAAAATCTTGTTGATCCGGGCCTGCTTACCTTCACGAACCCTGATTTCCAAATCTATTGAGTCATTCTCAACCCTAACCTCCACCGGATCAACCTGAAAGAAGAGATAACCGTCGTCGAGATAAAGCGTACTAATATCAAGACCATCCGGATTGCCTGATAAATTTGTTATCAGGTCTCCCTGGTTGTAAATATCACCCTTATGAATATTTAGAATCTCACTCAATACTTTTGAGGAATATTTTGTGTTACCCACCCAGTCGATATTACGGAAATAATATTTCCTCCCTTCATCAATAACGATATCCACATTGATCATGCCGGGACTAACCTTGTACACACTATCCTTTACAATTACAGCATCCCTGTATCCCAGCTCATTATACTTTTCGATGAGTCTTACCTTATCCTGCTCATAATCCTCCTGAATAAACTTAGAAGCCTTAAAGAAAGTCGTTTTAACTGACCTTTTAAAGGCCGTTTTCGCGACAGTTGGTATTTCATTGAATTTCCCTTGAATAATCTTTGGTGGTATATTCGTAAGAAGCGAATCCAACAACTGGAACGGTTTCAGGATTCCTTTCTCATGGGTATCTTTAAGCTTATTTTTCACAAGATCCTGATTGGTGATCTTATCGCTTAAAATACTGATCTGATTAATTTTAACTTTGGGGTGCTTGTTGATGTTAATGGCCAAGATGACACCGTTTTCCCGTGTCGTATCTCGTCGTTGGATAATATCACAACTCACATCAAGGAAGCCTTTTTTGATATAAGTCTTTTTGATCAGGTTCTTTGCCCTGATAATCACGTGCTCATCAATAACATCCCCTTTTTCAAACTTCAGATCCTTACGGAGTTCATCAATTTCTCCTTTTCGTAAGCCGGTAAAGGTAAAAAAGGTCAGGCGGGGGCGTTCTGTCAGATAGATATCAAGGAATACTTTGTCGCCAAGAAATTTTGTAGCCGTGATAGAAACTGTTTCAAAGAATCCCTGATCCCACAATTTTTTAATTGCCTTGGTTACATTCTCTCCAGGAATTTTAACCCTGTCGCCAACAGTAAGGCCACTAAGGTTAATTAACGCATTGTTGTCATAGTATTGAACACCGCTGATAGTTACACCACCAATCTCATAATCCTGAGGATTTGCATAATCCACTTCCTCCTGAAGGCGGATAGAATCAGCCTGGGCAAAGCTAAAAACAGGTAAAAGGAATAATGCCAGAAGAACAAGGAGCCGGTTTTTTATCATAGATTCACTCGGCTTTAATTTGTTCACTGGTAAGTCCAAATCTTCTTTCTCTTTTCTGGTAATTGGCAATGGCTTCAAAAAGGTCCTCTTCCGTAAAATCAGGCCAAAGTTTGGGGCTAAAGAAAAGTTCAGCATAAGCAATTTGCCAAAGCAGGAAATTACTGACTCTGAATTCGCCACTGGTCCTGATCAACAATTCCGGATCAGGAAAAGCAGCCGTTGTAAGCTTGGTGGCCAGGATTTCCGGGCTAATATCTTCTGGATTAAGCAGTCCTTCTTTTGCAAGTTTAGCAAGTTTTTTAGCAGCTTCAGCTATTTCCCATCGTGCGCTATAACTCAGTGCCAGAACTAAGGTCAATTTATTGTTGTGTCTAGTGGCCTCAATAGCGTTTCTTAGTTCTTTACAATTTTTCTCTCCCAAACTCTCCAGGTCACCAATAGCTTCCAATCGAACCTCGTTTTTATTTAAGGTACTCAACTCCGACTTCAGCGATTTTACAAGCAAATCCATCAGGGCATCAACTTCCCAACGTGGGCGATTCCAGTTTTCCGTGGAGAATGCATAGAGCGTCAGATATTTTACGCCAATGCTAACACAAGCCTCAGTGACCTTGCGAACTGTAGTCACTCCATTCTCATGCCCAAAAACCCGCATCAGTCCTCTTTGCTTCGCCCAACGTCCATTGCCATCCATAATGATAGCAACATGAACAGGTACGCGCTCGGGAATGATCATTTCTTTCCAACTCATGGTGAAGGGATTCTCGTTGTGAATGATTGCCTATCGGATATGCTATTCATTGGGAAAAAAGCCATTATATTGACGTCTCTCCTGAAAGTCACGACATCCATGATTTTTCTTAGTGATAATCTTCATTGTTAGTGTAAGCCCTGCAAAGGCATACCAGTCTTTTGTACGTGAGTTCCCCCTTGCTTTTCCCGGCTCAATAGATGGCTGACCAGGGATTGTAATCGAGCGGTTAGATAATGCCGCAGCCACAGTCCCTTTCTCAGCTTCCAATTGTACAGGATCAACATATGTTGTACTCACATCATCCAAATAATCAGTAAAAGTTTTTCGCATACCCCATTCAACACCAAAACAAAATAGCTTATTCAAACTAAACTTACAACCTATTCCAAAAGGAAAGGCAATCTGAGTCAGCGAATATGTCTTTCTCCCAGTATATGCAGTGGTTCCCTGGCCTTCTGTTCCCAAAGGCTGAAGGTCATACCAAACCCCGTTATATTGTGCTCTAGGGTTGTATGAGAATACACTCAACCCGGCAAAAATATAAGGAGCAAAATTATATTTGGCACTGCCTGTGAAATATGGTAAAAAATTCAACTCTATTTGTCCGGAAAAATCCATCATACTCGACTTGAAACTAAGGTTCCGCTGCTTATCAAAACCGGCTGTCGAGGCATCATCTCCAACTATAGTACCAAAAATCCCATTAAATTTTAAAGCCCAACGGGTACTTAGGTTGTAACGGTAAATTGCACCAAATGCTGGCTTGGTATTTCCGAATTGTTTGTTAGGATTCAGATCACCGAGGTAATAACCACCTCCGGCAAAAACTCCTAACTCCGATCTTTGGGCGAAAGACACAAGGCTAATGAAAGTAAAAATAAGCAAGAAGACTTTCTTCATTATTAAGTAAACGTTTGACTATCAGAGACATCCCGAATAATCTGCTTTTGCAAAGGTAATAAGGTAAAGGCAATAAACGCAAGGATTTACAATAAATTGCGAAATCCTAATTCCTTTTGTCCAATCCCCAGTTTAGTTTTTCCCTGATCGTACCAAAAAAATCTTTCCCTAAGGGTTTTATTAATCTGACTCCAAACTCTTCTTTTTTAATGGTCAGCTCAATTTGAGTATGTAAAGAGATGGACCTGGAATCGAGCCCAATAAAATAATCATGATTCCTGTCTTCAACACTGAGGCGAATGACACTACTGTCGGGGATCACGATAGGCCTAACCGTCAGATTATGGCTGGCAATGGGTGTAATCACGAAATTTCTGCAATCCGGGGTGATAATCGGGCCGCCGCAACTCATGGAATAAGCTGTCGAACCTGTTGGAGTGCTTACAATCAGGCCATCAGCCCAATATGAATTCAAAAACTGTTCATTAATGTATGTATGAATCACGATCATCGACAATGGTGCCTTTTTATATACCATAAGGTCATTCATTGCATAATTGATGTCACCAAAAAGATGATCCTGGCTATCAACACGCAGCAGGCTCCTGGTTTCCAGTGTATATTCTTTATTGAGCAACTGTGTTACCGTACCAACGATTTCTTCTCTGGAAACGTTCGATAAGAATCCGAGCTTACCCATATTTACGCCTAAAATCGGGATCTCTGAATCCCTCACAAGCGTAATAGTATCAAGCAATGTGCCATCTCCGCCAATGGAAAAAAGCAGATCCACCTGGTCTCTGATTTCTGTATGTTTTGTAAAAACATCAACCACAACGGAGGCCGGAATAATAGAACTTATCTCCTTGTAAAATGGCTCATAAATTTTCACACCTATTTGTTTTGCGTTCAAGGCTTCAATCAGCTGAAGGAGAAAGGGGAAGTGGTCTGAACTCAAACTTTTACTAAAAATCGCAGCATTCATGGGCGTGAAGATTCAATGAAGAAAAGGGATTTCCGTTTTTGCACAGTTCAGATACTTAGGTAGGTCATCAGCGAATCAAATCGATCACGAAGCAGTTCATTGTCATCCCCTTCCGTAAAACTCGCCTTAACTGTATATTCATAACGGCTAAATGTTTGTAAAACCGCACCAATGTCAAGTTTATTTAACTTAAGCGTGACTTCCATCTTTGTAGATTCCGGATTGGTTTTCAGGAAAACACTTAAAACTGAAGCATCATTAGATTCAACGATCTGGGCTATTTCACTAAGACTATAATCTCTTTCATTTATTTCCAGAACGATAATACCACCGGGATTCATTAATGAAGCCATTTGTGCAAACTGCGCAACAATCCCTGCCTGCGTGATGACTCCTTGGTAGATATTGTGTTTATCAGTTACCGGGATGAGGCTCAGCTTATTTTCTGTCATAAGCCTGATCACGTCATAAATATGTTGCTCTTCTGAGACCGATAACCGGCCCAGGCTAAGGTGATAGTTACCTATCGATTCCTCGAGATGATTGTAGCTGTTGATATCTTCTTCAGAAATAAAACCCAACAATTCAAGATCGTTGACTACAGGGAGATGAAAAACCCTGTATTCATCCATAAAGGCCAAGGCATCAAGGCCTGTGGTAGAGGTCCTGATCGGCTGAATCTTTTCGGTAAGCAGGTCTTTGGCAATCATTAGTGACAAAAGTAATTATAATTCTATCGACTCGATTGAAATACTCTATAACTTTATCCGCCTAAGCAATCCTAAAATACCAAGGCGTATGACCCGTCTCAGCGTGAACATCAACAAAATAGCTACCCTTCGAAACGCAAGGGGTGGCAACATCCCTGATCTTCTCCAGGTCGCAAAGGATTGCCAGAGATTTGGAGCACAAGGCATTACCGTTCATCCACGTCCCGACGAGCGTCATGTCCGTTATCAGGACGTCCTGGACCTCAGACCGCTGGTCAATACAGAATTTAACATTGAAGGTTATCCCTCAAGGAGTTTTATTGACCTGGTCATCCGGGCAAAGCCTGAACAAGTAACCCTCGTCCCTGATCCTCCGGAAGCCCTGACTTCAAATGCAGGCTGGGATACAATTCAACATGCTTCTTTCCTGAAAGAAGTGATCAAGGAGTTTCATAATCATGGCATTCGCACTTCGATTTTCATTGAGACTGATTTGAAAATGATTGATAAGGCTGTCAATACCGGTACTGATAGGATAGAACTTTATACAGAATCCTACGCCAGAAATTACCCTTTGAATCCGGCAAAGGCGATTCATGCCTTCCGAGAAGCCTCTATCCTGGCCCAGTCAATTGGCTTAGGTTTGAATGCCGGTCATGACCTGAACCTTGAAAATCTACATTATTTCAGCAAAAACACTGTTGGTCTCCTGGAAGTCTCCATTGGACATGCTCTCATCAGTGACGCTTTGTACTTTGGGTTGGAGAATACGATTCAGCTTTACTTAAAAGAATTATGACCTTATTTTTTCGTCATTATGGCGACGGTCCTCCACTGATCATTCTTCATGGATTGTATGGGATGTCAGACAATTGGGTGACAATGGGGCAACGTCTGGCAGGTAAGTTCTGTGTTCGCATCCCGGATCTGAGAAATCACGGTCATTCACCGCATAGTCCTACACATAATTACCCTGCCATGGCTGACGACGTCAGGGAGTTTATTGCTGAGCAAGGCATAAATGAAGCGATTATCCTGGGCCATTCCATGGGGGGAAAGGTTGCGATGACCCTTGCAGTGGAAAGCCCGAAATTGATTTCAAAACTGATCGTCATTGATATTGCACCAAAAAACTACAACCTCCGAAATATACACCTCGACATTCTTAAAGCCATGTTGTCAGTGGATTTCAAAACCGTAAGCCAGCGAAATGAGGTTGAAGAAATGATCTCCGGCCAGGTTGCGGATCCCAGGATACGTCTGTTTATCCAAAAAAATCTCTTCCGTAGGGAGCGAAATGCCTTTGGATGGCGCGTTAACCTACAGGCAATAAGTGATAATCTTGACTTTCTGGCTGACAGCCCTGAGCTCCATGGCACTTTTGCAAAACCATGTTTGTTTGTCAGGGGCGGAAAATCAGATTACATCATGGATGAAGACATTCTAATGATTCACAAGATATTCCCGGAATCAATCCTAAAAACAATTCCGGAAGCAGGCCATTGGGTTCATGCAGATGCACCAGAAGCGCTGTTTAAAATTTTGCAAGATTTTACATATTGACATAGTTTAATGCTTTTTTCTATCTTTAGCCGGTGAAGATTTTGCTTACCGGTGCCAATGGTTATATTGGAAAACGCCTGATCCCTGTCCTTTTAAGTCAGGGACATGAGATATATGCCTGTGTTAGAGATCGTCACCGACTAACCCCATTTCTAGGCCAGCCCGGAATCCGGATTATTGAAGTGGACCTTTTAAAAGATCCTTTTGCTCAAAAACTCCCGATGAAGTTTGATGTCGCCTTTTACCTGATTCACTCTATGAGTACCAGTGAAAAGGATTTCTCACTTCTGGAATCTGCAACTGCAGATAATTTCGTGAACTGGATGAATGAAAGTACGGCGCAGCAGGTCATATACCTTAGTGGAATGGTCAATTCTACCAAACTTAGCAAACATCTGCAGTCACGGAAGAACGTGGAAAACATCCTGAATTCATGCAAAGTTCCTGTCACGACGCTCAAGGCTGGAATTATACTGGGATCCGGCAGCGCTTCATTTGAGATTATTCGCGATCTGGTAGAGAAACTTCCCCTGATGATCACGCCATCGTGGGTCAAGACCTTGTGTCAACCAATTGCGATCCGCAATGTTCTGGAATATCTCACAGGTGTCATTTTGGTAAAGGATACCTTCGGGCGTAGTTTTGATATTGGCGGTCCTGACATCCTGACGTATAAAGACATGTTGTTACAATTCGCCCAGGTCAGAAAGTTAAAGAGGCATATTCTTATCATTCCTGGAATGACGCCCAAATCATCGTCATACTGGTTATATTTCATCACTTCAACATCCTATTATCTCGCCACGAATTTGGTAGACAGCATGAAAGTTGAGGTAATTTGTAAAGAACAGGAAATCCGTAAATATGTAAATCACCCTTTGATCCCTTATAAACATGCTATTGCCATGGCGTTTGAGAGCATCGAGCAAAACCTGGTACTTTCGAGCTGGAAAGATGCCCAAGTTGCTGGAAAACTACATATGAACATCGGGGATTTCATTGAAATCCCGGTATTTGGTTGTTACAAGGATAGCAGAAAAACCCTGTTATCTCAAGATAAAGCAAAGGTTATTCAAAACATCTGGAGCATCGGCGGTAGCCGTGGATGGTATTTTGCCAACAATCTCTGGCGGTTGCGGGGGTTTCTCGACAAAATGACTGGTGGTGTTGGCCTGAGAAGAGGCAGAACCAATAAAGACCTGATCCAGGCGGGTGATGCGCTTGACTTCTGGCGGGTCATCCTTGCTGACAAAGAAAAAGGGAGATTATTGCTCTATGCAGAAATGAAACTTCCAGGAGAGGCCTGGCTAGAATTTTCTATCCTTGAAAAAAAACACAAGGAATACCTCAACCAGGTGGCAACGTTTCGCCCCAAAGGATTAATGGGAAGGTTTTACTGGTTCCTGATGCTCCCTTTTCATGCCTTTATTTTTAGCGGGATGGCAAAAAATATTGTAAAATATACGGCAACTAAAATTTAATTTTGCATCATACTATTTTTTTGTCATGAGTCTCGTAAAACAACTATATCATTTCCTTTCCAGCCGTCACCAGAACGTGTTCCTTGATTATAAGGTAAAGCCCATGACCCGTAAAGGTCTTGATCCCCATCCGCTATTAATGGATATCATTGCCAATGGGATTGATGGTTATACAGAACTTTTAGAAGAGTTCTTAAGTCATTTCGAAACTTTCACAGCGATAAAAAGGTCTGAAGAAAACACCAATTCTGCAGAACCAGCCTGGAATAATGGGTTTTTACCCGGCCTTGATATGATCACCATTTATGGAATGTTGGCTCATTTCAAACCTGGGAAATATATTGAGATTGGATCTGGCAATTCGACGAAGATGGCGCGCTTTGCTATCGACAAACAAGGCTTATCCACAAAAATCACTTCTGTGGATCCTTTTCCCCGGGCAGAAATCGATAAGCTGGCGGATACTATTATTCGTCAACCCCTGGAAGAACTTGAAGACTTAAGCTTCATTGCAGGCAAATTGGAGAAAAATGACATCTTATTTATTGACAATTCACATCGATCTTTTTCGAATTCCGATGTCACGGTCTGTTTCCTAGAGATCCTTCCTTTTCTAAAACCCGGGGTTGTCGTCCATGTCCATGACATCTATCTACCCTATGATTATCCGAATTTTATGGCGGAACGCTTTTACAATGAGCAATATATGCTGGCAGGAATGATTTTGGCCAATCCGGAACGTTATCAGCCGATCATGCCAAATTACTATGTTAGCAGAACCGCTGAACTCCATAAAATAATGACCCCCGTGTGGAACCATCCTGCACTGGCAGGGGTGGAACAACACGGGGGTTCATTTTGGATGAGAATTTCTTAGTATCGCTCTATCGTCAGGCTTGACACTGCTGCATCGACTTTAAGGTCGATTTTTTGTGTGGCAGTCTTGTAATTCGCGGTTTGATAGGTCCCATCCTGTGTTTTGGAAAAACCTTCCAAACTTTTACTTGTCATAAAAGTCTCGGTATTCACTTCGCAACCGGCTTCTTTCGGGATCTTCAGGGTGATAGAAGAAGCACCTGTTTCAATATCCATTTTGGTATTTTTCTGCAGATTCCCAATTTTCAAAAATACCGAACAAGCACCACCATCAATATTCAAAGATGATACTTTAAACTTGCTCAGGTCAAGGTCCAATTCTGCAGCACCAGCACTGAACTCAAAGTTCCAGTTTGGGCGTGTATTCAGTTTCATCTCCACAGAATTGCCTCTTTTGGTATGAATGTTCTTTTCGCCATGCATGTCAATGTTTACTGTGGCGGAATCTCCTGTGTTCTGGATTTCCATAGAATAATTCCCGATGATCCCTGACTTGCTTAAGTCGATCAGTTGTTCTGTCGTGTCGTTCAACGTAAACTTACCGGCAGCAGCGTCAAACTGAAGTAAGGCCGTTCTGATGGCGGTATCATAAGGTTCATTTAGTTTCTGATTGTTGACACCATCCGTGTTTTCATCGTTCCAGTCAGAGTTCCAGTTGAAGTTACAATCTTCTTTATAGTCGGAACGAAAGAAAAACACTAGTGATGCAGCGAGAACCACGAGGGAGATAATCACTTTGTATAGATCACGAATAGGCAGAAGGCTGAGACCCCAAAGGATCAGTATCACTGGCCAAAGATGCCATGCACTGCACCAGGTGAAATAGATGACACCCAGATTTTTCAGGATAAGGAGGATACCGACGATTACAAGTAAGGCTCCCCAGAATATTTTTCTATAGCTCATCGTTGTTCTTTTTAAGATGTGAAAAGGATCCTCCCAATAAAGCAAGACCAATTACGATTAAAATGACAGGCCAAAAGTCATGAAAATTAACGTTAGGCAACAAGCGATCCAATAAAAACAAAACACCAAGAGTAATCAGGACCAGACCACCGATCATCGGACCGCGGCCATGTCTGCGCTTCTCCATTTCTAAGTTAGCTTCAACATTCCATGGGGAGTTTGACCTTGACTCATAGTGTGTCTCATTCCCTGTACCAGGGGCATCAGAAGGAGCAGCACCTGGAGTAGCCGTATTACTATTCATCTGCTGAAACCAGGGTTCCGGGTTACGAGGCACTACGACCCAAAGAATCAGATAAGCGAGCAATCCACCACCACCGGCGAGGACCAGGATCACGAATACAACCCTGACGAGGATAGGATCGAGATTGAAGTAATCAGCAATTCCGCCACATACACCAGCGATCTGGCTGTCACGGACACTTCGATACAAACGCTTGTTTTCCATAATAGTTATTGTTTAAATTGTTTAAAAATATCTGATAATCAATTGTTCTCGTAGGTTAATTCTTTGAGCTGTCATGGATGTACTCTTGATTTCGAAGCAAAGTAACAATCAAATTTTCCTCTGGGAAAGAGCTTTTCGGTGAAAGCGGGGTTTTTGGAGGGTGAACGGCGAAACTCATGGGTACATTTCCCGCACTAACACAAAGATTGATAATTTCAGGCAGCACTTCAAATATGTTTAACTTTGAGTCCTCAATTTGACGAAAGACCTCGCATGGAATCTTCTGCCCTATGTACTACCTGTTTGTATGAAGCTCCCCTCTTCCAGGGATTGGCAAATAACGAACTTGACTATTTGAGCCAGTTCACCTCTGAACGAATCAGTAAAAAAGGAGAAATGGTGGTCCATGAGGGTGATGCCATAACCCATTTATCATTCCTAAAAAAAGGATTACTCAAACTATACACGGGCAGCAACGACGGAAAAGGCCAGATTATAAGCCTGGCGAAACCCAATGACTGCGTGGGTTTGTTAAGCGTTTTCTCTACTCCGAACTATCATTACAGCATGAATGCCATTGAAGACTCGTGGCTTTGTCATGTCATGATGGAACCTGTGAAAGAAGTCCTCCGGCGGAATGGTGATTTTGGAATTACAATATTGGCACGTGTCAGCAAAGCAGCAGACTTCATCATCCAACACAATCTGGAACTGAGCCGTCTTCACCTCCGCGGACGAATCGCCTACATCTTACTTGATTTTTCTGAGAACATCTACAACAGCTTAAGCTTTGAGCTGCCTGTTTCCCGCAAAGAGATTGGAGAACTCATCGGGATGACCACTGAAAATGTGATTCGAATCCTCTCAGAGTTTCGTCGTGATGAGCTTATCACTATCAGCAATAAAACTATTACAATTTGGAATGTTGAGATGCTGAGAAGGATCAGCAAATCAGGCTGAAGTCACCTTGATTCACCGCAACCGGATTCATTAACGGTCACCCATTTTTTTCGCCTATCTCATACCTTCAAGTGCCAGAAGTACTTCCCGGGTATTCACATTTGAAAGAAACTGTGACTGGAATTCATCCCAGCTTTCAAGATCGATGCCTTTAAATGAGACCGTTTTAAAAAAGTCTGGGAGTTTGTAATTGTTCATTTTAAAAAAGGCTTCCATCAAGAAAAGCGTGTTTTGACTATAGTACCCAATCAAGGGTTCAAAATGATTTACACCGCTTTGGGGGACTGCGACTTGGGCATTCCCTTTATTTTGAAAAATATATTGAAGCAAATCTGCACTCACTAATGGAGTATCTACTGACAAGACAAGATTGTGTTCCGTTTCTGAATTAAGTAAAGCGCTATAAATCCCCATCATCGGGCCTTTCCCACTTTCAATATCAGGAATGATTCTGTGACCGTAGCTTTGATATGATTCTGTATTGGCACTGATAATGATTTCTGAACAAAGGGGCTTTATTGCCTCAAGCACCCATTCAATTAAAGGTTTTTCACGCAGGATTGCCAGGCCCTTTTCTCCGTCAAACCTTCGGCTTTCACCACCTGCCAGGATAATCCCGGTGATCCCTTTGTCCATTTGTAAAATATTTATGTTGCGTTTGCTAAGATATGATATAGGTCAGTTTTTTCGTAACAATTATTCAAGTTAAAGATTTTACTTTTACATCCTGAATCAAAGTAAAATGATGCTTACGGAAGTCAACCTTTTGATGCTTTTATGTTTCTTCGTCGTTGCCTTTCTCTACGGCTCCGTTGGGCATGGCGGCGCAAGCGGATATTTGGCGATCATGGCCCTGTTCAGCTTAGATCCCAGCCTGATGCGAAGTTCTGCCCTAATCCTTAATCTATTTGTTGCAGGGATAGCCTTTGTTAACTTCCGTCTGCATTTTCAATTTCGCTGGAAACTGTTTTTGCCGCTCATCCTTGGCTCAATTCCCTTGGCCTACCTGGGTGCCACACTGAATATCAATCCCATTACTTATAAGGTCATCCTAGGCTTGGTCTTGCTCCTGGCCGTTGCACGATTAATTTATCGCTCAACTAAAGAATATGAGCTACGCGAGCTACCCTCCACTTGGCTCCTGGCTCTCCTTGGAATGGCAATTGGGTTCTTATCCGGATTAATAGGGATTGGTGGCGGCATATTACTGAGTCCACTGTTGATCTTTTTCCGTTGGGAAAAGAATAAGGAAACAGCATTGTATTCCTCGCTGTTTATCTTGCTCAATTCTATCTCCGGCCTGTCAGGACTAGGTTTAAAAAACATCCATCTGAGTTACGATTTTACGTATTGGATCCTGGCCGCTATCTTAGGTGGACTTCTGGGTTCCTGGAGCGCCAGCAGTGTGCTTCCTGTAAAGTATTTCCGGCTGACACTTGCGGTGGTATTGCTGATTGCCTGTTATAAGCTGATTCTTGTTTAGGCTGTTTTGCTGCTCGCTTGCCGCTTATTCATAAACAAACAACTATCTCCAAAGCTTAGGAACCTGAAATCATTCAACAAGGCATATTCATATGCAATTTTCCAGGAATCCCCTAAAAATGCCGACACCAATAACAATAAAGTTGAGGCTGGCTGGTGAAAATTCGTGATGATCCCATCTATTACATGAAATTCATAAGAAGGTGCAATGATGATCCGGGTAACACCTTTGATTGCAGACAGCTGATGACTGTCCATATAAATAAGCAGGGCGTCCATACTTTGTTCCAGGGAAACTAATCCTTTTAATTTATCATAGACCTCCCATTGGTCAAGATAAAAAGGCTGTTCTAAATCCTGGATCAGCTTTACGCCAAACCAGTAAAGACTTTCCAGTGAACGGACGCTGGTGGTACCAACAGCAAAGCAGGTTGCGTATTTCTTTTGTCTTAATTCCTCTATCAGGGCTCTATTCGCAATGAAAGGCTCAGGATGCATGGCATGATCCCCTACCCTCGAAGTCGACACGGGCCTGAATGTCCCGGCACCGACATGCAAGGTGACATAATCGGTCATGATTCCTTTTTTGGCAAGGCTTTTAAAAACCTCCTCCGTGAAATGAAGACCAGCAGTAGGGGCGGCGACAGAACCATCATGAATGGCATAGACAGTTTGGTAAGCGACCTCATCTTTTTCTTCGGCCTCTCTTTTCAGATAAGGGGGCAAAGGGATTTTTCCGAAGTGTTCGACAATCTCCGCGAAAGGGATCGTTGCGGGTTCCCAGGAGAATTTAATTAAATCATCGCCCAGTCGCTCAGTCGCCCAGTCGCCATACCTCTCTACAAAAAGCACCACCCTTAATCCATTCCATGAAAGCTCTTTTCGAAGCCTTCCTCCTTTCCACCGCTTTGCGTTCCCGATCATACATTCCCATACAATGCCGGAAGTTTGCGCAAATGCTTGCTGCATCTCCCTGACAGGCTCCACAGGATTCAGGCAAAACAACTCTATATGGGCACCGGTTTCTTTTTGAAACAGCAAACGGGCATGAATCACACGGGTATTGTTGAGGACAAGCAGGCAATTTTCGGGAAGGTAGCTTGCCAGCGCTGCAAACTTAGCAGTTTCAGGCTGGTTCAGGCCATCATAGACAAGCATCTTTGACTGATCACGGTCTTCCATAGGAAAGCGCGCAATACGTTCATCAGGAAGCAGATAAGTATAGTCTTCTATTTTAAGATCCCGGGGAGAAGTCATTGGGACGTTTAGCGGTAGGCATCGCTGATGTCGATCTCATCTTCATAAGCCGGGATCACGTCTTCCATATCCACAATTTCGACCCTGATGATTTTATTCAAAAGTTGGAGATACCAGACCTCCACATAAAAAGCCTCAATGGAATACAGCTTAACAATATAATCACCTTCGAGACGGCTCATCAACTCCCGGCCATGGCTGAACAGGAATTGGGCCTGGCGGAGCAGCGGAAACTTTACAAATTCATGTGCTGAAAAAGCGGGCATCGACTTATTTTAAAATTCTGGCAAAAGTAATTAAAATAAAAAAGATAACGCTTTTGACAAAAAATCTAATTTTGTTCAAAATCCACCCTGATGAAAAAACACATCCCCAATTTCATAACCTCACTGAACCTGTTTTGCGGCGTGCTGGCGCTTACGGCAGTTTTTCGTCACGAGTGGACCACCGCATCCTATTTCATTTTCATGGCAGCCATTTTTGACTTCCTTGACGGCTTTGCCGCCAGGATGCTGAATGTTCGTTCAGAATTGGGCAAACAACTTGACTCTTTAGCTGACTTGATTTCTTTTGGCGTGGCTCCGGGTATGATCCTCTTCAGCCTGATTAACCAGAATGCACCTTATTTTTTCCAGAATGAATGGGTGGTTGATCTTTTGAGCTACAGCGCCCTGCTCATTCCAGTCTTTTCAGCACTACGTCTTGCAAAATTCAACCTGGATGTCTCACAAACCTATCATTTCATGGGATTGCCTACACCAGCCACCGGGTTGTTGCTGGCTTCCCTCCCATTTATCTTCCAGTTACACTCTTTATTCAAAATCCCGATTTTCGGAAAACTTATCGTCTTTATGTTCAACCCGCTGTTCCTGGCTTGCCTTGGGGTTGTGCTATCGTTGCTCATGGTTTCTTCGATTCCATTATTCTCCCTGAAATTCAAGAACCTGAGCTGGGTCGATAATTTTGAACGATATATTTTCCTTGGACTGGTAATCGTATTGTTGTATTTCCTGAGTTTCCTGGCGTTCCCGTTTATTATTCTTTTCTACCTGTTGCTCTCGCTAGCGTTCAGAAATAAAATTTTGCTGGACGGTCATCCGGAAGAAGTTTAAAAATTTTATCCACTAATTTCACGAAATATCACGAATGATTTTTCGTATAATTAGTTGACAAATTACTTCCTTAACTCAAAGTTTGCCCCCAGATAAACCCTTCTCACCTGTTCATCATTCGCAAGCTCTTCAGCATTGCCTGCCTTTAACACTGCACCTTCGAACAGAAGATAAGCACGGTCGGTGATGTTAAGCGTCTCGTGGACGTTGTGGTCGGTGATCAGAACACCAATATTTTTCTCTTTCAGTTTGATAACGATTGACTGGATATCTTCAACCGCGATGGGATCGACTCCTGCAAAGGGCTCATCCAACAGGATAAATTTGGGATCTACAGCAAGCGTGCGTGCGATTTCAGTTCTACGGCGTTCTCCTCCTGACAGTGCGATGCCCGGGCTCTTTCTTACTTTCTCAAGTCCAAACTCATCGATCAATGATTCCAATTTTATTTTCTGATCGGCTTTACTCAGTTTTGTGAATTCGAGAACTGCACGAATGTTGTCTTCAACACTCAGGGAACGAAATACCGATGCTTCCTGAGCCAAATAGCCGATGCCAAGCTGAGCTCTCTTGTACATAGGCTCCTGTGTGATGTCGAGATCATCGAGAAAGACTTTGCCCGACAGCGGCTTGATCAGCCCGGTGATGATATAAAAGGAAGTCGTCTTCCCGGCCCCGTTTGGACCAAGTAAACCCACGATTTCGCCGCGGTTTACGGTAATGCTTACCTCCTTGACAACCGTCCGGTTGCGGTATTTCTTGACGATCTTTTCAGTGCGAATCTGCATAGGGGAATTTAGTCCACAAAAGTAGCATAAATCAGAATGTGAACCACAATGTCACACGGTAACCGACCTTGGTGATGTTCGGATGATCCAGATATGACATACGCCAGATAACATCCATTCTAAATAATTTAAAAATATTCTCAATCCCGGCGCCCATTTCAACATAAGGCTTGGTCGGATCTAATGTATATAGTTTTTGCGGCCCGCTGATGCCATCCGGAAATGCTGCAAGAGATTGCACTTCCGTACTATTTTTTAGTTGCCCCACCAATGCCCTTGCATACCCCACTTCCCGCCATTTTAACTTACGCAGCAGTGGAATTCTATTTAAAAAGAAACCTTCAAAGTGATGGGTATAAAAAACGCTGGCATAACGATCACTGACAAATTCAAAATAATTCATCGTATTGAATGCATATTCATCCAGGCTATAGGTCTCATTCCCCTCATGGATCTTCAATAGCGGATAAGGAACTTTCCCCCAGACCCGCCCAAACTCGACAATATATTTAGAATACCCAAACATGCCCACATTGAATATATGAGTCACATTAATTTGCAATCGTTGATATTCATAGTCACTCATAAAAAAATTAGGAATCCCGTAACTGTATTTAATTTCCAGAATCGGGAATTTTGCGCCCAGGCTAATTCGCTCGAACTCTCCCATGATAATTCGTTCCTGATAGGCAAAACGTGCATCAAAACCAATCTCGCTGGTTTTTATGGAAAGTTTTTCATGTTTCATGGTGTCACCAGGAACCGTAACCAGGAACTGGCTATTTCCAACAGTAAAAATCTTTCGTCCCGTATACCTTATTTTATTGGTGAGTCCTGTAAACCACTCATGCTCATAAAAACCATGCATTTCTTCCACCATCGAAAGCTGATCTATCGGGCTTTTCCTGAAAAGTGAAGCAAATAAAAAATCGGTCCGGAAAGAATTCTGGCTGGCTCCGATTTCTTCCATGTCATATTTAAAATGGCCGCCAATGGCCCGTCGAGGATTTTTGCCAAGCATCTTGATGACACCTATTCTGTATTTCATCCGCTGATCGGTACTACCATAGGCGACATATCCGTCCAACATGAACTTCGTACTGAATTTGTTACTGGTTCTGCCTCCCAGCCGGAATCGGGTACCTTCCAGGGTATTAAAACTAATTGACGACATATAAGGCCCCCACTCAAAGTCACCTTTGACATAGTAACCTGTTGAAATCATTTTGACAATATCAACATAGTTCCTGAACTCGCTGATCGTCTTCAGCGTATCGACCATATGATAGATAATCTTTTCATCCTTGGTAAGACTGTCGTGCCTGACAGAAGTCCAGAAATCATCATCTTTATCCAGAGAGCCTGTTTCTATGATGGTATTGATGGGCTTGTTATAAAAAGCATCATCCTTTGGTTTGTCGAAGATAAAATCACGATAAGAAGTAATCCTTCTCCCGAAAAAACCCATTGTTGTCTTTGACTGTTCCACAATATTAAAGTCAACAACCATCTGATCTTTGGTCAGCATCCAGTTTTGGTTGTTGATTCGTTCAAAATCCTGCCTGACAACCAGGTCGTTAATAAAATTGAGGTTGGCATCTTCTGCCATGCGCATGTCAATAGATTTGACAGCCCATGTAGTATCGTGAACCCAGAACTCACCGGTAAACGTAAGTTCTTGTTTCCTTCGGGGCTTAAACATGATCTTGTAACACCATTGATTCTCTTTAAAGGTGCTGTCGACGAGATAATATTTGTAGAAGGTCAGACCAAAATTAGCAATCGGACTCACAAAATTCTTCTCAAAGATGACGATGTGATTGTCATATATACTAATGTATTGGATCCGGTCGCCAGCAAACTGGCTAAAACTCTGATTCTTCATTCCCGACACCCTGGTAGCCTGAATAACCTCCTTTTTCGATCTTGGATCCTTTCTGTAATAGATATTGGAGAGATTTTCTGTCAAAAGAATCGGCAAATAAGCTTTTCCATTAACCGTAGAAGTGTCGAGGTTATCAAAAATAAATTTGATCGGTTTAAAAACAGTGCGGTTCATGAATTTCTCAGAAATATTATTCGCATCAACCTGGATCTTGGTATAAGCCTGGTATTGATAACAATTCAGTTTTTCGAGGTTGTTGTTGGTTTTGTTCTCGATAATATGACGCAACATCACCTCTGCAGGATTTTCACCAGGCAGGATCACGACTTCCTTTAACAATGTATTTGATGGGATCAGCTCAAAATCAACGGTTTGAAACTTAGCTTTCTGGATTTTTTTGGCTTGTTTGTTATAACCAATGAAAGAAGCAATCAGAGAATCTGAGCCATTTTTTGTCTCGATGGAATAAGTCCCGTCAAAAGCAGTTTGCACACCGACCGTTGTTCCTTTTAACAAAAGATTTACGAAAGGCAATGGCTCTTTGGTTGTTGCATCCGTGATCTTGCCCATGATTTTTGTAAGCTGGGCAAAGGCCGGAGCTCCTGCGAAAAGCAGCGTCACACAAAAAACAGGAATAAGAAAACTGAATTTCTTCATATAGAATAAATACCAACAAATCAGATCAAAGAATGCCTTCTTTTAGGATGTCATGGAGATGAATTACACCAAGATATTTCCCCTGATCAAGAACGAGAAGCTGCGTAATACTATTGGATCTCATGGTATGAAGTGCGTCAACTAACAACACTTCAGGGCTGATAATACGCGGATTGGCTGACATGATATCGATGGCTGTCAACATTTCAAGGGGTTTGTCTTTTTGTAGCATACGGCGTAAGTCACCATCGGTGATAATCCCGGCTAATTTGCCATAGTCATCTATAACGGCGGCACACCCAAGGCGCTTTGAAGTGATTTCCAATAGTATGTTCCTAATATTCTCATTTACATTCACCTGGGGAGCTCCATGACTGGTGTACAGATCACTGACAGTAAGATAGAGTTGTTTCCCTAATGTTCCTCCCGGATGAAGCTTCGCAAAGTCGCTGGCTGTGAATCCCCTGCACTCAAGAAGGCATACTGCGAGAGCATCTCCGACCACGAGCTGGGCTGTAGTGCTGGAAGTTGGGGCCAGGTTGTTCGGGCAGGCTTCCCTTTCGACCGTGGCATCCAACACATAATCAGCCTGCTGGGCAAGATAAGAATCCAGGTTTCCAACCAAAGCGACGAGTTTGTTCCCCATCATTTTAAGCAAAGGAACCAAAACTTTTATTTCAGGTGTATTTCCTGATTTTGAAATACAGATGATGACATCTTCTTGTTGAATGCTTCCGAGATCACCATGAATAGCGTCTGCAGCGTGCATGAACACAGCAGGAGTGCCAGTTGAACTAAGCGTTGCAACTATCTTTGAGGCAATATTTGCAGATTTGCCAATTCCTGTTAACACCACTTTCCCGCTTGACGCTAGGATGGCTTCAACACAATGGACAAAGTCGTTATTAATCAGGCTTTCAAGCCTGGAAATTGCCACAGCCTCCTCCTTTATGGTGTTTCGTGCAATATTTTTAATCTCTTCCGTTGTTTTCAAAAGTTAATTTTTGCAAAATTTTTATAAAAAGGAATTTTATGTATTATATTTGTAATAATCCCCATCAACAGTTCAATCTCCCGATTTATCAATTTAATTAATTTTTACCCTCCCTTGACTCAACCATCAACAAAGATAAGTAAAAATCCTCGTGGCAAAATGAATCCAGAGCAAGTCGACCACAAGCTCCACGAATTGCTTAAGAGAATTTTCGGTTTTGATAGCTTTAAAGGAACCCAGGAAAGCATTATCAAAAACGTTTTAGAAGGAAACGACACATTTGTTATTATGCCAACTGGTGGCGGAAAGTCTATGTGTTTTCAGCTACCTGCCATGATCAGTGAGGGAACTGCCATTATCATTTCTCCATTGATCTCCCTGATGAAAAACCAGGTAGATGCCATGCGTAATTTTGGCTCGGAAAAAGGTGTTGCCCATTTCCTCAATTCTTCACTTTCAAAACAGGAAATCACCCAGGTGAAAAGTGACATCACCTCTGGGAAAACCAAGCTGTTGTATGTCGCTCCTGAATCCCTGACCAAAGATGAAAATGTGGAGTTCCTCAAAGACATCACTATTTCATTTTATGCCATCGATGAAGCTCATTGTATCTCTGAATGGGGCCATGACTTCCGCCCTGAATATCGCAGACTCAGGCCGATCATTGATGCAATCGGGCAGGATGTGCCAATCATGGCGCTTACTGCTACAGCAACGCCAAAAGTTCAGCAGGACATTCAAAAGAACTTGCATATCAACAATGCTTCTGTTTTCAAATCCTCCTTCAACAGGCCCAATTTATATTATGAGGTAAGGCCTAAGACCAAGAACGTCATCAAGGATGTGATCAAATATGTTAAGCAGGAACAAGGTAAATCAGGGATTATCTACTGTTTGTCGAGGAAGAGAGTAGAAGAAATCGCAGAAACACTGCAAGTTAACGGAATTAAAGCCCTTCCTTATCATGCAGGACTTGACTCGGTGGTTCGGGCCGGTAACCAGGACAAATTCCTGATGGAAGAAGTGGACGTGATCGTTGCCACCATTGCTTTTGGCATGGGAATCGACAAACCTGACATTCGTTTTGTGATCCACTTCGACATCCCGAAAAGCCTGGAAGGATATTACCAGGAGACTGGTCGTGCCGGCCGTGACGACGGAGAAGGAAATTGTCTGACATTTTACAGCTATGACGATATTGAAAAGCTGGACAAATTCATGAAAAACAAACCTGTGGCAGAACAGGAAATTGCCAATCAGCTGCTTATGGAAACTGTGGCATACGCGGAGTCTTCTGTCTGCCGCAGAAAACAGCTTCTCCATTACTTCGGGGAAGTCTTTGATGAAACGCAATGCCAGAACTGTGATAACTGCTTACACCCCAAGGCTAAGTTCGAAGGAAAAGCTTTTGTAGAAATGGCTTTACATGCCATCGTAGAAACCAAACAGGTTTTTAAAGAAAAGCATATCATCAATATTTTGCTTGGGAAAAGCAACTCACAGATCAAATCATTCAAGCACAACAAACTTTCCAGTTTTGGAAGAGGTGCAGATCAGGATGAGAAATTCTGGAATGCCGTACTGCGACAAACCCTGATTGAACGGCTTCTGGTTAAAGATATCGAGAACTACGGCATTCTGAAGATCAGCCCTGATGGTTTTAAGTTTATAGAACATCCCTATTCAATACTACTGACCCAGGATCATGACTATGAACATTCAGATGATGATGAGGATTTCTTCGCCGGTGCCGGTAGCCGCACTGCGACTACTGACAAGACGCTGTTTTCCTTACTGAAAGACCTCCGGAAAGAGATATCCAGGAAAGAAAAACTTCCGCCCTTTGTCATATTCCAGGATCCTTCTCTGGAGGACATGGCAATTCAATATCCAATCACCGTTGATGAGCTAAAACAATGTACTGGTGTTGGCGCAGGAAAAGCCATTAAATATGGTAAGCCTTTCATCGAGTTGATTGCCACATATGTAGAAGAGAACGAAATCATCAGACCTATGGACCTGGTGGTCAAATCTCCTGTCAACAAATCCGGCCTTAAGGTATATATCATTCAGAACATCGACCGAAAAATAGCCCTTGAGGACATTGCTTATGCCAAAAGCCTCAGCATCGATGAGCTACTGACAGAAATAGAAAGTATTGTTGCGGCCGGGACAAAATTAGATATCGACTATTACGTGCAGGAATATGTTGACCCATACCACCAGGAAGAGATCTTTGAATATTTCAGGGAAGCCGAAACCGACTCAATCCAGGATGCTCAAATTGACCTCGGTGAAAACGAATTCAGTGAAGAGGAAATCCGAATCATGAGAATTAAATTTCTTTCTGAACTTGGCAACTAATCTTCAAAATCAACTTTTTTACAACATCTTTCATGACTGAAGATCACCACTTGGAAGAAATTCCTGTTGAGCCAATAATCCAAACTATTGAAACCCACACAATAGTTTCCAGAACGCCAAAGCCAGGGCTGGTCTGGATATTATTTGGCTTCCTTTTTGCCGGTCTCCTGGGTATCTACATCCTTTATTTCCTGAAACCCAACAATGTCCGCGAGTTACCGCCTGCAGCATTCTACAAAAAGACTGGTGGCATCACTGTCGCATTTGTGAACAGCGATACGATTAAATCGAAATACACCATGGTTCTCGAGATGCAAAAGATGCTGGAACAGAAGTTTGCCACTCTCGACAATGAACTCCATGCAAAACAACAAGCCCTGGAAAGCAAAGCGGCCGATTTGCAGAAGAAATATGATGCCCGACAGATAAACCAGGAGGAAGCGGCAAAACAGCAGGAACTACTTCAGTCCGAAAGCAAAAAATTGTATGACCTGAACCAGCAGTATACCTCAAAAATGGCTGATGAGGAAGGGAAAATGAATAATATTTTCATCGACAGCATCGACCATTACCTAAAACGCTACAACAGCACCCTTAAATTCGATTATATCCTGGGCTATACACGGGGAGGCGGAATTCTTTTTGCCAAAGACACGCTTGACATCACCGCTGATGTATTAAAGGGTCTCAACGAAGAATATCAAAAAAGACAAAAGTAATGCAGAAACAAGGGTTTTTGCTTGCATTTATTTGCGTTTGCCTGCTCTCTTTTTCCTGTAATAAACAAACAGGAAATGAAGAGAAAGATAAGGGAAAAGGAAGACTGACTACCAAGCAAATGGTTGCGGTGTTGGTTGATATTCACCTAACAGAAGCAGCACTCCGGGAAAAACAAAACCAGCTCCAGAATTACAATTATTACACCAATTATTATTATTCAGGTGTCTTCAAAAAACATGGATTGACACAAGAAAGCTTTCATCAGTCAATGTTATCATATAAAGATGACTTGAAATCACTGGAGATAATTTACAAAAGAGTTGTCGACAGCCTCAGCCGGATGCAGGGTCCTACACCAACTTCCAAACCTGTCCTTTAATTCAAAGTATATACGCTGTGGATGGTATCCTGATTTGCACCATCATTTACATAGTAGACCCAGGTCATTTTCTTGTCTGAATAACTTCCTGAGCCCCATACTTTAATGCCTTCAGCCGGGAATTCCTGGGTTGGAATTGTCAAAGTACTGCTTGTTGCAATGGCATAAGGCTGAATCCCGAAATTGTAAAAATTACTGATCAGGACTTGTACGCTATTTGAAGGGTCAGCGGTAATGGTGACTTGGTATGTAACTTTCTTTTTCCCATTTTCCTGCACAGTCCAGGTTCCTAGAAACGGATCCCTGGAATCACCACCAGGGGTCACAGTATCGGGGATACATGAATTGAGATAAATCACAGATAAGATGATCAATAAAATACCACTAATGCGTTTCATACAAAGATTTCTTTATAAAACTCAAAGATAAGTATTTTGGTATAGAGAAGAAGCCGGATTGACGAGGAAGTGTTTAGTAAATCACGTTAAGGGTCCCTGTCCGGTCATAAGGATCACCATTCAAGGTTTTTTCAAAGTGAACCCTGTAGATATAGTTTCCGCCAGGGGCATAATTGCCATTAATGGTTCCATTCCAACCCAAGCCGGGATCCTTTGATTCGAAAACTAGTTTACCCAATCGATCATAAATCACCAAAGAATAATGATTAATTTGCTGATACTCACCTATAGGCTTAAAAATAGGGTTATAGCCCTTTGGAAGAATCGCATTTGGAAAAAAGAAATTCTCACATTCTTTAACTTCTAAATCAATGAATGACATGACATGGCACCAGGTTCCCATAAAGACATCACTGGCATCAACCTGGAAAATCGTTGAATAATTTGGGTAAACAGTTATTTCAGGGTCTATCCTGCCGTTGCTCCATTCAAAATGACTGCCACCAATGGCATTAAGAATGGCAAAACTTCCATGGCAAATGGTATCCCGGGAGGATGTAATCTCAACTTCATGGAAAGGATTTACAAATACAGTGGTTGATGCCGACGAACTACACATGTTAACATCTGTTACCGTAACCTGATATTGAGTTTCAAAAACAGGTTCAACATAGATATCATGTTTGACAGAACCATTATTCCAGAGATAATGGTCACCCCCGCCAGCAATCAGGTGAGCCTCGTCACCATAACATATTACGGTATCATGAGTAATCTCGGGCACAGGAGGCGAAAAAACTTTTAAAATTGCGGAGGATGTATCCTTGCAGCCATTTTCATCGGTCACCGTCACCGTATAAACAGCAGTTGTAAAAGCCTGAATCAACTGATCAGGACCGTTATAACCATTATTCCAATGGTACAACAAACCACCTCCGGCAAAAAGATAGGCAGAATCACCCGGGCATATGGAATCACCATGAGTAATTGGCACCGGTAAAGGATTAACTATAATATTGGCAGATTTCATAGATTGGCATCCATATTCATTGGTAGCCGTCAAAGAATAGCACTGATTTGTTAATGGAGTGAGTAACAGACTGGCACTGGTATCCCCTGTATTCCAAAGAAAAAGGTAATTTCCCGTGGCTAGTAACTGTGTCGTTTCGCCCAGGCATATAACGGTATCGCCATTTATCTGTGTAATGGGAGCTGGCAGTACAACCACTGTTATAGAATCCCGGGCAAGTGTATCTGAAGGATTGAGGGAATTGATCACATAGGCTACATAGGTTGTAGTTTGCTGAGGGAGCACGGGAGGTGGTGACACGGCGGTGCTTCCGGTACTCCACAGAATCTCCTGCATGATGGATCTGAAAATTCGAATATTATCCAATCCCCAATTGTCGTCATGGTGGCCGTTAAAATAGCTGGATGATTGTTGTATCCATCGAATCCGAGTATGGCTTGTCATGGCAGGTGCCGGAATAACAAAGGAATAATTTGCCCAATTGGTGAATTGAGTTGGGAACATGGTTAATGGGCTTTGCACCCATGGGTTCGCAGGCAAAAAGGTTCCATTTGGACAGAAATATGTGATATCATTCCAATTGCTGCCTGAGTCATTGGAATATTGCAATGAAACACCTTCCAGCATCTCGTCCGGGCCTTCACAACCAATGGGCCCATTTTGAATGGCAAATTTCAAATCAAACTGAATCACCCCACCTTTGGTTAGATCCATGTCATGGGTTTCGAGGATGCGGTCTGGAACCGTTAATGGCCCATACCAAAGATAAGGATTGGGGTTTGCTGCATCACAGGAAGCATGAAAAAGAACATTGGGATTGCAATAATTCCAAGTAGACCCAACAGTCGACGCATTGAAATCTTCAGTAACTAAGGTATACTCACCGACAATACTTAGGTTAACGGATTCACCGCGACAAATAAATATGCTGTCAACATTAGAAGAATCAGCTAAAATTTCGATACGGCACTGCGCATAGACGTTAAAGGGCACAAAAATACCAAGAAACTGAAAAACAAGTATAAATGCAGCTCTGTTAAATCTTACCAATATCTCGGGAGGAAGCATGTGGTTTCTTTAGTAAATAAGCGGAAACGCAATCGTAACCGTATTCTTTACAAAATTACCTCATCTGCCAGCCAGCGCATGACAATAACTTATTAGTTTTGAACAGAGTAGTGTTGATTACCCTTTTTCAGGGATTTTAAACTGTTTTATTGAACGATCATCCGGCCACTCAGACTTTGATTTACTCCCTTCAAGGTATAAAAATAAATCCCAGGATACCAAGAGGATGCATCAACAACAAACTGATGACTTCCAGCAGAATAGGAGGCTGAAGGAAGCTGATATATAATGCGTCCAAGGAAATCAGAAACTTCTATACTTAACCTGGTATTGTTAATAAGCATCAGGTTGATTTGACAACTTCCATGGAAAGGATTGGGATAACAGGAGACATTCACGAAATCAACAGAAGCGGGATTGATCCCCGTAGTTAATTTGGGAAACTTAAGGTAAACGATATCATTGTTAGCGGCTGGATCCATATCGCCATCATACGACATCCCTGGTTGCTGATCTTTTTGATAAATCAGATGGCAAAAAAACTCGTCTGAAGTAGGTGAAACCGATGGGAATACGCATTCGTACCCATTATGAGCGGCATCACCGGTAATGTCATTAAAGGCAGTCCAACTTGTACCACCATCATCGGACCGACGGCTATAAACATGCCTGTAGTTCTGAAAACTATTGGTCATGCCTTCAACAATAGAGGTAAAGAAGAGGTAAATCCTATTGTTACCCTGATCGATTGTGACTGTTGGCATTGACGTGACAGAACATTTATATATTGCCGGGCTGCTGATAAATTCAAGGATTGTATCGTTACCATTCACATCCTGAGTCCATCCAACCAGGTTTCCTCCCGCGTTAACAATATCCGGATTAAGGGAAGTAAAGGCAGGCTGTCCTTCTTTCCAAAAGGCAAGGCCATCAGTGAATTGCATCAGTGAAAAAGAAGAGTCATTAACGATATCATTCAAAGCTCTCTGGATTCCAAAGAATACATAAGCTTTCCCTGTATTATCCAGGGCGACTGCCAATGAATTATCACATACGTAAGGTGTATCCGTAACCAAGGTTGTACTTTCTTTAAACTTCGGATAAGGATGCTGGAAAATGATCGTTTTTGTCCAGGTATCCCCATTGTCGGTTGATTTCAATAAAAAGATATCTGTCCATACATTTCCATAAACCAATGCAAGCGTGTTTCCAACAGGGTTTGCGAATGCATAGCAATCGCCATTGAGTACAGGATAGTTAGCTGTATCTGTTCCGGGGAGCACCATGTTATCAATATTCCAGGTTGCCCCGCCATCACTCGATCGTGAATACAGGAGCGCCCCGTTTTGACCGTTATAGAGCGACCCGCCATTTGCCAGGGGTGCCGTCAAGGCAATAATATGAATGTTTTGATTGTTGGCTCCATTTGTCTCTACTCTGGGCCAAAGGACATTCTGATGGTTGGATGGCCCTTGTTTGGTCATCAGTGTCCAGGTACCGCTTCCCTTTGAGGTTCTTTTCGCAATTTTCAAGCCACTATTTGAATTCGTATGAGACACAAGTATTTCCCCGCTTGTTCCCCAGGGAGCATAAGAAGGTGTTCCTGTTTTTACATCTTCAACGCGCGCAGTGGGTATATTTCCCCAGTTATTTGCATTATAATAATTATATCCGGTTCCACGGTCTGCATACAAAGGATTCGCTACTCCGTAAGCCCAGCAGGCACCAATATTTCCGTCATTATACTCATAAATTCTTTGTGGAATAGAGCCATTTGTCTGGAAATCAAACCAGGTATTGCCAATTGTTGTCTCCGCTGATGAAAGCGCTGATTTTACAATCGGGCTGATCTTCCAAGGGGAAACAGCAGTATTATTGTCAAGAACAGTCTTTGTAGAACAATTTAGTATTGCATTTTTTGCATGTGGAGAAACTATTTTCCCGTTCTGCTGAGCAAACCCCGTAAAGAAAACACTGAGTAAAAAGGCTGTAAGTATGTAAGTTTTCATGTGATAATAATAGGATACTAATTGGGTTAACGGAATTTCTAAAAAGGCCTGCAAAATTAGCACGAAATTGCCAGCATGGCAATATCCACGGTAAAAAAAGACAAGGATCTATCAAATAAAAAAAAACGTCGCAGGAATTGAGCTGCGACGTTTTTCAATATAATAAGATCAGGATTATCTGACTACCATCTTTTTGGTGATCGTTTGTTTTCCAATGGTTACAGTATAGAAATATATTCCAGCCTGAGTATTGGTCAAATCAAGATTGATTTCATGAATTCCGCCAGACATTGTTTGTGCAGGGAGAGACATGATTTTCTGTCCAACAAGGTTGTATACCTGAACTGATACCGTAGAAGATTTCTCCAATTCAACGCCAATTGTTGTAAGACCATGACAAGGGTTAGGGTAGTTCTGAGAAACTTCCATTGTTGGAATAGAAATTACATTAGAACTTGTTGCCAGGGTAAATTGTGAATCCATAATTTTGTAATTGTGGATATATTTAAACTGAACTGGCTGGGTAGCATCTGTTGGGTTCATTGCCTGGTATACAAAAGGAATACCAAAACCGCCGGTACTCTGGAATACAACAAATGATTGGGTTGCCATGTAGGCCTGGGTATAAGCCAGGGTGAATTTGGTCACATTTAACACAGGGGTCATCATAGAAGTCCATACGTTAATACCTCTCACAAAGATGTTTGGTGCAGTATTGGCTGCAGGTGATGTTGGAGGTTGAGTATCAAGCCAGGAAATAAACATTCTTGAACCGTCCTCTGAACGAGATATCTGAGGCCTGTTGTCATCACTTACTGTTGTAGCACCTGTTCCGTATGTACCCCATTCATTGCTGATGGTATCAAGAGAAATCCCTTTCCATGTAGTTCCGCCATCTGGTGAATAGATATCAAACATTTGACAGGTTTTTGGGTAATAGGTAGTATAAGTACCGCTTGCCAGGTTCACGACACAGGCAATATGTGGATTTCCGTTAACATCAACATTAAGGTCAGAAGCACCGATAGTTCCATAAGCAATTGAATCCCTGTCGGGCATGGTGGTAAACATCGCGGTCAGCAGTGAGTCAGAAACATATTGCTTTACTTCAGGAACACCATTGGTACCGTATAAATCTACATTGATAGGGCCGGTCCAGGTAGTTCCACCATTAATTGTCTTATACAGGATTGGGAAATAAGTAGAATCTGTCAGCGGTTTGGAAGTGTTGTGAGAGAGAATAGAGATATAACCTATTTGTCCGTTAGGCGCAAAAGCGATCCGGGAATCAGTCACATACCAATCACAAGGGACATAAAGTTTGTCAAAAGTATAATCAAAATCATTGGTTGTGGCATTCCAAACACCTTTGCTGACAACAAGTGAGTCAGAATAGTTGGTACCGAGGCCACCAAACAAAGAAGGCTCAACAATAAATGTTTTGTTTCCTACAAGAGCAAAAGCATCAGGAATATTATGAAGGTAACCGTTTCCTGAAGGAACATTGTGCTGCGTATAAGGAGGAATCGTATCGGCTTTTCTCACACCGAAAGCATAACCACCCCAGCTACCGGCATTGGCAGCAGATCCTGGATTACTACCATCGAGGGTAGGAATAAAATAATGCATATAAGCATTTCTTGGGTCTGTGTTTCCTGCAGGGTTATAAAGACAGCCTTGTGGATAACGACCAGCAGCCTGAGGATAAGTCTGACCAGGTAATGGAGGTCCCAGTGGTGCATAGACTTTAATATTGTTACTCCAGGAAGCACCACCATCTTTTGACAAATCAAAAGCGATGCTTGCACCTGCCATCACGTCACCATTCATACGATGTACGAACCCAATGGCATTAATCTGGTTGTCGGCCCACAGAACCGTTCTGCCAGCACCTGACATACCAAAAGGATTAATAGAAGTACCCAGGTCGATAATTGATACAGCATTGGGGCCATCAGGTGAAGAAGGTGACTGAACAACAGGAGCCATATATACTGGCTTGGTACCAATAGGTTCGCTGGCTACTTGCTGGTGGAAGGGAGCGGGTGCTTTTTTAGCAAATCCAGGAAGGACTTGCGGTTTCTGGGCATACATGCCTGCAGAAAGGGTCAAGGCAAATACGAATAGTAAGACTTTTTTCATAGAGATATGGTTTTAGATAATAATTGTTTCTATTCTCTTTTAAAAATTGAATGGCAAATTTAATAGAAAAACGATTGTAACTTACCTTTTTAACATAAAAAATCGGGGTCGGTAAATTGGTTACCGACCCCGACCTTAAATTAAAGTTGAATAATTAATTCACAATCATTTTTTTGGTAATTCTTTCTTTACCAACGGTTACGGTATAAAAATAAGCACCGGCACCCAAATGGCTGAGGTCCAGCTTGATTTCATGAACACCATTTGACAATGTCTGA
>SESG01014819.1_pt1 | contig 89377 bp, 70 predicted proteins | sample 3171421 | NCBI WGS metagenome assembly SESG01 (sample SAMN10866946, study PRJNA518727) | freshwater metagenome | biome: subpolar coniferous forest; feature: holomictic lake; material: water; isolation source: holomictic Lake 227, 6 m and 8 m depth | place: Canada: near Kenora, Ontario | collected...
CCTGCTTTGGCCTGAGTGACGGAACTGCTACCGTAACGGCAAGCCATGGTTGGGGCAGCTATTCCTACAAATGGAATAACAGCCAGACCGGCGCAACTGCTACAGGGTTAGCCAATGGCACCTACACCGTTACCGTCACCGATGGAATCGGCTGTACTACCACTGCTTCGGCTTATGTATCGCAACCTTCTGCCGCACTCTCCTCAACCTACATTAAAACGGATGTCCTGGGTTGTCATGGTGATCATACCGGTTCGATTGATCTGACCGTTAACGGTGGAACTGCTCCTTACTACTTTTTATGGACAGGTACAGGCGTGAATGCTACTGCTGAAGACCAGAGCGGTCTTGCCGCCGGCACCTACAATGTAACCATTACCGATGCACGCAGTTGCGAAACCTCAACTGCTGCTATCATCTCACAACCAGATACGTTGAAATCCAATGTGTCGGTTACCCATGTGTGGTGCAGTAGTGATGCGTCCGGTGCAATTAATCCTCATATGTCAGGTGGAACTCCCCCCTATACTTATGTCTGGGATTATGACTACCCATACACCACCGATTCAATCCTTACAGGAATGATCGCTGGCGATTACAGTGTTACTGTAACAGATGACCATTCTTGTGTTTTCGTTATCGGACCAATCACCATCACACAACCGGATCAGCTCTATGTGAACGATATCGTCTATAATGTAACCTGTAAAGGTGGCAGTGACGGGCATATAGACCAGGATTTCATCACGGGTGGTGTGTCTCCATACTATTACCAATGGTCATCAGGGCCAACAACCCCAAGTATCTCAGGGTTGACAGCCGGCTTCTATACCCTGACCGTTACGGATTCACATTCCTGTACATTGATCCAACCTGCGCAAGAGGTATCTGAACCAATGTTCTACCTTGGCGCCTCTGCTTCACAGAGCAAACCGGTTACCTGCTACAATGGTATCGACGGAGAAGCTACCGTGATCGCTAGCGGCGGCTGGGGTAGTTATACTTACTATTGGAATAACAGCAGTACAGCCTCCTCCATTACAGGATTAACCGCTGGCACCTATTCTGTGACCGTAACCGATGTCAAGGGTTGTTCAACGACTGCTTCTGCAGTGGTTTACCAGCCATCGGCTGCGATTGCAGCTTCGGCAGCCGAAACCAAAGTTGTTTCCTGTGTTGGGGGCAATGATGGTGCCGCTACCGTATATCCAAGCTTTGGATGGGGAAGCTATAGCTACTTCTGGAATAACAGCCAGACTGGCGCTACGGCCACCGGATTATCCATTGGTACCTATACTGTTACAGTTACTGACATCAACGGATGCATAGCCACCGCATCTGCTTCGGTTACCCAACCTTCCACCGCCCTTGCAGCTTCGGCCGCCGAAACCAAAATTGTCTCCTGTTTCGGTGGTAATGACGGTGAAGCCACGGTTTATCCAAGCTTCGGCTGGGGCAGCTATTCCTATTCATGGAGCAATACCCAGACCAGTACTACAGCATCAGGATTAACAGCCGGAACATATACGGTCACCGTTACCGACGGGCATGGTTGTACTACCACGGCTTCGGCTTCTGTTGGACAACCTTCTGCAGCCCTTGCAACAACCGCCACACATGTAGATGTGCTATGCAAAGGCGGGGCCAGCGGGTCGATCGACCTGAGCGTCAATGGCGGCACACCATCCTATACCTATGCCTGGACAGGCACAGGTGTGGTGGCAACCGCACAGGACCAGAGCGGTTTGATTGCTGGAACCTATTACGTAACCGTTACCGACAGCAAAAACTGCTCGAAATCAACTGCAGTCACCATAGCAGAACCCGATTATGCCCTGGCAGTCAGTATCACACCGACCGGGGTAAGCTGCCATGGCGACAGCAACGGAAGTGCAACAGTGAATGTATCGGGAGGAACTTCAGGTTATACCTACATCTGGAGCACCTCCCCGGTTCAGACAACAGGTACCATCAGCAACCTTGCTCCCGGCAACTACTCTGTAACCGTGACCGATGCACATACCTGCATCGCTACGGGCTCAACCACCATCAACGAACCGGCAGTGTTAAGTCTCAGCGGGAATGTGACCAGCTACAGCTGTAACCACGGAGGTTCAGTTACGACTACAGTTTCCGGAGGAACCACCGCTTACCATTACATCTGGAACAATGGCCAGACCACTTCGGCCATAACCGGTCTTTCAGCTGGAACTTACAGCGTCACCGTTTCCGATGCGCATAACTGTTCCCAGACTGGATCCTGGCAGGTCATTACCACAACAATCGGGATAAACGGTCCCGATACAGTTTGTTGCATGGTTGGCAACCAATACAACTACCAGGCAACTGTTACCAATAGCTGCACACCTCTAATCTATCAGTGGGCGGTCTCGGGAGGATCCATCCTCTCCGGGCAAAACACAGCTGCGATTACTGTTGAATGGGGTTGCTGTGGCAATGGCACGGTATCTCTTTTGGTACACAACTGCGATGGATGTAATATCACGAAAGACTTGCCTGTAATTGTAAACACACCTCCAGCACCCTCTATTTCCGGTCCTGTCCAGGTGGTATCGGGACAAACCAATGTGCAGTACTGCACACCGGCTTCGGCCCAGATCGGGCATGTTTATGTCTGGACAATCGCTGGCGGCAGTATTACCTCCGGACAGGGAACCACCTGTATCAACGTGACATGGGGCCCCTACCCGGTTTGCGGTTGCGGATCGGTTACGCTATCTGAAAGTTATGCCGGTTGTATGGCTTCCGAAAATTACCCCGTCACCATGCTGCCATGGGCTAATATCAGGATATCGGGTTACGTATCCTACCTGAACACACTGGCTACCAAAATGAACGGTGTCGCCATCCAGTTGCGTAATTCGTCCAACGTGATCATTGGGAACGCGATCACAGCGAATAATCCTGCTTCCGGTCAGCCAGGCTATTACGCCTTTACTGACCTGCCCAACGACACCTACTCGTTACATGGAAGTTACAGCGGGACCTGGGGTGGCAACAATGCCACGGATGCCCTTATCGTCCAGCTTAATGCGATCATGTCATACCCGTTGGCAGGTGTCAGGGCAGTTGCCGCAGATGTAAATGCCAGTACCACCATCACGGCACTGGATGCACTCTATATCAAACTGCGCACCGTCGGCGCTATCAGCTCATACCCGGCCGGCGACTGGAAAGTTACCGACACCATTGTCACCCTCACAGGGACAGCTGCATTGCCGGTTGATCTGAAGATGCTCTGCACGGGCGATGTGAACGGCTCCTTTGTACCCGGCGCATTCAAGGAAACCTCATCACTCTCCTCCGTTGAAGATGGCATCATGGCAGTAACCGTCGGAGAACCCTTTACCTACAATATCCACAGTACAAAGGCTGCCGATCTTGGCGCTATGACCCTGTTCCTGGGTTATGATGCCAGCCGTTTCGAAGTGATCGATGTAGCCGGGCTGCCCGATGGCATGAAGTTTGCGATTGGCAATGGAAAAGTCGCCATTGCATGGTCCGATACCAAAGCCCTTAAGGTGAAGGCAAGCGACCTTGTGCTGAGCCTGAACATGCGCGTAAAGGAAAAGATAAGCGAACCTTTGCAGGTGTTCAGTATCAATGCCGGCAGCGAATTTGCCGACATTATGGCAACTCCTTACGAAAACTTTGACCTGAAGATGGCCAGCGTGCTGACCCCCGACGGATCGAAGGACTTCTCCATGTCGAACTACCCGAACCCGTTCGCTCAAACTACCACGATCATCTACAATCTGCCTGAAAGCGGACATGTAAGGCTCGTATTGACCGACCTGCTGGGCAACACACTGCGTACGCTCGAAGATCAGCCTGAGGGTGTGGGTATCCATACCCTGGTGGTTGACCCTGCCGAACTACATATGGCATCTGGCGTATATCTTTACAAAATCAACTTCGACAACTCAACCGATAACTATACCAAAACCAATAAGATGGTATTGACGAAGTAACGGAAGAGCAGGACAACCTGCTTGAAATGAGTTGAAAAACCGGGAAGGATGGTCATTCGCAGACCTGCTTCCCGGTTTTTTTTTATGGAGAACATAATCCATTAATAAGGGTATCATTTTTTAACCGTTATGTAATAAATCAGAGAAAACTTCGTCTCATGTTGCATATGGACCTCAGGGAGTTTAAAAATAGGGTATATCCTCTTCAGCATAAGCTGTTTCGCTTTGCCAAACGGTTCCTCGATCAAACGGAGGAGGCGGAGGATCTTGTTCAGGAGGTTTTTATCAAACTCTGGAACCGCCGAGATAAACTTGATGAATACCACAGCATCGAGGCCCTGGCTATGATCACAACCAAAAACCTTTGTCTCGACAAGCTGAAAGCCAGGAAGTTCCCTGTTGAAAACATGGAGAACCATCGTCTGTTTATCGAGAACATACCTCAGGATAATCCGGCCGACTTTTCAGATCTGCTTCATGGGATTCGCCAGGCGATGAAAACGCTTCCGGAACAACAGCAAATGATTATGCATCTCAGGGATATTGAAGGATATGAATATGAAGAGATAGCAGAGGTTCTTGAAATGCACGAAAACGCCATCCGTGTTGCTTTGTCCCGCGCGCGTAAACGTATCCGTGAACTGCTGATAAAAACCAATGTGTATGAATACCAGAGAAATTGAAGTGCTCCTCGCTAAATTTTACGAGGGGGAAACCAGCCTGCAGGAAGAAAAAATGCTCCGGGAATATTTCCGGGGTGGCGCGGTCGCACCAAATCTGAAATCACACCAGCCCATGTTTGCCTTTTTTGAGGATGAACGGAAGCAGGCGATAGGAGATGCTGGTTTTGAAAAGAAGATTTCTGAACAACTCACCGATGCAACTGCAACGGCCCTGCCTGTTTTTGTCCCTCTCAACAGGAGAGTGGTTTACTATTACACAGCAATAGCCGCAACCTTTCTATTGCTGATAGGGGTATCGCTTCAATACCAGTTTGAATTTTTTAAAATGAACAAACCCCGCCATAACAGCCTGGAACAGGAGCTGGCCTACCACAACGCCAGTGAGGCATTGTTGATCTTATCCTCAAATTTTAATACCGGGTTAAAACAGGTATCCCGTTTGAGTATGGTCGATAAAGCGATGAAAAACGTACAGATTTTCAACAAGTTCTATCAATATCAACCCATTAATATTAATCCGGACGACGATCAATACAAGTCCGATAAAACCAAATAACCATGAAAAAAATGATGTTCAGCCTGGTTTGCATGGCATTCCTGGCATTTCCGCTCCTTGTGAATGCGCAAAGTCCGATTGACAAGGTATTTGACAAATATTCCAGCCAGGATGGTTTTACCACTGTCAACATCACCAAGGAGCTGTTCCAGATGCTGATGCAGATGGGTAAAGGTGAAGTCAAAGATACCAGCGGCCTTGAGATGAAAAAGATGATGGAACAGCTAACGGGTCTGAAAGTGCTGACCTTTTCATTCGATTCCACAAAACTGGTGAAGGCGGTTGCCGTTTACAACGAATTTGCTTCTGTTTTCCCGGCTGGTACCTATAAGGAACTGATGACTGTAAATGAGGGCCGGCAAAATATCAAATTCATGACCAAGCAGGATGGCAGCGGCAAAATCTCCGAAATGGTGATGCTGATGAAGGATAAAACCGAGGTTGCCGTGCTGAGCCTTACAGGGAATATAGACCTGTCGACCGTTTCAAAACTTTCAAAAGGGATGAATATCCATGGCATGGAGGGGTTGGGGAAGATGAGAATGCATACGAAATAGGGTATTCAGCGTTTTTCAAATATGACAAAGAGGCTGGTGCAAACGTAAAAGTATACGCTGATAGGGTGCATATTTGACTGCTCCCCCGACTTTCCGGAACGAATAAAGAGGCTGCCCCAAAAGTCATGAGGCAGCCTCTTTTACATTTTAAACATCATCTGACCTGTAAACTCTGCGCGGAAATTGCCTTTAGTCATATCCAGGCCGGTTCCCACCTGGTTACGGTCATTATACCGGGTAATCCCTCCCCGTAACCAGATATCCAGGTGTTTAAGGATGCAGAACTTCAGTACCAGGCAACTCCTGGTTCCCCGGCCCTCCATGGCAGGAACCGAATATCCGAAAAGCACATCAGGTTCGCAGGTGTAAATCCTTTCAGCGTAATCGCGGATATCAAACAAGGCAAACCTGACATTAATATTTTTCAGCCACTTCCTGAGATTTAGCTGCATATCCTGGCAAACCAGGTATCCACAGGATTCGCTGACATTTGATCCCGGGATATACTTCGTTTCAATACGCGTCTTCATGGTCAACGATTCCGGCAGGATCCAGTCGATGCTGAAACGACAGCTGTTTGTTTTCTGGGGTATGAGTTTATGGAGGATCATCCCGTTCTCCGTTGATTGGTTGACCTGGCTGTTTTTCTCATAGTACCTGAGACTTATCGTCACATTGCCCGTGGCCCGCCAGGTTAGGATGGCCCCAAGTTCCTGCCCAAGGGTGGGGTTGTCAACCCGGTATTTTAACCATGGGAATGAAAACAAATCGCCATATCCCGACAGCGTTAGCTTTCGATGCAGGCTGGCAGCAAAGGCAATGTAAATTCCTTTTTCATTGGCATTCAGCCCGTTCTGACCAAATGCATTTCCGAAGAGGTTCTGGTAGTCGGGCTGGTAATTGCGGTAAACAACCGTGAGGGTGACAGCTGGATCCGGGGTGATGCAGGCGCCCGCGATCACGGCCATTCCCTTGTTTCTGCTCCTGCTAACCTCGCCTGAAAGATAGACCCTCCGAAATCTTACCTGGTAGTCAAAACCGAAGTTGGCGTTTTCTTTTCCCCTGAAATTGTATTGATTGTATGGATAGGATTGAGGATCCAGGGATGCCGAAAGGTGAAACCAGGTTGCCGTGACCCCGAACTTCATGCCCAGCTGCTGGTTGGGGGAGAGAACCAGGTTGAAATTTCCTCCGCAGATTAACTCCTTTGCCACATTCCTTTTGGAAAGTTCCGACCCGCTGCGGTGGTAGCCGGAGGTGACAAATGAAGTGATGCGCTTCACCTCTTTTGACAGGCTGTCGGCTGCGGGGTAGTTGGCATCCACAGGGTGGCAGGAGACAAATGCACTGAATTCAAAGGGTTTGAATTTAAGGGTAGCGGCAATTCCTTTGAGATTACGACCTTCACTCATTCCAAGGCTTGGGCGGATGCCGGTTGCCAGGGGTACGTTCATCGACAACCCCGGCACCGAAAAAAGAGAAATCCCCGACCCGAAGGTGAGCCCCTGCCCGAAGGAGGCCCTGAAACTTCCGACAGTCAACGTTTTTAGGAACCCGACATTGGACAGATTCAGATAGCCGGAATAGAAATCCATTCCGTTGGGTTGTCCCCCGCGGAAAAACTGTTCGCCCGGATCCTTTTCTCCTGCAATGCCGATCCTGACCTTGTCATACCAGCTATAGGCAAACCGAAAATAATAATGTTGCGGACTTCCCCGGTAAAAGGCATCCGGCTTTGATGCCCTGGCCGAATCACCCTGCAGAAAGCCCGCGGATGAAGGAAAACTTTGTCCAACACGCAGCAGAAGATCGTAATGGGCACCTGATGCCAGGTTTTTCAGCGTGAACGGAGGCGAACGGGATGGAGGCGTAATGGAGATATAGGGTTCAATGGCCCGGATGACCAGGCTGTCAAACCCACGAATTGAGGTGAGTTCGTAAACCGACAGGATTTCCCCGTAATTCCTGATAAAGTCAAAAAGATCCTTCCGCTGGCCGGGCGTGATAAATGGGATCGGGGCAAGGTCATTCTCCTCCCTGACGGCGTTTAGCTTTACCGGGTGACTGGCCAGTGTTTCAAAATCTTCTGCAATCTCATGGTAATCATTATCAGTCTCCAGTGTTTCAACCGTTTTTTCGATCTGATTTTCAACATTTTCAACCTGGCAGCATGCAGTTTCCGGAATCATCAGAAGCGCTGCCAAAGACACAATTTTAAGTACCGGCGAAATCATGCTAATTATCTTATGGTGTTGTTCATTAAAAGCAGGGGTCATCATGTTTGTCCCGTACGTGTATCCGGGTGATTGTGAATTAATTCCCATGACTTCAGAACGAATAGCCAAGGGAGCCGGAAGGGCTGAACCCAAGGGCCTGGTGGTACCCTGAGGCCATGTCAATCGTCAGTTTGCCATATTCCAGCCCAAATCCAAAACTAAAGGAGGCAGGGTTGGTTGACACTCCGATCCTCACATACATGGGCTTTGCAAAGTGGTATTCAGCCCCCGCCCTGAGTTGTAATTTCTGTACAAGCTCCTTCTCAGCTTCCACTGCAACAAGGAATGTTTCGGAAAGGCAGTAGGAAATTCCTGCGCAAAGGGTTGCCGGTAAAAGTTCTTCCGGATAACTGGTAATTTTAACCGGGATGGGGTTCAACAAGTGTACGCCGATAAACAGGTGGTGATCAGCCCGGTATTGAATGCCGATCTCGCACGAAAGCAGGTTTTTATTCCCATAATCATCGGAGAGGTGGATCCTGAGGTAATCCAACTGCACTCCCGCAGCAAATTTTTTCCCGAACTTCCTGGCAAAGCTCAGTCCGGCCTTCATTTCATTGTAGTTGTCGTTGCCGAACCTGCCAGCCAGCAAACCGAAGGTCCCCGGAGTAACAGCCCAGGCCACGGCGACCTGCTCGTACATCAGCTCTTTCAGCAGGAAACGATTCTGGAAACTCAGGCCGGCGCTGCCTCCCTTTAACCAGGCAGCGCCGGCCTGGTTGTTGCTCAGCGACCACAGGTCGCCCGTCGTGACAGAGGTCCCGCCCATGGCATATGAACGGCCACCCGCGGGATTGCGCTCCCCCGCCGCAAACCCGGGGTTAATCTCCGGAAAAAGCAGCATGAAAATCAAAAGTGTTCTCATATTATCGATTTCCTGATTAATCGGGAAACTTCGAAAAGGTAATGGGGTTGTTGAAAAAAAAGAGGAATATTTACCTGGTTCAAGGGGGAAGGAGTGTGAGGAAAGGGATCACTTTCCGGAATATTTCTTAAGTTTGCTTTATAAAACAGCAGTATGAAAAGAGATGTTCTGGATTTTTTATCCCAGCTGGAAATCAACAATAACCGTGACTGGTTTCATGCCCACAAGGATCAGTACGATGCAGCAAAACAGGAGGTGGAATCATACGTCAATTCGGTCATTCACCTCATTGCGGGGTTTGACGAATCGGTCAGGTTCGTGGAGGCTAAGGAATGCATGTTCCGCATTTTCAGGGATGTGCGTTTTGCCAAAGACAAATCGCCCTACAAGACCAATATGGGAGCATGGATTACCCAGGCGGGCAGGAAGGGAACCGGGCCGGGTTACTATATTCATCTCCAGCCTCATGGTTCTTTCCTTTCAGCAGGCGTTTATATGCCTGAACCTGAGCAGCTTAAAAAAATGAGAAAGGAAATTTATTATAATATTTCAGAATTCCAGGCAATCCTGGACGATAAAAAACTCAGAAAATACTGTGACGGATTATCGGAAATCGAAAAGGTAAAGACTGCTCCAAAGGATTTTCCGAAAGATTTCGCTGAAATCGACCTGTTGAAACACAAACATTACATCCTTACCTATCCGGTAGGGGATGAGGTAGTCAACTCCGACCTTTTTAATGAGTTACCCGCCACGGTTTTCAAAACGATGGTTCCCTTCAACCGGTTCCTGAAGAGGGCGTTGGATTAGCTAAGGTACCCGATGATTGTTTGCTGGCCCGTTACCTTTTGGTTCAGTTTGATCTCGAGCTTGGTATCAACGGGAAGGAGCAGGTCGACCCTTGAGCCGAACTTGATAAAACCAAGTTCTTCTCCTTGGATTACAGGTTCGCCAACTTTCGGGTAACATTTGATGCGGCGTGCCATGGCACCGGCAATCTGCCGTACCAGGATCTTTTTATGATCAAATGTCTGAATGACGGTGGTTGACCGTTCGTTTTCCAGCGATGCTTTAGGATTGAAGGCGACCATATGTTTGCCGGGATGGTAGAAATAATAGACGATCTCGCCGGTAACGGGGAACCAGTTCACATGGACGTTGGTCGCCGACATGAAAATTGAAACCTGGATCCGTTCATCCTTGAAGTATTCCGGTTCGATGGTACGTTCAATGACCACGACCTTGCCGTCGGCAGGGCAAAGGATTACCTTTTCTCCGCCCTTGACAACACGTTTCGGAGATCGGAAAAACCTGACAATCATGATAAAAAACCAGATTCCCAGGGCGTACATGCTGTAATGAAACCAGCTCTGGTCCTCCAGTATGTCGTTCAGCGCCAGCAGGAATGCGGCGACAAATAAAAAGGCAATGAGGATGGTTTTATATCCTTCTTTGTGGATTGTCATAAGTGTCAGATACTAAGTCGTAAAAAGAAATACAAAAATACAAAAGGTGCTGAAATAAGCATGGTGTCGAAACGATCCAGTATACCGCCATGTCCGGGCAGGATGGATCCCGAATCCTTAATATTCAGGCTGCGCTTAAGCAGTGATTCAACCAGGTCGCCGAGTGAACCAAAAACCAGGACAATCATGGCCATTACCAGCCAGTCAACCAGCGGCAGCTCTTTTACCAGGAAATATAGCCCGGCAGCGAAACACAGGGTTACGATTGCCCCTGCGATGGTTCCTTCCCATGATTTCTTCGGGGAGATCCTTTCAAACAGCCTGTGTTTGCCGAATTGTTTGCCAAACAGATAGGCAACCGTATCATACATCCAGGTGAAGGCGAAATATCCGACCAGGATCACCGGCAACCTCCAGAAATGAAGCACATCCGGACGATTGAAGAAGATAAGTAAGGAAAAAGGCATTGCCACATAGAAAAATCCGAAGGTGGTGGTAGCCACATTGACCAGCGGGTTTGGTTTATTCCGGTATAATTCAATGATAAAGGAAAGCAGGAACAGCGGGATCGGGAGAAGAAACGGGACATAGGTGATCCAAAGATGGCTTAAACTACTTAACCCCGGCACCAACCATACCAGCATGGTGGCGACATACAGGAGCGCGCCTGCCATGGTGCCATAGTATTTCTGGGGCATGCAGGATTCGCTGGCAATAATGCCATAGAACTCCCAAAGGCCTACCACGGTAATAACAAGAAAGATAAGGGCAAAGACCCAGCCACTGAAATATAGCGCCAGGAGCAGGATGAAGACCATTGATAATCCGGTGATCGTCCGGGTCCAGAAATTACTCATCCGCTTGCAATTTAATTTGGAGGTGTTAGATCATCGATCAGGAATACGTACAACTCTTTGGGTCCGTGAGCGCCCATGACGAGGGTTTTCTCAATATCGGCCGTCCGGCTTGGGCCTGAAATAAGCGAAATCATGGAGGGGTAGTTTTCCCGGTATTTTTTCTTGATGTTATTCAGGGCTTGTTTCAGGTCGGGTACCAGCTGGGATGTATAGGCCAAGACCAGGTGAATCTCCGGGTAAACGGTTAGCCTGCGCCCCGGGCTCAGCCTGGAAGAAACCATAACGGTGCCAAGCCTTGCAACCAGGTATTCGCACCGGGTGATGCCGATCCTGGCATCCAGCATGGCCTTAGGGTCAGCTTCATAAGGGATGCCGCCCGGTTTCAGCAATTGATGCAGTTTAGGATCCTGGCAAAAAAGAACTCCCCAGTCCTTCTCGATGATAAAGGAACGCAAGGTTGCGATAAATTCATCTTCATTTTCACAATAGACAAACTTCCCGGCAATTTTAACCAGTGCTTCCGCAAAGGTCACATCCAGTGGCTCTGTCATGTCGGCATAGACCGAAGAATCCTGATCGATAATGGGATAGGGTGTCTCGGTCTTTTCGATCAGGGCATCCCTGACTTTTTTCAGGGTTTTTTCTCTGGATGTGCTTTCTTCCATACCTAAACAGGGATCATCTTATGATAACAATGTGGTCTGCGGTAATTTATCAATTTCCTCCTCCTTATCCCAGGGTCGTTTGCCGAAGATCTCCTCGAGATCTTCCCTGAAAATAACTTCGCGGTCGAGCAGCAGCGTAGCCAGTTGCTCAAGCTTTTCACGATTTTCGCCAAGCAGTGTTTTCGCTCTTTCATAAGCGCTTTCGACGATTTTCCGAACCTCCTGGTCGATGGTCTCGGCAGTTTTTTCACTGTAGGGTTTCTGGAAGGAATATTCGTTCTGACCGCTTGAATCGTAAAAGCTGATATTCCCGATCTCTTTGTTCAGACCAAAGTAAACCACCATGGCATAGGCCTGCTTCGATACCTTTTCAAGGTCGTTCAGGGCACCTGTAGAGACTTTGCCAAAGATCAGTTCTTCAGAGGCACGCCCACCCATGGCTGAGGTGATTTCGTCGAACATCTGCTCATAGGTGGTGATCTGCCGTTCCTCTGGCAGGTACCAGGCAGCGCCAAGTGCTTTGCCACGCGGGACAATGGTGACTTTAACCAGGGGATGGGCATATTCAAGCAGCCAGCTGGTGGTTGCATGACCCGATTCGTGGTAGGCGATCACCTTTTTTTCGTGAACCGAAATGATCTTGTTGCGTTTTTCCAGTCCGCCGATAATACGGTCGATGGCATCCAGGAAGTCCTGCTTTTCAATGGTCAATTTGTTTTTCCTGGCAGCGATCAGGGCTGATTCGTTACAAACATTGGCAATGTCGGCGCCCGAAAAACCGGGGGTCTGTTTGGCCAGGAACCCGACATCGAGACCCGGGTCAAGTTTCAGCGGTTTGAGGTGAACCTGGAAAATTGCCTTGCGTTCTTCGAGGTCGGGAAGTTCCACATTGATCTGTCGGTCGAAACGGCCGGCACGCATCAGGGCCCGGTCAAGAATATCGGCGCGGTTTGTGGCTGCAAGAATGATTACCCCTGCGTTTGTCCCGAAGCCATCCATCTCCGTGAGGAGCTGGTTCAGGGTGTTTTCACGTTCGTCGTTGGCTCCGGTAATGGCATTTCGTCCGCGGGCCCTGCCAATGGCATCGATTTCATCGATAAAGATGATGCAGGGCGCCTTTTCCTTTGCCTGCCTGAAAAGATCCCTCACGCGTGAAGCGCCAACGCCCACAAACATCTCGACAAAATCGGAGCCCGATATGGAGAAGAAGGGAACCTTGGCCTCGCCGGCAACGGCTTTGGCCAGCAATGTTTTACCTGTGCCCGGGGGGCCGACAAGCAGGGCGCCTTTGGGGATTTTCCCCCCAAGGTTTGTGTATTTTGAAGGGTTTTTGAGGAAGTCGACGATCTCCATGATCTCGACTTTGGCCTCCTCCAGACCGGCCACATCATTAAAGGTTATGCTTACACTGGTATCCTTGTCGAAAAGCTGGGCCTTCGATTTGCCGATGTTGAAAATCTGGCCTCCGCCACCGCCGCCCTTGCTCATAAAGCGCATGATCAGGAACCATGCGCCGATCAGGACAATAATGGGCAGCAGGTAGGAGAAGATGTCGCCAAACAGATCCTTCCGGGTATCGGTCGACGGGGGATAGGGATATTGTTTCTGAAACTGGACGATCGTCTCCTTTGGCACGCTGTCGCGGCGCATGCGCGAAATCACGGAATCCCTCGTATCTTTCAGAAGGCCGTGAAAAATCTCTTCCGATCCAATCTGGTAGAAAAACTCGGGGCTGGATCCGGTGGAGGTTCCAAAACTGCGCTTGGTGAAATCTTTATAGGCGGTGTCGGTTTTAAGCTTTTCCTTCTTGATATAGATTTCCGCCTTTTCCTTGTTGATGATCACCAGCTTGTCAATATCCTGCTTTTTCAGCATCTCTTCCAGCCGGTTCCAGGCGATCTCCTTTACCGGGTTGGAATAATTAAAATACTGGATGGCGATGAACACGATTGCCAGGATCGCATAAATCCAGTAAAAACTAAATTTCGGACGTTTGCCTTTGGGAGGTATAAAATTGCTGCCTTTTTCTGCCATTCTGTCTGATTCCAAAAAATAAGTGACTCTGTTTAATCCTGCGTGTCAATTTTTGTGACCGGGGCATCGGCCCATAACTGCTCTATATTGTAGAACCGGCGCCGTTCTTCCTGAAACACATGTATGACTACGTCGCTATAATCAATCAAAATCCATTCCGCATTTTCAAATCCCTCCTTGTGCCATGGATTTTGACCGGTTTGTTTTTTTACCTCCTCGATCACATGGTCGGCAATGGCTTCCACCTGTGTCCGGGAACTGCCATGACAAACGATAAAAGTATCGCAAACCGTTCCTTTCATTCCTGTAAAATCAATGACGACCGGATTTCTTGCTTTTGTATTGACCATCGCGGTGATCACTGCCTCAGCTAACAAATCACGAGCTTCTTTTTTCTTTCGCCTGGGCATGAGGGAAGGTTGGTTTATAATGCAAAAATAATCAAATAAACTGAACCCTGTCAGAAGTTGGGTTTAAGGGCATAGGTATTGTAAAATTCAGTGATATAGCCAACCGCCTCCTGGGCGGTATCCACCACTTTGAAAATTTCAAGATCGGCCGGGCTGATATTCTGTTCGGCCAGCACCACGGTGGTGATCCAGTCGATCATTCCCTGCCAGTAAGCACGGGAAACCAGTACGATGGGGAATCTTACCAGCTTGTGGGTTTGTATCAGGGTGATGGCTTCCGTTAATTCATCAAGCGTACCGAATCCGCCCGGCAGTGCAATAAAACCCATGGAATAACGCATGAACATCGTTTTCCGGACGTAAAAGAAATTAAAATTCAGCAGTTTGTTGGCGTCGATAAAAGGATTTGGACTCTGTTCAAAAGGGAGGTTGATGTTCAGCCCTACCGATTTACCTCCTGCGAAATGGGCACCCTTGTTGGCGGCTTCCATGATTCCCGGGCCGCCACCAGTGATGATGCCGAAACCGGCCTTGGTCATCAGGTAGGCAATTTCCTCCGCCAGTTTGTAATAGGGATGTCCGTCTTTGATGCGTGCGGAGCCGAATATAGAAACACAGGGCCCGATCCTGCTTAGTTTTTCAAATCCTTCAACCATTTCGGAAATTACCTTTAAAATTTCCCAGGTATCATAGCTTATGGTCTCCGACCAGTTCTTGGGTTGTATCGATTCTTTGAGTGCGGCTAAGTCTTGTTCCTGCATTTTCGGAAGTGTTAATGGATCAAAGGTAAAGAAATATCATGAAATTCCGAGGATAGCTTTGAGATACGGGCCAGTAAACCCGTCAGTACTCATGGCAACCTCCTCCGGTGTTCCTTCCGCGATGATGCGGCCTCCCCGCTGGCCTCCTTCTGGCCCCATGTCGATCACATGGTCTGAAACCTTGATCACCTCCATGTTATGTTCGATCACCAGAACGGTATTGCCTTTTGCGACGAGTTTGTTGAGGACACAGAGCAAAACCTTTACATCTTCAAAATGGAGGCCGGTCGTGGGTTCGTCAAGGATGTAGAGGGTGTTGCCCGTATCTGTCTTGGAAAGTTCAGTGGCAAGCTTCACCCGCTGTGCCTCTCCGCCCGAAAGGGTTGTCGATTGCTGGCCCAGCGTCACATAGCCAAGGCCTACTTCGTTGATCGTGTTTACTTTATGAACGATGAACGGAATGTTTTCGAAGAAGTCAACCGCCTGTTCAATGGTCATGTTGAGTACATCGTTGATCGATTTACCCTTGTAACGCACCTCGAGGGTTTCACGGTTGTACCGGTGTCCGAGGCAGGTTTCACAAGGCACATAAACGTCGGGAAGGAAATTCATTTCAATCACGCGCAGCCCGGCACCCTTGCAGGTTTCACAGCGGCCTCCCTTTACATTGAAGGAAAAGCGTCCGGGTTTGTACCCCCTGATCTTCGATTCAGGCAATTCGGCAAACAACTTTCGGATGTCATCAAACATCTTGGTGTAGGTGGCGGGATTGGAACGGGGCGTTCGTCCGATCGGCGACTGGTCGATCTCGATTACCTTGTCAACGTTTTTGAGTCCTTCAACGGAGAGGTAGGGCAGCGGTTTTTGGTCTGACCTGAAGAAGTGCTGGCTAAGGATGGGGTAGAGGGTTTCATTGATCAGCGAAGATTTTCCGCTGCCCGACAATCCCGTGATGCAGATCAGCTTTCCCAGGGGGAGCACCAGGTCTACATTTTTCAGGTTATTGCCTGTGGCGCCCGTCAGCCGGAGAATCTGGCCATTGCCTTTGCGGCGTTCCTTCGGGATGTTGATCCTGCGGTTGCCGCTCAGGTACTGCCCGGTGAGCTGGCCGCTCTTCATGACCTCCTCCGGTGTCCCCTGGGCCACGATCCTGCCCCCGTGCACGCCGGCACCGGGGCCAATGTCGATAACATGATCAGCAGCCATGATGGTCTCCTGGTCATGTTCAACCACGATGACCGAATTTCCTGCATCCCGCAGGCTTTTCAACGCATTGATAAGCCGCAGGTTGTCGTGCTGGTGCAGCCCGATACTCGGTTCATCCAGGATGTAGAGTACCCCCACCAGTTGCGACCCGATCTGGGTTGCCAGCCTGATACGCTGGCTTTCGCCCCCTGAAAGACTGCGGGCGGTGCGGTTCAGCGTGAGGTAGCCAATGCCGACATCGAGCAGGAACTGGATCCTGGTCCTGATCTCCCTGATGATCTCGTAGGCGATGATCTTTTTGCGGTCATCGAGCTGCTCCTGCAGCTGGTCAAACCAGTCGGCCAGGTTGACAAGGTCGGTATTGGCCAGTTCCGAGATGTTTTTACCGCCGATCTTAAAGAACAGCGATTGTTTCTTAAGCCGCGCGCCTTCACATTCGGGGCAGGGCATCTTGTTCATGAAGCTGCTCACCCATTTCATGATGCCGGCTGGCGCTGCCTCAGCATGCTGGGAGTTGATAAAGCTGACGATTCCTTCAAAATTCAGCGAATAGCTGGAGGATACCCCCAGGAATTCATTCTTCACCCGGAATACCTCGTCGGAGCCATTCAGGATCACATTGATGGCATGTTCGGAGATTTCCGAAATCGGGGTGTTTATGTCAAAACCGTATTTTTCGCCGATGGCCTCGATTTGCTTGAAAATCCAAGAGCTCTTGTATTCCCCGATCGGCACGATGCCCCCTTTTTTGATGCTCTTGGTACGGTCGGGGATGATCTTGCTGATGTCGATTTCCGAGATGGTTCCAAGGCCGTTGCATTTTTCACAGGCCCCGTAGGGGGAGTTAAAGGAAAACGAGTTGGGTTCCGGTTCGCCGTAGGAGATGCCGGAGGTGGGGCACATCAGCAGGCGGCTGAAATGGCGTGGGATGCCGGTAGAACGGTCGAGGATCATCAGCACATCTTTCCCGTGGCGCATGGCCAGGGCGACAGAACCGGCCAGCCTTTTTTTAGCGTCGTCGCGGATGGTGACCTGGTCGATGACGATCTCGATATCATGGATTTTATACCGGTCAAGCTGGAGGCCATGGGTGATTTCCCTGACCTCCCCATCGATGCAAACATTGAGAAACCCCTGTTTACGGATCTGTTCGAAGAGTTCCCGGTAATGGCCCTTTCTTCCTTTAACGACGGGTGCAAGCACAAGAATGTCTTTTCCTGGATAATGGCTCATGATGAGTTCCACGATCTGGTGCTCGCTGTATCTTACCATCAGCTCACCGGTAACGTATGAGTAGGCATCCGCCGCACGGGCAAAGAGCAGCCGCATGAAATCGTAAATCTCGGTGATGGTGCCCACGGTCGAACGGGGATTCCGGTTGGTCGATTTCTGCTCGATGGAGATCACCGGGCTGAGACCGTTGATCTTATCAACGTCGGGTCGTTCGAGGTTCCCGATGAATTGACGGGCATAGGCAGAGAAGGTCTCCATATACCGGCGCTGACCCTCCGCATAGATGGTGTCAAAGGCAAGCGACGATTTGCCACTGCCGCTTAAACCGGTAAAAACGACCAGTTTTTTACGCGGAATGGTCAGGTCTATGTTTTTCAGGTTATGGACCCTTGCGCCAAATACTTCCAGATTTTCTTCCACGGGTGTAGCGAAAAGCAGTAACTTTAGTGAACTTCGTTAATTTTCAGTGTGTCATGGAAAAAGGTCTCAGTCGGAAGCACCCTTTTTAAAACCAGTTCAGCATTCAGGGCGCCCTCCTTCGGGATCTGGAAGATGAAAATTTTCCTTGACTTATTGGGCAGGCTGTAATTCCTGATCCATGGGTTGAATTCACGCAGGATCCGGTAATTGACAGACATGCGTTTTGCAAAAACCGGCAGGTTGCCAATACTGCTGTCAATGACAACCATGCGGCAATTGATCTGGGGATAGAAATCCCGCACTCTCAGGTAAAAACCATAGCGTACCGGGTGGTTGTAGACCTCTTTCAGGGCGATGATCCGGAATACATACCGGGATGTTTCATCGTTGAGGTAAAGGTCGTAGTAATTGCCCACCCTCTGTTTGGCAAGCGCTTTATCGATCCCGTCGATCCCGCGGTTATAGGAGGCAGCCACCAGGGTCCAGCTGTTAAAGGTTTTGTAGGCATCCCTGAAATAGTTGCATGCAGCCTGTGTGGCCTTTTCCATATTATACCGTTCGTCGACAAATTCATTTATTTCGAGCCCGTACCTGATGCCGCTTGTTTTGATAAATTGCCAGTACCCCTCCGCGCCGGCGGGGGAAACAACATTTACAAGGTTGCTTTCAGCCACGACCAGGAACTTGAAATCATCGGGGATCCCGTTTTTTTTCAGGATCGGCTCGATCACCGGGAACCAGCGGCTGGCGCGTTTGAACATCATGATCGTGGAGGACTGCATAAAGGTGCTTGCCATGATCTCGCGGTCGTAGGCCTCTTTCACATAAGTCAGCTCCATCGGAACCGCCTCCCCTGCAAAACTGGCCGAGGCCGGGATTTCCGGGGAAAAAACCTTCATGTGACGGCCAAAAAGTGCAAAATACTCCTTGTCATGGTTTTTTATTTCGGCAACCGCAAAGATGCATATCCCGCAAACCAAGAACAATCCCACCCCGCCCAGTATCAAATATAGTTTTTTCAACATAATTTTACCATTTCACTGCCCAATTGTACCGTCGGGAAAATAACCTTGCAATTTTACCGGATTCCGCCTTAAAACGGGCTCACCAATTCACTGAAACGGGGCGCAGCCATATCCTTGGCCGAAATTAACGGATCGGATTCACCCCAGTCGATGTTCAGGTCGGGATCATTCCAGTGGATGCTCCCTTCGGATGCCTTATTGTAGACATTGGTACATTTATAAAAAAAGATGGTGTCGTCCTCCAGCGTGACAAACCCGTGTGCAAATCCCTCTGGGATCCAGTACATCCATTTGTTCTGCCCTGTAAGAACGACCGATTCCCACTTTCCGTATGTCGGGGAATTTTTGCGGATATCGACGGCAACATCCAGGACTGCGCCGCGAATCACGCGTACCAGTTTACCCTGGCCAAAAAGCGGCGCCTGGTAGTGAAGTCCCCTGAGCACCCCTTTTTTCGACATGGATTCGTTATCCTGGACAAATTTCAGGTCAAGACCGGCAGCTGTGAATTTTTCCAGGTTGAACGATTCGAAAAAATAGCCCCGTTCATCCGCAAAGAGGTCCGGTTTGATAATCAATAATCCATCTAAGGGGGTGTGAATGATTTCCATACTTTCCAATGATCAGGTTTAATCCAGTTGCCTGGATTTCAGGTTTATAAATGCACACATTCCCCATAGGCCTGTGCCACCGCCTCCATGATTGCTTCCGACATGGTGGGATGGGGATGAACCGCCTCGATGATCTCCTTGCCTGTTGTTTCAAGTTTCCGGGCAACCACGACCTCCGCGATCATCTCCGTGACATTGTCGCCGATCAAATGCGCCCCGAGCCACTCCCCGTATTTGGCATCAAAAATCACCTTGACAAAACCATCCCGGGCGCCCGATGCCGTTGCCTTGCCTGAAGCTGTAAAGGGAAATTTCCCAACCAGTATCTCGTAGCCTGCTTCACGGGCAGCCTTTTCAGTCATGCCAACCGATGCGATCTCGGGGTGGGTGTAGGTACAACCCGGGATATTGCCGTAATCGAGCGGTTCAACTGCCTTGCCTGCAATCTTTTCCACGCAGATAATGCCTTCATGTGAGGCCACGTGCGCGAGCGCAGGTCCCTTTACGATATCGCCGATGGCATAGTATCCGTCGATATTCGTTTTGTAGAAATCATCAACCAGTACCTTCCCGCGTTCGGTGGCAATCCCGGTCTCCTCCAGTCCGATGCCTTCGATATTGGTGGCCACCCCGACGGCGGATAATACCACATCGCATTCGACGACCTCGTCGCCCTTTTTTGTTTTGATAACGACCCTGCAGCCATCTCCGGCGGTGTCGACCGACTCGACGGAAACACCTGTCATCACCTTCATGCCGGCCTTCTTAAAGGAACGCTCCAGCGCTTTTGAAACATCTTCATCTTCGACAGGAACGACATTCGACAGTACCTCGACCAGGGTAACCCGCGTGCCCAGCGAGTGATAAAACCAGGCAAATTCCGACCCAATGGCCCCTGATCCAACAACCACCATGGAGGCGGGTTGAACAGGCAGCGTCATCGCTTCACGGTAACCTATGATCTTTTTGCCATCCTGTTTTAAGTTGGGCAATTCGCGTGACCGTGCCCCGGTTGCTAAAATGATGTGGCTGGCGGTATATTCGGTTTTAAGGCCATTTGCATCGGTGACCTCCACGATTTTACCCGGCTTGACGGTTCCAAAACCGCTGATATGTTCCACTTTGTTTTTGCTCAGCAGGAATTGAATCCCTTTGCTCATCTGGCCGGCGACCTCGCGGCTACGTTTGATAATGGCCGGGAAATCTGCCTTTGATTCGCCCGCAACAATGCCATAATCGGCAGCATGCTGAAGATATTGAAATACGGAGGCGCTTTTCAGCAGGGCTTTGGTCGGGATGCAACCCCAGTTCAGGCAGATTCCGCCCAATTCGGCACGTTCGACAACCCCCACTTTAAAACCAAGCTGTGCAGCCCGGATTGCAGCAACATAGCCACCGGGACCACTTCCTATTACTATGATATCGTAATTCATATTTCTGTTTTTTTGAATTTGCAAAGATACTAAAATCTCATGGAGTGGCAATCGGGACTGAACTTCTCGCCGATAAAACAAATAACGGGGAAAACAAAAATTGTGATTTTTTTAACTGTTGATGCAGGTTTTAGGAATTTATTATTTAATTTTGAGATGAATCATCTCCGGAAGCTGGTAAAACCATTCGTTATGTCAACCAATGGAATGAACCAATACCTGCAGGCAGCCAGGCGGGCCCTCCGCTGGCAGCAGGAACATCAGCGGCAAATGAAATGCTGCCGTTTCGACACGATAGCCACCCACGGCATCTATTCGATGCAGGAGGCGCTCGATTTTAACCAGGGTTCCATCATTGAGCCGATTTACATGTCAACCTCCCAGGCCTACCGTGATGCGGCTGAAATGGAGGCGGCCCTGGGTTACCAGATCCCCACCTGGTGCTATTCGAGAATTGCCAATCCCAGCATCTGCTACCTGGAAGGGGTTCTTGCCCTGCTGGAGGGTTATGGATCGGAAGCAGAGACCTCGTGCGTTGCCACCTCTTCCGGCATGTCGGCCATCCAGAGCGCTACCGATCCTTTTCTGGCTGCAGATCCCGACAAACCGGGTGCCCCGGTGAATTTTGTGGCCACTGCCCAGGTTTACGGCGGCACTTTCCAGCAATTCTCGGTACGCAAACAACAGGAGCGAAAGGCGGAGTGGCGTAAGGTTGTGCATTCCGGTGACATTGCCGAATGGGAATCGCTGATTGATGAAAACACCCGGTTTCTTTACGGCGAGTTGCCCAGCAACCCCTGCCTTTCTTTCTTCGACTTGAAGGAGGTTGCCGCGCTCGCCCATCAGTACGGGATACCCCTGATCGTGGATTCAACGGTTGCCACACCGGCATTGTTGCGGCCTATTGAGCAGGGGGCCGATATTGTCGTTCAGTCGGTCACCAAATCACTTGCGACCAGCGGGTTTTGCATTGCCGGCGCTGTCATTTCAAGGAAGAACCTGGTTTCAAAAATAAACAATGCACCCTTGAAAGCCGATTTCGCCACCTACCTGAAACTATTACCCAACCGGGACAACGGTCCGAATATCTCCCCGATGAATGCCGTGATGGCGCTCAACGACATCCGCACCCTGCGCATGCGGATGGACCAGACGAGCCGAAGTACCCTGAAAGTCGCCCAATTCCTGCAACAACACAGCAATATTGAAAAGGTTGACTACCTGGGCCTGGAGGATAACCCGCTGCATGACCTGGCCACCCGGTACCTGTTCCTGGTCGATTCGGAACATGATGATCAGTATGGCAGCAGGGTGAACCGCTACGGGCATCTCATGTCGTTCAGGATCAAAGGGGGGAGGCGGAAAACACATGAGGTGTTTGATGCATTTAAAAGGATATGGCGGGCGACAGACCTGGGCCGGATAAAGTCGGTGGCCACCATCCCGGCGATTTCAACCCATTCGCAGCAGGGTGAGGAGGGGCGAAGGCTGGCCTGCATACCTGAGAATATGATCCGCTTAAGCGTGGGCGCCGAACATCCCGACGACATCATCCGCGACCTGGACCAGGCATTGTCGGTGATTGGGGGGAAAATTGTCAAAGTTTCCGGACCGGAATTCTCGGCAGGAGGGGCTTCGTCAGCGGGATTGGGCTGACAGGTATTGGCAGCAGGAAGTTCAAGTTAGGTATTTGATATATTTGTTAACAGCATTTCCGGATCGAAAATATAATCAACCATCATTAAAAACAAAGGAGGTCTTTATGCCAAACCGCGGATTTAACACCAAAGCCATTCATGCCGGTAAGTCTGATTTTCTGCCTGATTCCATGTCGGTACCGATCTACCAGTCGGTTGCCTATCCCTATCTCGATGCACAGGAGGCTGCGGCCATTTTTACCGGGGAGAAGCCCGGGTTTACCTATGGCCGGTGGGATAATCCTACGGTTCAGGTGTTTGAAAACAGGATGGCTGCCCTGGAAAATACAGAGGGAGCCATCGCCGCTGCTTCGGGAATGTCGGCAATCTTTTTACTGACCCATCACCTGGTGGGGCCGGGCGAGGAGGTGGTCTCCTCCAACCGCGTATATGGCGGCACTTTTGGACTTTTTAATGCAGGCCTGCCGAAGATGGGGGCCAAAACAAACTGGGTTACCACGCCTGAATCCATCGAGGCATGGGAGGCTGCCATTACGCCGCAGACCCGGTTTCTGTTCGTTGAAACCCCCAGCAATCCATCCCTGTTTATAGCCGATATCCCGGCGCTGGCTGCCCTAGCCAAGTCAAAGAAGCTGCCACTGGTCGTCGACAATACCATTGCCACCCCCGCCCTGCAGCAACCCATCCTGCTCGGCGCCGATATCGTGGTTCATTCCACCACCAAATACATCTGCGGCAATGCCACCAGCCTTGGCGGAATTATCTGCGGACCCAAAGCGCTGGTCGAGGGGATCCGGCAGAACGGGATACGTTATCTCGGCCCGGCAATGGCCCCCTTCAATGCATGGCTCAGCATCAACGGACTTGAAACGCTGTCCCTGCGCATGGAACGCCATTGCCAGAATGCCCAGGCAGTCGCTGCCTATCTTGAATCGCATCCAAAGGTTAACTTTGTGAATTATCCCGGACTTGAATCAAACAAATACCATAAAATGATCAAACCCCAGATGAAAGGATGCGGATCCCTGATGTCGTTCGAACTTGACGGAACCTACGAACAGGCCACCCGGTTCATCGATGCCCTGAGGATACTGACCCATGCCACCCACCTGGGAACCTGCCGGTCGATCGTGACCCATCCTGCCTCGACCACCCATTCGGCCATGGGAGAGGTGGAGATGCGCAAAGCAGGGATATCTCCCTCGATGATCCGCTTCTCCATTGGCATCGAAGATGAAAAAGATCTGATTGCCGACCTGGCACAGGCTTTCGAAAAGGTAAACAGTGATCCGAAGGTCAGGGAGGACTTTTCCACAGGAAAGTTTCCGCAGGCGTACTGACCGGGAGAAATTTCTTCCCGGAAAATCAAAATAACGCATACATTTGGAAATGGTTAATTAATCCATCATGCACTATTATTCCACAAATCACAAGTCCGGCAAGGTTACCTTCAGCCAGGCGCTGATCAGGGGCCAGGCGCCGGACAAGGGGCTTTACCTGCCCGAAACGGTACCGCTTCTTCCAATGGAGACCATCCTGGGATTTACGGGTAAAAGCTATGAAGAGATCGCTTTTGAAGTGGCCCATCCCTTTCTTGCCGGCGAGATTGACGATTCAGTGCTGCGGCGGATCGTCGGAGAGGCATACAACTACGAGGTTCCCCTGGAGCACGTTGCCGGCCGGAAATATGTGATGCGCCTGGACCGGGGGCCGACTGCCTCGTTCAAGGATTTTGCAGCCAGGATGATGGGGAGGCTGATGCAGCATTATCTTTCCATTGAAAATAAAAAACTGCTGATCCTGACCGCCACTTCGGGAGATACCGGAAGCGCCGTGGCCAGCGCCTTCTATGGGCTGGAGAATATTGAACTTGTGGTGCTCTTCCCTCAATCGGAAGTCACCGGCAGGCAGCGAAAACAGATGACCACACTTGGGAAAAATGTCAGGGTCCTGGCCCTGGACGCCAAGTTTGACGATTGCCAGGCATTGGTCAAGCAGGCCTTTGCCGATCATGCACTTGACCACCTGGGACTGTCGTCGGCCAATTCGATCAATATCGGGCGGCTAGTGCCCCAGATAGTCTATTACTTTTATGCATTTGCCAAGCTGCGGCTGGAAAACCAGCCGGAAAAGGTCATCTTTTCGGTTCCCTCCGGCAATTTCGGAGATATGATGGGGGGGATCCTGGCCATGAAGATGGGGCTGCCGGTCAGGAGACTGATCATCGCCACCAACGAGAATGATGAATTCCCGGCGTTTCTCTCTTCCGGGAAGTACAGGAAAATTGAGCCATCACGGAACTGCATTTCCAGCGCCATGAATGTGGGCCATCCCAGCAACCTTGCCCGTGTGATCGACCTGTATGGCGGCAATATGGATGAGAGCGGGATCATTCACCAGGCGGCGGATATGGAATTGCTCAGGAAAGAGCTTTATGCCATCAGCATTTCCGATACGCTGACCAGGGAAACCATCTGCCAGGCTTACCGGGATGATCACCTGCTGCTCGAACCTCACGGGGCTGTGGGCTGGGCCGGACTGGCGGCTTTTCTCAGGGAATTTCCGGCATTCGACCATGAGAACCAGCTGTGCGTATCCCTTGAAACCGCCCATCCGGCAAAATTTCCCGAGGAGATTCATCGCCTGCTTGGCATTGTTCCGCACATACCGCCAAGCCTGGAGGGACTCGACGATAAACCTGAGAATTTCAGCGTTTTGCCGAATCAATACCGCGATTTCAGGGAGTACCTGCTGAAAATACAGGGTTCCTGAAACGCATCATGTAACCATGAGAAATAGTATAAATGTTCATTAACAGAAATTCATCAGGATGTATATACTTTGTTCAGATCTGGAAGGGGTCTTCGTTCCCGAAGTGTGGATCAATGTTGCCGATAAAACAGGCATTGCCGAACTCCGCCGCACCACGCGCGATGAGCCCGACTATAACCTGCTCATGAGAAGCAGGATGAAGATCCTTGACCAGCATGGACTGAAACTGCACGATATCCAGGAGGTGATCGCGCGGATAGCTCCTTTGCCGGGGGCATTGGAATTTATTGCCTGGGTGAAGGAGCGCACCCAGCTGATCGTGGTTTCCGACACTTTTATCCAGTTTGCCGATCCGCTGATGAAGCAGCTTGGCAGGCCGACGTTGTTCTGCCACACCCTGGTGATGGACGAAACAAACCGGATCGTCGATTACAAGCTGCGCCAGCCCGACCCGAAACGAAAAACCGTGGAGGCCCTGCAGGGACTGAAATACCAGGTTATCGCCATGGGCGATTCCTATAACGATATCAGCATGCTGAAACAGGCCGATGTGGGCATCCTTTTCAGGCCTCCCCAAAATGTCATCAGCGACTACCCTGAATTTCCTGTTGTTTCGGAATACAGCCAGCTGAAGGATATCCTCGGCCAATACATGTAACATTCTTCAACAGCATTCCACACTTTTTTTTTATGCATCCCAAATCTGGTATCTCTTATGGAATTTGTCTTTAATGAAAAAATCGTATTGATCACCGGGGCTTCCCGTGGTATCGGAAGAGCCACTGCCCTCTTGTTTGCCCAAAGCGGCGCCACCGTCGTGGTACATTGCCGTCGGGAGGCGGCGGCCGCGCTGGAAGTTGTACGTTCCCTGCCAGGGCAGGGCCACAGCCATATCCTGGCAGACCTGGCGAATCCTGATGAATTGCGGAAGATGGTGAGTGAGATCATCCGGGTATATGGCCGGATCGACATCCTGGTGAATAATGCCGGGATTTTCAGGGAACAGGATATGACGGGGATTCCCGTGGAGGATTTCCTGGATAACTGGGAACAAACCATCCGCGTCAACCTTACCGGACCCGCCATCCTGTCGAACCTGGTTGCCCGTGAAATGATCAGGAGCGGAGGCGGAAGAGTAGTGAATGTCACCTCCCGCGGGGCATTCCGCGGGGAGCCGGCTGCGTGGGCCTATGGCGCCAGCAAGGCAGGATTGAATTCTGTCGGTCAAAGTATGGCCGTGGCCCTGGCAAAACACAAAATTTATGTATTTACCATCGCTCCCGGCTTTGTCGAAACGGAAATGTCGGGCCCCAGCATGGCGGGAGAATACAGGAAAGTTATTGAAAGCCAGAGCCCGCTGAATCGTGTTGCTCAACCATCCGAGATCGGCAGGGCCATCCTGATGCTGGCCGCCGACGGCATGGAATATATGACGGGCTGCATCCTCGATATGAATGGCGCCTCCTACCTGAGAAGCTGATTACGCTTGACGTTCCATTGCTAGGATCCAACCTCCAGCTGCCTTTGAAATCCCGTCTCCAGGGAGATGAAGGTCTCGGTTGTCGTTACCTCCGGTATTGCCTGGATCTTGTCGGTGATAAGTTTCCGGAGATGCTCATTGTCCTTTGCATAAATCTTGACAAGCAGGGAATATTTGCCTGAAACGTGATGACATTCAACGATTTCAGGGATTTGCTCAATTTTGCCGAATACCGTCGCATGGGTGCGCGTGGAGACCAGGTTGATCACCAGCCCGATAAAGGCGCAGGTACCATAACCGAGCCCCTTCGGATCCACGTTGAAATGGGAACCGGAAACCACCTTCCCGGCGACCATCTGGTTGACCCTTTGGTGGACCGCGGCGCCAGAGACATTGCATCTCCTGGCAATCTCGAGAAAGGGAATCCGTGCATCTTTGGTAAGGAAGGAGAGGATCTTCCGGTCCAGACTGTCAATTTTAAAGTTCATGGGTGTTTTATCGGTTAATTTATTACAATATTCCGGGATAATGCCGGGATTACTTTCAAAAATAAAAAATATCGATCAATATATTTATAATATGTTATTAAATATTGATATCCGTTGATGATATAGTAATTTTGCGTCCTGAAAAGTTACATTTCGACATCAATAATCTGCTAAACTGAAATTTCTACTATGAAAAACGATCCTTCGACAAAAATTTTTGATCTGCTCCAATTCGGTGAATTTGGGGATGTCAATCCCTCCGTGTGCGATTCAGCCACCTTTACCTTTATGCAGGCCAAAACGATGATGGATACCTTTCACGGCGAGGCCGAGGGGTGCTTTCTCTATTCGCGTCACTGGAACCCTACCAACAAGTACCTGGCCGATGCACTCGCCGCCATGGAAGGAACTGAATCAGCCTGGGTTACCGCATCGGGCATGGCTGCCATCACCTGTTCGATCCTCCAGATCTGCAGCAGCGGCGACCATATTGTTTGCAGCCTTACCACTTACGGGGGTACCTTCGCCTTCCTGTTCAATTATGTGAAGAAGTTCAACATAGACGTGACCTTTGTCGACATTACGAATCTCGATCTCGTAAAACAGGCCATCCGCCCGGAAACCAAGATGATCTACACCGAAACCATGACCAATCCCCTGCTGGAGATCTCCGATATTCCCGCACTGGCGGCCATTGCCAATGAATACAATATCAAGCTGGTGGTTGACAACACCTTCACCCCCATGATCGTGGCGCCCCACAAAGCCGGTGCCCATGTGGTGGTTTACAGCATGACGAAATTCATCAACGGGAAGAACGACTGTGTTGCCGGGGCTATCTGCGCATCCGCCGAATTCATCAATTCCCTGAGCGATGTGAATGCCGGCACTGCCATGTTGCTGGGGCCTGCGCTTGATCCGCTGCGTTCCTCAAGCATCCTGAAAAACCTGCATACGCTGCACATCCGGATGAAGCAGCACAGCATGAATGCCCTCTACCTTGCCGAGAAATTCAAGGAGAACGGCGTGAAGATCATCTATCCCGGCCTGCCGGAAAACAAGGGACACAAAGTCCTGAAGAAGATGATGGAGCCGGGTTTCGGCTTCGGCGGGCTCATCGCCATCGATATGGAAACCGCTGAAAGGGCCGCACGGCTGATGGAGATGATGGAAAAGGCGGGTGTCGGTTACCTTGCCGTTAGCCTGGGCTATTTCAAGACCTTGTTCAGCAACTCCGGTAAAAGCACCTCCTCCGAAGTGCCCGAAGATATCCAGCGTGAAATGGGATTGTCGGAAGGGCTGGTTCGTTTTTCGGTCGGTCTTGACAACGACATCGAAAATTCCTGGAGGAAAATCAAAACCTGCCTCGACCAGATGTAAAATTGTACTTTTGCAGGAAAAGTAATACATCTCTTTATGAAGCGAAATGCAATTTTTTTCCTGTCCTTTTTCCTGGTGCTGCTCATGGCGGGATGCACCAGGAAATTTATGGTAATCAACGATCCCCCTGGTATGCCGCCTGCCCGGAAACTGGCCCACGCCCCGCGCGTAGCCCTGGTGCTGGGCGGAGGCGCCTTCCGGGGGATCGCGCATGTGGGGGTGCTCAAAGTTTTCGAAGAGGAGAAGATTCCCATCGACCTGATCATCGGAACCAGCGCCGGGAGCCTGGTTGGCGCGATTTATGCCGACAATCCCCACGTGGACAGCCTCTACCCCCTCATTAATGCAACGAAAATCAAGGATATCTTCGACTTTTCCCTTACCTGGTCCAAGCTGGGCTATGTTTCCGGAAGGAAACTCCAGGGATTCGTAACTAAACATACCACGGCGAAGAACATCGAACAGACTCTAATTCCATTTGTGGCGATTGCTGCCGACCTTCAAAAGGGAGTGCCTGTTGTTTTGGCATCAGGCCCACTTGCCCCGGCGGTCAATGCATCCTGTGCCATCCCGGAGGTTTTCGTTCCTGTTAAGATGTACGGCAAGATCCTGGTCGACGGGGGTGTCCTCAACAACCTTGCGGCAGATGTGGCACGTGAATACGGCGCCACGGTCATCATTGCCGTTGACGTTATGAATGATCTTGACACGTTGCCGGTGATCAGCAGCAGGTCGGCCGTTACCCGGCGCGTGGCTCAGATCAGCCTGCACCGGTTTGCCAGGGAACGTTCGGGAATGGCAGATATCCTGGTCATCCCTGATCTTAAAGGAATGCCTTACATCAGCGATAAATACAACCAGCCAATGTATGATGCCGGTATAAAAGCGGCACGCCTGATGATGCCCGAGATCAGGAAAATACTGGCGCAAAAAGGGATAAAGTAGTCAACCCTGCCGGTACCGATTTTTCTTAAGCTTTACAAACCAGGTTCCTGTCGCCAAAGGCATCGTCGATCCTCGTGACCGTAGGCCAGTATTTGTCTTCCTGCAGACTGTCAACCGGGAAAGCCGCTTTTTGTCTCGAATAGGGGAGTGTCCATTCATCGGCCGAAACCATCCGGGCCGTATGTGGCGCCTTCATGATCACGTTCACGGCCTTGTCGGCCTTTCCTGAAGCAATCTCATCGATCTCCGCCTTGATCATCACCATGGCTTCGATGAACCGGTTGAGCTCGGAAAATGGCTCGCTTTCGGTTGGTTCAACCATCAGTGTGCCATGAACCGGGAATGCAACGGTGGGGGCATGGAATCCATAATCCATAAGCCGTTTGGCAATGTCGATGGCCCCGATGCCGGTCTGGCGGCTGATTGCGTTACAGTCGACGATCATTTCGTGCGCGCAGCGGCCGTTTTTCCCTGAATAGAGGATGGGGTAACAGGGCTCCAGGCATGATTTCAGGTAGTTGGCATTCAGGATGGCCATTTTGGTGGCTTCGGTGAGTCCGCCGCCGCCCAGTAACTTGATATAGGCGTAGGAGATGGTAAGGATCATCGCGCTGCCGTATGGTGCAGAGGCAACAGCCGTGATGCCCGCCTGTCCGCCTGTTTCAACGCAGACGTGATTGGGCAGGAACGGGGAGAGATGTTTTGCAACGGCAATCGGACCTTCGCCGGGGCCCCCGCCTCCATGAGGAATGGCAAAGGTTTTGTGCAGGTTCAGGTGGCATACATCGGCCTTGATGATACCGGGATTGGTAAGCCCTACCTGTGCGTTCATGTTGGCGCCGTCCATGTAAACCTGTCCGCCGTTCTCATGAATGATGCTGATGATGTCGAGGATCTCCTCTTCAAAAACCCCGTGGGTGGAGGGATAGGTAACCATCAGGGCCGACAGGGTGTCTTTATATTGAACAGCCTTCTCGCGGAGATCGTCCAGGTCGATGTTCCCCTTGTCATCACATTTTACAACCACGACCTTCATGCCGGCCATGGCCGCACTGGCGGGATTTGTTCCGTGTGCCGACGAGGGAATGATACAAACATCGCGGTGGCCCTGGCCCTGGGAGATATGGTACTGACGGATGACCATCAGCCCTGCATATTCACCCGCAGCGCCAGAGTTGGGCATAAATGAAACCGAATCGAAACCTGTGATTTTTGCAAGATCCTTCGCCAGTTCGTCAATCAGGACCTGGTAACCTTCGGCCTGGTCCTTCGGGACGAAGGGGTGTACCCCGCCGAATTCCGGATAACTCAAGGCAAACAACTCGGATGCGGCATTCAGTTTCATCGTGCAGGATCCCAGGGGAATCATCGAACGGTTCAGCGCAAGATCCTTGATTTCCAGCTTCTTGATATAGCGCATCATCTCTGTTTCAGAATGATAGCTGTTGAAAACCTTATGGGTCAGATAGGAGGATGTCCTGGTTAACTGTTGCGGGATGGTGGTGATGAGTTCGCACTCTGCCGGGTTGCATATAAATTCAGTGTAGGCTTTTCCGTTGGCGCCAGCCAGGATCCCTGCAAGGGTGTTGATGTCGGACAGGGCTGTCGTTTCATCGATACTTACGCCGATATGGCTGTTGTCGATAAACCGAAGGTTCATCTCGTGCGCCAGGGCTGCTTTCCGGATGCTGTCGGCCGATACACCTGCCGGAAGCTTGATCAGCACCGTATCAAAGAAATAGTCGTTCAGCTGCTCATAGCCATATTTTTTAATCTCCTGCGATAAAACCCCTGTAAGGATATTGATATGCCGGGCGATCTGGCGGAGTCCCGTGGGGCCGTGATAAACCGCGTACATGCCGGCCATAACGGCAAGGAGCACCTGTGACGTACAGATGTTGGAGGTGGCTTTTTCGCGTTTGATATGCTGTTCCCTGGTTTGAAGGGCCATCCTGAGGGCCCTGTTGCCGTTGGCGTCGACTGAAATGCCGATGATACGGCCGGGCATCTGGCGCTTGTACTCGTCGCGCGTTGCAAAATAGGCGGCATGCGGACCACCGTAACCCATCGGGATTCCGAAGCGCTGGGTAGATCCGAATACGATATCGGCGCCCCATTCGCCCGGGGGGGTAAGCAGGGTCAGGCTCAGCAGGTCGGCGGCAACCGCAACCATGGCTCCTGCCTGGTGCGCCTTGCCGACGATTTCACTGTAATCGCATACTGCGCCGCACTGGTTGGGATACTGGATGACGCAGCCAAATACCATATCGTTGAAGTTAAATTCATCCTGTTTCCCGATGATCAGTTCAATACCCAGGGGGATGGCCCTTGTGCGGATCACGTCGATCGATTGCGGGAAGAGGTTTTCGGAAACGAAAAACTGGTTAGCACCCCGTTTGGCAGCATCGCGTGAACGGCTGTTAAACAGCATGATCATGGCTTCGGAGGCGGCGGTTCCTTCATCAAGCAGGGATGCATTGGCGATGGGCATCGCGGTAAGGTCGCAGATCATCGTCTGGAAATTGAGCAACGCCTCGAGCCGGCCTTGCGAGATCTCCGCCTGGTAGGGGGTATAGGCCGTGTACCAGCCCGGGTTCTCGAGAATGTTCCGGAGGATAACCCCCGGCAGGATCGTATTATAATAACCCAAACCTATATATGTTTTGAAAAGCTTGTTCTTTGCGCCGATCGACCGGATATGGCTGAGGTATTGATATTCATTCATCCCAACCGGGAGGTCAAGAGGCTCTTTCATCCTGATGGAAGAGGGAACTGTCTGGTCGATAAGCTGATCGAGTGTGGAAACTCCGATCTTTTCAAGCATCTGGTTGATTTCGTTGCCGAATGGTCCGTTGTGCCTTCTGGCAAAGTTATTGTTGATCATAGGATGGGTTTTTTGAGGATTTCTGAACGATTCGCAAAAGTACCAAAACTTTGTGAAATTATAAACAAATATAGGACCTTCTGTCCATTGCCGGCCACTGCATGGAAAGGAAAAAAAAAGCCGCCCCTGAACGTGGAGCGGCTTGAAGTACTTAGGCTAACCTGATTACCGGGTCTTTACCAGTTTTGCATGTAGATTCACCCCGTTTTTCGAAAATAGCTGCAGGGTATAGAGCCCTTCAGACAATCCGGAGGTTGGAATATTGATAAGGTTGTTGCCGTTTTGCAGCACAATCTCACGGGTGGATAAAAGCTGACCGGCCAGGTTGAAAATTTCCGCAGTTACCGTCATTGCCTGTTTCATGTCAATACTGACGAAAAGATGATCGGTAACCGGGTTGGGATAGACTGACCATTGCGTAACCTGCGAGGCAACATCATGGATGCCCTGGATGTTTTTGCCTGTAAAGGTCATGACCACATCCGCATGAGGTTTGGCGGCAGAGATCACGATCATGATATTATCGCTGGTTATCCCCGGCATTTCAGGGTGGAGATAATAGGTGCCATAGGCCAGAGTTGGGAAGTTGAAAGCTCCGACGGTGGAAACCTTTGCAAAACCGATCGGCTGACCCAGGCTGTTCTTCAGGATCATATTGATCTTGTCAAGCATGGCGCCGCTGACATCGCCCATATTGATCTGGCCTGATGCAGAACCCGGTCCGCCGGTCAGCTGATCGGATGGTACGAGATGAATGTTGTACGGATTGTTCGGCGTTCCCAGTGTAATAAGCGTTGCCTGCTGCCAGTTGATCACATTGCCAAAATAGGTTGGCAGGAAACCGTTTGAATCGGTCGGGATAGCCAGGATGTAGTAACTTCCGGAAGGAACGGTTGTGAAATAATATACCCCGTTTGAATCGAGCGTCGAAACCGCTACATAGGGCTGGTAAGTCGAGGTAGTATCAAACGAGAAGATCATCGCCATCCCCTGGGTGATGGGGAAGTTGCCGGCAAAGACCTGTCCGTAGACCTGGTGGAAATTGGTGCTGTCCTGCACGATCACATTCTGGCAGAGGGTACTGGTGCAGTTGTTGCCTGAAATAGTCAGACAAACGGCGTAAGACCCGACGTTTGCATAGGTATGTAGCGGGTTTTGGATTGCGGAGGTTGTCCCGTCGCCGAAATTCCACATCCATGCGGTCGGGTTTCCTGTCGACAAATCGCTGAACTGAACGGCCCTGAAGGTTGGAGGTGTGCAGGTAAAGGTGAAGTTTGCCTGGCAGCCTGGATTGCCGCCGATTACAACTGTTTTACAGGTGTTGTCAAAACAGCTGCTGTCGGCGCCATGGATGGTGAGACAAACGGTATAGGTTCCAGGGGCCGAAAATAGATGGACTGGGTTTTGTGCGGTTGATGAATTTTGTGTTCCCGAAGCTGGATCCCCGAAACTCCATACCCATGAAGTGATGGGGCCGCCGCCGGCTGCCTGCGACAGATCGATAAACTGCGTCGGGTTGGTGATGTTGGTCGAATCGGTCCAGGCGAAATTGGCCAGACAGGTATTGCTGACACCGGTATAAATGGTGTCGCAGGTATGGTCATAGCAGAGGCTGTCGCTGTAGATCGACAAACAGGCCATGTGGACAAGCGCTGACCCTGCGTAGGTATGGGTGACATTGGGGCTGGCAGGCGGGGTGACCGTCTGGACCAAACCATCGCCAAAATCCCAGATCCACATGGTGATATTGTTGGATGAGATTGACTGGTCAAGAAAATGGATGGTACCGGCGGTACCCGCAGTGTCGGCATAATAGGTGAACTTGGCGTGGCAGCCACCTCCGGAACCGACAACTACAGAGGAACAGAACATATCCTGGCAGGTGCTGTCGGAACCCTGGATGCTCAGGCAAACGGTAAAGGTGCCATAAGATGCATAGGTATGTACGACGTTCGGATTTGACGGGAATGTGACTGTCTGCGTTGATCCGTCGCCAAAGTTCCAGGTCCAGTGTGTGATATGTCCTGTGCCTGCGGTGGATTGGTCAAGAAAATGAATGGTGTTGGCCGAGGTGGTGGTATCGGTATAATAGGTGAACTGGGCGTTGCAATTACCCCCGTTAGAGATCTGCAGTGTCAGGCAGGTGGTGCTGGAACAGCCTGCCGCTCCCTGGATGGTAAGGCATACATTGTAGGTGCCGGGCAGTGTGAAAATGTGGGTTGGATTTTGCAGGGTTGAGGTGTTGTTGGCGCCACTGGCCGCATCGCCAAAGTTCCAGAGCCAGGCGACAATGGTTTGTGTACCCGACGAAAGGTCGGTGAACTGCACCATGTTGCCGCTCCCTATACTGTAAGTGAATGCCGCCTGGCAGCCTCCTGCACCGGTGTTGCAGATCGAAAATGTCGAGGTGTGCGACTGGTAGGGGGTGAAATTCCATACATCCGAATGCATGATATTGTTGCAATCCAGTGTCTCGATATAGAGGGTCCCCGTCGTGCCTAAGGTAACCGGTATGGTGTCGACAAAAAACCCGCTGGCATTGGTGTTTACCACCTTGTAATAGACAAACCCGGAGGTTGAATCGGAGAGGATCGTTACGGCATGGTTAGGAATGGGGTTCCCGCTGGCAAGATCCGTGACGGTGCCTTGAACTGTTACAAAGCCCTGCGAAAATGCAGGAACGATGAGTAACAGGAACAGGATCTGGAAAAGTAACTTTTTCATAATGTTTGGTTTATTAATGAGTAAATATAATGTTTTTTTTAGAAAGGGTTCCGGACGTTTTCTGATACATTAACCCGCAGAACAAAAATGGTTGCCCGGTTTTTTTGTTTTTTCAGAATTCTATTTTTAATGCAGCCCTGAAACCAATTGACCATGGCTTAAGGGCAGGCTCCGGATTTTCGTACACCGAGTTGAAATAGTACCTGACTTCAGGTTCCACCTCAAACCGGAGTTCCTTTGTCAGCCGGAATACCGTGTTCAGTCCGGCCATGGCCTGCCAGTTCAGGCTTACCTGTCCCGGGGAGACGTCGTTGATGCTGATAATGCGCTTGGTCCCGGGGTCAAAGGCAGCCGATAACTGTTTCGAGGAGAGCAGGACCGACATTACCGGCCCTACGGTAAATCCCATCGAAATCTTTTCCGACTGCCAGAAATCGTAGCCCATGATCATGGGCACCTGGAGATAAATATGCTGTTTGACCACCCGTAAATTCTCGAGTTTCATCAGGCTGTCCCAAACCGATTTTCGCGACATGTACATGGTAGGGATGTAATTTTTTGCCGGAGGGCTCCATTTGAATTCGATCGAGTCAAGTTTATAATAGCTTCCCAGGAACTCGTTATAGGCTACGCTTAGTTCGTTGGTGCCCTTGTTAACGGATAGGCCGGCTCCCGTGCGGATGGAAAATCTGCCAAAATGGAAAGTGCCTTCGATCCCGAAATTATTGACAAACTTGTTTCCCTCGATGGTCTTGAACATCCATTCAGGGCTGTAATACACACCTAATGAAGGGGTGATCATGCTTTTCCTGCTGCCTTTTTTTTGCGTTGTTTCATGGGCGCCTTTCGCCGGGGTGACCAATGTATCCGGTTTGCGGGCAAGGGTATTGGGAACTGTGCTTTTTCCAGGCGCATCAACTGATGGCGTTTCCTGCTGGCTGGCAGCCGGGGTTAGCCCCGGTTGCAGCGGATTGGCTTCAACAGTGGCCGGTGGTGTGGTCGCCTGTCCCTGGAGAGAGGATCCATCAGGGTTAGCAGATGGAGGGGTGCCGGTTGAGGCATATTGGCTGGTTTCAGGCTGGTTTCCGGCACCCTGTAAAACGGATTGATCGGGTGCACTTTGCAAGGGATAACCGGGTTGATTTTTCTCTGTCTGCCGGGATATTATCTCTGAAGATAAATTTTGCGCATGTTTTTTTTCTGTTGACTTTCCGGTAAGAGGTTCAGGTTGAACACAGGTTGTTACCTGGTTGATTTGGGTTTTAGGCATAACTGCCGCTGTTGATGCTTTCACAGGGGCCGGATTATTGTTGCCGGTTGAAATGGCAGGCCACTCCTTGTTTGCGTACCAGAAAAGGATACCCATGGCGGTCAGTCCCGCGAGCAGGGAGAGGATGATCATACCGGACCGCCCCTTTTTTTCTGCGGGAGGCAGTTGCATTGCATCCATCAGGAACGCCCTCCTGGCATCCTCTGATGGCGTTATCCGGTGATCTTTCAGTGCATCCCTGAGCAGGTCGTCGGGTGGAACCTTATACTTTTTCATAGGTCGGCGATATTTTTATATTGACCAGCTGATCCATTTTTTTTCTGAGCAAGCCGCGTGCTTTCGACAATTGCGACTTGGAGGTGTTCTCCGAGCAGCCCAGGAGACCGGCGATCTCCTTATGCCCGTATTGTTCAAAAACAAAGAGGTTGAAAACCGTCCTGTAGCCCGCCGGAAGTTCACAGATAAGCTCGAGGATCTTTTCCCTGCTGATCTTCAGGTAAACCTCCTCCGGGTCGGCAACCGCTTCGTCGTGGAAATCAATCTTGTCCTGGACCAGGTCGATATCCAGGAAGTTTTTCTCCTTTGACCTGTCGCGCAGGAAGTTCAGCGCGGTATTGACCATGATTCGTTTCATCCAGGCTTCCAGCGAGCCGTCGGCCCTCATTTTAAAGGTATGGATCTTCTGGATGATTTTCAGGAAACCATCGTGCAGAATATCCTCTGCATCATCCCGGTTTCCGCTGTAACGAAAGCAGACACCCAGCAACGACGGCGCATAGCTGTCGTACAATGTCCCGATGGCGGTGACATCCCTTGCTATGGCTTTCTTTATGAGGGCTTCCTCCACGTGATTGTATTATCCTGCATAAAGATAACCCGGCAGGTCGCAAAGGTTGCCTTGACAGTCAAAAAAAAAGAGGCTGAAGGAAATATTCCAACAGCCTCTCCTTTGCAAGTAGGTGAAAGTTAGTCTTTAATACGCATTTTATAGAATGAACGATATACAAAATAAAGGGCAACAGCAAAGAATGCAAGTCCGATATAATGGGCAATGGGTCTGAAATGTTCCGATAATGCAATTTCCATAGCCAGCAGCCCGAAGAGGGTAGTGAACTTGATGATGGGGTTCATGGCTACTGAAGAGGTGTCCTTGAAAGGGTCGCCAACGGTGTCGCCAACAACGGAAGCGGCGTGCAGGTCGGTTCCCTTTTCTTTCATATCAACCTCAATCACCTTTTTGGCGTTATCCCAGGCTCCCCCGGCATTGGCCATGAAAATGGCCTGGTATAAACCGAAGAAAGCAATTGAAATCAGGTAACTGACAAACAGCGACACAGGCAGGGCAAAACTCAGTTTTTCTGCACCGGTCATCGAATCTGTCAATCCTGTCGGTGAAGAGAGGAAGGCGAAAGCCAGGGCAAAGGAGAAAATGGCGATAAAGATATTTAACATCCCCTTCTGGGCATACAGGGTACAGATCTGAACCACCTCTTTCGATTTGGCGGTATCGGCCTTCTTGGGGGCGTTGGGGTCGAGGTTGATGTTGTTCTTGATATAGGCAACCGCACGGCTTGCACCCGTGGTAACAGCCTGGATGGATGCTCCGCTGAACCAGTAAATAACAGCTCCGCCCAGTAAAAATCCAAGAATCGTATAGGGGTTGAGCAGGTTCAGGATCTGTTCCGGCTCGATTCCCAGCGATTTCTTGATCACCAGGATAAGGGAGAAGATCATGGTGGTGGCGCCTACAACGGCCGTGCCGATTAAAACCGGTTTTGCCGTGGCCTTGAAGGTGTTGCCGGCTCCGTCGTTTGCTTCCAGGTAGTGTTTCGATTTTTCGAAATCGGGTTTGAATCCGAAATCGCGTTCAATCTCTGCGCTGATTCCCGGGATCTCTTCGATCAGGGAAAGCTCATAAATTGACTGGGCGTTGTCGGTAACAGGACCGTAGCTGTCAACGGCAATGGTAACCGGGCCCATGCCGAGCATACCGAAGGCGACGAGTCCGAAGGCAAAGATCGAAGGATAGATCATGAATCCGCTCAATCCAAAGGTGCTTGCAAAATAGGCAATGAACATCAGCAGGAAAAAAACCATACCCTGCCAGAAGGCGCTGAAATTGCCGGCCACCAAGCCTGAAAGGATATTAAGCGAAGCGCCGCCCTCCTGCGATGCAACCACCACCTCATTTACGTGGGTTGATTTGGGGCTGGTGAAGAGTTTCGTGAATTCGGGGATCAGCGCGGCGCCCAGGGTTCCGGCGGAGATGATCACCGACAGGGTAATCCAGAGATTGTCGGGCAGATTGCTGATGGTCAGGTAGCTGATAACAAAGGTAACGGCAATGGATAACAGGGAGGTGATCCATACCAGGGCGGTAAGCGGTTTCTCGAAATCAAGGTCATCCACGTTGCTGTACCTGGCTTTGCTGATGGCGCCATTGATCCAGAAGGCTACGATTGAGGTGATGATCATGAAAATTCTCATGACAAAGATCCAGGTTAACAGTTGTACCTGGACTTCAGGTTTGAAAACAGCCAGTACGATAAAGGAAATCAGGGCAACGCCGGTAACGCCGTAGGTTTCAAAACCGTCGGCAGTCGGGCCAACACTGTCGCCAGCGTTATCACCGACACAGTCGGCAATGGTTCCGGGGTTCCTGGGATCGTCTTCCCCGATTTTGAAGATTACCTTCATCAGGTCGGAGCCGATATCGGCGATTTTCGTAAAGATACCGCCTGCGATTCTCAGTGCGGATGCGCCAAGCGATTCGCCGATGGCAAACCCGATGAAACTTGCGCCGGCATATTCGCCGGGAACAAACATCAGGATGATCAGCATCATGATCAGTTCGAGGGAAATTAATACGACCCCGATGCTCATCCCTGCATTCAGAGGAATATTGAGCAGTTTGATCGGTTTTCTTTCGAGCGAGGCAAAGGCCATGCGCGCATTGGCCAGGGTGTTCATCCTGATACCGAACCAGGCAACGCTGTAGGAACCAAGGATCCCGATTACGGTCCATCCCAGGATCATCAATACACCTCCGATTCCAAAATGGGCATCTGAAAGCCATCCGAAATAGAAGGCTACGGCCGAGCCGATAAATGCAAAAAGAATCATTAAGAATTTTCCCTGCTGGAAAAGATAGGTCTTGGCGGTTTCAAAAATAACCTGTGCAACATCCAGCATGGATTTATGGGCACCGATTTTTTTAACTTTCAAAAATTGAAATAACCCGAACATGAAACCAGCAAAGGTTATTAAAAAGCCCCAGTAAAGGAGCGATTGGTCTTTAATCCCGGCTGGAATTACTAGATTTGCCTCACTTGCCATCATTATAAATGGCAAAAACAAGCCCGTGAGAAGAGCAATGGTTCTTTTCATATTTACCCGTTTAATTATTTAGACTTTTCACAAAATTATAAAGATTTTTTGAAAACATATAATTTTTAAACATCTTTTGTCTGTTAGGGAAAATTCCCGTAGGTTTGTATTTGGGAAATGCCCGGAGCAGAAAATGGAAAAAATCAGGTTGGATATCATCGGAATGTCTTACAGCCAGTCGCAAAGCGGGGCCTATGCCCTGATCCTGGGCGAACATGACGGTAAGCGCAGGTTGCCCATCATCATTGGTGGTTTTGAGGCCCAGGCCATCGCCATCGAACTGGAGAAAATCAGGACTCCCCGCCCTCTGACCCATGATCTCTTTAAATCCTTTGCCGATGTTTACCATATTACTGTGTCGGAAGTGGTGATCAACAAGTTCAGCGAAGGGGTATTCTATGCAAAACTGGTTTGCTTTGACGGGAAGGTTGAACAGGAGGTCGATTCCCGGACCTCGGATGCCATCGCACTTGCCCTGCGTTTTGGCTGCCCGGTATATACCTACGAAAGTATCATGGTGGCCGCCGGAATCCTGATGGAGGAAGATGCCGAACTTTCGAGACCCGAAGAACACCAGTCTGATGCCGAAAACCAGCAATCGCAGTCATACGCGGATTCAACGCCCGAAGAGTTGCAGGAATTGCTTCAGAGTGCCATTGAAAGTGAAGACTATGAAAAAGCCTCCAAAATCAGGGATGAATTAAACAAGCGAAAGTAATCTCCCTCCCCACCTGTTTTTCTGAAATTTATAAAACAACAACGCATGGGAATCAAGCAACGTCTTATCCTTTTAAACTTTTTGCAGTTCTTCGTCTGGGGGTCATGGTTACTGACCATTGGTGCATACTGGTTCCAGACAAAACACTGGTCGGGTACCGAATTCGGCGCGATTTTTTCCACCATGGGTATTGCCTCGCTGTTTATGCCGGCTATCGCCGGGATCATTGCCGACCGGTGGCTGAATGCCGAAAAACTCTACGGCATTTTCCACATCTGTGCGGCAGTCGTTCTCTTTATGGTGCCAAGGGTCAACGATCCGTCGACCATGTTTTGGATCATGCTGGTCAATATGATCTTTTATATGCCGACCATCGCCCTCTCCATCACGGTGGGCTACTCCACCCTGATCAGCAAAGGCCTTGATATCGTTAAGGAATACCCGCCCATCAGGGTTTGGGGCACCATTGGCTTTATCGTGGCCCTGTGGACAGTCAGCTTACTGCACCTTGAAATTTCCGCCGCCCAGTTTTATGTCGCCTCCGGGGCCTCCCTGTTTCTTGGGATCTATTCTTTTACCCTCCCAAAATGTCCTCCGCTGGGGAAAACACAGAAGAATTCCATCGTCAGCGCCCTGGGCCTTGATGCATTCAGGCTCTTTAAGAACTCAAAGATGGCTGTCTTTTTTCTCTTCGCCATGCTGCTGGGAGCTGCCCTGCAGCTCACCAACGCATACGGGGATACCTTCCTCCACGACTTCGCCAACATTCCCTCTTTCAAGGATTTGATTGCAGTGAAATATCCTGCCATCATCATGTCCATTTCACAGATTTCCGAAACGCTCTTTATCCTGACCATCCCCTTTTTCCTGAGAAAGTTCGGCATCAAAAAGGTCATGCTCTTCAGCATGATCGCCTGGGTGCTCCGTTTTGGGCTGTTTGCCTATGGCGATCCTGCCGGAGGACTGTGGATGATCATCGCCTCCTGCATCATCTATGGGATGGCATTCGATTTTTTCAATATTTCAGGTTCCCTGTATGTCGAATCCCAGAGCGAACCCGGCGTCAGAGCAAGTGCACAGGGCCTGTTCATGGTGATGACCAACGGTTTTGGCGCCTTCCTGGGCAGCCGCATCAGCGGGATCGTCATCGACAAGTTCTATACCCTGCCGAACGGTCAGTTCGACTGGAAGGGGATCTGGCTGGCCTTTGCCGCCTATTCGCTGGTCGTGGCCGTTTTGTTTGCAATCCTGTTCCGCCATAAGCACGACCCGGAATCCTTTTCGGCAAGTCCGGCACACTAGGTTGTTCATTAATCAACACAACGCCACAACGCCACCTGTAAAATGAAACAGTATCTTGCGCTACTCGATCATGTGCTGAAAACCGGGGTTCAGAAGCAGGACCGTACCGGAACCGGGACCATCAGCGTTTTTGGTTACCAGATGCGATTCGACCTGAGGGAGTCGTTCCCCCTGATGACCACCAAGAAACTGCACCTGCGTTCCATTCTTCATGAACTGCTTTGGTTTTTGCAGGGATCGACCAACATCAGGTACCTTGCTGAAAACAAGGTGACCATCTGGAATGAGTGGGCCGGGGAAGATGGCGAGCTGGGCCCTGTTTACGGATACCAGTGGAGGTCGTGGCCCAATGCCGACGGGACGCATACCGATCAGATCAGGCAGGTTGTCGATTCCATAAAAAACAACCCCGATTCGAGAAGACATATCGTCAGCGCCTGGAACGTTGGCGACCTTGACCGAATGGCATTGCCTCCCTGTCACCTTCTGTTCCAGTTCTATGTTGCCAACGGCGAACTTTCCTGCCAGATGTACCAGCGAAGCTGCGATATCTTCCTGGGTGTCCCCTTCAATATTGCCTCCTATGCCCTGCTGACCATGATGGTGGCACAGGTCACCGGGCTTAAACCGGGGGAGTTTGTGCATACCCTGGGAGATGCCCACATCTACCTGAATCATGTTGACCAGGTGAAACTCCAGCTTACCCGCGAGCCAATGGCGCTGCCAAAAATGATGATCAATCCGGGGATAAAAAACATTGATGATTTCCGGTTTGAGGATTTTCAGTTAACAGGTTACCAGTCGCACCCGCATATCAAAGGCGATATTGCAGTATAAAACAAAATCAACATGATATCCATTATCGTAGCCATTGCAGAAAATATGGCCATCGGGAAAAACAATGACCTGTTATGGCATATCCCGGAAGACCTGAAAAGGTTTAAGCGTATCACCAGCGGACACCCTGTGATCATGGGCAAGCGGACCTTTTATTCCCTGCCGCGGCGACCCCTGCCAAATCGCCGTAACATTGTCATAACAGACAGGCAAGGGGAGACGATCGACGGTTGTGAAATGGCCTATTCGATTGAGGAGGTCATTGGAAAATGCGATCCCGCCGAGGAAAATTTCATTATCGGCGGGGCTTCCGTGTACAGGCAATTTTTACCCCTTTGCGATCGTTTGTACCTTACACGCGTTCATAAAGCATTTGACGGCGACGTATTTTTCCCGGAGATCGATTTTTCCCAATGGGAACTTGTTTCAACGGAGGAGGGGCCTGCGGATGCGACCAACGATTTCACCTACACAAATGAAACCTACCAGAGAAGGAAATTTTGACCGGATGATCCGGAGTACAGGTCTGCTCGCCCTGTTGATTGTACTTTTAAGTGGGGGGTCAGGTTGTAAGAAGAACAGCCAGATTGATCTGAAACCCAACCTGAATGTGGCTTCCGATCAGATCCTGGCGATACGTCCCTTCACCTATGTTGTCAGGATGGTGGCCAGGGCTGCCGCTGATTCAGTCCTGCACGCCGCCCACCAGGCAGTGATTGACAGCGCAGAGGTGACCCTCGATGCGAAAAATCAAAAGTACACCTTCACCTTTCTCAACAAGATGTGTGCCGACAGTGTTATCCGAAGCGGCGTTTTTGTTGCGACCGTTGATTCCGGTTTTTTCCATAAGGGAACAAGTATTCTCCTGGCATTTAACGTATATGCCGAAGATAACCACCGTGTTAACGGGACCGACAGTCTTCACTGCACCGGGGCTGTCAACGGCCGGTACCTGTACGATAACCGGATCACCGGTGTAGTGGGAAAGGATACCCTGCATAACATACAATTTAATGCCCTGCTCCATCTGACAGTCGCAACGGGCATTATGGTGCAAGGGGTGAAACAGACCGTCATTGCAACCGGGGGGACAACCCAGGGCATCTCTTCGGCAGGATATTCCTATTCGTCTACAATAGCGAGTGTTTTGACGCAATATGAAAGTTGCCCCTGGATTTCCGATGGGCTTCTTTACCTGTCGATACCCGGGGCAACCGTTCCTGCAGGGACCATCGAGTTTCTGGGGAAGTCTGTTTGCAGCGACAGGATTCAGTATAGTTTTGAAGGGAATATATATCCTGAGCGGATCAGGAATAAATACCTGAACTTTTAGGTTTTACGCTTCTCCTTTTTTGCAGCCGGAAACAGTATGTTATTGAGAATCAGCCTGTACCCGGGAGAGTTTGGGTGCAGGTTCAGATCCGTCGGGGGATCCCCGACAAGATGCTGGTAGTCTTCGGGATCATGTCCCCCCAGGAAGGTCCAGGTACCTTTGCCGAAATCACCATGGATATATCTTGCCTCATTGATCGACTTGGTTTCACCCAGCACGATCACACTGGCCTTGATGTATTTCTTGTTGAAGGCGGTTGTCTGTCCCATGAAGCCGTGCAGCAGGGCTTCATGGTCCTGGCAGAGCATGCTGGGCACCGGATCCCATTTTGCCGAAAATTCAAACAGGGTGAAGAAATCATTTTCCCTGGTAAGGTTTTTAGGCCTGGTTTCGGTGGCATCGATCGATGAAATCTCGTATTCATAAGGATTGGTGACCAGCTGAAAATTCTCAAAGGCGAAGCAGTTGCCGAAATTCAGTTTTGATTGGGCATCCGGGTCCTGGGGATCCCCGTCAAAAGGCACATCACAGATATCAATTCCATCGGCGGCGAGGGCGACATCATAGCTGTCGGGTGCTGAGCACATGGCAAACAGGTAACCGCCGCCGGCAACAAAATCACGGATTTTTTTCGTAACGGCCAGTTTCATCTGGGAAACCTTGGTAAATCCAAGCTTTTTAGCGCTCTCCTCCTGGTCGGCCACATCTTCCTGGTACCATGGAAAATTCTTGTAGGCAGCCCAGAATTTCCCGTATTGCCCGGTGAAATCTTCATGATGCAGATGCAGCCAGTCGTAGAGGGGCAACACACCTGTCATGATCTCCTCGTCATAAACAACATCATAGGGGATCTCGGCATAGGATAGCACAAGGGTTACGGCATCATCCCAGGGGCGCTTGTTTTTCGGAGAATATACCGCGATTCTGGGCGCTTTGTGTAATTTGACATTCTCCATATTCACCTGTGGATCGGCGATCTCCTGCAGAATGGCCGATTGCTGTGCATCCGCAATAATCTGGTAACTCACGCCGCGGATGTTGCATTCCTCCTCCAGCGGCTTAAGATACTGGAACATAAAGCTGCCACCCCGGTAATTCAGCAGCCAGCTGACCTCAACATCCTTTTTCAGTACCCAGTAAGCAATCCCATAGGCCTTCAGGTGGTTTTTCTGGGTTTCGTCCATTGGAATGAGCAGAAAGGCCCCGTGAACCGAACGTACCATCAACAGGAAGGTAAAAGCAATAAGGAATGCTGTCAGCTTAAAACGGCGGCTCATTTTTGTCATCATCGTCCATTTTAGACATCACGGTGCGTGTTCGGTATGATCCATCAAACGATGCATTGGCAGGAATAGTGCTAACCGGCGTGTATTCAAGTTCTGCATCCACGAATTTTGCATACTTGGAAATAAACCGGATCCGGACATCCTTCAGGGGGCCGTTCCTGTTTTTGGCTATGATAATATCGGCAACGCCGGCGGTTGAGTCGCCATTTTCGTCCACATCGATCTTATAGTATTCGGGACGGTAGATGAACATTACCATATCGGCGTCCTGCTCGATGGAACCCGATTCACGCAGGTCGGACAGGATCGGTTTGGCAGCTTTTTCGCGTTTTTCTGAAGCCCGGCTCAGCTGGGAAAGTGCGATGACAGGTATGTTTAACTCTTTGGCGAGCGTTTTGAGCGCACGGGAAATACTGCTGATCTCCTGTTCTCGGTTGCCGCGGGTATCCTGGCTTCCCTGCATCAGCTGCAGGTAATCCACGATGACCATCTGGATGTCGTGATGGGCTTTGAGCCGGCGGCATTTGGCCCGGAGATCGAAGATGGAGAGGGCGGCGGTGTCGTCGATAAACAACGGAGCCTCGATCAGCGAGGAGATCCGTGCATTGAGTTGCGCCCATTCGTGATCTTCCAGATTCCCTTTCCGTAATTTTTCCTGCGGAATCTCGGTTTCACTCGACATTAACCTCGTGACCAACTGGATGGATGACATTTCGAGTGAAAAGACAGCCACAGGCTTTTTAAAATCGATGGCCGCATTGCGCGCCATGGTAAGGGCAAAGGCAGTTTTACCCATGCCTGGCCTGGAGGCGATGATGACCAGGTCGGATTTTTGCCACCCTGAGGTGATCCTGTCAAGTTCGGTAAATCCGGAACCAACCCCTCTCAGTTTTCCCTCCTGGTTTCGCCCGGCGGCAATCTCCTTGATCGCCTCCGTGATGATGCTTTGCATATCCATGTAGGATTTGCCGATGCTCCCCTCGCTGATCGAAAACAGGCCGTTTTCGGCCTTGTCGAGCAGATCGAAGACATCGGTAGTGTCTTCGTAAGCATCTTTGATAATGTCGGATGAAACCCGGATGAGTTCACGCTGAATGAATTTCTGCAGGATGATGCGTGAATGGAATTCAATATTGGCGGTGGAGGCAACCCGGTTGGTCAGCATGGTAATAAAATAGGGTCCACCGGCGATATCAAGCTCCCCGGTTTTCCGAAGTTCCTCCGTGACAGTTAAAATATCGACAGGCTCATTCTGGCCAAATAGCCTCTGGATGGCCGAAAAAATGATCTGGTGATTTTCCTTGTAGAATACTTCCGGTTTCAGAACCTCTATGACCTCCGCCAGGCGGTCGTTTTCAAGCATCATGGCGCCCAGTACCGCCTCCTCCAGGTCCAATGCCTGTGGCGGGATCTTGCCATGTTCAAAAACCACTTCATTCAACCCGGTTTTGCTTCGGGTTCGCTTTCTGGTATTTTTATCTTCCATGCGTCAAAAATAGAGCTAATCTGGCAATCTTTCCCTTTCGCTCCTGATTTTAGTTATCAACAGCTACAGGGCAAATGCCAGCGACAGGTGGACCCATTTGTGCCACCAACCATTGTGAAATTCAGGACTTAACAGGAATTGCTCCATATCCAGGCGAATCCCGTTTACGACCAGGGAAAAACCGCCGCTCCCCTGGAAAACAAGCCGGGAAATGGAATTGAAAGGAATGGTATACGAACTTGTACGGTTGAATAAACCACCCTCCAGGGTGGCATCATACCCGACAAGTTTTCCGGAGCCTTTGATAAATATAAAAAACTGTACTTTCCGGAGCCCTGCCTTCCGGAGCATGCCCTGGCCGGCGACACCCGTATTGCAGAAGTATGGATTCAATACGCCCGTCCTGAAATGGAATCCTCCCGCGGCATTGGAATAGAGGGTGCCGGCTTCGGCAGAGGCGTTCATCATCAGGTCGAAATGGGTGCCGTTTGCAATCCCTTTTTCAACTTTAACAGAATAGTCAAGAACCAGGTCGTTTTTGATCTGGTATTCCCATCCAAGCGGTTCATTGTTGGTGGGAACACTCCTGTGGAACGAACGCTGGACCCATTCGCCATAGGACTTCGGTCCTATGATCCCTATGTCGATCTCGCTGGTTTGCCGGTACTGATGAAGGGGGTCCAGGGTGATTTTAAAGCTTCCGATATACAAGTAGGCGGAATAGGGACGGTCGCCGTACAAAATTCCCCCGACCTTGGTGGTTGAAGGTGTGTACATGTTCTGCACCAGCGATATTCCATAGGAATTCTGCGCGGAACGCCAGTACGGGACCATCAGGCTGCTGAGCGGATTCATCCGGAATAGGGGTGTAATCAAGTCGATTTTGATCCCGTTTGTATAAAACCGGTCGGTATAATCCAGGATATCATTGTCGAAGTTTATGAACAACAGGGTCTCCCGGTTCACGGTGATCAGCGAAGGAACCTCATTCAGCGAGGCCTGGGGCAAAAGGAAGTTTTTACTCACCGGCTCATTGAGGTCAGGTTCGATCTGATGGCTCCTGAGGTAATTTAAGCGGTTGATGAACAGGGAGTCTGTGGCTGTCTTCCCTTCCGGGATGCCGGGTGTCATGCTGGTATTCATGCGATAGCCGGGCTTCACCTTCCTGTTGGCTGTTGATTGTAACGTGTCCGGCAGAAGCTCCCGGTTGCCGCTTTTCACCGTATGGCCATAAGAAGATCCAGCGCTGGCGCCTGCCTCTTCTTTGCTGCCGGAAATGAGGGTCAGCGACCGGTTGCCGTCGTCGTGACACCGGATGAAGAGGAGGAGAAAAAAAAACCAGCCTATTTTTTTTTTCATTACGTCTGCAAAGGTAAAGAATTACCGATTTTTATTACATTTACTGATTCTATTCTGCAATGAAAAACTTTTCTGTCATATTGATATTGTGTCTGATGGCCGGTTTCGGGTTCTCTCAGAAAACCATGCTGGTCGAGAAAATCGGGACATCAAGGAAGTACTACTATTATCCCGGTGCTCACCTCAAACTGAGGGTTTCGAAACAGGACACGCTGCTGATCGGCAAACTGTGGGAAATCGGCGACAGCGTCATCTCTGTTGAAGAGCTGCGGCCCTTTGATGTCAGGATCCGGGATATCGGGTCGGTGTACAAGCAGTTTTATTTCCCCCGGAAACTTGGAAGATACCTGGCACTGGGCGGCGCGGGGATTTTTGCCATCATCGGATTCAACCACCTGATCAATAACGAACAGGTGGTTACCAGCGACATGTTCATCATTTCAGGAACGATGCTCGCGGGCAGCGCCATCTCACTGTCGCTTGGACAAAAAAGGTGCAGGATGGGGGGGCGCTGGAAAATAAAAGTGCTGGATATCCCTGTCAATTAACGGGTATAACCGGAAATCATCTCCCTGATGATACCGGTCATCACTGGTTCTACGGCGCTGGCAGCGTCGATTACATGTTTGTGGGATATTTCAACGATTTTGCCCGGAACGCCGAGATCGGAAATGATCGAAACCGCAAAGCATCTCAGCCCCATATGCCGGGCCGAAATAACCTCCGGAACGGTAGACATCCCCACGGCATCAGCACCAATTGTGCGGATATAGCGGTATTCGGCCGGCGTTTCATAGGTGGGCCCGGAAACAGCGGCATAAACACCTTTCCTGAGTTTTACCCCCTGGCTGGCAGCGATCTTGAAAGCCTGTTCAACCAGTGCAGGATCATAGGCATGGCCCATATCCGGGAAGCGGGTTCCGATTTCATCTTCATTCTTGCCAATCAGCGGATTATCCTTCATCAGGTTGATATGATCCTCGATCACCATGATGTCGCCGACTTCATAATCGGGATTAACGCCACCGCTGGCATTCGAGAGGATCAGCAGGTCAATGCCAAGGAACTTCATGACGCGCACCGGGAAGGTGATCTCCTGCATGGTATAGCCCTCGTAATAATGGAAGCGTCCCTGCATGGCCACGATCGATTTGCCGCCCATGGTGCCGAAAATCAGCTGCCCGTGATGTCCCTGTACCGTGGAAACCGGGAAATTGGGGATGAATTCATAGGGAATGGTATGGAGGATGTCAATTTCATTTACCAGGCCGCCAAGGCCGGTTCCGAGAATAATCCCGATTTCAGGTTTGAACGGGATCCTGCCCGTTAAATATTCAATCGTCTCCTTGATTTTTATCAACATAGTTTAATATCTCAATATCAAATTTTTCCTTATCAGTTCCATGAAACTCGATCTCCATGGGAACGTAAAATAACGGTAATTTTTCCAGATTAGTGCATAATTCAGGAGTTTTCAGCCGCATCGCATCTTTCTCGGTGGTTACCAGCACCTTTTTCTGGGTTGGCAGGTCATTGAATTTCTTCGTCAGATCTGCAATGTCCTGCAGCGAATATTGATGGTGGTCGGCATATTTGATCACAATCAGCTCCCGGCACATCCGTGAAAGATGTTCACGCAAGGGATAATCATTGGCGATTCCAGTAAACAGCAGGATCATGCTGATTTTTGCCGGGAACTGCATGTTCGGATTGTCAAACAGGGCAACAGGTTCACTGTAGCTGATGTATGAAAAATAGATCTGCTGGTGGTTGCCTGGTTTGAGATCCTCTATAATCCTGCGCCGGGTAATGGGTGAAAAAATTTTGGGTGTTTTGGTGACGATGATGATATCGGCCCGCCGGGCACCCCACCTGAATTCACGAAGGGTCCCTGACGGGAGGACGAAGTCGTCGGGATAAATGCGGTGATAATCCGTTAAGAGGATCGACAAACCAGGGGTTACATACCGGTGCTGAAAGGCATCATCCAGCAGGATCGCGTTCAGACCCGGGTATTTCTGATGCAGCAACTGAATACCGCGTTTCCGCTGTTCATCAACGGCAACGATGATCTCCCGGAACTTCTTGCAGTATTGCAGGGGTTCATCCCCGAGATCCTTTACCCCGGAATTACCGGTGGCAATCATAAACCCGTGGCTTTTCCTACCGTATCCGCGGCTCAGCGTGGCAATTGACTTTGCCGGCGATAAAAGCCGGATCAGGTATTCCACATGAGGGGTTTTTCCGGTTCCCCCGTAAGTAAGGTTGCCGACTGAAATGACAGGTTTTGCAAAGGTTTTGGAGGGCAGGATATGCAGGTCAAACAACCAATTCCTGATCTGCATGGTGATACCATAACAAAGCGAAAACGGATATATGATAACCTGGAGGATCCTTGTCATAATCGAAGGGCCTAAGTTATTAAAAAAATAAAACCGATTACATTACATATGAAAAAAATACCCTAACAGGGAGGGGTGTCCTGAAGAGGGGAAAAACGTGTTCAGGAAAAGGATTTTTCCTTTTGAAGAAACCTGATATTTTTTATTAATTCCGAGATTCCTAAATCGGGTTTGTTCAATTTACGGATGTAGTCAGTGGCACCGGCCTGATGCATCAAAGTGGCCATCTCCTGGTTGTCAAAAGCATCGAAAAATATCACTTTGGTTGCAGGAGAATCAGATTTCACGAGGCGCAGAAATTCAAAGACATCATGACCGGCAGGTGGCAGGTCGGTAATGAGAAAATCAGGCCGGAGATTTTTATGAAGACGATACAGGCACTCATCATGCGACAGGAATGTATGCACTTCGAGAAATTTATTGACGACCAGGTAAAAATTGATCAGGCTTCTATGCGTTGGATTGTTGTCAACAACCGCAATAACAGGCGTTTGCATGATTTTCCCTTTTCGGCTTTTTATGAATGTCAAAAATGCATTATTTATTCACGGGTACTTAATTATCGGAAAAGTTCTTTTGAACAGGTTATGAACAGTTTAAGGAAATAATAAGTTCTGAAAATGATTACCTTTGGCTTCAAAAATATGGTAAAGATGAACATTGGCGAAATAGGGCGTTACCTGGAATCTCTTTCCCCGCTTGCCTATCAGGAGGATTATGATAATTGCGGATTCCTGGCAGGAGATCCCGCCTGGGAATTTGAAAAGGCACTACTATGCCTCGACCTTACGGAGGATGTTATGAAAGAGGCTGTCAGGAAAAACTGCAACCTGGTGATTGCCCATCACCCGTTCATATTCAGGGGTATTAAGAAACTGACTCCCGACCAGCCTGAAACAAAGTTGATTACGCTGGCGATCATGAACAATATTGCGATTTACGCCATTCATACAAACCTCGACAATACCCTGCATGGCCTGAACGCGCTGGTTTTCTCAAAACTGGGGATTACAGAATATAAAATTCTCGATCCTGCGAGGGGGAAACTTGTGAAGCTGGTAACCTTCTGCCCGGAAGGCTTTGCGGGGAAGGTGAGAACGGCATTGTTTGATGCGGGCGCAGGAACCATTGGCAATTATGACCAGTGCAGTTTCAACGGGGAAGGGGAGGGTACCTTTCGCGCCTCAGCCAAGGCCAACCCCTTCGTCGGCGAGAGAAATGAACTCCACACGGAGAGGGAAACCAGGATCGAGGTGATCCTGCCCGGTTTTTTGGAAAACAGGGTGGTGCAGGCGCTGCTGGCAGCTCATCCTTACGAGGAGGTGGCGTATGATATTTATCCGTTGGGGAATGCCAACGCTCAGTGCGGAGCCGGTCTAATCGGAAAACTTGATCCCCCGATGGCCCAGCCCCGGTTCCTGGAACATGTCAGGAAAATCTTTAATATCCCGGTTATCAGGCATACACGGCTCAGTGCAAAAAAAGTTGAAACGGTTGCCTTATGCACCGGTTCAGGTAGTTTTCTGATCCCCCGGGCCATAAATTCCGGCGCCGATGCCTACCTCACAGCCGACCTTAAATACCACGAATTCTTCGGTGCTGAAAAACGGCTTCTTTTAGCCGATATTGGTCATTATGAAAGCGAACAGTGGGTAAAAGAATGGCTTTATGATGCGCTTATTGAAAAATTTCCTACCTTTGCATTCCTTATTTCAGAAGTAAATACCAATCCGGTTCATTATTTTTAAAACAGAGTCTATGTCAAAAATGACAAGCAAGCCAATCGCAACCTCCAAACCATCGAAACTGGCAAGGAAACCTGATAAGAAGGAGGATAGTCCGGCAAAAAAAAATGCAGCTCCCGTTGAGGAGGCGACTGAAGCCCCCGTTGAAAAGGTTGTCCCTAAAGTGAAAGCCGAAGGCGCGGATGAAAAAGCCGAAGTCACCATTGAAAAGAAACTGATTGCCTTATATAATCTCCAGCAGGTTGATTCACAGGTCGACAAAATTCGTATTATCCGGGGTGAACTCCCGCTGGAAGTACAGGATCTTGAAGATGAAATAGCCGGCCTGGAAACCCGTGTCGATAATTATATCCAGGAAACAGTCGTATTGGAAAAATCGGTGACGGATAAGAAAAACGCCATCCGGGATGCCCTGGTGCTGATCAAGAAATATGAAGATCAGCAGATGAATGTAAGGAATAACAGGGAGTACGATTCATTGACCAAGGAGATTGAATATCAGAATCTTGAAATTCAGCTTTCGGAGAAACGAATTAAGGAATACCAGTCAGCCCTGGAAAGCAAAACTGAGGAGATCGAGAGCTTTCAAAAGGTTTTGCAGGATCGGAAGAATGACCTTGAAATAAAACGTAACGAACTCGAAGATATCATTGCCGAAACCGAAAAAGAGGAGAGCGACCTGATAAAAAATTCAGAGGAGAACCGGCAGTTTATCGAAGACCGGTTGCTGATGGCCTATACCCGGATCAGGAAAATTGCCAGGAATGGCCTTGCGGTCGTTCAGATCGAACGGGATGCCTGCGGCGGGTGCTTTAATAAAATCCCCCCCCAGCACCAGCTTGATATCAGGATGCATAAAAAAATTATCGTTTGTGAATATTGCGGTCGAATCCTGGTCGACAGTGGAATTGTGGATGCAGTGAATTAATGACCCGGCACGGTATCATTGAAAAGGCGCCTATGATCAGGATTCTTCTGATTGCAGGCGCCTTTCTTATTTTTTCACCAAAGCCGCAGGCGCAGTACAATTTTGATGAAAACAACCAGCGTACATACAAGGCTGTGCTCTCCCTGCAGTTTGCCGAGGCGAACCGGCTGATCGAAATTGAAAAAAAATCAGACCCCGCCAACCTCCTCCCGCTCTGTTTTGAAAACTATATCGATTTTTTGACCCTCTTTATCGGCGAGAATCCAAAGGATTATGACCTTTTGAAAGGGACGAAATCCGACAGGATTGAGAGGCTGGAGAGGGGTGATCAGGATTCCCCCTGGTATAACTTTTGCCTGGCCGAGGTTCATCTCCAGTGGGCATTTGCAAGGATTAAGTTCGGCGATTATACCGCTGCCGCTTTTGAAATACGCAAAGCCCACCTGCTCTTCGAACTGAATGATGCCAAATACCCCGGTTTCCTGGTTAATAAGATCGGTTTGGGAGTGGTTCATGTCGTGGTTGGCATTATTCCCGATAGTTACAAATGGATTACCAATTTGATGGGGGTGGATGGTACCATGGAGGGTGGATTCAATGAAATCCGCCGGGTTGCAGAATATTCGGGTAATGATAAAATCACCCTCCTTTATAAACCGGAAGCATTGTTTTACCTGGCTTTCCTTACGGCAAACCTGCAGAAAAACAAAAAGGAGGCGTTGCCGGTTCTAGCCCTGTTAACGGCCCAGCAGGGTGATCACCATCCACTGGAAAGCCCGCTCCTGGTTTTTGCTTCAGCCTCCATCCTGATGAAAACAGGTCACAATGACGATGCCCTCGCGCAATTGCAGGTGCGTTCATCCCTCACGCAACGATACCCTTTTTTTTACCTCGACTTCCTGGAGGGATTGGCCAGGCTTAATAAGCTGGATTATTCAGCTTCGGGTTTCTTTGAAAAATTCACAGCAGGTTTCAGAGGGCAGAACTATGTGCGTTCGGCCTGCCAGAAATTGGCCTGGATTGCGCTTCTTCGCGGCGATACGGCAAGGTATCATCAAACCATGAAAATGCTGCAAACAAAGGGGGCGGCCATAGTGGATGAAGATAAACAGGCAACCGCCGAGGCAGCAGGTGGCATTGTGCCAAACACTGTTTTACTCCGGGCCCGGTTGCTTTTTGACGGAGGATATTACAGCCTGGCGTTGGATGAACTGCTGAATAACAGCCTTAAAGCTTCGGTAAAGTCAAAACGCGATCTGATAGAATATAATTACCGCCTGGGCAGGATCTATCATGAAACGGGAAATTATCCGAAAGCCCTTGAATATTACGGAAAAGTAATTCAGCGCGGACGTTCAGAACCTTACTATTTTGCAGCAAGCGCCGCCTGCCAGATGGGTTTGCTCTATGAAAACGCGGGAGCCTGGGTGAAGGCCGACAGCGCTTACCATGTATGTTTATCCATCAATACGCCTGAATACAAAGCCAGCCTTAGTCAAAAGGCTAAGGCTGGCTTGAACAGGGTTAAAAAAATGATTCCTAAAACCTGAATCCGATCGTGGCAAGCAACGTATTGGTATAATAGGTAACAGCACTGGGGTTAACCATCGTCGCATCGTAAAGGTAATAGTTTTGATTCATTTTAGTCCAGACATACGACAGGTCGGCAAAAAAGTGTTTTTCACGATAACCCAGACCGCCCGAAACCTGGTAACGTTCGCTTTTATCGGTTTTTAACTGGTATGGGTTGCCGAAATACCCGAATCCGCCCCTGATCCTGAAATCAGCCAAGCGCCATTCGGTTCCCACGCGGATATTCCCTGCCGACTGATAACTTGTCCTGATCTGACCGTTGATGTCGGAATAACTGTCTCCGGAGGAATTAAACCTTGCCTGGGAATAATCCAGATACTCATAATCTGCGCTTACCAGCCCATAATGGCCGATGATAAAAGCGATGCTCCCCATGGCACGGAAAGGGGTTGTCAACTGGTAGTTATAAGAACCTGCTGGCGAATAGGAGATGGCACTCCAGTTGGTGCTGTCAGAGAACCTGGATTGCATGCTGGTTGCCCATTGGTCGCGCATGTTCGGATACCATGTGGGGGTGTGAATGCTGGCGCCGAGCCTTACCCATTCGGCAGGTTTATAGATCAGGCCGAATTTGAAGTTAACACCGGTGCCATTGGTGTGAAGGTCGGACCGGTAGGTGAGTGATTGGAAATTAGGAATGCTCGCGTCGGCCCGGGTTTCAGAATAAACGCTGTGTTCATAATAGTTAATGGTGGGTATGCCCACGGTCATCCCGACGTAAAGTTTGTCCATGATATTCGCCCCGACGGAGAGGTCAAATTCGTTCATGGAGCCATTGGTCAGGATGGTCTTGTCCTGGATCACGCCTCCGTTTGGCGCATCACAAAAATAGGATTTCGTATCCGGATCATAGCCAATCAGGTAGGCTGACTGGGCCAGGCCGATGTCGAAGGGGTAGTTGTCCATGACCGAACCTTCGGGGGTTTTATTCGCATTAAGTATGTTTACATAGCTCTGCATCATGGAACTTTGGTTGTTGATCCCATGAATGGTAACGCTGTTGTTGAAATCGTTCTGGCGGTTAAATCCCAGGCCGAAGTTGATGGCTCTTACTGCGTTATCTTTATTTTTTTTATAAGGGCTGACGTTGAAAATGGCGCCGAAATTTCCGATGCCAAGATTGACACGGTTGTCGGTGGCTGACATTCCGTTATAGACAGATTCCGAGCTGCCCACGGTGGGGGCAAGGGTGAAGGTCATTTCAGAGGCGGTATATAGCCCGATTCCGGCGGGGTTTGTGGCCAGGGTGGAGAAGTCGGCGCCAACAGCGCCAAATGCACCGCCAAGTCCGTTGAATCTGGCTGTTCCACTGTACAGGACACTGGAATAGCGGAGCGCATCTTCGGGTGTTTGGGCGCTGGCAAGTATTGCTGACAGGAATATCAGCAATACGATGCAAAATGAGTTTTTCATAAAGTTTGTATTTATAGTTCTGAAATAGGATTACCGGTGTCTGCCGCTACCGCTGCCACTTCCGGATGATCTGCCCTCACCGTTTCCTCCCGACCTTGCAGGCGCTGAACTGGAACCTGAACGCGATGGCGCGGAATAGGTTGCTCCTGGATGGCCGGAATTTCCTGCCGGACCCGATCTGGTGGGCTGGGAGTATGTCCTGGTTGCGGGTGAGGAATATTGACGTGAGTTGTCGTTGCCAATCCTGTTGCCGCTATTTTGAGAGGCACCTCTGCCCGCCGCTGCGGCCTGGGTTCTGGGTGCAAGGTATTCCTGGCTTGATTTCGGCTGCCTGTAGGTGGGCGGGGAGTAGCTCTGGGCAGCGCCTGTACGCTGGGCCTGGGTGGTAACTTCAGGCCGGCTGTAACGTGGAGCGGGTTGCTGGCGCGTACCCTGGTTTGAAGTTTGAACCCGTGTATTCGCGGCACTTCTCTGGTTTACAGCCTGCCTTGTAGCAGCAGGTTTGGAGTACTGGTATCTCTGCTGGGTTGCAGGTACGCCGGCAGTGCGTGTACCGGGTGCTATCCGTGTGTCCTGGGTTTGGCCGGTCCTGGCTGCAGTTCCGGTACCTGCCGGAGTTACCCTGCCTCTGCCTCCGTCGGTACGCGACAGGGAGGTACGGCGACCATAGTAAACACTGCTGTATTTGTTATAACCACCGCCATACCAGTCATTATACCCATACCCGTATCCATACCCGTAACCATACCCGTAACCATACCCGCAGCTGTAACAGCAGGGGTTGTACCAGGAATTATAACCATAATAGGGATATCCCCAGCCGAAGCTCCAGCCCCAGGGGGAATAGGGATAACCCCAGCTGTAATCAAAGCCCCAGGGGGAATAGGGACTTACAAACCCGGAATATCCTGCGCCAACGCCCAGGTAAAGGTTGACATTCGGACTGGTGCCTCCTCCGTTCGATGCAGCGGAATTGCTGGTGTAGGTCTCATCAAAATAGCCCTTGGTGGTGTCCTTGCTGTTGAAACGGTTGATCCTGCCGGCATAGGAATAGTCGTTGTAATCATCCGCAAATGTGGATGACGCAGGTTTTTGCGCTTTGGCATTATCGGGTGATGTAATGACCTGCTCACCGGTAGTTTGTGGCTTGGTGGTTTTTGAAACCGTTTGCGAACCCCTGCCGGGGAATCCGTAAACATCATCGTTGCTGCCCGATGTCGCCAGTTTCTGGGTGGTACAGGCAACGGTCATCAGGCTGATGATCGCGATAATTAAGGCTGATTTTTTCATAAGGCATTCATTTTAAAAATCCGGAAAGTCTGTTGCGTCATTTGATCGGGATAATTTTCGTATTTTTGTCTCGATATTACATGTGAAAAATAACAAATATTATACCAAAACGATAAAATGGCGAAAGATTTTCCTACCCGCGAAGAAAATTATTCTCAATGGTACAACGACCTGGTTATTAAGGCAGATTTGGCTGAAAATTCAGCCGTGCGGGGTTGTATGGTCATAAAACCTTATGGTTATGCTATTTGGGAAAGAATCCAGGCGGTGCTCGACAAAAAATTCAAGGATACAGGTCATCAGAATGCCTATTTCCCGATCTTCATTCCCAAATCGTTTTTCAGCAAAGAGGCGAGCCATGTCGAGGGTTTTGCCAAGGAATGTGCCGTAGTAACCCATTACCGGTTAAAGAATTCACCCGACGGCAAGGGGATTGTCGTGGATGAGGATGCAAAACTGGAGGAGGAGCTGATTGTGAGGCCTACTTCCGAAACCATCATCTGGGATACCTATAAGAACTGGATTAAATCTTACCGCGATCTTCCGGTTTTGATAAACCAGTGGGCCAATGTAGTCAGGTGGGAAATGAGGACCCGTCTTTTTTTACGCACCACCGAGTTCCTTTGGCAGGAGGGGCATACCGCCCATGCCACCATGCAGGAGGCGGTTGCCGAATCGGAGACCATGCTGAATGTGTATGCAGATTTTGCCGAAAACTGGATGGCTATCCCGGTAATCAAAGGAACAAAATCTCCTGCAGAGAGATTTGCCGGGGCTATTGAAACCTATGCCATTGAAGCGCTGATGCAGGATGGTAAAGCCCTGCAGGCCGGCACTTCTCATTTTCTCGGCCAGAATTTCGCCAGGGCATTTGATGTGAAATACCTGAACCGTGAGAATCAGCTTGATTATGTTTGGGCAACCTCCTGGGGCGTTTCAACAAGGTTGATGGGCGCCTTGATCATGTCCCATTCCGATGATCATGGCCTGGTGCTGCCTCCAAAACTCGCCCCCATACAGGTGGCGATTGTGCCGGTGTTTAAAACTGCCGAACAGCTTGAACAGATTTCGGCCGTTGTCCTGCCAATCAAAAAGGCACTGGAAGATAAGGGGATCTCGGTAAAATATGATGACCGTGATACCCATAAGCCAGGCTGGAAGTTTACGGAGTATGAATTTAAAGGAGTGCCCGTCAGGCTGACCATCGGACCCCGCGACATTGAGCAGGGAACCGTTGAAATTGCCCGCAGGGATACCCTGGAGAAGGAGAGCCTGCAGCTTCGCGATATTGAGAATAAGGTGGTTCACCTGCTCGACCAGATCCAGAAAAACCTGTACGACAGGGCTTTCGCTTTCCGCGAAAATAATACTTTCAGGGTTGACAGTTGGGAGGAATTTAAAAAAGTTCTCGACGAAAAGGGCGGATTCCTCTCGGCCCATTGGGATGGCACTGCCGAAACAGAAGGCTTGATCAAGGAGGAGACCAAGGCCACGATCCGGGTTATTCCCCTTGACAACGCAAAGGAGGAGGGAAAATGTGTCTATTCAGGAAAACCCTCCACGCAGCGTGTTCTCTTTGCCAGGGCCTACTAGCACTACAGAGGAAGCAGCTGCCCCGTACCTGTTACCTTTATTTTAAACGATTGGGGTTTCCCGGCGTAATAAATGTTGCCGATTGAAGCAATCGTGGCTTCCAGGTCGATCATGGCCTGAACGTAACAATCGTTGGTTCCCTTATTGGTAATGTAGGTATAGTATGTTTTCAGGTCCCGGGCATCATAGAGGCCGTAATCACCCGAGAATACAGAGGTGGTCCCGGCCAGGCCGTGAAGATGGAAATCGACGGTGCCCATATTCAGACTGAAGATACCCAGCCTGACATCCATGTTGAGGTCGATGGTCCCGCACCCGCCCCAGACCTCGACATTGATTGAATCCTGTTTCAATACCCCGGTGGAGGTGATATTCCCGGAGCCGTTATACAATACCTTCCAGATTTTATCGGTTGCAATGTAAACCTTGATCTGTTTGCTGTAGTCGCGCATCCAGTTGCACTTGTTGTTGTTCCGTATCACAAGCGTTCCTCCGTCGACCTTCGTTGAGATTCCCCCGATGATATTCTGCCCGGCTTCGACCGTGACCCGGGTTCCTGTATCGGTCGAAAGTACCAGGTCGACATTGTTCTGGATATCGACCCTGGTAAAGGCAGGCAGATTCCTTACCTCCTGGACGATAGTGCCATTTGTGGAGAAGCAAACGCCGCCGTTTTTGGCACATCCCGCAAGGATGAAAATCACACAAGGCAGCATGGGCAGGATCCTCAACCGATTGCCTGGAAATCTACCGAACAGTCCTTTTTCCATATTTCTTATCAAATTTGTAACCCAGACCCCACCCGATATAATCGGCCCTGCCCCAGTGAACCTTGAGCATGACCATGGCAAAAATATCTTTTGAGAAATTGTATTGCAGGGATAATTTTTCGTAAAGCGGCCCATTGCTTTTTTCCTTCCCCGCCAGGTAATAGCCAAGGTTGAAAATAAAGCCGACATGGGATAATACCAGCTGGTAGACCCCGTTAATGCCCGGGCGAATAACACTCATCTTATTTGGTACCGGGATGTCGTGCTTCTCAAGGATTTTAATCTGCGAGGGATCATAGGAAACATCAAGCCCCAGACCGGCTTTGCTTTTCTGGCTTAGCCTCACAAAGGTGTTTTCGAAGAGATGGTAAACAAGGAAATTCTGACCGAATACCGCCTGCATGTTTTTGTATCCCAGCAGTCCGCCGATGTTGAATTCAAGGGTACGCCATATAATAGCCTCATAAGGTGCCGTTGGAGCATAATACCTGTCGTGGATATCCCTGTTCTCTTTGAACGGCCGATAGGCGATTCCAATATTGATGAGGGGGGCATTCAGACCGAAATTAGGCAATTTGAGAGAACCGTTCGAAAAGTGCTGCAGGCTGATCCCGGAGGTGACGGTGAGGAAATAATTGATCCGGTACCGGGCTTCAAACATCATGTTGGCGGCAGCGTTGATATGGGAACCGATCGCCAGGTTTTTATAGTTTGTAAGGCGGTCAAAGGGTTTCGTGACATAACCCAATCCGAGGGCCAGCCGAAACCCTGCTGAGAAATTCTTGTGCTGGTACAACGGGAAATTGATAAAGGGCATCACGGCATAAATTTTGCCCAGTGCGGGGTTGTTGCCATACCCCGAATAAAAGAAGGAGAAGCCGATCAGCGGATACTGGTAGGTTCGTTCCCACTGGTATTTGCCATAGGTGAGCTGTTGGATAACGATTTCAAAAGCCGGGAAATGGGCGTTGAAAATATCCAGTTCCGTATGTTGTGCATAGAGGAATCCATAATGAAGTTTACCCTCAATCATCAGATTTGATGAAAAGAGTTTGTGTTCAAACTGCGGAAACCCATGTCTAGGAAACATGAACCCCAGCAGGAAAAGGAAAAGCAAAACCCGAAATGACTTGTGTTTCAAAATTATACGTAATATCCTGTTAAGTTGGACCCGGGCGACAAATTTATCATGATTTGAGCACTTGCAGGCACTTTTATCCACAATTCAGACTATTAATAACGCTGCAAACGTGAAATGCTTACTTTTGCGTAAAATATTATTGATGGAAGAGAAAATTGCCTCATTCAGAAAGCTTCTTGAGATCATGGATGAGCTCAGGACCAAGTGCCCGTGGGATAAGAAGCAAACCATAGAATCTCTCAGGTACCTTACCATCGAGGAGACCTATGAACTGTCGGAATCGATCCTGCAGAATGATATGGATTCGATAAAAAAGGAGCTGGGCGACCTGATGCTTCACCTGGTGTTTTATTCCAGGATCGCCTCCGAAACCAATGCCTTCGATATTAAAGATGTGCTGGACAGCATCATTGCCAAGCTGATCAACCGTCATCCCCATATTTTCGGCGATGTCCAGGTGAAAGATGCCAAAGAGGTCCACGATAACTGGGAAAGGATAAAGTTGCTGGAGAAGGGCAACAAATCAGTGCTTTCGGGTGTGCCCGCAGGACTGCCCGCAATGGTAAAGGCCTTCCGGATCCAGGAAAAGGCCAGCGGGGTTGGTTTCGACTGGGAAAAGCCGGAACAGGTATGGGAGAAGGTGATGGAGGAGCTGAATGAACTCAGGGAGGTCGTTGAAAACGACTCAGACCATAAGAGAAGGGAAGATGAGCTCGGCGACCTGATCTTCGCCATTGTCAACTATGCCCGGTTTATCGGGGTGAACCCCGAAGACGCACTGGAACATACCAACAGGAAGTTTATCAAGCGGTTCAAGCATCTTGAAGACAAGGCAAGAGGGGAAAACCGGCCGTTGCATGAATTAACCCTCGCCGAAATGGACGTCCACTGGAACGAGGCGAAAAAATCCGACAGTAAATAGTCAGCCCAAGGTCAGCATGACAAAACTTGTTCGGGATATCCCGTGGAGTTTGCAAATCAAATATCCGGCTTAGTGGAAAACAATATCTGGAAAAAAATATCCCCGGAGATAATCGTTGCCCTAATCCTGTTTTTACTCCTGGGCACGCTTGGCCTCTTGGTAAACACAACAGGCGATTCAGGCGACAGTATCCTTCATTTTCTCTATTCCAGGGGGTCGTTTTCCCATCCCGTGTTTTTTCTCCATCATTGGGCAAAACCCCTGTTTGTGCTGGTAAGCGCACCCTTTTCACAGTTCGGCTTCAAAGGAATCATCCTGTTCAACTGCCTGATGGTGGCGCTGATTGCGCATGTTACCTTCCTGACGGCCAGGACCCTGAAGTTGAATAACGCCTGGCTGGTGTATGTCCTTATTTTAGGATGCCCCCTGTTCCTGAAACTGACCTTTTCAGGATTGACGGAATACCTGTTTGGGCTGGTGCTGGTTCTCTCGGTGTACCTGGCAGTAAAAACAAGGTATCTTGCCGCCGTCATCGTGGTATCCTTCCTGCCGTTTGTGCGATCGGAAGGACTCATTGTCCTGGGGGTGTTCGGGTTGTTCATGGTATTCAGGAAGAGATTCACATTGCTGCCGTGGCTGCTTACCGGGCACCTTGTCTATAGCCTCGCCGGTTTTTTCTATTACAGGGATTTTTTTTGGGTATTTACCAAAATCCCTTACCGGAACCTGGGCAGCCAGTATGGAAGCGGAAAGATATTTGATTTTATTCACAGGTTGAATTATGTCATTGAAAAACCGGTATTTGCTTTGCTTGTCATCGGGCTTGCTGCACTCTTCATCCGGTTTGTTATGGCAAAGCCCAGGAAAGCGGAGGATGGCGGACTTTGGCTCGTTTGCGCTCTGTTTTTGGCTGTATTTATTGCCCACAGCCTGTTCTGGTGGCTTGGAATATTCAATTCGATGGGTCTGCCGCGGGTATTGATCCCGCTGGTCCCCATGGTTGCACTGATAGCGCTGTCGGGAATTGGCGCCGTCAGTTCCGGTTTGGGAAAAACAGGCAGGCAGGTGCTGATCGGGATGATCTTACTGGTCGTTTCGGTTTATCCCTTTACGCATCGTGAAAAGGGGGTCGTTTTCAACCAGGATATGTTCAGACTGCCGGATAATGAGCTTATTGACAAGAAAGTGGTGCCATACCTGAAAAGCAATACGGGTAATTTAAGCGGCAGGTTGTTGTATTACTCCCATGCCTATTTCAGTGTTACCCTTGATATAGATCACTTTAACGATTCGTTGCACAGGGACCTGTTAAGGTTGTCGGGAGAAGTTCCTCCGAAGGGGGCAGTTGTTATCTGGGACGACTGGTTCTCGGTGGTTGAAAATGGCGTCACGCTTGAACGTTTGAAGAATATAGGCAATCTGAAGCTTTTAAAGGAATTTGAAACGCATGATCATGACAGGGTTGTTAAATTTGTGGTATTTATTGCTTCCTGATTTTCGTCTTTAACTATGTTGAATGGTACACAGGTTCCAGTTATTTATCCGGCAGGTATCCGCATGATCCATAAAATTGAAAAACATATTGTTTTTTGGATTTTCCTCGTGTTGCTTTTCTACACCGCGAGGATAAACTGGGGCCACGGCCAGTGGGAGCGTGTGATACGTTCCGACGGGAAGGGATACTATGCATACCTGCCCGCTGTCTTCATTTACCATGACCTTAATTTCGGCTTTTTCCAGGAGGCCGAGGTGACCAAATCCTATGACAGGAGCCTCTTTTATGATTACAGGTCGAATCATGGGGGAAGGGTGATCAACAAGTATTTTATAGGTGAATCGTTACTGGTTGCGCCGTTTTTTTTGATAGCACACCTGGGGGCCAGCATCACGGGATTGCCGGCCGACGGTTACTCCCGGATCTACATTGTTTTCCTTACCATTGCCGCCCTTTTTTATTTGTCGCTCGGGCTGTATTGTTTCAAAAAGACACTGAGACTATACGGTTTCAGTTCAGGGATCATTGTTTTTACCCTGGTGGCGCTCCTGTTTGGAACCAATCTTTTCTATTATTCAATCGGTGAGGTGGCGATGAGCCATGTCTACTCCTTTTCAATGGTTTCGGTTTTTATATACCAGGTCCGCCGGTATTTCAATACCCTAAACCCGGTTAATTTTATCTTCGCCTCAATTGCCCTGGGGCTGATCATCCTTATCCGGCCCGTTAACGGCCTGGTCATCTTATCGGTGCCATTTTTAAGCGGAACATCCCATACTTTCAGAACGGGGTTCGGAAATTTACTCAAAGGCCGACCCTGTGTTTTCCTGGCTATCTTATGTTGTTTCACTATTATTGCCATCCAACTGATGGTCTATAAGTTACAAACCGGCGATTTCTTGGTCTATTCCTATGGCAGTGAAGGCTTTGATTTTCAACATCCGCATGTAGTCGATTTTTTATTCAGTTTCAAAAAGGGATTTTTTATCTATACGCCGCTTTGCTTGATAGCCCTGTTCGGGCTGATACCGGCTTATCCGGATAAGTTTGAATTTTACGGCATCCTCCTTTTCCTGCTATTGGTCGTATATTTTCTTTCCTGCTGGTGGATGTGGTATTATGGCGGTAGTTTTTCGGCCAGGGTGATGGTTGAATATCTTCCCTATTTCGGGATTTTGCTGGCCGGCCTTGTTAAATGGTCAAACCATAAAAAAGGTGTTTACCTGGTCGCGGGACTGATGACCCTGGCCATTATGGTAAACCAGGTGCAAACCATTCAATACCGGTATTTTATGATACATTGGTCGGAAATGGACAAACAAAAATACTGGGACACATTTCTTGACGTCAAACCGATTGTTGAAAAAAAGTTGAATTAGGCAATTACGATTGGGAACCCTGACGGAAATGATCTCTATTGTTGACAGGATATCCGTTTTTGGGAAATCAGAATAATGTTCATTCATGCGCTATGGATTTTGTGAAAAAAATTAAAATCATCCCGGTCTTATTTGTGGTGGCGGGTCTCGTGATCTTCGCCTATATCGCTGTCAAGGCAACAGTCTCCTCCTTTACGCATGACGAGAGTTTCTCCTATCTCCGATATGTTTCCCATAGCTTTATGGATCTGATTTCCAACAAGGACGCTTATACCAATAACCATATTTTAAATACGCTGTGCATGAAATATTCCGAAATGATATTCGGGAATTCCGTCCTGGCATTGCGTCTGCCAAATCTTTTGCTGCTGGTTGTCTTCTTCGCATACGCATACCTGCTCTTACGCAAAATCAACCCTGTAACCGGCCTGTGCATCTTTATCCTGATGGCGACCAATACGGCATTGATCGACTTTTTCGGGTTGGCCAGGGGCTATGGATTGTCGATCGGGTTTATGACCATGAGTTTATATTCCCTTGTACAATCTTTTGAGGAAAAAAGAACGAAGAACCTCGTCCTGTTTAACATCGGGGCTCTGCTGGCGATATTCAGTAATTTCACCTTGCTGACCTTTTATGTGGCTGCACTGGTTGCTTATAACTTTATCATCCTGCAGGAATGCCGTTTCTCTTTGAAGGAGAAGGGCCTGCTGCTTAAAGCAAATACTGTCAACCTGGTTTCCTTGTTCGGCTTCCTGGTAGTGCTTTATGAGCCTGTTAGGAAGGCGGTTAAGTTTAATTCATTCGATTTTGGCGGCAAACACGGATTCATGCATGATACGGGCATGTCGGTGATTTACCACCTGTTCAATAATATTCCGTTAAACCCTGCGGGGATATTGGTGATACAGGTTGCCCTTTCGGTTATAATCCTGATCCCCTTTGTGCTGATCCTGAAAAACCTGGTGCTGTCAAAGACTGAGTTTTTCTCCCGGTTCCGGTCGATGGTGATCATAAACCTGGTTTTCCTTCTCATAGCCGCCGAAACTGTTGTTCAGCATTACCTGCTGAAAACCGATTACCTGGTAGGCCGGTTTTCCCTGTTTCTCGTCCCCCTGTTGATGCTGAATTTCGGCTTTTTTATGGAATACCTGATGAAATTCAGGTTCCGGGGTGTGATATACACCTTTGTCATTGTGCTGTCGTTGCTGTCGGCGGTAAATTTTTACCGGAACACGAACCTCTACTCCTGTGCCGAATGGAACTACGACAGGGAGACGAAAAATGCTGTCCTCGCACTGATCAGGGATCACCAGGCGGTTGCGGGAAACCAGCGAAATATCAAGTTGGGAATCAACTGGTTGTTCGAGCCAACCATCAACTTTTACAGGTCAACCTGGAACCTTTCCTGGCTGTTGCCTGTCGACAGGGACGGACTCACCTCGCTGGATCAGTATGAATATATCTTCACAGCTGATACTGCCGGGGTGAAGAACAAAAATTACGATATTATCTTTTCATCGGACATTACCGGCACGAGGTTAACCCGGATGAAATGACCTGTCATTTTTGATGGAGTAAAAAATTGGTTTCGAATTGTTTCCTGTTTCATGAAAAAGCCATTATTCCTTATTCTCATATTTTACGGTGTCGTTGCCACCCTGACGATAGTCTTCTTCAACGGGACCGGGGATGCAGGCGATAGTGTTCTTCACTTCCTGTTCGCAAAGTATGCCCCGGCCCATCCCGGGCTTTTCTTCGACATGTGGGGGAAGCCTGTGTTTGTTTTGCTGGCATTCCCGTTTGCCCATTTTGGGTTTGGCGGGATCAAGGTATTCAATGCCCTTACGACTCTGTTGACCATAACCCTGACCTATAAGACGGCAGATGCCCTGCAAATAAAAAGCCCGTATGCCGGGGCTCTGCTGATAATCTTTATGCCGCTGTACTATATTTTAACCTTTTCAGGACTCACCGAGCCGCTGTTTGCCCTGTTCGTTGCTGCGGGACTCTTCCTGGCGGTAAAGCAAAAAATGGCGGCAGGCGCCATCTTCATTTCGTTTTTGCCATTTGTCAGGTCGGAGGGGCTGGTGATGATCGGGGTGTTCGTATGTTATCTTTTAGTTAAAAAGCAATGGAAAATCCTTCCGTTCCTGCTTTTTGGTTCGGGGTTGTACTCCATCGCAGGGTATTTTGTTCATCATGATATCCTTTGGGTATTCACCAGGATTCCCTATGCTTCGCTGAGCAGTCCTTACGGGAGCGGCGACCTCCTCCATTTTGTAAGGCAGATGTTTTATGTGGTGGGATTCCCGGTCTATGCACTGTTTGTCGTGGGGTTTTTCAGTTTGATCATCAACGCATTCAGGAGCAGGATCAGGGCGGAATTACATCTGCTTGTATTGCTTGGCTTCAGCTGTTTTTTCCTTGCCCACACCCTGTTCTGGTATTTCGGGATTTTTAATTCCATGGGGCTGAAGCGGGTTTTGATCGGGGTCATGCCGCTGATCGCCATTATTGCGCTTGTTGGTTTTAACCAGTTAACAGAAGGCGGGGTTTTAGGAAAAAGCAGTATGTCCAGGATAGTTTCGCAGTTGGTATTGCTGGGTGCCGTGATCATATTTCCCTTTACGGCGGGCCCGGCAGCGGTAAACTGGAACAGGGATATGATGCTTGCGAAGGACCAGCAAGTGGCAATCTCCACGGCGAAGGTTGTTAAATCCGGTGCCGCAGCAGGGTGCCGCATTTTGTGCGGCCATCCCTATCTCTGCGAAGCCCTGGAGGTGGATTGGTTTGATACGGCCAAGAGAATTGATTTAACCAGGGCTAACCTTGCATGCCGGAAAGCCGGCGATATCATCATCTGGGAAAACTGGTTTGCCGTGGTGGGTTCGGCTATCGGCAAACCGGAGCTGGATGCGACAGCCGGTTTGAAAAATATTTTTGACACCATTGCCATGGACAGCGGGCACGAAATACACTTTTCAGTTTATGGTGTTTCAGGAGCTCATTAAGATTCGCCAAGGAGCTTTTAACAGTTTCCAGGAGGTGGTTAACATTCCCGGATCAGGAAGAATTTCCAGTGGGGGGGGACGGATATCAGATATCACATTTCACATCTCGCATATGGGCAAAAATGTGAAATGCGAAATAGGAAACTATTTTATCAGTTTATCAATCCGCAGGAATACCTCCCAGTATTTTTCCCTGGTCATTTCCGACCAGTGGATCTGGTAGTACCGGTACTGGTAAGTCTGGATCTGGCACAGAATTGTCAGGAGGACGATCAGTGCGACCAGGACACCTTTCTTGAATTTCCCTGCAGTTTCATGCAGGGCAACTGCCAGCAGGATCATAAAGACGGGTATGAATTCCACGTAGACCCGTGATGAAAAACTTCCCCCGTAATACCAGTTCCACCAGGAGGAAAAGACGTAGGTGATCAGGATAAAGAAGCCCGACCAGGCATATACACTGAATCTGGAGGATTTCCAGCGGTAAAACAACCCTGCAAGGCTGAGCAGGTAGAGGGGGGTATATAAAAACAACCCCTTTTTGTAACTGAACAAAATATCGGCAATATGCGGATGGAGAAAATTAAATCCTTCGTCGCCATAGGAGTCTACCAGGAATTTCCCGGTTGAGATTTTATAAAGTATGAACTGAATCGAGGCTGTTCCGAGAAAGATCAGGAGCCCTGAAACGAGGGGCAGGGGGCGGAGGAAGGCAGTCTCCAGTCCCTTACGCAGCGTGGCAGCCGATCCTGCTGCGAATGGCAGGAAGAAGATGATCAGCGCGTTGACGGGCCGTATCAGGAAAATGAGTCCTAAAACCAGTGCCATGACAGGAATATAACCTGTTTTGAATGTTATAAAGAATTGCCTGCTGCAGTAAACAAAGATGCTGACAAAGGCAAACGAAAACACATGCGACATGGAGGGTTCCCGGACCACATAGTAAAAAAGGTTGGTGCCGAAAACCGTGGCAAACAGGACCACCGATTTTTCCCATTCCCTGAAATGATATCCGCCCAGGGCTGCATTGAGGAAAACCAGCCCGGCAAGCAGGTAGAACAGGGCGGCGATGCTGATCAGGATATGATAGAGGTTTGAATATCCGTCGGTTTTATATCCCGCCGGCGGGCTTAGCGCGTGTGCCGTAAGAAAAAAAGGCAGTTCGGCAAGGGCGGTGCCGCAGAAATATTTGTCGATAACCTTCCCGTTCCCGTTGGCCCTGTAATCATAATAGAGGAATTTATTGTAATAATCCTGTTTTTCAATTTTATCAAAAAAGCCCAGGTTCAGGTCGTGATAGATGAAGATCGCCGGCAGATAGGCGTAATATCCCTTGCCGTCGGAAAGGATGATCTCTTTCCAGTGGTCTTTGCCCCAGTTCAGGTTCGCGGTAACGCAGGTCATCAGGAAGATGATTACGAAAACAGAAATTCGCGAGGGTGTAATCTTGTCTTTCATGGGTTGGAACAGGGTTATACCGGAGGTTTTCATGGGAGGGCCAAACTTACAAAAATTGCCGTTACCAAGGTTAGGCAACTGAAAAAGTTCATCCCTGAATTTGTTAACTTCACGGAGGCTGTACCCTGGTATTCTGGTTTTCAGTGCGGTCCTCGCGGAAATGAAAAAGCCGGCATGCAAGGCAGGCCGGCTTTGACTATAATACACTATAACATTCAGTGTTTACCAAGGTATTCGGCAACACCTTCTGCGGTGGCTTTCATGCCGGCATCACCTTTGTGCCAGTTGGCGGGACAAACTTCGCCGTTTTCTTCAAAAAACTGAAGTGCATCCACCATGCGCAGCGCCTCATCAACGCTTCTGCCAAGGGGAAGGTCGTTGACCACCTGGTGACGAACGATACCCTGCTTGTCGATCAGGAAGAGACCGCGGAAAGCAACAGGTCCGCCTTCAAATTCCATGATGCCGTCTTCGGTATAGACATATTCTCCTGCAAGCACATCGTAATTGGCTGCAATGGTTTTGGAAAGGTCGGAAACGATAGGATATTTCACACCCTTGATCCCGCCATTCTTGAGTTCTGTATTGAGCCATGCCCAGTGGGAAAATTTCGAGTCGACAGAGCAGCCGACAACAGCTACATTCCTGTTTTCGAACTCGGCAATTTTATCCTGGAATGCGATCAATTCCGTAGGGCAAACAAAGGTGAAATCGAGCGGGTAGAAAAAGAAAACCACATGTTTCTTGCCAATATACTGGGCTAAAGAAAATTTATCAACAAATTCACCGCCATTGATAACGGCTTCAGCTTCAAATAATGGAGCTTTTTTACCAACTAATACTGCCATAATTATAATTTTTTAGTTTAATATTTGAATGCAAAGATAGTCATTATTTGGAATTGTTTTTAATAACGATGGAAAAATCAGCTTCATTTCATAACCTGCATGTCGAATTGAAGTGCTTCGTTTTTCCTGAAATCATAATGGGTAAGCTTCCTGATTTCATAGTAGTTTGTCCAGAAGGTTTGAAGTGCATAATAGTAATTTTTCTGGGCATTATCCTGGTCTATCTGCGAAAGGTTGAGGTTGGTGATGTCATTGATTTTGCCGATCAGGTAGCGGCCCTTGGTAACTTCATAGCTCTTGCGGGCAACGGTATCCGATTTGGCGGCAATTTTCAGCTGGTTTTGCTGCATGTTGAACTGAACGACCTTCAGGTATACATTTCTTTCGAAATCGATGGCATCCTGCTCAACGGAGGTCTTCACGATATCTTCCTGCGACTGGGCCATTTTTATTTTGCCATGAGCCACACCCCAGTCGACGATCGGTATGGAAACGCCGAGCGAAAACTGCCGCTGATCGGCAGGGTTGTAATAGGCATCCCTGACCGACGATCCCTGCTGGGTCAACCCCACCACGGCACGCACGTTGGCATCAAAGCGGCCGTTGAGTTTGGCATAGTTGACCGCGCTGGCGGCATCAAGCAGGCGTTTTTTGAAGTCGAGGGAGTTCGATGAATTTTCTCTTGCAAGGTCAACCGCCTTGACGGGATCAATTTTAAAAAAGTTGATATTCCCGGGTGGAAGGAGTAAAACCCGGCTGCTATCCTGCAACCGGAGGTAGGATTTAAACCGGAACTGCGCGTTGTCGAGGTCGAGGTCGGCATTTTCAACAGCCGCCTGGGCTTTGAGATAACTTAATTCGAGGGTCAGGAGCTCGTTTTCGGCAATTTTCCCAAGCTGGTAGCGCCCTTTGGCAATATGGTACAGCGTATCATAATTGGAGAGGTTGATCATGGCAATCTTTTCTTCAACCTGGGCCTGGAGCAGGGAGAAGAAGTAGGTGGAAGCGGTGATCGATACCTGTTCGATATCTTCGATATATTTTCTTTTTGCCTGGATATATTTCAGGGGCATGATCTTCCGGTCCCAACGGAACTGGTTATAGGTGAAAAGAGGCTGGTTCAGCTCTACGTTGATCGGTACGCTTACATAAGGCAGCGGGTTCGGGCTGTTGGCATTGTGAACGCCACTGAGGGTTGAGTTGAGGGAGAGGGTACCCCCGGTGATGCCGATTTTTTGTGTCAGCCCGAGGTTCGCATTGGCGCTGATGACCTTGTAGGCGGCATAGGACTGAACGCCATCGATGCTTTGTGAACTGATGCTCTGATTAATGTTAGGCGCTGTTGCCGTCAGCCCGAGAGCCGGGAGATTTGAAGCCTTGAAGGAGCGCCAGTCCCAGTAACTTGTTTTAAAGGTTTGTTTGGCGTTCAGGGCGTCGGGGGACTGGCTTTTTGCTATTTCAATCGACTCTTCGAGGGTCAGGTTGCGAACCCGGGGCTGCCCTGAGGCATTGAACCCCAGGCATAACATTATCAAAAAGAAAAGAAAACCAGGGTATCTCATACGTAAAAGCTTATCAGTTATTCGTGTCTGAGCGATTCGACAGGATCCTGCCTTGCGGCCCGCTGCGAGGGCATGTACCCGAAGATGATCCCTACCGAGGCCGATACACCGAAGGAAACAAATATCGAGAGGGCTGAAACGATGGTAAGGATATCGGTAAGTTCCATGACCAGCTTCGACAGGGCGAGCCCCAAAACGATCCCGATCAGTCCGCCGCTGATGCTGAGCAGGGTGGCTTCGGTCAGGAACTGCAGCACGATGTCGCGCTTTGTAGCGCCAATAGCCTGGCGGATCCCGATCTCCTTGATACGTTCCATCACCGAGGCAAGCATGATGTTCATGATGCCGATGCCCCCGACGAGCAGGGAGATGCTGGCAATGGCTCCCAGCACGATGTTGAAGATGTCTTTGGTACGTTGCTCCTGCTTCAGCAAAAGTTCCGGTACCTTGATCTCAACATCATCAACCCCGGCATGACGACGAAGCATCATCTTTTTCAGTACCTCGACCGTCGGCCCGATCTGGCTGCTCTCTTTTACCTGGACTACTATTTTGTCGATCTGGTCTTTTCCCATGCCACTTTGATTACCCGATGAAATATCATAGGAATCTTCGTCAACCTGCGTGACATTGGTGCCATGAAGGGAGGCCTCCGTGACGATGGAACGGTCCTTGTACCGGCGTAACAGCGTTTGTACCGGGGCATAGAGCGAATTGTTGTAGTCGGAGATGCCCAGGTTGTCGATGCTCGACTGGCTGACCTCCCGCTTTTTCAATACCCCGATGATCTTCAGCCACACCGAGCCGCACTTTATATCATTACCAACGGCATTTCCAGAAGGAAAGAATTTGGATTTCAGCACCGGGCCAATGATACAGACAGATTTTCCCTCCCTGAGCTGTTCGTCGTTGAACATCTCGCCCTCCTGGAGTTCAAGGGCAAATACCTGGAAGAAATCGGGTGTGACACCCGTGAATTTTGCTGAGGTTTTAACGCCATCCTTGACGATGTCGGTTTCAAATATCACCTCAGGACTAACCTTGGACACAGTGGGGATGATCAGTTTAATGGCTGCCGCATCTTTCAGGCTGAGCCCCGGCGAAAATTTCCCCTTGGTTTTTTCAGAGCTCTTGTCGGTCGACTGGGAGCCCTGATCGCTGCTCTTGGAGGATTTGTTATTCTGTTTATCAACTTTGGGAACGATCAGGATGTTGTTGACCCCGACAAGTTTCATCTGGTCCAGGATCTCCTTTTTGGCGCCGTTGCCGATGGCCATCATGGTAATCACCGCGGCAACTCCGAAGATGATGCCAAGGGCGGTGAGGATGGATCTGAATTTATTCAGGAACACCGCCTCCAGGGCGATGTTGAAAATATATTTATAGCGTTCCAGCATGCCAACAGTAATTACAGGTGAATGAATACGGGAAATTGCATGGAAACTATTTCTTAAGGAGGGCAGGAGAAGCTACCAGCGCTTTTCCGGTATCCTTTACTGGTTTGTGCTGCTGGGGCGGCGCCGGCTTTACCTTGTATTTTGCAATGATGTCCCTGGGGAGTAAATCCAGGCTGAGTTTTTCGGCTTTTTCGGGCGGCACAAGTAAAACAACATCTTCGTATTTCAGTCCTGCCTTGACAATGATCTCATTTTCATTCGACTGCCCTACAATTACCTGCTGCCGCGTTACCGAACCGCCACTTTTTTTATAGACAAAAGCTACCGAATCATTGTTGAAAATAGCTTCAATTGGGATAGAAAGCACATTATCAACGACATTGGTAAGGATCTTGTTTTTTGTCGTCATGGCAGGCCGGAGGATGGAGTCGAATTCGTTGACGACGATCCTCACCTCATACACCTTGGCATTGCTGCTCTGGAGCTGTTCGCCGATATTGGCCACTTCGATGACCTTGCCGGTGAATTTTTTTTCGGGGAAGGCGTCAATACCAACCTGGACCTTCTGACCCACCTTGACTTTGCTGATGTCGATCTCGTTGATATAGGTTTTTGATATCATCTCCGACAGGTCGGGAAGTTCGGCGACAATGTTTTCCCAAACATTCATCGTAGCCCCGATACCCATTTTGTTGCCATCCCAGTTGCGCTTGTAGATGACCATTCCGGCTTTCGGTGCCTGGACGGTAAACTGTTTCAGTACATTGGTCATCTGTTCATGCTTCCGCTGCGCCTGGTTAAAGGAGGCGGCTACCTCCTGCATGTTTGCGACTGCCTTCTGGTAGCGGAGTTTATAGTTCTTTTCGGCCTGTTCGTAGGTACGCTGGGCCTTTTCAAGATCTATCTGGACCTGCCGGATGGTTGCCGGCGGTTCATATTTCGACTGTTCAAGGGTTATCTTCTTCTCTTCGAGCGAGTATTTAAGGTTGATGAGCTCATCGCGCGAACTCCGCAGGTCGAGGGAGGTGTCGAGCCTGGTTTTGGTCATCTGGCTCTCCAGCTTCTCCAGGTTCGTCTCCTCATCCTTGATCTTGTTGGTAATCTCGGTGCGGTCGAGCGTGGCGACGTACTGACCCGAGTCAACCACCGTTCCGTCAGGGATGATATCCTGGATCTTGACCTGCCAGATCTGGATCTGCCTGAGTTCGGTAGGACCATAGATTTTCTCGGAACGCTTGGCGACCAGTTCCCCCGTTGTCGTAACCTCAATCGGGAAACTGCCCTTTTTGACCGTTGCAGTTATCTGTTGCCCTTTTTCGTTTTTTCCGAAGATAAAGAAGGAGACGATCGCCAGGACCAGGACCAGGGCAATCAGATAAATGTACTTTTTTCGGGTCATGTTGTATTGTAGTTAGCGAACCAGCATCAGACGTCGATGTTGGCGTATTTTGCATTCTTTTCGATAAACTCCCTTCTGGGGGGCACATCATCACCCATCAGCATGGAGAAGATACGGTCGGCCTCGGTCCCGCTTTCGATCATCACTTGTCTCAATGTACGGAATTCGGGGTTCATGGTGGTCAGCCACAACTGTTCGGCATTCATCTCTCCCAGACCTTTATAACGCTGGATATGAACTCCTGTCTCCTTCCCGTTGCTTAACTCCTCGACGATCTTGATCCGCTCCTCGTCGGTCCAGCAATAACGCTGGGTAGTGCCCCTTTTTATCAGATAGAGCGGCGGTGTTGCAATGTAAACATGGCCGTTTTCGATCAGTTCTTTCATATACCTGAAAAAGAAGGTCAGGATTAGGGTGGCGATATGGCTTCCGTCGACATCGGCATCGGTCATGATCACTATTTTGTGATAACGTAATTTTTCGAGGTTTAGTGCTTTACTGTCCTCTTCCGTGCCAATTGTTACGCCAAGAGCGGTAAAAATATTCTTGATTTCTTCGCTGTCGAAGATTTTATACTGCATTGCCTTTTCCACGTTGAGGATCTTGCCCCTCAACGGCAGGATGGCCTGGAAGCGCCTGTCGCGGCCCTGTTTGGCCGTACCACCTGCCGAGTCGCCCTCGACCAGGTAGATCTCGCACTGGGCCGGGTCATTCTCCGAACAGTCGGATAATTTGCCGGGCAGACCCGATCCTGATAATACATTTTTCCGCTGCACAAGTTCGCGTGCTTTGCGGGCTGCGTGCCTGGCCGTGGCCGCAAGGATCACCTTGTTGACGATGATCCTGGCCTCCTTGGGATGCTCTTCCAGGTAATTGGTCAGCATTTCGCTTGCCAGCTGGTCAACCACACCCATAACCTCGTTGTTTCCAAGCTTGGTCTTGGTCTGCCCCTCGAACTGGGGTTCCTGGACCTTTACGGAGATGATGGCCGTAAGTCCTTCCCGGAAATCATCGCCGTTGATGTCGAACTTCAGTTTGGCCAGCATGCCGGTTTTCTCGGCGTATCCCTTGAGGGTGCGGGTAAGCGCCCTGCGGAAGCCCGCGAGGTGGGTCCCGCCTTCATGGGTGTTGATGTTGTTGACATAGGCATGAATATTCTCGGAGAAGGAGGTGTTGTACTGCATGGCGATCTCGAGGGGAATGTTGTTGCGCTCGCCCTCCATGCAGATGGGTTCCGGGATCAGCTTCTCCCGGTTGGCATCCAGGTAATCGATGAAATCGCTGAGGCCTGCTTTTGAGAAAAAGGTGTTGGTGGTGAAGTTGCCGTTTTCATCTTTTTCACGTTCATCGGTCAGCGTAAGCGTAATGCCCTTGTTCAGGTAAGCCAGTTCACGCAGCCGTGAACTCAGTATTTCGTAATCGAATTTTTCAACAATAAAGATCGAATTGTCGGATTTAAAGGTTATATCTGTTCCGTTGTGTTCTGTATCGCCAACGATTTTTACAGGATAAAGCGGCTTGCCGAAGGAGTACTCCTGCTGGAATATTTTGCCCCCGCGCATTACCACGACCTTCAGCAGGGAAGAGAGTGCATTCACCACCGAAACCCCTACGCCATGCAGACCTCCGGAAACCTTATAGGTGTCCTTGTCGAATTTCCCGCCGGCATGGAGTACCGTCATTACCACCTCGAGCGCCGATTTCTTTTCTTTTTCATGGTAATCCGTGGGGATGCCACGCCCGTTGTCAACAACCCGCACCGAATTATCCTCCAGGATCGTCACTTCGATCCTGGAGCAATAACCTGCAAGGGCTTCATCTATGGAATTATCCACTACCTCGTAAACAAGATGGTGGAGCCCCTTGACATTGATGTCGCCGATATACATGGCGGGGCGTTTTCTGACCGCCTCCAGTCCTTCAAGTACCTGTATGTTATCAGCAGTATAACTCTGGCTAGCCGTTTCTTTTTCTAAATCTGTCATAATCAATCATTTATAATAATTCAACCATAAGACAAAGGTATGCATTTTTCCGTTACGGGAAGGTACCGGAACATCCGGAAAGTCAAGGATTTTATTAACAATCGGCGGTTAAAAAAGGAGCAGTTTCTGGAGGATCATTTCAGCAGCTTTTCCATTACCGAATGCCGGCCGGATGGGGGCGGAGGGAAGCTCGCTGGTGGCGGCCTGTGTGATCAGTCGCGGATCGGATCCGGTTATGATGTTCCAGTGGTCGTGCAGGGTTTCAACCCACTCGGTTTCGGTGCGCAGGGTGATGCATGGTTTTTGGAGGAAATAGGCCTCTTTTTGCAGTCCGCCTGAATCGGTAAGCACCCGGGTGGCGTCCAGGGTCAGTTTGAGCATCTGGAGGTAGCCCACGGGATCGATGATATGTACGTTTTCAGGCAGGATAACCAGCGACTGCAGGATCTTCCTGGTCCGCGGATGGATGGGGAGTATGATCTCCTGGTCCAGTTCTGAAAAGGCCGAGAAAATATTTTTAAGGTTGACTGGGTTGTCCGTATTCTCGGCCCGATGGATGGTGGCCAGCAGGTAATTTGCGGGGATTCCCGGCGTCCTGTATTTTTCGGGATCCTGGAGGAGCCAGTCCCTGTAGTAGAGCACCGAGTCGTACATGACATCCCCCGTAAAACAGGTGATATCGCCAAGCCCTTCACGGGTGAGGTGGCCGACGGCGGTTTGGGTTGGGGCGAAGAGCAGGCCGGCGATGCGGTCGGTCACGATGCGGTTGATCTCCTCGGGCATGGCGCGGTTGAAGCTTCGCAGGCCGGCCTCCACGTGGGCTACCGGTATATGCAGTTTGGCGGAGGTAAGCGCGCCGGCCAGGGTCGAGTTGGTGTCGCCGTATACAAGGGTGCAGTCGGGCTTTTCCTTCAGCAGGATCTCTTCAATCCGCTTCAGCATCGTGCCGGTTTGTTCGGCATGGCTGCCCGAACCGACCCCGAGGTTGTAGTCGGGTTCCGGGATATTCAGCTCGCGGAAGAAGATCTCGGACATGTTGTCGTCGTAATGCTGCCCGGTGTGGAGCAGGATCTCGCGGATGGCAGGATCGCGGCGCAAGACCCTTGACACGGTCGCTGCCTTGACGAATTGCGGGCGCGCCCCGACAATGGATACTATTTTCATAGCAGGAGGTTAAAGAAAAAAAAACAACAGTTCTGTAAGCGGGATTCTGTTTATTCCCCGGCGGGGTTCAGAAACCTGAACCTCACCAGGCAATACTTCTGTCATTTATCTGAGTCTGACGTCACCGGCAGACTTTAGCGACCTACCCTCCAGCATTGGGCGAGCAACCCTTGACAGCTGGTATACTTGGTCTTTCAATCCATGAGGTTTACCCTCCCCGGTGGTCACCCACCCGGATCGTGGTCTCTTACACCGCATTTTCACCTTTTCCCGTGGCAGCTGGCGTCACAAGTGGCGCCTGCAACCGCAGGTAGTCATTTTCTGTGGCACTTTCTGTCTCGCGGGCCTTTGTATCCCGAAATCCTTCCCGTTAGGAAGCATGGTGCTCTGTATTGTCCCGACTTTCCTCAGGCACAGCGTGACAAGTCACGCCGTTGCCTGCGACAGAACGAACTGTTGTTGGCGCAAAGGTACGAAAGATAGCTGAATTCTGGCTACCTTTGCCGGCATGAAAGATCTCAGTGTGGGCAATGAGGGACGGTTGATCCTGAAGTTTGCCATTCCCATGTTGCTCGGGAATGTTTTCCAGCAGATGTATAATGTGGTCGACAGTGTGGTGGTGGGGAAATACATCGGCAAAGAGGCGCTGGCTGCCGTGGGGACTTCATCGCCCATCATTTTCCTGCTGGTCTCCTTTATCATCGGGGTGACCATGGGGTTTACCATCGTGGTGTCACAGTATTTCGGCGCCAAACAGCTCGAAAATGTCAAGAAGGCGATCAACACGCTTTATATCTTTATGTTTTTCACCTCGCTGGTCGTCAGTGCTGCGGGCATCCTGCTGAGCCGGTATATTTTTCAAATGATCGACCTGGACCCTGTCATCGTTCCCCAGGCGATGATCTTTTTAAATATCTTCCTGGCCGGGCTTGTTTTTCTCTTTGGCTATAACGGCACCAGCGCCATTCTCCGCGGGCTGGGCGATTCCAAAACACCCCTCTATTTTTTAATGGGCTCTGTCGGGCTGAACATCATCCTCGATTTGATTTTTGTCCCGATTTTTCACTGGGGGGTTGCCGGTGTAGCCATTGCCACGGTGATCTCCGAGGCCTGTGCCTTCATATCCCAGATATACTACCTGAACAAATACCACAAGGTGGTGAAGTTTTCCTTCAGGGATCTTAAATATGATCACGAGATCTTCATGAAAAGTATCAGGATCGGCCTGCCGACAGGGTTCCAGCAGACATTCGTCGCGGCCGGGATGGTGGCGCTTTACTGGATCGTGAACCAGCACGGCATCGATGCCAACGCGGCCTACAGCGCGGCCGGCCGGATCGACAGCTTTGCCGCCATGCCGGCCATGAGCTTCGCCGTTGCCCTGTCGACCTTTGTCGGGCAGAACATGGGGGCAAACCGGCCCGACAGGGTAAAGGCCGGGTTGCGTGCCACGCTGATCATGACCACCATTTTTTCGCTGTTTATCTCACTTGTCACTGTGTTATTTGGCAGGATGCTGATGCGCATGTTCACCAACGACCCTGTCGTGATAGAACTTGGCGGCGATTACCTGCGTATCATCGGGTCATTCTACATCCTTTTTTCCTATATGTTCGTCATCAACGGCGTGCTTCGCGGGGCGGGCGATACGCTGGTGCCGATGTTCATCAGCCTCTTCTCGCTGTGGATCATCCGGATCCCGGTGGCCTACTTCCTGTCGCAGAAAACGGCGCTTGGCGTGAATGGCATATGGTGGTCGATCCCGGCAGGATGGTTTACAGGGATGGTCCTCTATTATTTTTATTATAAGATGGGGAGATGGAAGAAAAAGGCGGTGGTGAAATTCGGAACGGAAATTAAATAGCTATCTCCCTGTATCCCTGCTGATTTCATTCAATACCTGCGATAATTCCCTGGTGAGTTCCCTCCTGGAGTATTTTTCAATCTGCCGGCTCTGAACCTCGAGCTGGTTGTTCTGAAACATCCGGTAATAGTGGAGAATGTTCTTCTCCATCGTTTCAACGTCGTCAAATCCCGCCAGCAAACCGGCCCTGGTCTCCTCGAGGATCAGTGCGGCATCCCCGTCTGCAGGGCCAAGGCACAGGATCGGGCGTTTGGCCGCCATATACTCGAAAAACTTACCGGTCAGGATCATCCCGGCATTCGGGGTGTTGTTGATGATCAGCAGCAAAACCCGCGATTGCTGCTGGCATACGACCACCTTGTCGTGCGACATGTAATCGATTTTCCTGACAAATCCTGACAATCCGTATTCTTCGATCGACGTGATCACCGAGTGGTCAACCCTGCCAACCAGTTTTATCTCCAGGTCCGCGGCCAGGGCCGGATTGCTCACCAGCAGGTTCTGCAGCGCCTTCCAGATAGTCAGTGGGTTTCGGGCGCCCGAGAGGGTGCCGATGTGGGCGAGGGAAAATTTCACGTCGGGAGTAACCGCTGAATCGGCCGCGATATCCTGCTGGTCATATCCATTGGTGATGACCTTGTAGGCACGGTGGTGGATCTTTTCAAAGTCGCTGGCCATGGTTTTACTGACGACCGCAATGGCGCTGGCTTTCTGCAACACCTCCAGTTCGAGTCTGTGATGTTTTTTGTCGGCCCGGGAAGAGAGTTTCAGATCCTTGTAAAAGTCGATGTTGGTCCACGGGTCGCGGAAGTCGGCCAGCCAGGGGGTTCCTGTACGCCCTGCCAGCGCCATGGCGATGAGGTGGGTGGAATGCGGCGGCCCGGTAGATATGATCACATCTGCCGGATGGGTGGCGAGATATTTTTCCAGGTACTTTACCGCCGGCCTTATCCAGAATTTCCTTGCATCGGGGATAAACAAGTTACCCCTGATCCACACGGAGATATCTTCCAGGGTCCTGTTTTTTTTCTTCTCTGAAAGGAAGGCTGCGCTGATCTTCTCCTCCTTTTTCTGGCCCAGGAATCTTTTATAGAGGGTATAGGGTTCCCATATCGGCAGTTTCAACACCTCCAGCGACATAGGGATGTCCGCGAAAAGGGAGCTGTCTGTTTCGGGGTATTCTGGATTTTCGGGGCAGAAAACCACTGGTTCCCAGTCGAAATCGCGCAGGTATTTCACGAATTTCAGCCATCGCTGAACGCCTGCCCCACCGCTGGGAGGCCAGTAATAGCTGATAATCAGTGCTTTTTTCATGCCCGGGATTTCCGAACTTTCATAAATTCAAGTACCGCCATCACCAGGATAAAGGCGATGAGAACCAGGGAGCTTACGAGGGAGATTAATTCGCCGGTTACATATACCATCGGTTCGAATTTAAAGAGGAGTTTGTGATCGCCGGCAGGCAGGACCATGGCACGCAAGACGTAATTGGCGCGGAAATGGGGCACAACCTTCCCGTCAACGTAGGCATTCCACCCCTTGGGGTAATAGATCTCTGAAAACACGGCCAGTCCCTGGTTTGCCGAATGGTAATGGTAAGCCAGCCGGTTCGGTGCGTATTCGTCGAGTTTGATGATGTCGGCCGAGTCCTTACGGGGTACAAACGATCCGATCAGGGCGCTGAAATCCTTGTTTACCACGGCAGTGGTCTCCGGGCGGAAGTCCTGGATGGCCTTCATCTCGGCATCGGCATTTTCAACGATTTTGACAGCGCCGGCAAACCAGCAATTCCCCAATGCATTCTTATTCGGGTAGGCCACTGGCTGCTTGTCGTTCCCGGGAATAATGAAATACCGGGTGTTCAGCATGTTCAGTACCGGGGTGCTGTCGGTATTCATGGTTCTGGAAAATGCACGGATATCCTTTTCGATGTTGTTTTCGATCAGTTCCTGGTACCGGCGCAGTTTGGCGCCGTGGTAGCCGCCGATCGATTTGTGATAGTAGGAGGTGCCTGCATCGTTAAAGGGATCCTTGGTGAGGTTAAGGACCCTGAAGTCGGGCGTTTTGTCCTGTAGGATCTGGTTGTCGGCGGCGGTTGGTTCAAAGGGGTTTTCAACATGGGAGGTGGAGGCAAAGCTGTCGTTGTTGACGAACCGCTTGTTTACCATGAACATGTCGATGAGGATCAGCAGGGTAAAGGCCAGGTAGGCGTATTCTTTTTTTATCTTGTTAAACAGCACGGCCCAGATAACCCCGGCACCCAGCATGATGAACAACGCCGACCTGAAGGCATCCATCCTGAGCAGGCGCAGGCGTTCGTCGCGGATCCCCTGCATGAGCCATTCGGGGAACTGGTACTGCTGCATGGTGTACTGGTCGCTCTTGCCAACAAAATCAAGGAACATGCCCGGGAGCAGGGCGAAAATAAGGGAGATTCCTGCCGTGATGATCACGGCGATCTGAAGGCTTTTGAACAGTTTTTTGCGGTCCCCGTTTCCGTCGCAGATCTCTTTCAGCGCCAGGATTCCAAGCAACGGCATCGCAAATTCGGCAATCACCAGGATCATGGTAACCGCCCTGAATTTGTTGTAGCCGGGGAAGTAGTTCAGGAAGAAATCGGTAACGGGCATCAGGTTATGCCCCCACGCCAGGACAATGGAGAGGATCGTCGCCGAAAGCAGCCACCATTTCCTTGGGCCTTTGACAATCAGGAGTCCCAGGACGAAAAGCAGGCAGATGATGGCTCCGGCATAGACCGGGCCCGAGGTAAAGGGTTGGGCACCCCAGTAGAGGAACGGCAAAGGCTGCTGCGTGAATTGTTTGATCGACTCATCAGGCAGCCCATTGGTTTTCATGGCTTCAACGATCTTCGAGTTTTCGCTGATCTTCATATTGGAGGAACCCCCGTAAAAATCGGGGATCAGCAGGGTCATGGTCTCCGATTTGCCGTAGCTCCACTGGGTGGCATAGTCCCTGTCGAGGCCGCTGGTTTTGTTTTCCTTGTTCGAGGTAAGTTCCGATTTCCCGCGGATGGTATATTTTCCATATTCCCAGGTTGCCCATAAACTGGTAATGTTGGTAAGGAGGGCAAAGATCATCGCGATGGTAAGCACGCCAACCGCTTTTGAAAAGGGAACCAGCTCCTTTTTTCTCAGTGCCTCGATGAGTTCGAACAGGCCAAGCAGGAGCACGATGATGCCCATGTAGTAGGTGATCTGCGGGTGGTTCGCCTTCAGCTCCAGCGAAAGGAAAACGGCCGTCATGATGCCTCCCCAGAGGTATCTCCGTTTCATGGTAAGGAAAATGCCGGCAATGACGGGTGCAATGTAACCGATGGCGTGGGCCTGGGAATTATGTCCTGCATCGATGATGATGAAAAAGAAGGAGGAAAAGGCAAAGGCAGTGGCCCCTGCAATGGAGAGCCACGGGTCGATGCCCAGCACCAGCAGCAGGATAAAGAACCCCAGGAAATAGAGGAATACCAGGTTCGCCGGATGGGGCAATCCAAGCATCATGATGCTGTCGAGGTGGCCGATCAGGTTGGAGGTGTAACTCGCCGAAATCTGGTAGGCCGGCATCCCGCCGAACATCGAATTGGTCCACAGCGGCTCCTGCCCTGATGATGCCCGGAAATCGACAATTTCCTTCGACATGCCCTTGAAATTCACGATATCACTCTGGAAGATCTTTTTGCCTTCAAGCAGCGGGCTGAAATAGATCATCGTAACGATCATAAAGAATGCAAGCGCCGCCAGGTAAGGTAATAGCTTTTTGAAATCAAATTTTTGCATGTCGCAGGGTATAAAGTCAGGGTATGGGTTAAAATAAAAAAAGAAGATAAGCTGATGTTATCTTCTTCTTTTTGCAAAAATGCGTAAAATTCGGATTGATCCAGTCAATCAGGAAAAGAATTATTAATCCTTGTCTAAATATTCGTCGGATACCGTCAGTTTTTTTCTTCCTTTAGCTCTTCTGGCAGCCAGTACTTTGCGACCGTTGGCAGTGGACATGCGCTCACGGAAACCATGTTTGTTCTTTCTTTTTCTGTTCGAAGGCTGGTATGTTCTCTTTGTCATCGGTTCAATATTTTGGAAATGCAAAAGTACAATAAATTTTCATTTCTCCAAGTCCACTGCATAATTTTATTTTTTGACACGAAGGAGGGCTTATTTTGTTCTGTGACAGGATGTTTCGCCCCGGTTGGCAGGCGTGCCGGGTTTATAATCATGGAATCCCGGTAATTCCGGGAGATAACGGAGATCAGTTTTTCAGAAAAAGTGAATGGAACAGGATTTTTTCTCCCGACACAACCCGGAGGCAATAAACCCCGGGGTGGAGTGAAACAACATCGAGTTGTGTATCCCGCCCCGCCAGCGCAATTTCCGCCAACTCCCGGGCATGAATATCATAAACCTTCACGACCAGGTTGCCCGGGACGGTTTCGCTGGCAGAGGAGAAGCTGATATTCAGAACATCCTTCGCCGGGTTTGGCGAGAGTAAAACCAGCGGTTTGTTTTGGCCGGAGGCTCCCTGCGGGAGATCGCCGGTGCCGGCGGGCCATTTGCAACCATGGGGCGGGGCGGGCATCGTAAGGGTCGAGTACCGTACCGGCGAGATGCCGCAACCATTTTCAGTACGAAAGGCGAAGTTGACCGTTTGTCCTGGTTTAAAACTTCCAAAACTGCAGTTACCGGCCCCGGGCTGGTGCCGGCCCGGGAGCCAGGTGCTGCCGTTGTCGTTGCTGTAACTTCCGGCGGCGATCCCCGGCTGGAGGGTGGTCGCGATTGAAAAATAGCAGGAGGAATCCAGTTGCAAAGCCGTGAAATTATCGGGGGGGATGGCAGGTACATCCGGCGCAATGTAAATGTAGGCAGTGTCGTATTCCGTGTAGTTGCCCGGGAAGCCGGCCTTCAGGTAAACCGGCCAGGCATTTCCTGCCGTGATGCCGGGTTTTATCCATATCAGCATCTTCTCGGGGGGCTGCAGGGTGCCTGATTTCATTTTCACCATGTCAAAAGCCGGCGAGCTCCATTCATAGGTTACATCGGGGTAATAGCGGCTCCTGATCACCTTGTCCGAATTAGCCTGCGAACTGGCGGTTGCACAGATCTGGTATTGCCCGTCCTGCATGATGATCGGCGCTGCCTTTTGTCCTGTCTTTTTATAAACACGCACATAATCCACCAACATGGATTGGGGGAAATCGGCCGGGTTTGCCACGGAGCCCTGGTTGCCGATGGAGTTGTAGCCGGTGCCGAACCTGATGCAGAAAGGCGCTACGGGAAGTGAATAATGGGGGGCATGGATGCAAAACGGGGGAATCACGTTCATATCCAGCTCCTTGACGAGGGTGTTGTTCACAAACCATTTCACCGAGGTGGTGTCCCATTCCAGGCCAAAGGTGGTCCAGTTCGTCGTCAGGTCGTAGAGTTGGGAGGAATCGGTCAGGAAGATGGCGTGATTTTGCGAAACGTGGAGGGTGTCGAAGGTCCAGTGGTAGGTTCCTGTGAAAATATTCTGGTTGACGCCATTGAGTTCGAAAATGTCAATTTCATTCCACGGACCCGGCAACCCGGGGTTTTCGGGGGTTCCCACGGCCCAGAGCCAGCAGGAGGCACCCTGCGCGGTTTTTGAGAACAATTTAACCCTGGTTTCGAGATACCCGGGGGCATAGAAGTAAAAACTGCCAAAGGCGGTGTCGAGCACGCTCATGGTCTTGATCTCCCCGCAGGAGTAGGCGCATCCCGGCACCGCTGCATCAATGGTGTTGGAGATGCGGGCACTCCCTGAATCGACTGCGATGTTTGCCGGGTTGACGGCAAAGTTGCGGGCGCAGTTTCCGCCACCGTCGTCGCCGGGCCTGGAGCGGTTCCAGTGGGCAGGGTTGAGGCCGCCCGGTTGGAATTCGTCGGAAAAGATCAGGTTCCATCCCGGTTTGACAGGGGGATTCGGGGTGGGCAGCCTTGATATGCCAACCGATTTGTTCTCCCCGCCGTTCAGGCAGTAGAGGATGTCGAAAAGGGTGTTTTGCGATACCATCCGTCCCGGGATCATCACCAGGATGACGAGGAGGGAATAAATCCTTAACCTGAACATGGCCTGAGTTTTAGCGGGTGAAATACAAAGATCAAAGTTAGTGGTTAAATTGCAATGCTGTGGAATTCCCCTGAAAAAAGAAAAGGCCGCCTGTTGTTACCTGGCAGCCTTTTCAACGTCGTAATGCGGGTTATTTCACCGGAATATTCTTCAGGGTTTCCACCAGGAAGTCCCAGAATTTCTGAACGGTGGCGATGTTCACCTTTTCATCGGGGGAGTGGGGGAAACGGATCGTCGGGCCGAAGGAGATCATGTCCCAGTCCGGATAGGCGCCGCCAAGGATACCGCATTCGAGACCTGCATGAATAGCCTTTATCTCGGGGATATTGCCGAATTTCTTATTATAGATGTCCTGCATGGTTTTGAGGATCGGGGAGTCGGGATTCGGCTTCCAGCCGGGATAGCTGCCGTCGAATACCGAATCGGCGCCAGCCAGGTCGAAGATGCTTTTGATCATCACTTCGAGATCATCCTTCGCAGAATCCACCGAACTTCTCAGCAGGTTTTTAATGCTGATGGTGCCGTTTTCCGATTTTACGATGGCAAGGTTGTTGGAGGTTTCAACTAGTCCTGTCATCTCGTTGCTCATGCGCATAACCCCGTTGGGGCAGGCATAGATGGCATTCATGAATTTTACGAAGGTGGTTTCATCAATAACGGTTGCCGGAACATCGGATGAAACCGCTTCAATCTTCAATGTTGGTTCAACGGCCGAGAGTTCGTTCTTGATTTTGACAGTCATCCTGCCAAGGCAATCCATGAATTTCTGCACGTTGGCAGCGGGAATGGCTACCAGGGCAAACGATTCGCGCGGGATGGCGTTGCGCAGGCTTCCTCCGTCGACGGAGGCAAGCAGCAAACCGTGTTTCACATGACCGTGATACAGGATCCTGTTCATGATCTTGTTGGCATTGCCGCGGCCCAGGTGGATATCCACGCCGCTGTGGCCGCCCTTGAGGCCGGTCACATTGATTTTGAATCCCTTGTAATCGCCTTTCAGAGCCTGTTCTGTATAGCTGAAGGTCATATTACCGTTAGTCCCACCGGCACAGCCGATGTAAAGTTCGCCTTCATCTTCCGAGTCCATGTTGACCAGGATATCGCCCTTGAGAACGCCGGCTTTCAGCCCGGTCGCACCGGTCATGCCTGTTTCCTCATCGCTTGTAAAGAGGGCTTCGATGGGGCCGTGCTGCATATCCTTCGATTCAAGCACGGCCATGGCTGCGGCAACGCCCATGCCATTGTCGGCGCCGAGGGTGGTGCCGTTGGCACGTACCCATTCGCCATCGACGATGGTTTCGATGGGATCGGTTTCGAAATCGTGAACCTTGTCACTGTTCTTTTGTGGCACCATGTCAAGATGGCCCTGAAGGATGACGCCTTTGCGATTCTCCATCCCGGGAGTGGCGGGTTTGCGGATGATCACGTTTCCAACTTCGTCAACAATGGTATCGAGTCCGAGGTTCTTGCCGAAATTGTAAATGAATTCCCTGATTCTATCTTCTTTTTTGGAGGGACGGGGAATCTGGGTCAGGCTGTGGAAATTTTTCCAGAGTGCCTGGGGGCTGAGTTTTAAGATGTCGTTACTCATGATCAATGGTCTTTAGAGGAAGGTTTTATATGAATAAAAATTATTTCTTTAGAAGTTTCAAAGTTAATGAAATTTTACTTGTTAATCTTTTTTCCCTGCTGGCCGGGTCTGAAAAATTTTCATGATTATCCCTGCCGGGGATAATCTCCTGATATTTCCACAAACGAAATATAGCGTTGCTGGTAGAGCAGGGAGAGGAATTTGGTTACGCGGTCTTCGGTTTCCTCAACAGGTTTTAGCTCTTCGGGGAACTGTTCCTTGAGTTTGTCGCAGATTTGCGCCACGGTTGAAACGCCATCGATCAGCATCCAGGTATGTCCGCCAAAACGGTCGAGTTTGATAAAGATCGTTTTCCCCTTTGAGGGTGGCTGGAACAGGGCCGAGTTGATCCTGTTTTTGAACCGTGGCATCAGCAGGTTGATCCCGCCGTCGTCGCGGAACTCGTGCCCGAGCACCCGGGTGGGCCTTAGGTCAAGGAAATTGGCTTGTTTGAATATTTTACGGCGCTGGAAAAAGTTCATGGCTGACAGGTTGGATTTTAACCGCAATGACACAATGAAGGCACAAAGGGCACAATGAAAAACGAAGGTTACTGGTTAAAAAGAAAGCTGTCTCAACCAGGTTGAAACAGCTTTCCAAAAAGGTTATGACACGCACTACATCCCTGAAGCGGGGGGAGCGGGATCATCAGGTTTTCCGGCGTTCTTCAGCGGGATCTGGATCAGCACGTAGGCGATGATGGCCAGTACGACGAAACTGATGTAAAAGGTCGGCGTTTTGAAGAAGCTGAAATAGTTGTACAGGAAGATGTTGAACACCGCGAAGATGGCAATGAGGAGCCCCATAAGCGCCTCCCCTGCGATCATCCCCGAGGCCAGCAGTACGCCGGTGTTTTCAACCCGCACCTTCTGCGCTTCGTTGTGTTTGCGTTTTTCAGAATACATCTCCACGGCTCCTTTGATCAAACCGCCGACAAAAATAGCGAAGGTGGTTTCGATGGGGAGGTACATGCCGACACTGACGAGCATAGGGCTTTTTACCTGCATCAGGATAAAGGCAACGCCCATCAGCATACCCGCGATGATCAGCGGCCATGCCATCTGTCCCTGCACGATCCCTCGCGACAGGATAGCCATAAGGCTGGCCTGCGGAGCGGAGAGGTTCTTGCTGCCGAAGCCGCCCTGGTAACCCAGGTTTTTCCCGCTGGCGATGTCGCCGTCGTTGAGGAAGGCCAGTACGACAAACATCACGGCGCCTGCGAGGATGACTCCCAGTATGTCGCCGATCTGCATGCGCCACGGCGTACCGCCAAGGATATGACCTGCCTTGAGGTCCTGGAGCATCTCGCCTGCAACAGCTGCCGAAACGCACACGATGGCGGCAACGCCAAGAACGGTGGCAACACCTGCATCACCCTGCACACCGAGTGCAACGAGGATCAGGGCGGTAACGACCAGTGCGGTGAGGGTTAGTCCGCTGATAGGATTGTTCGACGATCCCATGATCCCGACGAGGTAACCCGATACGGAGGCAAAGAAGAAGGCCAGGATGATCATCACGGTGGAGGCAACCACGGCAATGAGGATATTGGTTTCAAAAATGAAGTAGGTGATGCAGAAGGTAAGAACGGCAACCGCGCCGATACCGACCATGATCCAGCTGAAGCTGATGTCTTTTTCATTCCTGGGTACGTTGGTTTCAACGCCGGAGGCTGCTTTTTTCACATCCCTTACCGAGCGGGCGATCCCTGTCGAGAGGCTCTTGCGCATCTTGAAGAGGGTGAAAGCCGCGCTGACAAGCATCCCGCCGATGGCGATCGGGCGGATGATATATTTCCAGATCTGGTTGATCTGGTACATCGGGTTGGTTACCTTGGCCATGGCCGTATCGAGGGTGAGGGTGGCATCCTTGTGCATCAGGAATGCGGCCCAATCCTGGAAATTGATGCTAGGCATCAGGAAATACATGA
>SESG01005705.1_pt1 | contig 87900 bp, 79 predicted proteins | sample 3171421 | NCBI WGS metagenome assembly SESG01 (sample SAMN10866946, study PRJNA518727) | freshwater metagenome | biome: subpolar coniferous forest; feature: holomictic lake; material: water; isolation source: holomictic Lake 227, 6 m and 8 m depth | place: Canada: near Kenora, Ontario | collected...
ATAGAATTAATATGGGTATGGTTGGTTTAATGATTGGTAATAGAATTTATAATGCTTTTAACACTAAATCATTGGATGAAGTCAGGGATATAACACAAAACTTATTAGATATTGTAACCAGTTCACCAATACTAGAAACTGAGTTTAAAATCTTTAATAATTTAAAAAATAAACATATCGAAGATGGTATTATAGCTTCACGTTATATTGATAATAATATTAAATTAATGGAAGTCTACACTTTAAAAGAAATCGATATAGAACATGAAAAATTAAAAAACTTTATTAATGAGAGTGAATCTACTGATGAAAATTTAGATTTGTATGTAGCAATTAATAATTTAATTGTTGAATCTTTAAAAGATAATGTTAGTGTTGATGTTGATGTAATTCATGAATCGTATTCGATTGTATTAAATCACATTAAAAATAATAAGTCAATAGAAAATATTATCGGTGAATCTCATGAAATAATTAATGAAGATGTTATTGAAATTGCCATTGAAAAGTTTAATGAAAAATATGATAATCTTGATGAGAATGATAAGAGTTTGATACAAACACTTATTAAATCCAATGATGCCGATAAAAAGACAATGCTTGAAAATTATAAAAGTGAAAGTCTTTCCATTTTGGAAAAGGTTGATAAAACAAGTATTAACGAAAGAGTTGAAAAAACCATCGAAAAACTTAATGGAATGAAATATGATAATAACACCATTGATGATGATATTATCAGTTTACATGAATTAAAAAAAGCGTTGATTTAAAAATAGTCTGGTTCTTTGGGTCTAGTGTTAAGTAAACTTGTATTTACATGCGATTTTAAATTTGGAACTGCAGTTTCTTTTTTCAAATACACATAAGGGTCTTTAACTTCTGCACCCTTTTTTCCATTATTACCAACTCTAACCTCATAGTGTAAATGCATACCAGAACTTCTTATTGAATCGTCTTTATTTATTCCAGTATCACCAACATGCCCAATCATTATTCCAGATGTCACCCTATTTCCAACAGAAATTGATATTGATGAAAGATGTGCATATAATGTGAAAACTGTATTTTCATGATCAACCAATACTATATTGCCATAAGCCGTAAATCCTTCTGGTTGAAAACTAGCTTCACGAACAATACCGTCACCAGTAGCCCAAACAGGTGTACCCTTTGCAGCATCCATATCAATACCCTCATGTAATCTGCCACGTTTTTCATCTAAATTAAATAATGATGAAATCTTAAATGTGCCAATGGGTAGTGGCGTATTTGCAAGACTTGTTCCAGCTAATGGATGAGGATTATTAAAATTACCACCAACAACATTTTGTGCAAAAGATGTTTGGGTTGTTGCTCCATAAAAATTTGTTATACTTGATGCTTCACTTACAAAGGGAACTGGAAATCTATTAACTTTTGTTCCATAAAATGATGTTTTCATATTATTTGGAACTACATTATGTTCAACACCTAAAATTACATACGCACCATTATACATTGGTACATTTTCTAATTGAAAATATTGTGTTGGTTGAATCATAACGTTACCAAGTCCACTAATTGTGGCTTTATAAGACCTGTTTTCATACAAATTAAATAAATTTTGACCTTTTGGTATTGGTGGGTTTTGGCCTTGATCACCAGCAAGTCTTGCCAAGATTTGTATTGATTCATTTGTTTCTGGATATTCTTTACTATCAATTTTCATATCGGTGAACATTGATTGATTTTGTTCACCAAATTTAACGCTAAATGCTCTGACATCTGTTGAATTATCAAAATCTGTTAAACCCTCTTCCATTAAATTTGTAATGTTATCATTTTTAAATTGATTTTGATAAACACCTTGTGATTCAACACCTGTTAAATAACTTGATGAACCACCGATATACATACATACAAAACGTTGTGGTGATTTGATTATTTCAGTATTATCAATCTTAAAAGAATTTTGCCATAAATTTCTCTCCGATTTATTTTCCCCATCTTTACCATCACTAGTATTAAAATCCATAAAATTTTGTAATGGAAAAAATTCAAAACCATTCAAAGACAATAATGATGAAATTACTGTATATATGGATACATTTGGATCGTCAGCCATTTGGATTAAATGTTCTGGATTTAAAATTACTTGTTGTCCAATATCTCCCATTGCTCTATTTACAAATCTAAATGAATCAATTAAAGGACCATCAACATAAGGATATCCACCAATACCACAATCTAAACCAGCAATCCATTTATCATTAATATTTTTAAACGAATAATATGTTTCATTAATAATATCTTGATCACCAGCAATTTTATCAAATGCTGCCTTTTTTGCTTTTTCATCTACAGCTTTAGCACTAATTCTTTCTTTAACACCATCAATAAATGCCTGAAAAAATGTATCATTAATAGAATTTCCAGTACCATTTGAGGTTTTTAATGATTCATATTTTTTATGATTACCATATTCTCCCGTCCACATGGAGAATGTAATATCACTATAATTTAACATGATGTGTAATGTTAAAAGGTCTGTAAAAATTTCTGGATGTGCTTTAAAATATTCTTCATATCCCTTTACACCAGCACCACTATTTTTATCATAAGCATCTTTTATCCAATTATCTAGTGTGATAAACATTCCAATACCACCACTTGAATTCATAAAATCATCATAAATCGTAAGAAATGGTATTTTATCAGAAATTGATAAATATTTATCAATATTTACTAAATCAATTTTAATTCTATCAATAATATCGTTACTTAAAATTAATTCCAATTCTTTCATTGTATCTTCGATGATGACAGGCCCACTATTATGCAATGAAATTAATGAACCAACATATCCAATAAAATATTTTGGCATTTCAATAATAGATGGAAACCCAAACATGTTTATGTTTAAATTATCAGTAAATGGTGTGTATGTTCTACCAAAATTGGATAAATATATAATTGATTTTGTTGTGATGTTAATGGGGTTTGTTTGAATTTTACTGTTAGTATCGTTTAGATCGTGTGACCAAATTCGATCAAACGTTGTATTTGTACTATCATCACCAGAATATCGATTATTAAGAAAATCACTAACGTTTTCTGATTTTGCACCCTCTGATATTTTAATACCAATCATATTTCTAGTGGTTGTGATAATTTCACTTTTTTTTAGTTTACTTTTTAAACCAAAAAGTAATGTATATTTTTTATCAAAAGCATCGAAATATTTTTGAACCGGATCATTTGCATCAGCACTTTTCGTTCTTGTTGTCATAAATTCAGCATTATATGGTAGTATTTGCAAACCATTATAATTATTTGAATTTTTATCAACATAAACACCATCAATTTCAAGATAATCATCATTAACACCATCAATTTTAAGATCATATAGATCAGACAAATATGCTGTAAAATGTGCATACATGTTGGCTGGTCTTTGAAATGTATTTTTTTCACCACTATTAAACATTCTCCAAACAACACTACTGGAATTTATACTATTAAGTGACGAAACAAAGTTTGCAGCTTCAGCATCAGCATATAATTTCACATTTTCCAATTGAGTTTTTCTATATTTTATAAAATTTGCAAATTGTGATATTTTATAAAATCTTTTTAGTGTCACACTCAACATATCATTTAAATTTGTTAAACTAATGTATGGTCCAGCAGCACCTGTTATATCCGAATCCAATGGTGAATAGGGTATCCATTTTCTATTTCCATCGGCATTTGTGTCTTCTTTCATCCCCTCATTTGCTTTTACTTGTGCATCAGCCTTAAATGATTCTATGAAATTTTTAATTAAAATTAATTCACTTGTAAATATTCCATTAAGTTCCTTATTAATTTCATTGGGTCCGATTCTTTTTTGATTTCCATCAATTAATAGTGGAAATGCAAATATTGTTGTACCATTAACCACATCACTTTCTTTAAATCCAGAGAAATTTGATATTTGTGCTAATTTATCACTATGTTCCTTTTCAGCACCTTGCGAAACACCCCTAAGTGTTTTAAAGAAAAAATCAATATCGTCACAAATCAGTTTCATAATTTCGTAAACTGTTGGCCTCATTCCTAATTTTTCAGATACGAAAGTGTTCATTTTTTCATTTAATTTATCTTGTTCAACAAGACCACTGGCACTCAATTCTACTCTTGCACTATATAATTTTTGATAAAAAACTGAAATATCTAATACAACATATTCTTCATTATATTTTCCAATTGTAGTATTTCCTGTATAATAAAAATATTTTGGTGCTGGTATATCACTATCATTAATATTATGACCCTTGCCAACTAATGCTAATAAACCCTCTCTATATTTAGCAAGTGCAGTAAATTTATTATCCTCTTTAGTTACATTTGGTATTGGTGATTCGCCAGTGTTTACTGTTGCTGGTAATGATGGGTCTGGCTTTGGAATTAATGTTGAACCAAAGGATATTAACAATCTATGTGCTTGGTTATTAGATGTTAAATTTTTATCAAAATTACTTATATTATCTAATATTTTAAATTCTTTATTATCATAATAACTTATATAATCATGCATAAAAACCTTGCCAAATTTTTGTAAATTTTTGTTTAGATCAACATCACTTTTATCTCCAATACAATCATTTAATACAATAATAATATCGTTTATTTTATTTATTGCAACCTGATTTTTGGTTACATTTCCGGCTTCAATACTATTGGTGGATGGACTACCCCTTTCACTATATAATGCCCTTAATTTCCTAATAAAATCGAATGTACATGAAGCCTTTTCTTTATTTTCGGTTAATTTTTTGGGATTATCACCCATCATTTGAAAATTTAAAATATATTTAAACAATATATCAGCCAATGGTGCAAAGGTCATTGCAACAAATTGTGCATCAATAACAAAATTACCATTTTCGGATTTAAATTCGGATGTATATTTAACCAAATGTAATTGATATGTTAAAGCACCACCATAATAACCTTTAAGTGTTAGTTGAAATATTGGTGGTGGAAAATCAAAAATCATTCTATATTTTGAATTTTCCTGATTAAAAAAAGTCAATCCTCTTATATCTGTAAATTGTATATCAACTTGTGGTATATATGATGAATTGATAGTGGCCTTAATACTTGTAATACCAAAACCCTCATATTGGATATTTCCACCAACACTACCATCATAATAATCAGTTGTAAAATTTGCTTTATTAAAACTATCATCTTGTTGTGAACCAAGAAAATTAATAACTGCTCCACCACCATTTTCTGATTTAATATCAACATTGGCAAATCCAAGACCAGTTGATTGTATTGTTGTTCTAGGTCTTGCAACTGCTGTTAATTCGGCATATATGTGCATATCCTGATATTGAGGAATGCTATTGGTCATATTTTCATTAATGTTTACACTATTTGGATCGATAACTTCTACTGCCATAAACTCAATTATTTGATAATAAATACTTGTTAAGCTAAAACCTTAAAGGTAATCAATTATTTACATAATAAAAAGTATTTATTGTTTGAACACACAAATTAGATTTTATAACTATTTATATAATATACAATAATAAAAGATAATATATGAGTAAAATATTAGGAAAAGGAGAAACTGGGTTTGGAATCCTTATAGAGAGCGATTCTGGTTATATGACAAGTGATTTAAATCCGATGATTATCAGTGAGGGGTTTAAGATTAAACCAAACGAACCAGTATTAATTAATTGTATACTACAGAAATGGGGTGTTAAGAATAAAAATGGTAGAATTTACCCAAAAGATGTTTTAGTTCCACAGGTTGCACAATACATGTCGTTGGTTGATACCAATTCTGCTGTAAGTGAGGCAGATCATGCTGATTGTGTATATGCCTCAGAATCAAAGATTTGTACAAAAGATGGATGGAAATTATTTGAAGATATTGCTGACGATGAAGAAATCTTAACTCTTAATGTTGAAACCAACCAGATTGAAATACAAAGAATTGAAAAGAAAATATTCATGCCATATCATGGTGAGATGTATAATTTTATAAGCAACAATATCGAATTAACCGTTACTGGAAATCACAGGTTTTTGATTGAAAATTCAAACACCAAAAAACGCCAATATGTTTTTGCAAAAGATATTTATGAAAATAAAGATAATATTTTTTCGTGTGGTAAGAACAGATTATTAAAAACTGGTGAATGGTTTGGAAGTTATGATGAATATTTTACATTAGGTGGTGTTGATCGAAATTATTTGGGGTTAAGAATTAAGCACGAATTAATTAATAAATACATACAACCAATAAACATTAAGTCTGAGGATTGGTTTGCATTTATGGGAATTTATTTGGCTGATGGACATTCGGCTGGTACTGTATCTAAAATTGAAAAATCAAAAGGTTTTGATGTTGTAATAACACAAAAAAAATCACACACAAAAATATTGATTAAAGAATTGTTGGATAGACTACCATTTGATTATTGGGTTGACGAACATGAGGATGGTAAATGTCAATACCATATTGCGGATGCTAGATTGTATCAATATTTATATACACTGGGAAATTCTCATGAAAAACATATACCCGTTGAATTAAAACAAGCATCATCAGACTTATTAAAGATTATGTTTGATTGGTTTGCTCTTGGTGATGGTAGAAATATCAATTATGTTGAACGTAACGGTAAAGCAAACAATAGAAAATCAGTATTTTCAACATCACTAAGGCTGATTGAAGACTTGAAGGAAATATCGTTAAAGTTTGGTGTTTCGGGAAATATTACAGAACACATCCAAAAAGATTCAAACATTATTACGAAGAAAACCATAAAAAAAGAATTGGTTTTATCTAATGGTGATATTGAAATGGTTGATGAAGAAATATCAACAAGTAGGTTAATTAAGGCTGAAAATTGTAAATTATTATATACATTAAATTATTCTAAATCAAAAAATATATATCTTGATAAAAGAATGATTAAAATAAAGAAAATTGATTTTAATGATAATATTGCCTGTGTTAGAGTTAAAAATGGTAATTTTTGTGTGATGGTTAATGGTAAATCACACTGGACGGGTAATTCTAGCGTGATCTCCCTACAAAATCTTTCACATTTAATTACAAAAATGTGGTGGGGAACTGGTGAGCAAGAAAATATATTATTTGGTGAATTAAGATTGATTGTTTCTCCGGGCTTTATTAATTATGGCGTATGTTCAGTTATTGGTGATAAGATTGTATTGTATTTACAACATAAAATTAAATTGGGTATTTCTTCACGTGGTGTTGGAACGCTTAAAGAAATTCGTGGTGAAAATATTGTACAGAATGATTATGAACTAGTGGGATTTGATTTGGTTTCAACACCAAGTACACCCGGAGCATTCTTATTTCCTAAAACAGAATTAAATTTTGGTGAAAATTATATTTCCACAAACTCTGGAATATTGTTAAAAGAAGATGCAAATAAATTAATTACTGGATTAGATAATTTTTTATTACTGTAAAAAACGCAAAATTTAAACAAAAAAGATATAAAAAACAAGAAATTTTTGAAAATTTATGAAAAAAATAAGTTTTTTATAAAATTGTTTGTATTTATATGAAATTAAAACTATTGATATAGAATTTTAATATTATGGCAGAAAATAAAAAATCAATAATTAAAGAAGCTTTAGCAGATTACAATGAACTTGTAGAAGCTGCAAAAAATAAAGCTAAAAACGATTTGGCAAATGAATTTCCAGATAAGTTTAATAATCTTATTAAGGAAGAAATGAAAAATAAAAAGACTATTAAAGAGTCGTATAAAAAAATTAATACAGAAGAATCAATAAACTTAGTTGAAACAGAAATAAAAACAACTCCCATTATGGAAAAAAAGAATGAGACAAAAAAGGTCGTAAAAGAAAATTTCGAACCACAACAAACAGAAGAATTTAATATTTCAGAACTTGATATGTCAAGCGTTGGTTCTGCACTTGAAGGTGCTGGTGCTAATGATGAGGTCATTACAATGAATGAAATTGAAGATGAACTTGCATCTTTGGATTTGGGTGGTGACCCTCAATCACAACCATCAATGGGTGGTGATGGATCAATGGAAAAATTATATGAACTTCAAAATCAACTTCAAGAAGTTATTAACGGTCTTGGTAGTGGAAATGAATTCGATATTAAAAAATTAGGTGAAACTTCCATAACAGAAGAAGAAACTATTTCTGATGCCGATATTGATAGTGTTATTGGTGGAGAAAAAGAACCACAGGTTGATGAAGCACATGGTGTATCCTATACAGCACGTAGGGCTAGTGTTGCTGGAAAAAATCTTCCGGGTCAAGAATATTTAAGTGCAGGTGAAAAAGATCAATCACCAGCATATATGAACGAAAATAAAAATAAAACAAAGATTAGCAATTTAATTAAAGAGAACGCAAGTTTAACAAAAAAATTAAATGAGGCTAAAAAATATAAAGACACCGCAGGTGGTTTAATTGAAAGCTACAACGTTGCTTTGGGAAAATATCGCAATCAGTTAAAAGAGATGGCAGTATTTAATACCAATCTTGCTCACGTTAACAATTTGTTAGTGAACGAAGATTTGGCTTTAACCCAAAATGATAAAGTTAGACTCATCAATGAGTTTAAAAGTATCAATAGCATTTCAGATTCTCAGTCAAAATATAAGACCTTCTTAACAGAAATGAAGGAAAGTCGTAAAACATTGACTGAAAGTATTGAAGATAAGGTTTCGACCACTATTCAACCATCTTCAAAACAAAAACTGGATGAAGTTGTAGTTAAAACAGGTTTTCAAAATGATGCTCACATGAATAAAATGTTGAAAATCATTAAGACTATCGAAAATAGGGGTAAAAAATAATTTTAGAATAATTTAAAACATCTACGTAAAATGGGATTTTTAATGGAATCAGCCGAAGTTGGTAATATAGGCTTGAAACAGTTGCGTGAGCAGCGTGAAATTACCACCAATCGTTGGGAAAAAATTGGTCTTTTGGATGGACTTGATGGCAATGTGAAAGAAAATTGTGCTCAGTTGTTCGAAAATCAGCTTTCCAATATGATTAATGAATCGACAGACAGTGCATCGTCTGGTCAGTTCGAAACTGTAGCTTTTCCTGTTATCCGCAGGGTATTTGCTAAATTGCTTGCAAATGATATCGTATCAGTTCAGGCTCTGAATTTACCTATTGGTAAATTATACTACATCAATCCTAAGGTTTCTGTTAGAGTTTCTAATGGTAACGTTCTTGGTAATGATACCTATGGTAATAAATCACCAAATGGTGCTTATGAAAACGCTGCTACTAACACTCAACCAGTACAGTTTGAACAACGTTCACTGTATGATGCATTCTATGCCACCGCATATAATGAAGAAGGTACATCTTTGTTTGATAATTCAAAGGGTGAAATGACCATTTGGACTGCTGCTACTAACGGTTCTAATCTTAGTGCAACAACCGTAACTCTTGGTGTTTCAAATTCAGTTACACTTACAATGGATGGTTTGCTTACCGTTGATAGCGGTAAATTGGTTGGGCCTACTGGTGTTCCTATGGATACCGAATCATTCCTTGCTGGTTTGAGAGTTTATTCCAGTGTTACATTTGTAGCACCTGCACCATTTGCAGCCGAAGGTATCACACGTGGTGATAGTCTTCCTTATCATATTAAAGTACAGAAATATGGTCAGGCAATTGTGAACAAACAAGGTAAAATCGAAATCATCGTTGATTTAACCTATCCGGGTACTAATGGTTATCAGCCTTTGTCTGCTGCTACCGCACCCGAATTTATCGTTACCTATCGCACATACAGTGATATGGAAGAAGATTCCCGCATGTCGGAAGTTTCCTTTGTACTTGATCAGGTTACTGTTTCTGTTGAAACACGTAAAATGAGAGCACAGTGGACTCCAGAACTTGCACAGGACGTTTCTGCTTTCCATAATATTGATGCCGAAGCTGAATTAACAGCACTGTTGTCAGAACAGATGGCTGCTGAAATTGACCGTGAAATTTTGCGTGACCTCCGTAGAGGTGCTGCTTGGACTGCCCGTTGGGATTATAATGGTCTTCGTAGACAGTTATCAAACTATTACGGAACACAGAAGGATTACAATCAGACTCTGTTAACCAAAATCAATCAGATTTCGGCTCAGATTCATAAGTCTACCCTCCGTGGTGGTGCTTCTTGGATCGTTGTAAGTCCTGAAGTTTCTGCAGTATTTGATGATTTGGAATATTTCCACGTTTCTAACGCAAGTCCTGAACAGGATAAGTATAACATGGGTATCGAAAAAATCGGAACCCTCACAGGCCGTTATTTGGTCTATCGTGATCCTTATTCCCCTGCCAACACAATTCTGATTGGTCATAAAGGAACAAGTATTCTTGAAACCGGGTACATTTATGCTCCATATATTCCGATGCAATTAACACCAGTTATGTATAACCCATTTGATTTCACACCAATCAGGGGTATCATGACAAGGTATGCTAAGAAAATGGTTCTTAACCGTTATTTTGGTAGGATTTATTGCGATGGTCTTCAGACTTTCGGAATTGGTGATCTTCAATAGTCTTTGTTGACATACTAAATAGAAAAGCAGGGGAGAAATCTTCTGCTTTTTTTTATTTAATATATGTCCATAAGAAACCTCTAACGATTTTATTATTTGAACACCATCTACTTATTGTAGATTGATCAACATTTTCAAATTCGGATGCAATTTGTGTTGAATCATAGGTTTGAATAATTTCATTTGTTGAGAAATCTTTTTTATATACACTTTTATATAATTGTGTTGGTTTATTGGTAATATTTTTTTCTAATTTTGTTTTACTTATTTTTTCTTTTGTTTCTTCTGAACGATTTTTACCCTGCCAAAATTTTGGTGAATTTTCAGAAAGATATTGTTTTTCTTCTAATGTTTTATTTCTACCATAATTTTGGGCTTCCATTGAACCCGCCTTATGTATTCTATTTTCAATCCATTCAGGTGATTGTTTAATGCCTTTGTGTGCTTCAGACATTTTTTTACGTGTTTCTGGTCCGGGTTTTGAATTTCTTCCACCCTCAAGAATATTGTAACCGTACTTTCTATTATATGATTCAAAATTTTTTATATAATATTTTTCTTTTTCATTAAGTTCGTCAATGGTTTCAGCAATATCTAAAATCTCATAGGTGAAGTTTTTCCATTTATATCTATTAATTGATCTATGTATTGCACTATTTCCCCTTATTTTTCTAGATTGTGCAGCATACTCATACATGCGTTCTTCGATTGGTCTTGTTGTTTGACCAATATAAACTTTATGATTGATCAAGTTTGTAATTTTATATATTATCATAATATTATTTTAACATAAATACTTAAAATTTGTAAATATTTTGATTTCACTGGTATTTATGGTTAAATAACCCTACTTTTGTAAAAAATAAAAATAACAATGAAAAAGTTGGAAATATCCGAAAAGATAAAAAATGAAATTATAAATAAATTTGAAAATGGTGTTGCCATGCGTGAATTAGAAAGGCAATATCCATATTCATTTGTATTTATACAAAAACTAGTATCATCGTATAAGTCAGAAAAACAACTCAAATTAAATTATCCAATTAAAGATGGTTTTAATTTAATTGCTGTTTGTAAAAAAACTGGTAAAGAATTTATTGATTATTCGAACACTTGTGGTGTAATAACGAAACATGTGTGTAATTTATATCCAGAAGAATCTACAAAAAGTAGATTTATTACAAAATCTATAGAATATAAAACTAGTAAATTCTGGTATGATAAATATTTTGATTTTATATATAAAATACCAGAGGTTGTTGAAACAAAAAAATGCTTTTATTGTGATTGGGTTACCAAAGATAATAAAAATTATGCTGGTTCATATAAAACACACTTAAATATTGTTCATGGCATTACACCATATCAACATTTAACAAACAATCCATCAGATAAAGAATATTTTAAATATGTTGAACCACCAAAGGATGCTGTAACTTGTGAAATATGTGGAAAAAAAATGAGAATGATTAATACGAATCATTTAAAAAAACACAATATAACCGTTGGTAAATATAAAAAGAAATATAAATCACCAATGGTTTCTGAAACAACAAATAAAAAATTAAGTATATCGGCAAAAATAAACAATAGATATGTAATTAGAAGTTTTGTTTCTAGATCGGAAAACGAAATACGTGATTTTTTAATAGATAATGGTATTTTTATTAAACAATCAGAAAGAACAATATTAAACGGGTTGGAAATTGATTTATATTGCCCTGATTATAATATTGGTATAGAATATAATGGAAATCTTTATCATAGTGAAAATTATGGAAAAAAAGATGAAAATTATCATGTTAATAAATCTAATTTAGCATTAAATAATGGTATTAGTTTATATCATATTCATGATGATGAGTGGGATTATAACAGAGAAATGGTTAAAGCAAAACTGTTACATATTTTTGATATTGAAAAGAATTTTATTATGTTTAAAAATGATTATAATATCGTTGATAATGTGACACTTTATTTAGATAGAAGATGGTTTCCTTCACCAAATAGAAATTGTTTTATTTCTCAAGGATATAAATGTGTTGAAACAACACTGCCTGATTATTGGTATTACAACCCAAATACACACATTAGTGAGAGAATTAATAGAAGTGAGTTTACCAAAGAAAAATTAAAATTATCACACCCAAGAATTTATAATGAATCAAAAACCGAATGGCAAATAATGCGAGAGTTGGGTTATGATAGAGTTTGGGATTGTGGTAAATTTGTGTATAAAATATAACTATTTCACTTCCTGATCAACCTCATCATTTTCGTCTGGTATTTCACCCGGAATTTCGACTGTAGTATTTTTAAATTTTGACATTAATTCGCACAGGGTTTCATATTTTTCTATTCTTTGTTTCATTAATTGATAGACTTCGAATATAATTTCGTCTATTCTTTCAAAAGCTTCTTTAAGTGTATATACTTCTTCTGCATATATTACCCATTCTTTTGTGGGTGTTTTATGAAAACCAGTGAATTTAACCATTTCTGTTATGACATTATAATCGACAACAATTTTATGTCTTTTTTTTCCGAATATTGCAACTTTCCAAACCATAATAATAAATTTTGTACAAATATAAATAATATTTAAATTAAAACAAATAAAAAAATCACACCTATGATAACATAAGTGTGATTTTTAACACATAATAGGTACTTAAAAATATTCCCTTAAAATGTTTTATTACTTACCTTTCTTGGTAGAAACTGGCAAGTTAGCGATTGAATCGGCAATAACCTTTGCTTTTGCGATAGAATCGTTAATTACAACTTGCTTAACAGAATCATTATGAGCAACCACGATAAGTGAGTCACTGATACGTTTTTCTTCAATCTGTTTTGCAGATGGGCCACATGAATACATAAATCCAAGTGAGGCAATCATAATGGTAATCATAGCATACTTCTTCATTGTTTGTTCTCCTTTTTTTAATTGTTATTAATAATTATTATTTTTAAAATTTTCTTATAGTTCGTGATAAATACTTAATGATTTTGCAAAAGTAATACATTTAAGTATAATATACAAGAAATATTTTAACATTTCTTAACATATGTAAAAAATATATTTATGTTCCATCTTCATCAGTCCAAACCCTATCAAAAATTAATTCTGTTTTCGCTCTTGTATGTGCAACATAAATGAGATTTAATTCTTGTGCATATTGCCAAGACCTACTATTTGGTAATGGCATTAAATCGGGTCTTATAATAAAAACCCTATTCGATTCAAGTCCTTTTGCCTTGTGTATCGTTGACAACACAATACCTTGAATTTCATCAGTAAATATTAAACCAATTTTAGTTTTAAGAGTTTCAATATCTTTACTCATTTTAGCAATGAATAATAATGTTGTAACCTTATCTTCTAATGTAACATAACCACTATGTTCTAATGGGTTTAACACACCTTTGTTTCTAAGGTCTTGTCTATATTTTGATAATTCAGTTTCCCAAAAAGTTATTAATAAATTAATATCTTTAATATTTCCAATTAGTTCCACCAAATGTACACCAATGTCTGAACCTTTGATGATTGCTTTCTTATGTTTAAGTAAAAATTCAAAGAATAACTTCACTAGGGGCATTGTAGTGCGACATAATACGAAGTCACCACTATCTGCTTCATCTAGTACAGAACCGTCTCTCACGATGCCGTCAGGGGCATCCTCTAATGCTTTAATATCTGGTACAATTTCATTTGCTTTTAAAATGATATTTTTGGCACATCTGAAAGAATATGATAATGGCAAAACTTTGGTATTTTTAAAATCTTCAAACCATTTGAATGACTTTTCATCAGCAGCATTGAAGCCATAGATACAATTATGTGTTAATACATTATCTGAAACATACACCTCATGTTTTTCAATTTTTAAGGAATATACGAAATCATTATATGGTTCATGATTTAACTCATCAATTTTACAATATTTAGCCACAATTTTATTCGTGAACTTACCTTTATCTTTTATTTCTTTTATATTATTTTCAGAAAATATGATCATTTCCATTATATCTGATATTATGTTACATGCATTAATTTCAAACATGTGTTCTTTGGAAAAATAACACCCGCAGCCTTTGCTCCAAAACGGGTAATCTATTTCTTTATTGTGAAATTTTAACAAAGAAATGGCATTATTTTTTAGATTAACCCTATCAAATCTTGTATAAAATTTATCAATATATTCTTGGTTAATATTTCCCCTTTGTTGCCTATAATAAAATATTAATTGTGGTATTGAATATGTTGTAGAATAAAATTGTTCATCCGAATATGCATCCATTCTATCTTTATAAACATTTAAAACCCAAAAATTATCAGCATTTTCTTGTTTTGTTCTATTGGCGTTGAAATTTATACCGTCTTTACTCCATATAGGACAAATACCAATTCTATAATATCCATTTCTTTCCATTAAATATAAAATATATTTATATTCACTATTTTTATCAATTCTAACTAAACATTTATGATTTGGTGTGTATTTTGTTATATTATTATCGGTTTTAATGGATATCAAATTTCCACAGTATTTCCGTTTAGATATATCGTCAACATTATAACCATGCGATTTCATTGCTTCACTTCCCCATCTATGATTTTTATAATAACCAACAAAAAAACCTTTATTGTGTCTATCATATGAAACTACCTTATTACCAACACATAAATCTTCAATATTTTTCTCTAACCCATTTGACATTAATATTTTGCTACCAATTGGTTGACATTGAAAATTATCACCAACAGAAATTAATCTACCAATAATATTTCCGCTAATCTTATCTCTTTTTAATATCTTTTCAACAATTCTAATTTGACATCTATTGAAATCTTGAATTTCATCAACAAACACATAATCCTGTGGAAACATCCAAATTGAATTATCAATCGCTGGTAGAAAAATCATATCAGTATAATCATAAGTCTTTCTATCGTTGGTCATTGTGTCCAAAACCTTTAACACACGCTTAATATCAGCTTTTTTTTGCAGATTAATATCGTGTCTTTCAGCAACATATGGTATGTATTCTTCTTTAAGTGTTAATGATAATCTACAAAGATTTACAAGTTTTTTTATTGAGTTTAAATAAATATCAATATCTTCTTTTCTTTTAAATTCTTCATCTAAATCCCAAGACTTGGCTTTTTTGGCGATACACTTATCAGCTTTGAATTCATCAAAGGTAATCTTATCACCATATTTTCTCTTAACAGCAGCATTACCTAAACCATAACTGGTGTAACACCTTACGTGAGGGGGTAATTTCTCTTTTAATTCTAGTTGAAGGTGTTTGTTAAAGGCTAGGAATGTTATCTGTTTATCTTCTGGAACTAGTTTAACAGCTTCAACAATGGTTGTGGTGTTGTGTGTAATGGTAAAATCTCCCAATAAAAATCTACCATTTCCATCTAAAGTAAATCCATAATAATAATCATCTTCTATTTCTTCTTTTTTAAACCCAGTTCTCAATACCGATTTATTTTGCTTTCTTGATTCACATTTTTTTCTACCCAAAAGACATGAAACTTCTTCGAATGAACCACTAATCATAATTCTGTAATATTTACCAATAAAATTCAATCTTTTAATTGAACCTGTTTTATTGCTACAATATGATGCAAAACCAAGACTTCTCGTTAAAAATAATATATCATCAGCAAATCGTTTATGTTTTGTTATTATCTCATAACACCCATTATGATTATAACCATCACTATCTATAATACCAGCCAAAAGACTTAATCTATTCTTTTTTGAATTAATTAAATATTCTTTCGGAATATGAAACCCATAATTATCGAGACATTTTTTAAATTCATTTCTAAGTATATTGCTTACTTTTCGACCATTAAAATTGGGGGTTGTTAACCCAACCGAAAAAAGATTCTTTTGATTTTCTTTGAATTTTGGTGTGATATTCAAATACTTTATATTAGATAAATAATCAAGAATTGGTATTTCTGATACGTGGACTGATATTGGTGGGTTTCCCTTTTCTTTGGTTCCATCACCCAACCACAACCCAAGCAAATATGGATCAATATTCGTATCATTATTTTGAAATTCGACACCAGTTCTAACTAAGCGTGAATATCTATAATTTCCATTAGAATATTTTGGATAATTTATTTCATTTAGTGGAATGTCGATAATTTTTTTCATGGTTTCATGATGAATTGACATAACGTGTACATCATTACATATCCAAGAATCACCCTTAACTGGAATTATTTTGAATAGTTTCCCATAACCAATATTTGTATTTAAAACCTTTCTTGGTTTTGAATCATCACCCATTAATAAATCACCAATTTTAATATCTTGCACCATTTTAATATTACCATCATACATTAATATTGGTGTGTTTATTCCAAGACATTTCCCACAACCTGCAAAGGCTTTAATTAAAACATTTTCAGGTCTGTTTTTAATGAAATTAAAAATTCTCTCTTGTTCCTTAGTTGGTTTGAAATTCATATGGTGTTAAATCGGATAATTTTGTGGCAACATCACCGTGTGTTTTATCATAAAAGCTTGACATGTCTTTTCCTAACATGAAGGATAAATTTAGATTTGATATTCTACCCTGTAATATCCCAAAAACTGAATCATCATCATTATATAATGTGTTGGTTACTTTAAGATAAACATCGTTATTAAATCTTATGTTCTCTTGTAAAGCAATTGAAAAAACCAAAGTGTTGGCTTTTAAAATGTAGATTTTGTCTATTGTGTTTAAATTATTATTTCCCATAGTGTTAAATATATAATACAAATATTATTGTTTTTGTAAAAGTTAATCATTTCGACTGCTAATTCACAAACAAGCAGTTGTTTTCGTTAAACTTTAACCCAATTTTCATTTTCGATGCCACCCTTTAATTCCATAATCACCTCACCATCAGAAACCAAAACCCTTAAACCCTCACTTCTCCTAAAAACCATACTATCATAAACAATTTCATCGAAACTCAAGTTGTACAATTGATCAACACTATCAACTGTTAGTGAATATCTGTTCATCAGAGAATGTACAGTACCATTAGCTTCCATCATTCCTCTGATAATTGAAGCAATTTCATCACTAATACTTGAAATCGAACCAATTGTGGTTCTTAATTTATCAATTGTTTCTTGATCTAATCTGTTTGTGGCTCTTCTGAATGTATCTTGAAGAACGTAGTTTGCAATTTCCAAAGCAAAAAATCTATCTTCGGGTTTGTGTTCATATTCATCAGGTAGAAATATACATGGTCTACCCTCTTCATTTAATTCTATACCGTATTCAATGTTATACATATAATATTCTGTTTTACTTTAATCAAAGTATTTATATTTAGAATTTTGGCAAAGATAATGTAAAATTTTTAATAAACAAACATATTATGGCATTAATAACAACACCAGACAAAAACAAATTATATCTTCATGTAAAACATGAACTTGGATTTCCATTGAGACCCTTTGAAATTGAGGATGGTATGATGGATTCTTATCTTGAAATGGTTGTTGAAGATTATTCCAGCATAGTAAATAGCTGGATCATAGAGCAGCAATGGGTTAAATTAGAGGGAATGGATAAGGTTAAGGATGATTTTCTTCAAGCATTTACCATTAAATCGAATAATTATATGGAGAGTTTTACCTATGCGTATTCCAGACAGGTTGGTTTGGGAACTAATGCTCCCGGTGCTTATGGTTGGGAACTTAAACGTGATTTTATTACAACAGTCGAAAACACACAACATTATAAAATACCTGCAGGTCGTGAAGTTAATGAAGTTCTTTGGGAAACACCACCATCAATTGATATGGGTATGGTCGATCCACAAGCACTCAATGCGTGGTCACCCGGAATGGCTGGATGGAGTTATTATGGTCGGCCAGCCCAATATGTCCAGCCCACATATTCAACGCTCCTATCGGCTCAAGATCGCAGAATGAAGCAAAGGGTTTTACAATCAATATTAACATATAGAATAACTGGTTTGGAAACTGGTGAGAAGATTATACATCTTTATCCAATTCCGGGTGACCGTCATGAAATATCAACATGGGGAAAACATTGTTCGGGGAAAAAAGTCTGGTATTTCTATTATGACACATCTGGTGGTGAAAGAGATAAGTGTTTGGAACAAAATTCAGATATAGTTAAATTACCTTCCGATGCACCAACATCAGTGTTGGAGTGGAGCAAATTAAATGATGTTGCCAAACAACAAATAAGAAATCTTTTAATTGCCAAGGTTAAAATGGTAATTGGTGGTGTTAGAGGATTTTATAGCGGTAGTCTTGGAGTAGCAGAAAAACAATTGGAGATGGATTATCGTCATTTATTAGATGAGGGAAAAGAGTTGCGTGATAATACTGAAAAGATTTTACTTGAACAATTAAGCAAAATAACGCAGGTTCAATTAACGGAAAATAGGGCTAAGATTGCTGAGAATGTTAACAAGGAACGTGGATACCAACCACCACGATCAGCCATTATTGCAATTTAAGTTCAAATTTCATATAACCACAATCGTATATTTTAAGATGAGAGTTTGGAATAATATCGTTGGTTGATATTATGGGATGTCGTTTTAGTTCATTTCTTTTGAAATGATAACAATTAGGTTCGGTATTTCCAATGTGTTTAAACCCAAATTTTAAATATGTACTACCATTATAATATCTTCTATCAACAAAAGAGATTATTTTATTTGGGTCAAATTCGGAAATTACATATGATAATAATTTATCAAACCCACCAATAATGTTGAGATTAATTTTATTACAGAATCGCAAAATTTCAAAGTTGTTATCGATATATTCACCCACCATTAACGATACCAAATATCCATCATTGAATAACCCAATATTGATGTTTGAATTAATGGGTTCAAAGATATTGTTATTTTCAAGAAATTCGATTGCTCCGTTTTGATCAACATTTTTTATTATACAAACATCTGAATCAATTTCGTTATCATAATGCTTAAATTTTGATTTTATTATTGATTTAACAATTTCTTTTTTATTTAACCACTCGTCATCGAAAATGTGATATAGTTTAACATTAATTTCGTTACACAAGAGTGTTTTATTTAGGTGATATTGGTTATCAACATATTTGTCACTATGCCAAAATATTCCATCATATTCAAAACCCATATTCATTTCCTCTATATACACATCGATCTCTTTATTTTTTATTTTATGTTTTTTTACCTCACAATTTGTAATTGATTTAATAAACTTAGATAATTCTTGTTCGTTAATCGATTCGTTTTCACCAATTGGATAACATTTGGTACAAATATTCACCCCTCCTCTATATCTTGCATTTAAATTATTTTTGGATATTGTAAAATTATCGTGTAGATTACAATAATTTCGCACAGTTAGAATATCCCCATCAATATCTAAATCATTAATAGATATTTTTAATTTATTGGCAAAGTGTTTGTGGAATTTAATCATATTGCTACATTTCATTTTATCAACAGATTTTTTGTGTATTTCTGGTATTTTTGATAAATGTGTAACACCATAATTTTCTTCGGTTGTTTTAATAATCTTCTCTTTAATTATTTCAGATTGAAAGACATTATCAACACCATAAATTTTATTGATTGTTTCTTTTTGTTTGTTTTTTACTGAATCTAATAACATTGGATTCTTAACACCGATTGTTTTAATGTTTGTTTCTTCTCTTTTTTTATTACCTTCAATAACGGCCAATTTGTGTTTTTCAGTTGCGTATGTTATATTTAGATTCTCTTTTCTTTCTTTTGATGTTAAAAAGCAATAACTATTACAATAATTAGCAAAACCTCTTTTAAGGCTACCCTTAAATCTGCATACTTTACCACACACCAAACATTTTGGTGGTTCATGTAAGTTTAATAAATATAATGATATTTTTTCTATTAATGGAATATCATAATTTTTAGAATTTAATATAATTTCATCATAGAGATTATGTTCATATTTTATTAGCCACCTCTTTGTAGATTTATATCCAGATTTATTATCTGTTGTAAACCATTCTTTCAATTCTTCTTTATTTCTTCCCATCATTTTTCATATCATTTTCCAAAAGTAATCTTATTCTTTTTGAGAGTGAATAACCATTTTGTTTACAGAACTCAAGGTATTTTTCTTTCAACATTAATTCCAATCTAATGTTTAGTGTTTGAATTTTATCTTTTTCGTATTTCATATTTATGTAATTTAATTGAGTTACAAATATAAATACTATTAATTTCAAAAACAACAACGAAGTTGTAACATTTTCTCAAATTTTACGTATAAAGTTGTATTTATCAACAAATATTAGTATATGGAAACCAAGCAACCTAAATTAATTTTACCTGTTGGTATTTCTGATAGTGGAAAGTCAACTTTTATTAAGTCTTTAGATTTATCTAATGGGGTTATAATTTCTCCTGATGATATTAGAAGGGAAATAACTGGTTCTGTGAGTGATCAGACTAAAAATGGTGAGGTATTCTCTATTGCTAATAAACGTGCAGTAGAAGCTTTAAATAGTGGCAAGGATGTTGTTTTTGATGCAACGAATATCAATTCTGTTAACAGACAGGGTTTATTAAAATATTTGAGATTAAATACAAATAGAAATTTCGAACCTTTAGCTAAAGTGTTTACTGTCGATCCTGAAATTTGTAAACAAAGAATTCGTAGAGATATTGAGAATAAAGTTGACAGGTCTGATGTTCCAGATTATGCTATTGATAGGCAATGCCAAATATTTAATCAAGATGTTTCAAAAATAGAATCTGATGGGTTTAAATTGATTAAATAGAGTATTTATAACTGTATGAATGGAAAATTTAAAAGTATTTTACTTAACAGAATCAATAAAATTGATGAGGATTTTTTAAATGAAAATCCCGAATCATTAAATATTAATGGTAAACATTATTTCTTTTCAGATTTAAAGATTGAGTCATATCCGTTTTTAAAATTTCCTGATATGGATGAAATTATTGTTTCAACCACAAATCATGATACACACTTTACGGCTTTTGCAGATCATTTTGGTTTAGACCCAACTGAAGATGATGAGTACATTTTAGATCATATATATAAAGATGCTGCAATTAAAGGTAGGATTTGGGTGACATTAAAAACCATTTCATTTTGGGGTTATATAAGTAATTCTAATGTTGAGAAAGTTAAGAATTTATTGAAACCGTTTTTTCCAAAAGAAAATCTGGATGGGTTTACTATTGATAACAATAATAAGGCATATAATATTTAAATAAAGTATTTATATTTAAAAATCTAAGTCGGCATTATGAACAAACTTATAAAAATTATCAATGAAGAATTTAACCAAATTAATGAAATTGATGAAACACCTGATGGTATTAATCCAAATTTAGGTGAATTTGTTGATAGTATTATATTAGGTGCAAATAAGGAAATCGAAAGAACCTCATATGATTTAGAAAAATACAGGTTGCAATATGAATATATAAAATTCAACACTGAACGATATAATTTAATTAAAGAGTTTGTTGTTATATTAGCTTCAGCTAAATTTGTTTATGATAGCCCCACTTGGCTCAAAAGTAATAATGGTGAATATTATGTTTTTAAATCAATATATGATATAAAAGGAATTTTATTTGAACATGGTTATCGTGAAATTAATAGATCAATTGAGGGTCAAGTAAAATATTATAACGCAGATAAAAAATTTCCACAACCAACATGGATTAACGATTTCAAAAAATATGTTGTTAAGCTGAAGCAGTTGGATGAAAAAATTGACGGTTTATATAAAGAACTCTATCATTAAAAACACAAAATTTTAAATGAAAAACAAAAAACAAATAATAGATTTAGAAACTCAACGTTATGGGATGTTCATGTCGGAAAAATCATTTGATTTGGATGTTATGTATGGCAGAGAATTTCTTAAAACTGATAATCCTCAAAAGGTTACAATATATAGGATAAATCTTTTAGAAACTAAAACACATAGTTTATACGGACAAGCCAAAGCTGTAGATAAGAAATTCTTTGCACCTGTTGAAATATCTGTAATGGTGACTGTTGAAGATGGTGAACAAAAGTATTATGGTGAAGGTCAGGGTGGTATTGTGCGTGATGATACTGGAAATATTGTATTCGGTGTATATTTAAAAGAACTTGAAGAAAAGAAATTAGAAATATCAAGGGGTGATATTGTAATGTATAATCAAAGTGGTGAAAAAAATAGATATTACGAAATTGAGAATGCCAATAATGTTTCTGATACAACAAGTAAAACTATTGGTGGGTTTAAGCCCTATTTCAAGGTCATAAAAGCAAGTCCAGCAAAAAGCGATACTATTAATTTATTAAGTGAAACTAACGGTGAGAAATTTTAAAATATTTATCTTTTATTTTCTCTAATTCCTTTATCAATTTTTCCTGTTGATCCTTTGAGGTTATATTAAATTTGTGGCTATGTTCAATAAACATATCAATTGAAAATAATACAAACTCCTTTTCTTTATCACTAATATACGTTGCTTTCTTCATTATATATAACACAATGAAAGAAAGCAACGCTATGATGATAGCCAATATTAAAATAATTAATATTAGTGTTAGAACCATTCAAATTAATTATGTTAATAATTGTGCTTTAATATATGGTTGTGGATTGTAATCTAGTAGTGCGAAATCATCTGCCGAAATATCATCAATAGAATTAAGTTTTCGTTTGATAACTATTTTTGATTTACAATAGGTTCCATCAATTGTTGGATTATCATTAACGATCTTATCATATCTTCTTAACCATTCATTGGCTGGTTCAATATGAGCATCATACAGATGACAATCAATAGCAGTACATACCAATTCATTTGGAATCATGTTGGTAATATTTCCAACGATGTGCGATAATAATGCGTAACTAGCTATATTATAGCTATTTCCAAGAAAAAAATCATTCGATCTGATGTTGAACCAAAGGTTAAGATAGTGAGTTGGGATATCAATCAATTTATCATTTAATTGTGCGTGTTGATTTTTTTCACTCCCATATGGTAATTTACCAACACTTTCAACATATAACTTAATTCTTTCATCATGTGTTAACGGTATGGTATGAAACTGAAAGAAATTATGACAGCTTGGTAATCCAACGATTTTATCTTCAATGTCTGTTGGATTGTGTGCACTAACAATCATTCTTCTATCATTAGGATTTGTTAGTAGGGTGTTAACACAATTTTGTAGTTGATCTGTTTTACCATTAAATTCACGCCATTGTTTGCCATATATTCGATCTAAATCACCGTAAGTGTATGAAAATTCGTAATATTCTTTGTTTTTTGGCATTCCTTCACCAGCATACCACAAATCTCTTTTAAAATTATACGTATCACCACTTTTGCATTTTTGAATAAATTCATCTTTATCCATTTTAGGTGCACCAAGTGGAACGTATTTTTCATTATAATATCTAAAAGCATCATCCGTCCAGATATTACAACCGTTATCAATAAGATATTTCGCACAGGTGTCACCCTTAACGAACCATAAGAGTTCGTGTACAATATTACTAAATTGAATTTTCTTTATATCCATTAATGGGAACTCATGTTGGAGATTAATTCTAAAATATTCAAAAAAATTACCACCAATATCACCAATACGTGAGGGTGTCTTTTTAGCTGGATTGTTTATTAATTTACGCAGAATCTCCGCATATTGACTTTGATATGATTTACTCATTTTTATTTCTATTTTGAATTTCAATTATTTTTTCGTCACTATACATTGCTATTAATTCACATTCGTAGTCAATATTATTCATATATTCAAATTTACCCATCAACGATTCCATTCTTGACTTGAATGTTTCATTAACATACGTAATAATCTTATCAATATCATCATATGTGATGTCAACAACTACACCAACTCTACGAATTATTGGGAATATTACCATTTTAGTATCATCAAGATCAATGTCGCCAATTTTTTGTAATGCATATTCGAACCAATCTGCAATTTTCATCTTTCTATCTTCGGTTAATTCTACCAGTAAACCAGTAGCTTCCCATTTTTCTAAATTTGTTTTATATTTCATATATTAGCACATATTTTTAAACCCAACTTCAATGTTATATACACCACTAGATAAGCCCATAATTTGATTATCACAACAAGTGTTAATTCTATTGCCATCATCATAATGACTGCTATTTACAACATTATAACTTCCAGTTGAATAAGTAATCCAAGGTGTTGTTATTGGATGGGGATAGATATTAGGTGTTGTTATTGGATGGGGATAGATATAAGGTGTTGTTATTGGATGGGGATAGATATATGGTTGTGGGATATAATCATAATATTTCCAAATGATTGGGTTCGACCAAGTGATTGTTGTGTTGGTTTCAAGTGTAAATTCTTTCCATAAATCATTTGGGAGCAATTGTTTGATTGCCTTAAAGAAATCACCAAGATTTTCTGATGATTCTAATTTAATCGTTTTGTTGGTTGTGTCTAATTGAATTTTCATTGTTAATTTTTATTTTACTTCAAATTATTTATATTTATTTAATTTGTACTACCATAACCACCTCTATTTTTTGCTTTAAGGTCATCAACCTCAATAAATTCTACTTTACTATCAAACAACCATTTAAGTTTAACCCACCAAGGTGCTTGCATTGAAAGTTTAATTTCAAATTGACAAATTCTATCACCCTCTTTGATGACAACGCCACGTTCAGTTGTGAAATTCCTTAAATCAATATTACCATCTTCTTTTATATATTCATTTAATTTTGGTGTTGGTGCTGCATATAAGAAATCTTTTAAACATATGGCACTAAATTTCCATATATCATCATTTCCAGAATATCCCTCTGATAAATCGGTTGGACCATCAACAACACCATAATGATTGGCTTGTATTAAACCAAAATTCTTATAAGTACTACTACGTGGTACAAGATTTCCTTGATAATATTTTGGCAATTCCATAGAAACACCCAATGATATTAATCTATGCTCTTCCTTACGCATAAAAACATCTTCTGCTGATTTTAAATCAATCCAATTCCCAAAGGATTCGATTTTACATTTCGGATTGTGATATTTAATCTTTATCTTCATATTTATTTTAGTATTTTTCCTATAATTACATTATCTTGAAATTTATATATTGCCACATTTTTATCATCACCAATGGCTTTTTCGATAGCATCTAATGTTAGGGGTTCAACTGAACCTACTTCGATATCACCCGATTTACTACGATATTTAAATATTGGTAAATATGGAACAACGGTATTGTTTGGGTGATTTTCTAACACATCAATAACACTATTAAACAAATCATTATCATATGGTTTTAAAAAAACACTATTTTCAATTGAAGCCATACAATTTTCAACAAAAATCCCCAATTGAAATTTATTAATATCTTCGTCAACAACCATTTCGTTAAGTGGTAATGTCACATTAATCTTATCATCGACCATTTTGCAAATGATGTTACGTGCATATGAACGTGCATCACCCAATTTTCCCATATCAAACTTATTCATCTTTTTTAATTGTTTTAATTATGTTAAATAATTCTTCTGCTGCAAGTGGTGTGTATATTTGATTCATTTCTTCACCCATTATATCCAATAATTCTTTTTCAGCATCCATATATTGATATTCTAATTTTTCAATTAAATCCAATGCGTATCTTGCTTGATGACCCTCATCGATCATCATTATTGATAATCCCCTTGTTATGTCGGATTTGTAATGGCTTTCATTACCATAAAACTCCAATGTGATTTTTAACATCACCAATAGGTTCTGATATTGCTGTATGTCGATGTTGTTATTCATCTTCTTCATTTTTATCATTTTCTATTTCTTGTAATTTTTCTTTCACAACCTCTTTTAAATCATTAACCTCTCTTGGGTATAGTGTAAATTCCTTTCGACAAGGATATGAGGTGTTTTTATTAAATTTTCTATGAAAGAATTGACCCTGAGAATCACCTTTTTCAAATTCGTTATATAATTCCTGTGAAACATTTGAATATGAATACGTATGTCCACGATTAAAAGCAATATAAAGTCTTTGATCTTTTGAAAAATATGTGGTTTTCAATACATTGCCAGAGTTGAAAACTGATTCAATATAACCAATTGTTCCATCTGGATTCTTATGTTCGGTTCTCTTCATTAACATTTGTCAATATTTTTTTAAATTCATCTGAATTAATATAATTAACAACACTTTCAAAGCAATCAATAATTTTAGTATGCATAACTTCATCGTAAAATGGTGATTTAGGATCGTTTATAGCATTTAAATCTTGAATTAGATTTGGTTCCCAATTTACTCTTAATTTCATAATCTTTATTTATAGTTGGCAAAGATAAATAAAGATTATTACATTTCCAAGTATTTATGAAAAATGTTTTTATTATGGCAATGCCAAAGAAAGTTAAATATGAATTAGACATAAATCCACCAAAGATTGGTACTGAGTATCTTAAATATGGTTTTGACCGAATTCAAAGTTTGATGTTAGCCACAGATGTTAATACCAAGTATTTACCACGCACAATTTTATTAGAAGATTTGGATGCTGGCTTATTTGAATATGTTAAATCAGATCATATGAGTGCGGTTTTTGATGGTGAGAAAGTTCAAAGCTATTACCTTGATAATGAGAGATTTGCAGAACTAGCTAAGACATGGAAATTTGTTGATAATGATAAAAATGTACCAACACCATACATATTAGTAAGAAGATCGGACAAAGCAACTGGAACACGTTTGGGTACAAAGTATCTTGTTCCACAACAACGTAAGTTTAGATATTTGGATGTACCAATATTGGATGAGGGTCAGGTGATTTATTTAAGATTTAAAATGCCAGAACCTGTGAATGTTGATTTAACATATGAGGTTTCATTATTTACAAAATATCGTGTTGATGTAAATCAGTATGATGAAAAGATTTTAAGGAATTTTTCATCCAGACAAGACTATATATTTGTTAACGGTTCTCCAATACCATTAACGTTTGAGGGATTTCAAGAATCCAACCCTATTGAGAATATTGATGGTGATAGATTTTATGTGTGTAAATATACATTAAAGCTTTTGGGTTTCATTCAGGATGAAAATGAATTTGAGATTGTTAAAACAACCAGACAACCAAGAATTGCAGTTACATCAATGATTTAAATATACAATCCTGTTGATGGGTCAAATGATTTACCATCAGTTTCTGGATTATATTTTTGCTTAATATTTTCGGTTTTTGTAACGGTATTATTCATTCTATTGAGTAGGTCTGTGTTAATTAGTTCGTATGCATTAACGTAATTATTATTTATTTTCCATGAATTATTATTAATATTCAATTCTGTTTTGAAATACATTTTTTCTGGTGTTGATAAATTCTCATTATCTTTATTAAAAAATGATATAACATTACTATTTATTCCGCTATAAAATAAAATCTTTGTATATCCAGTTACAATTTCACCAACATGTTTATTAATATAAGATATAGGCACACACCATTTTGTTAATTGTGATACACTGATTGGTGATACACTAACACCATATCTTGGTATTGTATTGTTTGTTATTAATTTAGTTAAATATGTTCTAAATATTTTTTTCTGAGTATTAATATCGTATGTATCATAGAAATCCAATATAAAAAAACTATTTTGTATCTGATTATCATTTTTATTTAGATTTTTAAACCCTGCTGGTGTAAAACTATTTTCCCATCCATAGGGTAAGTTATAATTATAAAAATAAAAATCGAAATTAGTGTATTTTTCATTTGTGAATCTACGAACCTCAGTATCAATAACAGAATTTATTGAATTATCACTGGCTATTTTAACCATGTTGTCGATTTCTTGTTGATACCCCAAAAAATCATCATTTGAACTTAAAGTAAAATTTATGTTCGTTGGTTGCCCTGTAAATTTTATATTTTCTTTTCTAATTAACATGGTTTTCCTATTTCATTTAAATTACTAGTTGGTTTTTCATTTAATTTGATTGGTGTTTTATATTGCATTGCATCAAAAAGTTCTTTTGTATAATTATCTGATAAATCTGGAATGATATCAAGAATGATATTTGAAAATAAATATCTGGTTTTATTAATGAACGGATAATCAACACCCAGACCACTTATTGGGTCAAAATATCCTTGGGGTAAAATATCTCTCCAAACAAAATTATATCCACCAACATTTGTTGCATATGGCGGTATTGATTGTACAATTTCATACGATGTACTATCACTATTACCCCGACTTAAATCATTTGAAAAATATCTTAATCTTAAAGGTATAAAAGGATTATATTTCCAATAAATATGATTACTAATTATTGGGTCAACGTGAATCATAGTACCAATTTGATATGTTTGTGCAGATAAAACAGTTTGATTGAAATTATATTTATCGTGTTGAATAACATCACCATAAATTCCATCACTTGTTGTTAAAGTATTATTCCTTATTGGTGTGTTTGTTGAATTCCATTCAAATCTACTTATCGTTTCGGGTTCACTATATCCATTACTTCCTAATATGTATTCTGGATATAAAAATAATTCAGTGATTGGAAAACCTTCTGAATCAAAGTAGTTTGAAATATCAAAATCTTTATTAAAACAAAAACCATATGATTGTTCACCATAAACATTATTTGCAAATCCAACATTAAATAATTCAAAATCATTTGGTGTTGCAACAATTTCAAAATATCTAACATATTGATTTGTTGTTCCGGCAATTAATTTTAAAGTTTTCGGTCTTACTATATTAAATTTAAAATTAGTGTATATATCTCTTTTACTTGTTGTTTGTGGTGAAAAAAAATCACCGAATGTTTTATATGTGTTTGTTAACCCATTTAATAATGATAGATATTCAACTTTACCATAAATTCTATAAATTTCATTAGCTTCACGTTCAGCATCAAAAACCTCACTTGAATTAACATAATTCTTAACATCATATTCTGTCATTTCTGAGACTTTGTTTAAAATCTCAATCTTGTTGATACTATCAACATTAACAGATGAAATATTTTTTAAACTTTTTAATTGAATGTCCATATTAAACTATACCTAATTCAAACAAATAATTTATACAATTTGAGTCACCCACACCCTTTGAAAAATATGGATATGTTGCCCAATTTTTCCTGTAATTTCCTTGTAACGTACCACCAGATAGTGTAATATCATGCGATGTAAAACCCTTATTACTTTGATTCTTAAATAAAATCAAATCATCTTTGGGTACAACAATAAAATCTGTCATATGAATATCAGCACGTGCATACCACTGAGTGTTAACCACCTTGGCTGCAATCTCTTGTTGATTTGAATAATAAACTTGATTCCAATCATATTTTGGTGTATAATTTGTTGTTGACAACATGTTATTCGTTTCAGTAGTGTTTTCCATTAATCTACCTACTTGGGGTAAATATAGTGAAAAATTTAACCATTCACTTCCAAATAATGGATTGGAGTCATAAGATTGATTTGATGGTACATCTGAACTGTTGGTGTAAATTATACCCGTAGCCCAAACAGGATCAAGAGATGAGACGTTTTGTGGGTTTATTTTGTCTGTTTTTAAAAAACCATAATTACCCGGAAATCCTGTATCCCAAGTACCAGCTTCATTGTTAAATACAACACCATGATGCCTTGCAATACTATATATCGTACCACCAGTAAATGTTGTGTGTTGACCTCTCCATTTCTTGGTATTAATGGGGTCAACATTATCAGGATAAAATGTCTCACCTAAAATCGGACTAGTATTTGACCCCTGTGGAATTTTTATTTTATATCTGAATGGTTCAACAGCACCTTGGTTTGAGCCACTACCAATATGACTTATCATATTCATTGGTATATCTTCTGGTGTTATTTCAATGGTTATAAAACCCTTAAATTGTGTAAACACTCCACCACCATAATCATCACCAACAGCAACCTGTCTTCCCAGTTCGTCTGTAACAACCTTATTTCTATTACAACTTATAATAAAAACAAAATCACCATTATTTTTATAAAATGAATAATCTTCGGGTTGTAACACCACCATTTCACTTGTATAGTCGTTAGTTAAAATATTGGTATCGCTAATATTAGTTGGATAACAATAAACCCTTTCTGTTATTTTACCCACTCTTTTTGATCTAACACCCAAATTAGTATAAAATTCATCATGATTACCACCCTTTATGTGATAAAATTCTTTAATTAAAAACCCACCATCATAGTTTTCACCCCACATAGAATTTACACCATCTGTAAAAACAGAACCAAATATTATAAATGTGTTTTTTAATAATGATCTAATTTTAAAATCTTGTCTGGTTATCCCAATATCAAAATTTTCACTATCACCCCAAAATGGTATTATTTCAACACTAATTTCTTGTGTTTCAATATTTGGTAAAATATCTAAATTATTGTTGGGTTTAATTTTTGTATTATCTTTCTCAAATAAATTTGGTGAATATCCCAAATTTGTAACCATTGATGCTGGTGTCATTGAATATTCACCAATATCTGTAATATCAACACTCATATGCACTAGTTGTGTTCCAATAGGTGCTCCAAATATCATATAATCACCACTATTATTTGTTAATGCTGTATATTTATAATATTTTTTATAAACATCAAGAAATGGTTGGTTAGTTACCATTTCTTCTTTTATTGGAAATGACCCAAAAGCTTGTGGTGGTGAAGATAATTTTGTTATGGAATTAATTTTACTAACACGTGGTAATAAATTATATCTTTTACCTTCCTTATTTACATCCCTTGGTGATTTATAAGGATATATGCTTTCAATATTACCATCTAAAGCATCACTATCTGTCAACGGTATAAAAATACTAATTTTTGCATTTGGTACACCAATACCATCATTGGCTATAACTCTGCCAACCAAAACACCATAATCAGCATTAAATGATTGATATATATCTTTTGTTGAAATACTTATACTCATAAATTCAAGTATATCAACATCTTGTTCTAATCTAATCTTAACATATTTGTCTGCTGACGTTGTGCCAGTATTTAAATAAATTCTTTGACTTTTATTCATCTTAAGTTTGAGTAATTTATCATAAATACGTTAGGATGAATTTCTGATTTATTATGTCTTATCGTTAGTCCAAAGTTTATAATTATACATCAATATTTCATCATTATACATTACACCAGTAACCCATTGTAACATTGATTTTGGTATTAACATTTTTTTCTTCTTGTTGGTGTTATTTTCCCCAGTTGGTATATCAACTATAGGGTCAACAATTTCACTTCTTGATGATCTAAGAGTTAAATCCTTTTCTTTCAATTTAACAACCGGACTCTTAAATGTATATGTTTCTCCCATAACAAAAAAATTTATTATAAATACTTTCACAAATTTTATTTAATTCACAATATAATTCGAATTTATTTGTCTTTTGGAATAAAATTTAGTATTTATAAGAAGTAGACCTAATATTTATATTTAAAAACATCTTGTTATGGAAAATTTAATAAAAAATATTGTTGTGGACACAAATGGTGTTTTAATTACAAGAAGAATCACAGAATCGTATTTTAGGAAAAATTATCCAGAATTATGTATTGAAATTGATGGTATGTTTGTTGGATTACCATTCAATGCGAAACTTTATATGTTATATTACAATATATCTGAAATACCAAAATGTTTGGTTTGTGGTGGTAATGTTAAATTTGAAAAATTTAGTTTGGGTTTTTATAAACACTGTTCGAAATATTGTGTTGGTGTTGATAAAAATGTTCAAAAGACTAAAGAAGATACCACGATGTTAAATTATGGTGTTAAATATACATTACAATCCAAAACATTGGTGAAACGGATTAGAGAAACCAATTTAGAGAAATATGGTAATGAAGTTCCACAAAGAACTAATATCATAAAACAAAAAATTGTTGATACAAACATTAAAATCTATGGTTCACATCCATCCAAAACAAGTGAGAATAAAGAAAAACGCAAACATACTAACATGGTGAGATATGGTGTTGAAAATTCCAATCAACGTCCTGAAATACGTAATAAAACAAAACAAACAAATATTGATCGATATGGTTTTGAAAATCCAATGTGCAATGAGGTTATAAAAAATAAAACAAAAGATACGAATCTTGATAGGTATGGTCACGTGTGTGCAATGCAATCTACTGAAATAAAAGAAAAAATACAAGAAAATAATGTAATAAAATTTGGTTGTAAAATACCCTCACAAAATGAAGAGGTTAAGAAAAAGATCACAAAAAGTATTGGCGATGTATTAAATCTAAAATCAATTGAATTTTGGATTAATAAATTAAACTTAAATGATGGTGATGTTGAAATTATTGATGATGATATTACAATTACAAATCATTGTAACATACACAATAAATTTACTATTGATAGATCATTATTGAAATGTAGAACTGGTGCTGGTATTAAAAATTTATGCACACTTTGTAATCCGTTGAGTGAAAATGTCTCTATTAAAGAAAATGAGGTTATAGATTTCATAAACAAAGAATTGGGTGTTGAAACCACCAAACGTAGAATTAATAATTCTGAAATTGATATGTTTATACCATCACACAATATCGGCATTGAGTTTAATGGTTTATATTGGCATTCAGACAAATTTAAATCAAATGATTATCATCTTAATAAGACCAATATGTGTGAGAATAGTGGAATAGAATTATTACACATTTTTGAAGATGAGTGGATATATCAATATGATATAATTAAATCTGTTATTAAATCAAAATTAAATATTTTCGATAGAATTATTGATTCGAAGGAATGTGAAATTAAAATGGTAAGTTCTAATGATTGTGAAGATTTTTTATTTAATAATGATATACGTGGGCATGTCTTATCAAAAATTAAAATTGGTTTATATTATGAAAATGCTCTAGTTTCTATATTAATATTAAATGAAAGACTAAATAACACATTTGAAATATTACGATATTGTAACTTAATAAACACTAAGATTGTTGGTGGATTTAATATGTTGATGGAATTTTTTATGTGTAAATACAAACCAAAATCAATACGTACAGTTGTAGATCGAAGATTTTCACAATGTGAGGATTTGGTTAGTTATGGTTTTTTTAATATTGGAATTCTTGCACCAGATTTTTATTATCTTAAACTAAACAAACCCGTTAAGCATAATAAACACAAATTTAAAAAGAGTATGTTAATAAAAGAGGGGTTTGACAAAAATAAAACTGTTGATAAAATTATGAAAGAACGTGGTTTCACAAAAATTTATGATTCAGGCTCAATTCTTTTCGAATTTATTTGTCTTTTGGAATAAAATTTAGTATTTATGTTAAAATAATAGTAAACAATTAATTAAATTAAAATATGGAAAATTTCGTATTCACTAGTCCGGGTGTAAAATTCAAGGAGGTTGACTTATCGTATGTTGTAAAAAATGTAGGAATTACATTCTTAGGTCTTGTAGGAGAAACTCTTAAAGGTCCAGCATTTGAACCAATTGCAATTCAGGATAAGACTGAATTCTTATCAAGGTTTGGTGCACAAAGTACCAAAAGGTTTTCGAATGGTACACTACAATATCAACTACCTTATGTTGCAAATTCATACTTAGGTGAAAGTAATCAGCTTTGGGTAACCAGAGTATTGGGTTTATCAGGATATAATGCTGGAAATCAATGGGCTATCACACTAAATGCTGGTGTTGATCCATCAACTATTGTGGTTATATCTGGCCCAACTACAGGTAGAACATATTTTACTGGCAATACGTATAATGGTGTTTCATTATATACTGTTGGTGATTCTGGAACAACGTTTACAGGATTTTATAAAAGCCTAAATGGATTTGAAGCAACACTTGAAAAGTTTATTGTTAAAACAATGACGGGTGGAACTACTGGTCACGTAAGAACAACCACGACAGAATATAGTGGCTCCACATACACTGAATATGATGGAATGGTACTTGCTACTATTAGAAGTAGAGGGTATGTCTCAGATCATCTTAATGCCCCCTATACGACAGTATTTGATGCCGATGCAATTGCTATGACAAGTAATCCAACAATTGTACTTACTGGTGACTTGTTTGGTGAATTTATACTTAAGGTTTCTAAAGCTGGTGATGCTGATGTGTTTCATACAGTATCATTAAATCCAAATGCAACAAGTTATTTACCAAATGTGATTGGATATGAGCCTAAAGATAAAAAAACCAAAATTTATGTACAATCAATCTTTCCAGATTTAATTAAAAAATTAGATACCGTTGGTGCTAGTTTTACGACTGCTGGAATTACTGGAATTTCACCTTATGGATTTGGTATTAATACTGCGTTGATTAAAACTACTACAGATATTTATAGTGCTTACACAACACAATTTAATACTCCCGAAACTCCTTGGATTGTTTCTCAATTAATGGGTAATAATATTGATAGGTTGTTCAAATTTATTAGTATTTCTGATGGAGATAGTGCAAATTCTGAAATTAAAATTTCAATCGTAAACATCAATCCAGAAACATATGAATTTGATATTGTTATTCGTTCATTCTATGATACTGATTCAAATCCAGTAATTCTAGAAACATTCTCAAGATGTACAATGATTAAAGGTCAAACAAATTATGTTGCACAAAGAATTGGAACATCTGATGGTGAATACGATTTAATGAGCAAATATGTTATGCTTGAAATGGCTGAAAGTGCACCAATCGAAGCATTCCCTGCTGGTTTTGAAGGTTATGAATTTAATAATTATTCAATTGCGATTACTGGTGGTGCAACTGCTGGTCTTACACCAAAAATTTTCTACAAAACTGCCTATGAAACAAATGAAAGAATTAAAAAAGTTTTCTTGGGTGTTTCTGAAACTGCATATAATGGTGTAAGTTCACTTGGAACTGGCGTAAATCAAAATTTCTTCAATTTTAATGGTTGGATTAATGGTGGAAATAATGTTTCCTCAGGATTTACAAAAACAAATGGTTTCCACATGGACTCTGGTGCTACTGGAATTTATGTGAGTAATAATGAAAGTTTGGGTTCATTCGATTGTGGTGCTGGTTCGTTTAAAACAATTGAGGATATTCTTGATCCAACACAAACCTATTATCTTTCTACAACCAGAAAATTTACATTGGCTTTCTCTGGTGGATTTGATGGTTGGAATGTTCATAGAACTGCTAGGTCATATGGTGATAGTTATCGCCAGTTAGGAATTTTTGATGGTGTTGATCCTCAGGTTCCAGCAACCAATGATTTTCAAGCTTGGGAAACAGCAATTAATACATATAGCAATCCTGAACAGATTACTATAAATGTTTTTGCAACTCCGGGTATTAATTGGTCAGATCAAAATATTTTGATTAAAAATACAATCGAAATGATCGAAACTCAGAGAACCGATAGTTTATATATAATTGACTCCCCTGATGTTAATGTTCCAATCACAATTGGCTCAGATAAAAATGATGTTGTTGCTGCACAGGATGTCGTTGATCTATTGGATGCTGCTAATATTGACACCAGTTATGGTTGTACATACTTCCCGTACATTCAGATGCGTGATAGTCAAAATAATGTCAATATCTACATTCCACCAACTGGTGAAGTTGTAAAGGCTATAGCATACACTGATAATAAAAGTTTTCCTTGGTTTGCACCTGCAGGTTTACAACGTGGTGTGACCGATGCTAGGAAAAGTAAGTACAAACTTTCACTTGATGCACGTGATGTTCTCTATAAAGGTAGAATTAATCCAATGGCCGATTTTGCTGATTCTGGTACTGCTATCTTTGGTCAGAAAACCCTTCAGGTTAAAGCTTCTGCTCTTGATAGAATTAATGTGCGTAGGCTTTTGTTACAGGTTAAAGTTCTTATTTCAAACATTGCAGTTAGATTACTCTTCGAACAGAATGATCAGGCAACAAGAGATCAATTCTTGCAAAAAGCTACACCACTGCTTGATACAATTAAAAGAGAACGTGGATTGTATTCATTCAAAATTAAAATGGATGATAGTAACAACACCACCGAAACTCAAGATCGTAACGAACTCTATGGTGAAATCCAATTAAAGCCAATGAGGTCGGTTGAATTTATTGGTATTCAGTTTACCATCACACCGTCTGGTGCTTCTTTTACTGACTAATAATCAATATTTTAAACAATAAAATAGACCATTAATTAATTTTAGTGGTCTTTTTTATTTTTGTTGAGTATTTATATATGCAACACCCATCTAATGGGTTAAAATTGTAAAACCAATAATATGCAGACAGTAGAAAAAATATGTGAGTATTGTGAAAATAATTTCACATCGGAAAAGAAACAAAATTTAAGGTTTTGTTCTAGGTTGTGTTGTGATGAATATAAAAAGAAATCCAACAGAGAAAAAAGAATTTGTTGTGAATGTGGAAACGAATTTATAGAAAAAATTTCTAGAAAACGAATGTTTTGTTCTGACGAATGTAGAAGAAAATGGCAAACAAAACCTGAAAATGTTGAAAAAAGAATGAACAGAATAAAAGAATCTGTGAGAGAAAAATATGGTGTTGATAATACTTTTCAGGTTAAATCTATTAGGCTACACGCAAATGAAGAAGCTAGAAAAACATATAAAATTAGAGGAATTGAGATTACAAAACCAGCCTTAGAAAAAATAGAAAATAATAAACGAAATAAATTGATTGAAAGATTTGAAAATTTAAATTATAAAATACTTAATTTTTGTGGTGATGAGGTTACGGTACAACATCCCGATGGTCATATTTTTACTGAAAATAGAAAGTTGGTAGTTAATAGATTAAACCATAATGTTGAGTTATCAACAATAATACAACCAATTGGTTCACCAAGAACAACGTTTGAAAGAAGGATTTGTAAATTACTAGATGATCATAATGTTAGGTACGTTTCAAACGATAGAAAATGTATTGGACTTGAGTTAGATATTTATATTCCCGATTACAAACTGGCTATTGAAATTGATGGCTTACATTGGCATTGTGAATATTATATTAACGATGATTATCACCTAAATAAAACAAAAAAGTGTGAAAGTGTTGGTGTTAGATTATTACACTTTTTTGAGGATGAGTTATTAGAAAAATATGAAATTGTTAAATCAACGATACTTTCTGAATTAAACTTACAACCCAATATTATTGGTGCTGAAGATTGTCAAATTAAAAACGTGAATTCTAGAGATTCGATAGAATTTTTATTGAATAATCATATTCAGGGAAAAATTAATTCTTCAATTAGATGTGGATTATATTATAATGGTGAGTTAGTGTCATTAATGGTTTTTAGTAAAATAAGAAATATTCTTGGTAATAGGTCGAATAAACTGGAGGAATATGAAATGTTAAGATATTGTGACAAAATAAACACCAAAGTAATCGGTGGCACACTAAAGCAATATGAAATATTTAAAAAAGACAACCCAACATCAATAGTAATTGGGTTTGCCAATAAAAGATATTCTAGTGGGGAATTGTATAAAGAATTAAATTTTACAGTGTGTGAAACAATAAAACCAGATTATTGGTATGTTGTTGGTAAAACTAGGAAACATAAATTTTTATATAGAAAAAATATTCTTGTTGATGCTGGTTATGATTTAAATAAAACAGAACATGAAATAATGACAGAAAGAAAATTACCAAGAATTTATGATTGTGGTAAAATTAAATTTATTGATTCTTATTAATAACACTAAAATTATTGTTGAAAGATTTAACCAAATATTTTGAAAATAAACAATCATTTTTCATAATACCAAGTATTTATAACAAACAAAATAAAAATAATGAATAATATTAACATCAACAAACACAAATAATTATGGCTGGTGAAACTATGTTAAGGGGTATGCCCTTCGAATATGAACCTAAAAGAATAAACAGGTTTTTTGCTGAATTTCCTGATGAACTGGGAATTGAAGTTTGGAAGGTACAAAAATTTAAAAGACCTTCTATGAAAATTAATCCTGTTAACATTGATTACATGAATGAACGTAATTATGTTGCAGGTAGGTATACTTGGGAAGAACTCTCTGTTACATTCCTTGATCCAATCGGTCCATCAACATCCCAACAATTAATGGAATGGGTTAGGCTGCATGCAGAATCCCTTACAGGGAGGATGGGCTATGCAGCGGGATATAAAAAGAATATTCTCTTAAAAGCTTTAGACCCAACGGGTGTTGCTGTTGAAAAATGGTTTTTGGAACAGTGTATGATTACATCTATCGACTTCAATGAGAATTCATATGAAGATGATGGTTTGACAACCATCACTTTAGGAATTCAGCCTTGGAGATGTATTCATAACCTGTAAGATTGATTTAAAATATAATGATCCACCAATGGTATTTAATTGCTGTTGGTGGATTCCATATTTATGGAAGAAATTAAGAAATATTTTCTAACAAATAATAAGTCTGGTTGTAAAACCAATGAAAAGTGGTTATTAAAAAATGAACCAGAGTTATATTATCTCATTATTAATCACACACAAAATCAAATAATTTCGTTTAAAGAAAGGGTTTATTTATATATTAATAATATTGCCACAGCACCTATTTGTCCACAATGTGGTAAATGTGTTAAATTTATTGGAACGCTAAAGAAAGGTTATAGTAAGTATTGTTCAATCAAATGCTTAAACCAATCTCAGGAACACAAGAATAAAATAATTGATGGTTGTATAATTAAGCATGGTTGTGAATCATATAATCAAGCCGCAGAAGTTAAAAAGAATAAGGTTGATGCATTTAGAATGAAATTTGGTGTTGATAATCCCATGCAAAATAGTGATATTCAATTAAAACATGCACAGTCATTACAAAACAACAATGAGGTTGCCAATCCAATGTTTATTCCTGAAATTATTAACAATAGAAAGCTAAGTGTTGCATCTGGGTTAGAATTTAATATTGTTAGGATGTTAAAAAGAATTGACTTCGAAAAATATACCTACATTAAACACGATGATAATGTTCATTTTCATTGCAATGTTTGTAATAAGAATTTCGAAATTAATTCTAATTTATTAACATCAAGATTGGCAAATAAAACTAATATTTGTACCAAATGTAATAAAATAAAAAGTTATTCTAAAATACAGGAATCAATTGAGAATTACTTAATATCGTTAAACATTAATTTTGAAACCAAAAATAGAAAATTATTAAAAGGAAAAGAATTGGATATTTATATTCCAGAACATAAACTGGCAATTGAAATTGATGGTATATTTTGGCATTCTGATAAATATAAAGATGAAGAATATCACCTAAGGAAAACCATTCAGTGTGAGAAGCTAGGTATTATATTATTACATATTTTTGAAGATGAGTGGATTTATAAAGAAAATTTTGTTAAAAATATTATTAAAAACAAAATAGATAATAAAGTGTTGTTTAGTGATGATACACTCACTTTAGATAGAAGGTTTTACTCACACCTTGAATTTAATAATTATAAATTAATTAATACAACGAAACCCTATCATTATGAAATAAAAAGTAATAAAACTGGTAAAAGATTAAGTGTTTTGGGTGATAATAAAGTTTTAAGAATTTATGATTGTGGCGATATAATTCTAGCGAAAATTTAATTAATAACAATATTTTTCTGCATTATAGCATCGAAGTCAATTTTTTCCAGATCATTAATAACGGCAGATTTATCAGCATTAAGTCCTGAGTATCCATGAATATGATTAATTATAGTTTTTCTCATTAGTTCAAGTGCTTTTACCAACACATCACCTCTAACCATTGGATGACCTTCATCAAATATTCTATTTCTATCGTCTGTTGAGAGGTTTGATGCTTTAAATTGTGGTTTACCATCGTGACTTATTAAAGCAATTTTATCACCTTGAACAACACTACTACTTTGAAATACTGTTGTTGAACCAGATTTTGGTTCATATGTAAGAATTAGTTGTGCTGGATTTTTAATATTCAATTTATAAACACTACCATTTTCATGTTTACCTGCTCTAAGTAAGGTTTGGTTTGGTTTTAAGATTAGATCAGTATTTACACGACCAATAATTGCAACATCTTCTTTTTTTGGAAATACACCATCGGCATCTGGAAGTGTAGATAATGCTGGTTCTGGTTTCATTATTTGAATATTGGTTGTTGATAATGCACTATAAATATTATCATATTCAACCTTTTGTAATTGTGATATAATACTTCCAAGCCAAAACCTACTTTTATTAGGATATTTAACATCTTCGATAAAAACTCTAACTATTTCACCAACTTTTGGATATAGGTGAAAAAATTTTGGTAATAATGGATAACATTTCGGTAGATTTTCATTATCAACCTTTAGGTCCAGATCGGGTATTTTAACCAATATAACACCACCATCAGTTTTATCATCAATAGACATAACCTCACCATAGAAAATACTTCTAGTATTACTAATTTGACCACCATATTGTTTAAATGGATTTGATGTTTGTACTATTGGTTTATCAAATGGCATATTTAGGGTTGTCTATTATTTAATTCTTCAATGAGGGTTATATATTTTTCTTCAATATTTGTAAGTAGTTCAACTTTTGATTTAATTAAAGTTTCAATATTTTGAATTTCAAATGTATGATCAATAATTTCTTTTTTTAATTCTTCGTGTTGTTTTTGCGATTCATTAATTAGTTTTAACAATTCTGTGGGTGTTATATTATTTAATGATGTGATTAAATTTGTTTCCATATAGATTATTGAATTATACCATATCCTTTAGCGAATGTTATTGTTTGACCAATGATTGTAATTGGACCACCAGCGTTTGCACCAGTTCCAGTTAATGTAATACCTTGTGGGATACCAACAGTAATTATGGCATCTTCTTGTAAGGCTTTAATAATTTCTTCTACAGCAATTCTCCACATTAATTCATCAGAACTAACAACACCAGATGGTAATACGCCAACTGGTAGTCCAGCTTCTGCTTTTCTTGAAATTATTTTTGATGCTATTTTGGTTGGTGATAATCCGGGTCTTTGTTTAACACCAATTAATATTAATGGTGTTGGAACGCTAGGTGGCCCACCAATAGTAGATAAGTTTAAAACCTTATCAAAAACTCCAAGAACTGATGTTATATTATTATAATCCATATATTTTATCCGCTATTTATTAAACCATCGGGTATTTTAACTGGTGATAGTGATTTTAATGTGTTAACATATTGATTAATCTTCTCTTTAACAATTTTTTTTATTATTGGAACTAATAACTTATTTAATGCACCAATAGCTAATTTCATAATGAATTGTATTAATAAACTTGTTAATTCGTTAATGTTACATTTTATAAAATTTGCATATTTTTTTATATCATCAACAACATTACCTATTATTGCCACACCATTATTTAATAATGATGTTGACATTGCGATTAATGCACGTATTTGTGGTGCCATTGTCATTGCTTCTGTAAGAGCAGAAGTTAACATATTAATTAATTTTTTAAAAAAACCATCAAGAATTGTTTGTTTATTTTCTTTTGATGCTTCTGCACCATTACTATTCGATGATGATGCATCCATAGTGGCTTCAAAGGCATTTGCAACAACAGATGGATCAGAAGATTCTGATACTGTTGATAATAAAGCACTTAAATCTTCTAATGTTATACTAGCGGTAATCAAACCACAACCCATATCGTGTGTGGTTATACCTTTGGATAATTCATTGGCAGATTTTAATATTTCATCATTATATTTTGGGTTCATGACAAAACTATCATCACCCTCATTAATATATTGTTCAAGAGTTTTTCTTGCGGTAAGTTCAGTTTTTAATTGATCAACAGTTTTGCCATTATTTGAAGAGATAACGCCATAAATTAAATCCATAACTTTTGTGGTTATTTCTTTTTTATTAATTATAATCATTGAATCAATAAATCCGGTTAATAACGCACCAACAGTTATTCCAACGTTTAGTGGTTTGATTGTAATTTTATCTAAAGACGGATCGTGTGATACTGTAACAATTCCACCGAATGTCATTTCTGTATTCGGTGCTTTAATGGCATCACCAAGTATATTATCAAATGTTGGTACAGTATTATCAAATAAATAATCTTCTGTTGGAGTGTTAATTGTTTTTAATTTACTAAATGAATCCATATCACCAGTACCAATTTCAAATTTACAATCTGTTGGTAACGATACATTTGAATTTAAATTAGTTATTTGTTTTTTTAAAGATTCTTTTAATTTTGGTTCAACGTTATCAAGAAAATCGGTAAATACTTCACCAGTTAATATTTTAACTGCTTCAGTACCTAATATTACACCCATCAAATCCATTAGATATGGTATAATTTCACTACTATTGTTAACAGATGGAAAAATATCACTTGTATCTGGCATTTTACCCTGTTCATCTAGGGATGTATATGCAGCAATTTTAGTAAATATCTTTTTTTTTGTATCTTTCAGGCTCATTTATTATTTCCTGTTTTTATCCATTTGTTCCTGAACCATTTGTAATAGTTCATTTCTTTTTTCGGTAGTTATCGGTGCATCTTCTTCTTTTGAGGTTGTATCAGCACCCTTTTTATCAAAAACAACTTCTTTAAGATATTTAAGCAACATAATCTTCTGATCTTGATTTTTAGCTTCAGCACCAATTAATTTAATCAAACTATCACCAAGTGCTGCTATTTCACCAGCATCTCTAACTTTTACTTCCCATTTGTTCATTAATCGAACAATTTTTGCTCTAATGATAAAACTATCACTATATATTTCCTGAAGAAGTCCGTTTACACTCTCTTCATCAAATTTAAGACTTTTTCTTAGTGGTCGTGCCATTTTATATTTTATATATAAATACTATGTTTTAAAATAATTAATTTTTTCAAGGAAATATATATCCTTAAAGGGTTTGATGGCTATACGAATTTCTTTTGTTGATAAACCAGTTTGTTCTTTTAACAACAATAAGACCTTATTTTTGGCAAATTTATTTGTAACTCTTTTATTAAATTTACCCTCTGGGCTATCTTCTTGAAATAAAACACACCAATTTCTTAGAACATTTATGATTGCATCACCAACAATCATTTCATTCCATTTAATAAGAGGGTCATCATCAATAATTAATTCAATCTTGTTAATAATTGTGTTAATTAAAACATCAAGGTGATGCATTGGATTATTATCAATTTCATATGATAGTTCAACGTTATTATTTAATTCTTCAGCATAATCTTCATAAGGTAAATTAATTTTCTTTTCGTTATAACTTTTTTTGCTGTGATCTTTATAATAATTTCGTAAAATTGTTTGGCAATATGAATATGCTTTTGTTTTGTTACCACTTTTACCAATTCTATCCGGGTCAAATTTAACCATATGTTCAATCATGTGCGTAAGTGCATCACTTTCGACTTGGGTTATATCATAATTACCAATATGTATTGGATATCTTCGCAAGATGGTTTCTTTCATCTTACGGAATGGTTCTTTTAATATTTCATTATAAATTTGATTTCGTTCAACAACAGAATCAGAATTTATGAAATCCAAAACAGCCTGTTCCTCCCTTTTACCAAAGTAATTGGGGGTATCTTTACCCTTTTTCATTCAAACGTATTAATCCTCTAATTCTTTATTTTTATTCAGCAATATGTAAATTTGAAATATCAATATCTCTATCGTTTACAAACATCGATTCTTTCATTGCAATATCAAACCAAAATTTACGTTCAGGTACACTCATTTTGTTTAAATAATTGTCAAACATACTATCTGGTCTTGTTGCAAAGTGTTTATAACCCAATTTTGGTATTGTGTAAATTTTGCAAGCATTATTGAGTGCACGTAAGAGTAATTCATAACCAAACGATAACTCAATTTTGGTTTTATATTTACCGATATTAATAAATTCACTTTTCTTAATAATTGCACCAGAGAGTTTAAAATCAGAATATTGTTTTAAACCACCAATATTCATATAACCCATTTCACCATTTTCACCTGCAAATTGTTGTGACCAAACAGTTTCATTTGTTAATTTAATGCCCTCATTCTTTTCATTAATTTCAATCATCAATGTTAAGAAAATATCAACTTCTGGATATGATGTTATATATTTATCAACATTTTTGAAATATGTAAGACTATATTCATCATCAAACTCTAAAACTGAAAAATACTCAGTATGAACATAATCAAGTGCATGATTTATTTGAGATTGAAAATTTGTATTACCCCCATTTTCAAGAGAAATGTAATCCAACGATGTATTTTTATATCGTTCATAAATTTCGCCTGAAATTTCTGGTGGGGCAACGATAATTATTTTGGGTAATTCAACAACTTCCAATTGTTTAGTTACTGATTCAATTGCTTTATCTAATAGTGTGAAAATAGCTTCATCTATTTTATGTACCGGAATTATTACTGTGATATTATTCATTTTTATATATTTTTATATTATGTTATTTATTTTTAACTAATTGGTTGTGGATTAACTGCTGATTGAAGAATATTTAGTCTGGTATTAAGAAAATCCTGATAAATATTAAATAATTCAGCTTCGGCATTTGCTTGTGTGTATTTTGCAACTACATCATCCATTGTTTTATATAATTCTGGTTGAATTGAATCATCAATAAACCTAATAATTGCTTCACCAATCAAAACAGGAATATCATAAAACCCATCACCCCATAATCCACCACCGTCTACCATTTTAATTGGTTGATCATTCTCATCACGAACAATAAGATATTCGGGAATAATGTCTGGTTTTAATGCAATTGGTATTACACCAGATTTCATACATTCTAAAGGAAATGTACCAAAAGAACTAATCCTATCAACCCACACTGCAGCAAAATTACTTCTAAGCCTTTTAGCGAAGTCAACCCTACGCATTGGTTGTGGTGGTTTAGATTGTGTAAGCATTGGATCAAAAGTAATCCAGCTATATTGTGGATATTTACTAAAGAATAATTTTACGATTTTAGAAATTTCATTTGGATTTCTGCCAATAATAGAAATGATTGGTTTCTGTGGTACAGAAGATTTTTCAAAATAATCTGGAATACCCGGACTGTAAACCTTAATGTTAAATTTGTTAATACCATAAAAGGTTTGAATAAATTCTTTTAAACTTTTTGATGTGGTGATAATATTATCAATATTAAATGATTTCCAATCCATCCCCGGAAGTAAAGAACCAATCATATAATCAACCGATTGTAGTAATCCAATTCTAATACATGGTAAATTCTTAGTCTGTTCCATAAGATTTGAATACACATCTGGAATTACCATAACATCCTCTGGCCCAACGGTTAAGTTTGGGTCTGCCATTGACATATGCTTATGTTGTGTTAATTCTTTTTCAATCCATGTTGGTACGACATATTCAGCACTTTCAACAAGCATGAATGTTTCGTATCCCATATTTTTTACAACGCTTGCATGAAAATAAATCTCATACACACTTGCCGATGGGCTTGTTGATTCTGGAACACAAAACATGAACTTGTTTTGTTTGTTCAGCATTTTATTCATCGAAATTTTAACTTTTTCGATCTTTTCGTTTTCAGCAGCATCCACTGCGGTATTCAAAATTTCTTCACTCATATTATTTTAATTTATTTTCTATATATAATTTTTCTATTAATTCACAATAAATAGCTTCAGTATCAAGTTTAAAAAATCTGTGCTTTAAAACATCCTTTATGTGCATAGTACTTAAAACGATAGAAATTACCTCTTCTACATCAATAACAAAATTTAAATCTGTAGCACTAATAATCCTACGTAGTATTGGCATTGTAAAATATATTGCTGCATTGTACGTATCATCGGTTTTAATGAAAAATCCATCGAATTTCTCAGCCATTTCTTTGTAAATCTTTTCTAATTTAGCCATCCTTTCTACATCCAGATCATCCAGAAATGGTGTAAAATCAAAATTTTTTAAATCTCTATTCATTTTCTTTAATTTTAGGTTCTTCATAATTAATCATTTTTTGAAAGTCTTCACTCTCAAGTAAATCTGCAACTTGTAAAATTTCCAAACCACCAATAAAATCAACACATTCTACATTATATGGTCTTTTTACTTTAATTACAGCCTTTCCTTTTGGTATATCACCATTAAGTATTTCTGGGTCTGTTGTTATTAATAAATCAACATCATTCCACAATTCTGAAGTTTCATCAACAAATCTTATATTATTAAACCTACTCTGCATAACAGAAAGAAACATTAATGTGTATGGTCTACTAAACCAATTTTCTTTAGAAACCAATATGAAATCAACGGTATCTTTATATTTCTTATAAAACTGTTGGAGATGTAAGTCCAATCCACGATATAATTGCGGGGCTTTTGAAAATAATTCAAAAGTGTAATCCTGAAACATGAATCTATTATACACTTCTTTTGCTGTTAGGTGAACATTTTTCTTATCGAATAATAATGCATCAACCTTTGCCACACCATGTTCATCAGTTTGATAATCAATAACATTAAAATCGTCAGGAATTTCATCAGGTTCTTTTAAAATGTTTTCAACCTCTTTAGTATCTTTCCAAGGATAATGTTTGAAGAAGTCATAGCAGTATGGTTCATCGGGAATGCCTTCCTCCCCGAACTCGTTTGCAAAGATTTTATCGAATTGTAACCAATTTGCTCTTAAAACTTCGTTTATGTCTATTCCTATTGTTAATTTTTTATTCATTTTATTTATATCTTATTATTTAAAATTAGTTGTTTACATTCGAACATTAAATTATTTGTGATCGCAAATTTATACCCACCAGAGCATTTTTTACAAAATTCACTAACAGTTTTATATTTATTAATTACAATTTCATTTTTTAATAGAGTTTCATTCCACCTGTTTCTTGATTTTTTTATTATCGATGTACATAGATAATTTAATTTGTGACTCATAATATATTTATAACAATTAACATTTTCTTTGATGAATAAATTGTAGTCATCATATTTGCTAATCAATTTCGTAATATTTTCAACATTCCAATTAATACGACTTCTAATTAAATGTTTGGTATATTTATCCAATAATTTAAATCTAACCAACATTTCATATGTTTTGAACTCATATTTTCTAAAATCAGAAAAGTGTGTGTAATTTGAAACGATTTTTTTAACATCAATTTCATCAACCATTTGATTATTAATTGAATTGTGTAATTTATTATGATCAATATTATTTATTTCTGTTATACTTATGTTTGAACCGCAAAGATTGTTTATATAGATTAGGTTATCGATAAGTTGTGTCTTAATGTCTTTACGAAAATCTTTTGTGTTTTCATCAATAACAATTAAACTGATGTTTTTTTCAATACATAGTTTGCGTTTAATATTATCATTTTTATTGTTTTTGTGCCAATATTTTCCGTTATATTCAAACGCTAAATTATATTCGGGTAAAAATATGTCAATTTCGTATGGTTTAATTTCTTTTCTATCATTATATTTAATTTGGCTTATTGGAAATAATATTTTTAATATTTCTAATAAAAATAATTGTGGGATACTAAATCTTTTATTAATCATATGCGAACACACAGTATCCAATATCTTTCGCCTACAACAAACAGAATAGGCTCTTGAATCAGACATTTGAAATTCATATCTTGTTTTGTATTGTAGTGCTATCTTTCCTAAATTTTCATTCGTTAAATTTCTATTTGGTGGTAGAACTCTAGTTGAATTAATTATTTTATTTCTATCTTTTACCATTTGTGCCAAATAATCTTTATTTTTGCGTAATTTTAGTGTTTTTGCCTTTTTTGATACCGAATTTGGTGAGATTTTTAATTGATTTGATAACGTAATCGTATCCGTATTTTCAAAATTTTTAATTAAATATTCAACATTTTCAGACGACCAAAATATTTTATTCATTTTTTGTATATTTAACCAATTCTGTATTAAGATTGTTTAGTAATTCTTCATGTTTCTTTATTAGTGCTGGTTTGGTAATATATTTTGGATTAATACATTCAACCCTTGAATTATATCCAGTAATTGGAATAAAAATCATTTCACCTTTTATAGTTGAAGATTTAACTCTATCCTTAACTGTTGTAATGAATTCATTAATATCATTATCATCAACTCCGGGGGTGTAATTACCAATGGCGATATAATAAACCAAAATTAAATTATCGTCTCGCATATTCAATATCTTCCTTTCTTTTATAAAATTCTTTATATTTTTCAATAATTTTTGAAATAATTGGATTTCTCACATTTTCATCATTTTCATCCATTACCACCACTCCAACATTTTTAGTATCATTAAACATATCCAATAAATTTATTAACGAACTATTGTTTTTTTCTTTTATGTCAATTTGATTAATATCACCAAGTAATATCATTTTGGCATTGCTACCAATTCTTGTCATTAATGTTTGAGAATTTAACATAGAAACATTTTGTAGTTCATCACAGAGAATAATACAATTATCAAGTGTTACTCCTCTCATATATGTAAGGGGAAATGGTCGAATAATTTCTTTTTCAAGTAAATTTGTTAATGCATATTCACCAATAATTTTTTCAATGTTGATAAAAAAAGACCACATAAAGGGTGAAATTTTTTCGATAAGTGTGCCTTTGAGATAACCTATTGATTCACCCTCTAACTCAGTTACTGATTTAACCAAATAAATTTTTTTATATGGACTATTTTCTTTTCTTAATAGTGCCAATGCTTGTGAAATTGCTATATATGTTTTCCCTGTTCCAGCTATTCCAGCTACGATTGTTATTTCATTATTTCTTATTGATTGAATTAATTTTTTTTGTGATTCATTCTTAGCAACAATTTTTAAATCTTTTGGTATTAATTTAGATATGTCTGTATATCCATTATTACCATTTGTATATGCACCATTATTTCCATTGGTTATGGGCTTTTTATTTTGATTCATAATTTCTTTTAAATCAATTTCTTCTTCGTGATATCTTTTTTTCGCCATTAAGGTTGTGTTAATTATTCAGTTATGATTTTTATTTAAATTAATCCTTTACTTGCTTATACGTAAAAAAAAATATTATCTTGAATTTAGATAAAAATAAATTTGTAACTATTTATGAAAAACTATAAAAAATTATAATTATGGAAAAGCAAGAACCAACAAAAGAAAGTATTACCGAATCCTTAAAAAAATATAAGGAAAAGAAAGGTGTTAAAAACGATTTTAATGAAATTGATAATGTTTATCCCGGTGCAAACCAAGTCAGTAACGTTAGACCCGATAATATTCCCTCTGCACCATTTCAGGGATTTAATCAATCACAATTTGAAGCAACAATGTCGAAAGAAACAGACCCGGACTTAATGATGTCATTTGAGGTTGTTCCGTTACCATCTAATGGTTTGCACTATAGACATGGCATTTCTGAACTTAATGTTGAATATATGACATCAATTGATGAAGACCTGCTCACCACACCATCATTAATTGAAAATGGTTCAGTTATGAATATGTTATTAAGGAGAAAAATTAAAACAGTTGGAGTGGATGTTGATGAATTACTGCCGGGAGATCGTAATGCGGTTATATTATTTCTACGCACATCTTCTTATGGTGCAAATTATAATGTTTTAGTTCCAGACCCACGTACAGGTAATCCGTTTAAAGCCACCGTAGATTTATTGCAACTTAAATATAAACAAATATCTGAAAAGCCAGATCATAATGGTCATTTTACTGTTGAAATTCCAATGCGTAAAAAAACTGTTATTATTAGATTGCTTAGTTCTGGTGAGGAAAATATGATTCAAAAAAGGGCTGCAGCACAACAAGATGCTTATGGTACTGAATTTTCAGAATTTAACACTATGAAATTAAAAGCACATATAGTATCTATTAATGGTAAAGAAGATCGTACATATATAGAAAAATTTGTGAATGTTATGCCAGCTTTGGATGCATATACAATTCGTAAAAAAATTCTTGAGGTTTCACCTGATGTTGATATGAAATATGAATTTGTAACTAAAGATGGATATAAATTCTCAGCCAATTTGGAGGTTGGTATTGATTTTTTTTCCCCAAGCACCTAGCTGGAGAGGTGAAAAAGATGGTTAATGAAGAAATCTACGTGTTAACAAAACACGCTAGATTTCAAGCTGATTATGTTGAAAAACTTCCAATTTATAGACGAAGACATTTTCTACATTTATTGCAAAGAGAAAACGAAGAAATTGAAAAACAGCAAGAGGCTGCAAGAAGAAAAGGATCAAGGTAATAGAGTTAAAATATATTGTGTTTTTCCACAATCATAAATTTTATAATATTCTTTATTAATCTTATGATTGGAAGATTTTTCTAATCTCATTATAGTACCCTTTTCGCAATATTTATATTGTGGTTTAATTTGTTTGATATTGGAAAATCCATAAAAGTTTGCAAAATCCTTATTTTCGTAAGCATTATCAACATTATGTATTATCACTTTTGGATTATATGTTTTAACAAAATAGTCTATAATGCTTCTGTAGTCATCTTGAACATTAATATTATTCTTTTGTGTAAATGCAACTATGTTAAATTTTTGATTGTGATGTTTATTAAATGATAATAAAGAAACGATTTCATTGTTGAAACATATACCAATATTAATTTTTGATTTATTAATATTCATTATATTATTATGATCATGAAAATTCAATGCTTCCTTTTCATCAATTTCTTTAATAATACACAAATTTATATCTATATTAATTTCAGACTGTTTAAGATTGCGTTTTATCATATCTTTAACAATATCTTTTTTTCTAATCCAATCATCTTCAAATACATGTAAAAGTTTAATATTATTTATTTCATAAAATTTGGTTTTATCATAATGATAATTTTTATTTTTATATATATCAGAATGCCAGTATAATCCATTGAATTCAATTCCCAATTTAAATTCTGGTATATAAATATCAATTTCTTGTCTGTTTTTCCTAAGTTTTATGGTATTAAGATTTAGTTCTTTTTCTACATATTCACGTACTTCAGATTCTTTTATTGATGTATTTTGATTTACTGGGTTGCAAACTATGCAGGGGTTTTGGTTTTTACTTAAAAACACTCTGTCGTGAAATAATTTCTTCTTTATGATGTATTCATTATGTTCTATACATTGATTTTTAATTAAATATTCATAATTACCATTGTTTGTTATTTCAATATTATTTCCCAATAATTCTTTTGCTAATTTTATTGTTTTTTGTATTCTGGTAGATATTGATTTATTAACAAACTCTTTATATTCAAATGGGTGTTTAATATTATATTTACTTTCTAAAGTAATTTTAATTTTTTCTTTAGTTGCTGGTGATTGTATAAAACACATATTTTTCATATAATCACTTTGAGATATATAATCAACCCCATATAATAAATTAATTTTATTTTTAATCTTTTCTTTTATTTCTTTATCTTTAAATACACAATTTACACCATAATTATTCATGTTGGTGTTTATAATTTTATTTTTAACATCAATATCCAAATTAATACATCTCTTGGAACAATGCGTGTGATAAAATCCCTTTTTGTTATTCCAATTAACATTATTTTGACAAACAACACATTTTGGAATTGTGTTAATATTATTAATATAATTGTATAATTTTTGTTTAAATTCAAAATCTTTCTTAAAATATTGATTATGAAAACTTATTATCTCTAAATAAGCTGAACAATAATGTTCTTTTATAAAAGATTCTCTTGATTTATTACTTATTTTATTATTTTTAATTTCAATTATTTCTTCTTCCAGTGTCATATTACATGTTTATATATAAATACTCTTTTTACAAATTTACAATAATTAATTTATAATTCAAATGGAAATTTACGGGTTTCCATTTTTTTTGTATTTATATAAAATTGAAAATTATGGCAGATAAAAATGCAAATCAAATAGAAGCAGAACGTAAATTGGCTGGAGAATTAGCTGCACTTGAAAAAACAAGGCTTAATGGCTTGAGTACCATATATAATATGAATAAACAAAATTTGATTATAGAACACCAAATTTCAGAAGAAAAAAGAAAAGAAAACGAATTAACCCAAGATTATATTGAATTATTAAAAGACGGGTCTGCTGCTACTGCTGCTGATTTAAAAAATGCAAAAGATGCAATATTAATACAAAAAGAAAAAAATGTAGGTTTAGATAAAGAATTAGAAAAACGTAAGAAATTAGCTGGTTATCAAAAAGAATATGTAGAATCATTTAAAAAAGGATTAAGTTTTCAAGCTGCATGGTATAAGGGTTTAATGGATAGTGATAAGGTTATCAGAACCACAATATTAAATCTTGGTATGTCTGGTAAAAAAGCTGATCAAATGAGAACTTCATTTGAAGATTCAGCAAAGGCTGTTGCATTAATGGGTGGGTCGTTAAAAGATGCACAACAAGTTCAGGAAGGTTTTGCTAATGAAACTGGTAGGGCTAGAACTATGACAGCCAAAATGGTTGAAGATATGGTTGCTATTGGTAGAGGTACTGGATTGGGTGTTGAGGAAGCTGTAAAACTTGGTGCACAGTATGAATTAATGGGTATTGATGTTGCTAAAACAACCCAAATGGTTCAGGATATTGTTGATACCAGCGAAAGAATGGGTATCAATACTACCAAAGTATTAAAAGGTGTTAATGATAATTTTAAAAGATTACAAACATATTCATTTCAGGGTGGTGTTAAAGGTATGATGAAAATGAGTCAATATGCAACTAAAATGAATATTGATATGAATCAAGCACTTAACGCTGCTGATATTGCTAAAAGTCTTGAAGGTGCAATTGATTTAGCTGCCAAATTGCAGGTGATGGGTGGTGAATTTGCAAAGGGTGATCCATTTGAATTATTATTTCTTTCACGTAATGACCCTGAGAAATTTACTGAAAAGATTAATAATATGACCAAAGGTTTAGTTACGTTAAGAAAAAAGACTGATGGTACATTTGAAAAATTTATATCACCTGCGGATAGAGATAGAATGGCAAGTGTTGAAAAATCCTTAGGAATGCAAAATGGTGAATTAACACAACAAGCATTAAGGATGTATGACATTCAAAAAATGAAACAGAATATGTTGGCATCACCATTATCAAAAGAAGATCAAGAAGCTGTAAGTGGTGCTGCAATTTTTAATAGTAAAACAAATAGTTTTGAAGTTAAAATTGGAAGTACAATGAAAAATATTTCCGATTTAACATCAAAAGAAGCAAAAATGTTTGTTGACCATCAGAGGTTATTATCTGATAGAGCAAAAGATTCTCTAACATTTCAAGAATCACTTGAGGCTATGTTAGCATCTTTTAAAACAACATTATTACCAATGTTAAGAGGATTTGGAGAATTAATTAAACCAATGACATCATTAGCAAAAACAATAAATAGTGCTTTGGATAAAATTGATCATGGTATTTTGGCTGGTGCTGGTAAATTTTTAGGTGTTGTAATGTTGTTGGGTGTGGCTATAAAAGGATTTCTTGCTGCTGGTAGATTTATTCAAACTGCTGCATATACATTAACTGGTGCTAAAATGGGTCTTGGTAGTAGTGGTGGTTTTTCAGGGATGTTAAATCGTAGTAGAAATGGAATACCACCAGTTGGTGGCACTGGTGGAAATACTGGTGGTAGTACTACCAAAGCAGTTAGAGGTATGGGAACTAAGACAATGGCTGCAAAAGGTGCTATGGCACAATCTATTGGTAAAGGTAAAATGATGGCTGGTGCTGGTATTGGTGTCGCTGCTGCTGGTATTGGTGTTGGTATTGGTGCTGCAGCATTTGGTGTTAGTAAATTAGCAGAAGCAATGCAAAAACTTGATGCTACACAAATTGCAGCATTACCTTGGGTTATAACATCATTGGGTGTTGCATTTGCAGCATTTACAATTCCATTAATATTTGTAACTCGAGCCGCTGCTGCTGGTTCTTTTGGATTGTGGAGTTTGGGTGCTGCAGCACTTGGAATTGGTGCAGGTATTGGTATTGCTGCTGCTGGTATTGGTTTGATGGCTACAGGATTAGGAGAATTAGCTAAAAATATTAAAGGTACTGGTGGTGACTTTATGAAAGTTGGTGTTGGAATTGGTGCAATTGCTCTAGCTATGGCTTCAATGGCTAATCCGTTTACTGCTGCTGGAATAGGTGTATTTGCTGGATTTATGGGTATTGCTATTGCTGGTTCTTTAGCTGCTGCGAATGTTGCAAATTCAATGGCTAATATGGGTGTTTCAATGAAAGGAACTAAAGAAGATTTTATTGCTGTTCAAAATGCTGTTGAATCAATATCTAAAGCAAAAATAACTAGTGGTTCTATTTTTGCAGAATTAGCTAATTTATTAAAAACACCATTAAAAGCCGAATTGGTAAATTCAAATATGAAAATTGATTCTAACATAACGCTTGAAATTGATGGTCAAGTGTTAATGAGAAAAGTTTTAACATCAGATTTAATATCAGTTAAAGCTGGTGAAGCTATGCAAGGTAGAAAATAATAAAATTATTCTTATTGATTTAAAATAAGTTAAGAGAATTCTTAATTAAAATTAATATTTTCTCTTGATTTTATTCATTTATTTTCCGTAACTTTGCCAAGTGCTTTTCGCATTATCATTTTGTATATCACTTTTCATCAGTATGAAAATACTCAATCACTTTAAACAAAATCATTCTGATCTTATTTACAAAGTCACGGATGTCCGTTATTAAATAATACTTATTTAACATCTGAATTCTTATAAGGGGATAGCTGTGTTCAATTTTATCCAAAATTTTCACCATAAGGTTTATTGTTGATTGATTAATCTTCAAAGATAATAATATATATTAAAATCAACAAGAATAATTTCAATTTTAAAACCAATTATTAGGATTGAAAATAGGGAGTAAATGCCCAGAGATGATTTGAATAGGATTTTCCCACGACAAAATTAATTATTATAAAGTCAAAAAACAAGAGTTTTTATAAAAATATTTAAAACCAAGTATTTATTTAAAATATTGTTAATGGGTTCGGACAAGAATTATAACGGTCAGGGAAATATATTTTCATCAGCACCAAAAGATGCACCACTTGATGCAACAGATTCAAGATTGGTTTCATATAACAACAGTTATAGAAATGCATTAATTGCACGTAATTTATATACACCCAATCTTATGTATCCACTTCCAGCAAGTGAGAGTGGTAAGGTTATTAATGCTATTGATTCTGTTTTAAATGTATTAACACCATTTAAGTCTTTTGATTTAAATAATACAATATTTGGTAGATTAGTTGGTGAAAAAACACCATTAACCACTATAGGGTTAGCCTTATTAGGTAAACAATTTGCATATAATGAAATGTCACATCTAGCACAACAAACATTTCCAATTATAAATATTAATAATTTATTTGATGGTAATAAGAATACGAAATTATTTTCAATGCCAATTAATTATTCAATTACAAAGAAAACCGCACCAACAACATTTCAGGATATTATTGAAAAAATGAGTGGTTCACAAGCAATATATGATTCACCATTTAATAGTAATAGTACATCTGATGATTATTTAAAAAATACTGGTCAAGGTCAACAAAATGTATTATTGGCTTCATTGAATAGAAATTTATATAAAGAAAAAAGTGATTTATTAAAAAACATTGGTGAAATTAATCAAAATCCGATGCAACCAAGAAGTTGGTTTATTGAGGGTGGGTTTAGTACATATTTTAATTTATCTCAAAATCCTTATATTTCATTACATATTAAATCAACATCTGAACGAAGTGCCAATGATGTAATGAAATCTTCATACATTAATACAGCTAATTATTATAACACTCAAGAATATGCACCAGATAAACATTATATTGATAATGTGTTTGGTACACCAAATAAAAGTGTTGAAAGACCATTATCCGATGTATTAAAGCCAGTATCAACATCAACAGATAGATATATAAATGGTTGGATTAATAACAACATCAAATATTTATCGGATGATGTTGGAAATCAAGTTATTTGGGGTTGGGATGGTGTAAGTGAGAGTGCAAATGACAGATTAAACGTATTAAGAGGTTTGGAAGCACAACAAATTAGTGACATGCCACCCGATAAAAATTTATCTAAAGATTTAAACATTAATAATGGTTTATTAAAATACACTAGTGAATTATTAAATGCTACCGATGGTAATATTGTTGATATAACAAGAAAAATTTTTGCAAAGGGTGATAACGTTGAGGGTTTTAATGGTTCTGGTATATATGCTGCACCAAGTTGGTCAATGGAAGATTTTGCAACAAAGGTTGGTATTCGTCAACACTCAATACTTGATCAATATGATAGATATGCAAAAGCTATTAGATTTAAAGGTAATATAGAATATAAGGCAAATAAAGGTAATGTAAATTCTGTTGTTCATAAGACTGTGTTACCAAGAATACATCCAACTTGGGATAAGGATAAAAATGGTAAAGATTTTATAAATAATAAAAATTTAATGTTTTCTATTGAAAATCTTGCTATACGTGCTGTTAGTAAAGATAATAAATATGGTATTATTGATGATGATTATGGTTCTACAGTACCAGCATCTGAGGTTGGACCATTTAATGGAAGACTTATGTGGTTTCCACCATATAATATAGAGGTTTTTGAAACAACCGCAGCCAAGTATGAATCAACGGTTATGGTTGGTAGAGGTGAACCCATGTATAATTATCAGAATTCTGAAAGGTCTGCAACCTTAGGATTTACTTTAATTATTGATTATCCACCACAATTACGTGACCCTAGATTTAGAAACACAACTGAAGGACATAAATATATTTCTGAATTCTTTGCTTTTGGTATGAAAGACCCAAAAAAAGATTTGGGAACACCACCACCAATTATTATTCCACCAATTATTATTCCACCAGTACCACCAATAGATTTACCAACCAAACAATTTTATGTTTTTTTTCCAAATGATAGACCAATTGTTAATAATAAAGAAAATGATATAATCATTCAAAAGATGTATGATGAGGGATATGAAGTTGATCAAAATTGCACATCTGATATATCATGGAAGGGCCAAGATGGTAGTACTACGGGCATGAATTCTGGTGCAAATTCGATATACGTAAAATATCCATTATTGGATGATCCAGATAGTAGTTTACCCGGACATAAAGGGAAAATGGTTAACAAATCTGCTGGTTCACAATATTCTTATGATGGTGATTTATCGGATTTAAATGTTGAATTAAAAAAATATTTTAACGATGAAATAAATAGACAATATTATGCGATTGACATTATTGGAGCAGCTTCAGAATTATATTTATCTGGGGATCAGGTTGCATATAACAAAAGTTTAGGGCAAAGAAGAGCAGATGCCGTATATAAATTGGTTACGGATAGAATTACCGCTATTTTTGACACTACAACGGGATTTGAAATTACCCCCGGTACATCAATTGGAAGTTCACAAGCACCGGGAACTGCTGGTTCAACACTTATCGAAATTAATAGTGATGCATCAAAAGGTGCTAGATATGCAAAGATTATTATCAGAAAAAAATCAACACCATCTGAAATAAAAAAAGAGGATATAACCCCCGAAGCACAAAATAGAATTGCTAAAGATTTAGCAGCACAAAAGAAATATGATGTTACTGATAATATATTTACAGAAAGACCAACCGATAACGATAGTGGTAAAATATTAAATGGTTTTGGTAGCATTGAAAGAAATTATTATATTCCAGCATTTCACTCTCAAACACCAGAAGAATTTCATAGAAGATTGGTGTTTTTACAACAATGTATGAGACAGGGTAATGCACAAAAAAGAGCAAATGGTAAGGATTTATCAATTAAAAATAGTGTTTTTGGTCGTCAACCTGTATGCATTTTAAGAATTGCAGACTTTTTTTACACTAAGGTTATAATTGAAAACCTGAATATTGATTATGCTGAAGCACCTTGGGATACAAATCCAGAAGGTTTTGGTATGCAACCAATGATTGCCAAAGTTACATTACAAATGAAAATAATTGGTGGTCAATCACTTGTTGGACCAATTGATGCATTACAAAATGCTGTTTCATTTAATTATTATGCTAATTCAACATTTTCAGATCAAGGTATGTATGCAAAACCATTTAAGGAAGCCGTTAATCAAGATCAATATATTAATGGTGTCAATGGTGAGGTTGTGAGAGATGAAAAGGGTAACATAACTGCAGGTATATTATTGGATGAAAGAAATAATTTAAATAAAAAGTATGAAAAGTAAATATTATTATGCCACAACAAGATTACGATAGATATGCAATATTGCAAAATTCAGACGGTACACATGAAATGATGCCATTTGTTGATTTACCCATTAATGCAAGTGATAAATATGAAGATTGGAATTCAACATTTAGTAGATTTGATAAATTAGCCGATAAATATTATGGAAACCCTTTTTATGATTTTTTAATAACATATGCTAATCCAAGTATTATTGAAGAGTGGGATATTCCAGATGGTCAATTAATAAGAATTGCTTTTCCACTATCAAAGGCAAAGGCTGATTATGAAAATATTTTGAGAATTCACATGAAAAAATAATTGTTCTTGTTTATATTAAAAATATATCTTATTTTTGTTGGTTTAAAAATCCACAATGAAAAATAAGGTAATCGTAGTATTTTCATCACATCTTTCAAATGATGAAAATTTCAAATTCATAAAACACGTTAATGATACAATCGGTTGTAAACATGATGTTTATTGTTATATAAATAACAATGAATTTTCACTCCCAGAGGTTTATAATAGGGCTTTAGAGGAACATAAAGACCCAAATGCAATATTTGTGTTTCTTCATAACGATGTTATATTTAAGACAATGAAGTGGGGTAAAGTTTTATTAAACCATTTTAATTATAGTGAATATGGTATTATAGGTCTTGCAGGTACAACTTTTTTAGATGCCAATAGTTGTTGGTGGTCTGATAGAAGTAAAATGTATGGAATTGTTGAACATAGCGATGGTATAAAAGATTGGGTGAGTGAATATTCTCCACCAATTAATGGTATACAACCAGTAGTTGTTACAGATGGGGTGTTTATGGCTATTGATCCAGATAAAATTATACACAAATTCGATGAAACTTATAAGGGTTATCATCTATATGACTTATCACTGTGTCTGCCAAATTATAATGATTGTGTAAATATTGGTGTGATTACAAATATTAGAATTTTACACAAATCAATGGGTATAACCAACCAAAGTTGGGAAGATAACCGCAAACAATTTGCTGAACAATATAAGGATGTTTTACCAATAAAACATATTTCAGAAGATAAATTAAAAGTTTTAATATGTTGTCAATACTTTAATTCATATACTGGCTCAGAAATGAGTAATTATGAACTTTCTAAGGCTTTGGTTAAACTTGGATGTGATGTGACTGTAATTTCCTCAGTTGTTGGTGAACCACTCTACAGTAAGGCTAAAAAGAATGGTGTAAAGGTTTATTCGTATGTGAATTTACCAAATTATATTTTAGATCAAGAAGGTAAGTTTAATTTTATTAAAAATGAAGCCGAATTTGATATTATTCATATTAATCATAAACCTATTGGCAACTTAATGCTTCAATTATATCCAAATACACCAGCAGTAATGCACGTTAGGAGTGAAGTAATACCAATATTTGAAGAACCAATAATACACCCACAAATAAAAAGATACATTTCAATTCGGGAGAGTATTAGTGAATACATCAAATCCTTTGGAATTTCTGATGAACAGATTATTCAAATTGATAACCCTTTCGACACCACCAGATTTAATATGAATTATTCAAACATAAAAATGATTGAAAAAGAAAAAGAAATAGTTTTATTTGTTGGTAGCATTGATCATTTAAGAACAACAATGATATTTGATTTAATTACTGAAACAAGGAATAATAATCAAATTTTATGGGTTATTGGTGATGATCGTGATAAAATATTTCTTGACATAAAAGATGAACATGTTAAATATTGGGGTATTAAATCAAATGTTGAAGAATATATTAAACAATGTGACTATACTGCTGGCATTTATAGGGGTAGAACAACAATAGAGGGATTCTTATGTGGTAAACCCGGATGGATTTATATTGTTGATGATAAAGGAAATATTAAAGAAAAAACATTACATCAAGTTCCTAAAGATTTGTATTTATATGATAGTGAATATTCTGCAAATAAAGTTTTAGAATTATATGAAAATGTTTTATGTTAAATGGTCAACCAAAACCTCAAAGGAATGTTGCAAAGGCCATTGAACTAAGACATAATAAGTTATTATTTATTGGTAATAAAAAAAATATGGCAAGTAAAGATGAGTTAAGAAGTATAAGAAGAATATCACCACAGGTAACGGCAAACCCTGAGATGGAATTTCCTTTAGATAATAATGATGTTATTACAAATTATAATACGACAGATATTGATATTGTAATTTGTATCACTTCATATGATAGATATGATAAATCAAGAAGGTTAATAAAACAATTTTATGATCAACCAACCAGATATAAATTTAAATTTATATTTCTTAATGACGGATCATCTGATTCAAGATATGATGATTTACCCAACGAATTTGAGAATTTTTTTTATATTAAGAATGATAGACCAAACGGAAAAATAAAACATTGGTATTCCTATTCTCAAATGTGGGAAATTTTAAAGGGTTTAAACACAAGAACAGTTCTTGAATTGGATGATGATTTTATATTGTGTGAAAATTTTTTAGATATTATTTATGAGTTATATTTACAAGAAAAAAGAAAGAGTGATAAAATGTTTGGTATTGCTCCACATTTATGGTCATTCAATCCAATTTCAATATTAGAAAATTGGTGGAATGGAAACAACTTTATTGATGGAATAGCATTATTGGATGTTGAAATTATAAAAAAAATGAATTATGAAATGGTATCCCCAGAAATTAATTCATTATTACGTGTTGAAACTGGTGCAAGAACATGGTCACAAATAACAAGTATGGTTAATAAATTAGGTGGGTTTTATTATAGAACACCCATATCGTTAGTTTATCATGATGGGAATGAAGATTCTAAATTACATCCAATACACAGATCAAATGGTAAAAATTATGTTTATACGCAACGTTTTGTTGGTAAAATAATATAAATGAATGATATATCAGTAGTTTTAAATGTCTATAAAAGACCAGCAATGCTTGAGCAACAAATACAAGCAATATTAAATCAATCAATAAATATTCACCCTAAAGATATACATGTTTGGTATAATAATTCAGGAATGGATCAAGAAATGCCAAAGGACTCTAGAATTAAAACATACCAATGTAATTGGAATACAAAATTTTGGGGAAGATTCACAATACCATTATTATTTAACACAGAATTTGTTGCAATATTTGATGATGATATTTTACCTCAAAAAGATTGGTTTTTAAATTGTGTTAACACCATTGAAAATGAAAAAACAAACGGAATTTTAGGCGGTAGTGGAGTAATTGTTGATGGATATGGATACACACCACATCATAAGGTTGGTTGGAATGCAAAACATTCTAACATTACTGAAAGGGTTGATCTTGTTGGTCATGCATGGTTTTTCAGACAAGAGTGGTTAAAATATTTGTGGTATGAAAAGCCTTATACATGGGAAAATGGTGAAGATATTATGTTTTCATATTTAGCACAGAAATATGGTAATATCAATACATTTGTTCCACAACATCCTGAGAATAATAAAAATTTGTGGAGTAGTGATTATAAAATTGGTATGGATGTGGGTATGGATCAAAATGCATCATGGAGAGTTGGAAATCATTTAGAATTAAGAAGTGAGGTTTGTAGGCATTGTATTAAAAATGGTTGGAAAACAGTAAATAATATAAAAGGATGAAAACATTTGAGAATGATTTATATTTTTTCTTGAATAAAATTAAAGCTAATCAACCATTCTCACTCTCACGTTGGGGTGATGGTGAATTGATGATATTAGATAACACATTTATCGATATTAGATCAAAGGGTGATGGAGAATTTAGATATGACCCAAATTTAACAGAATATGTTGGAGTTAGAGGTAAATTAATTAATTCGTATCATTATTGTGATAATGAGTATTATATAGGTATTGCATGTAAATGTTGTGTTGGTGATGAAAAACACCAATATATGAAAAACAAGTCAAGGCAATTTGAAGATAAATTAACATGGGCAAATATATTTGTTAATTCTAATTATAAAAAGTTTATTGATTTATATATTCCAGAATTTAGCAATCATAAAATTAATTTGGTTGTTAATAAAAATGCAAAAATTAATGGATTACCTTTCAGCGTTAATAAAGCATGGTATGTGGGTGCAGATGCTTGGCTTAATGATTATAATATAGTTTCCGATATTTCGAAATATATTATTGATAATAATGTTAAGGATGAAATATTTTTGTTTGCTGCCGGACCACTTGCAAATATATTAACTTATGAATTGTGGTCTTTTGTGAGTAAGAATAACACATACATAGATATCGGATCGGCATTAGACCCTTATTTAAAATTAAAACTAACAAGAGGGTATCAGCTTGGTGCTCAAACTTTAAATAAAATTTGTATATGGTAATTGAAGATTATAAAAATGATGGTTGGGGAATTTCAAAACAAGGATTTGAAGATATGTATAAGATATTAAGTACGTTAGTGTTTACAAATGAAACGTATAATATCGTGGAGTTTGGTTCTGGAATATCTACAAAATTCTTTGTCGATTTTGCAAATGATGGTGATAAAAACATTATAATTTATTCATTTGATGATTCTATTGAATTTTCAACAAGAATTGTGGATAGTAAATTAACCTTTAAAGTAAAAAAATTATTAACATGTAATGATGCTTCATATAACGAAATGTTTAACAATAAAAAATATGACAGGAATAAAATGATTGAATCCCCAGCACCAACAAGCCGTCAAAAAAATTGTTTTTATGATATTGATACTTATGATTTACCAGAAGTTATTAATTTTCTATTTATTGATGGCCCACATGGAAATGGTAGAAATTTTGCATTTTTACATTCATTAAATAAGTTAAAATCTGGTTCGATTGTTTTTATTGATGATTATGATCATTACAATTTTGTTAGTACGTTGGAGTCATTATTCAAGGTACAGATATTATATCAAGTAAATGTTAAATCTGATAATAAATGGGATGATGGTGGTTCTTACGCAATTTATAGAGTGATATGAATGTAATTTTTGCACATAATGTTCACGATAGGTATAACACACTGTATGAAACAATTGCGATTGAAAAACAATATTTCAACGATTCTAAAATAATTGTAGCCCATAATACCGAATTAATAAACACTTGTAGTCGTATTAATAATATAGAGTTTATTAAATTTGATCAAAAAGAGCATAAGATTGGTTGTGTTAATGGATTAATATTATCTGCAAAAAAATCATTAGAATATGATTATGATGTTTTAATCTTTTCACATGATGATGTTAGAATAAATCCAAACCATATTAATATTGTCATGAATAATATTAATGATATAAAAAACGGTACTTTTGATATAATATGTAGATCACCAGAGTCTGAATGGGGTGATAATTATTATATGATGGAAGTTATTTATATGTCAAGGAGTGCTGTGGTTGAAATATTTCAGAATAGAGAAATAATATTGAATGAAAATGAAATACCTAAGGATGTGAAAAATTCAATATCTCCTGAGGTATACTTAAATAATATTTTTAAAATTAGCAAATCAAATATAAATAATGTGAAATACCAACACACACTGGTGGATTATAATGAAACATTAGGAAAATTAATGGGATATCATCATTTAAATGCTGGTGTTAGAGGTTGGAGATAAAAACAAACAAAATGGAAAAAAGAGAAGATTTTATTAAATCATACCTTAATGGTTTTTCAAAACTAACTGGTGTTAACGAAGAAGATTTTGGTAAATATTATGATGAAGCCATATATGGTGGTTATCCCGAAGAACCCGGAGGAAGTGTTTGGGAAAGTGAGGGTAAATCAATATATACTTTAATTAGAATTATTAAACCAAAGAAAATACTTGAAATTGGTAATTTTTTGGGTAGAAGTAGTAATCATATTTTACAAGCCGTTGCAAATAATGGTTTTGGTGAAGTAACATTATTAGATATTGAAGAACGATTAGAATATGGAAGATTACACAATCAACCATTTAATAGGGTTTTGGATGATTCATTATTATTTTTATCAAATGAACTTGATTATGATTTAATTGTTCAGGATGGTAATCATACATATGATCATGTAAAAAAAGAAATTGGGTTAATATTGAAAAATAACATAAATCCTAATTATTATATTTGGGCACATGATTATTACATGAGAACACATGCTGATTGTGGTGTATGGCTTGCTTGGGATGAAATGAAAGATAAATTTGACATGTTTGATACATTTAGAGATTCTAAAAGTAATTGTGGTTACTCAATCGCCCTTAAGAAAATTTAAATATCTTGTGATTAATAAATATTATCACTAATTTTGTGAAATGAAATTTGCAACACACCTATTATTATTCAACCAAGATGCTTGGATATTAGATAATATAAACATGATTGGTGAATTTGTTGATAAAATTTATATTTCTTGGAGTGAATATCCTTGGTCTTATAATCCAAACGCAAGAGAACAATTTAAAAACAAATCTAATCCTGATATTTTAAAACAATCAAAATATTATGATAAAATAGTGTTAATTCGTGGTGAATGGAAATTGGATGAGGATCAGAGAAATTCATGCTTGGATGCAGCAAAAAAAGATGGTATTGACATATTGTTAATTATTGATGCCGATGAATTTTATTCAAAAGATGATCTGGTTAATTTAATTCAATCAATCAAAGATAATCCCAATTATGATTATTATACAACACCTTGGATTACATATTGGAAAGATTTTAATCATATAATTTCAAAGAGTGATGGTGATGTAATATGTGGATATCCCGAAGTTGCGTTGAATATTAAATCTGGAAATAGATTTGTACGATGTCGTAGACCGTCTGGAAATAAAATATATAGGTTAACATCTATGTGTAAACATGCATCATATATACTATCTGATGATGAATGCTGGTCTAAAATTAATACTTGGGGGCATTCACACCAATTTAACACAACTGAGTGGTATAATATAAAATGGCTGAGATGGAATGAAGATACCATTAATTTACATCCAATAAGTCCAACAGAATGGTATAAAGCAATTAAAACACCAAACGAATTTAAATTTTAGTTGTATGTTGTTACTAACCTTTGGCACCAGACCAGAATATATAAAAATAAAACCATTAATTGATTATTTCACAAAAAGAAATTATCAATTTAAAACACTCTTTACTGGTCAACATGTTGATTTGGTGGAGAATGTTAAGTTTGATTATCATATTGAAATTATTGATAATACAAATAGATTGAATTCGATAATTGTTTCAATATTAAAATATAATTTTGATAAAATAAGGGTTGATGGTATTACACACGTTTTGGTTCAAGGTGACACCACATCAGCATTAGCCGTTGCAATAAATTCATTCAATAGTGGAATTAAGGTTATACACTTGGAAGCTGGTTTAAGAACGTATGATAATGAAAATCCATATCCAGAAGAAATAAATCGTAAAATTATCTCACAATTAACAAATATTCATTTATGTCCAACTGAAGTTTCAAAAGGGAATTTGGTTAATGAAAAATCAAGTGGAAAAATATTTGTTGTTGGAAACACAATAATAGATGCATTACTTCCATATAAAAATCTTTGTGAGTATGGAAATAATATATTGGTTACCATGCATAGAAGAGAAAATCATAATATTTTAGATAAGTGGTTTGTTGAAATAGAAAATTTAGCTAAAAAATATTCCGAATACAATTTCATAATTCCATTGCACCCAAACCCAAACGTTCAAAAGTATAAGGATATATTTAAAATGGTGAATGTTATAAAACCTTTAGAATATAGTGATTTATTACAACTATTGGTTAAAACAAGATTGGTAATTACCGATAGTGGTGGATTACAAGAAGAATGTAGTTTTTTTAATAAAATATGTCTAACTTGCAGAAAAATTACAGAACGACCAGAATCCATAAATCAAACAACAATTATGGTTGAATCACCAGATAAATTGGTTGAAATTTTTGAAAATTATATTTATAATTATGACATTAACTTTATTTGTCCTTTTGGTGAGGGTAATTCTGCTGAAATAATTTATAATATATTAACATCTGAAAACATATGAAAATTGCAAACATTATACACGATTCAGAATTAATTAATCACCACACGTGTGAATATATTAATTACTGTACTGAGGGTGATTTGGTTAATTTTTCTCTACCAACATTATATGTTGGATGGAAAAGAGTGAAAGATATATTTTCAAATTTGGATATATTAAATAAAACAATAACACCAAACCTTTTATATTGGGAATTTAGTTTTGATGAACATAAAAGTGATTCTATAAGTGGTGTTAACTTATTTATTATAAATGCACCACACTTCTATTTTAAACCAAAATATGAATGTGTAAATATTGATCCGGTGTTTTTTAATCATAATATGATTGTAGATGTAATTAATTCACTACCAGAAAAAATTGAGGTAACATATAATTATAAGGATGAAATTTTATACTTATTGTCTGATAATAAAATCTTTATATTAAATTTATCAATGTATGATTATTTTAATTTTGAATGTGAAAAAATTTTAGAAGAGGTATATAGTAGAACTAAAACATTACACCTAGACCTAGATGGTGAAACGTATCAAAAATATAAAAAAATCTTTCCAAATTATATCCAATTAAAAAGATATATGGTTCATATCTTAAAGTAATTGATTCTCAAATAATAATCATTCTTGAATTTTCTTCATTTTCATAGTATTTATGATAAAATAATTAATTTATTTTAAAATTAGATATTATGAAAGCAAATTTAAACAACACCTTAGATGATTTTTTATCGGATGAACAAGATCAAGCCTTTAATGAAAAAGTTAAAAATGATAAGGTTAAATTTATTAATCAATCTCAGGGTTTAATCGAGAGGGTCGATAAAATTTATCTTGTTGAAGATGGTCGCCAATTACTTAGGGAGCAGTACTAAAAAATATTTAAATATGAAAAAGAAAATTTCTGTTGATAAACAACATATTAACGAATTGTTGTATCGTATGAACTATAAGGTGAACGAATCACCACGTTATCGTCCAATCATGGAGAAGGATGAACAATTTGACAAATTGCCAGAAATGTACAATGAAGCCGATGGACTTCCAGCACCAGAAATTGGAAACAAAAAGCCTTTAGATACAGACCCATCAACAGAAGCACCTATTTTGAATGATCCAAATGCTGGTGCACCTGCTCCACCACAACCAGATGCTACTGGGGGTACACCACCAGCAACACCACCAATTGATATGAATGCACCACCAACCGATCAACCAATGGCACAAAGTCCAGAAATGCCTTTAGGTGGCGATGCTATGGGTATGCAACCACCAACACCAAAGGTTGATGATATTCAAAATGATATTATTAAAAGCAATCTTGCAGCAATGGAAGCTATTCACAATCAATTATTGGGCTTAAATTCAACCGTTGATGAATTAAATCAAAAGATGGTATTATTAAGTTCGGATGTTGAAGAAGTTCGTGAACCAACTAACACTGAAAAATTAATGAATAAAGGTCAGGTTTCATATCCATATTATTTTAATCTGAATGATATGTGGAGTGGTAATTGGTTTAATGAAAAAAGGCAAGAAGAGGGTGAAAAAGGAATGAAAAAACTTGAGGATGGCACATATGTAGCAGATTTTGATGACTTACCCCAACATTCAAAAATTGATATTGAGAAAAGTTTTAATAATATGGTTTAATTATGGGTAATAATGGTAAACGTTTATTTGAGATTTTTAACAAAGTTAACGGTATAAAGGCCATTAAATCACTATTGCTTGAAAGATATGTTCTTGATGTTAATGAAACCTTTATGGAATATCATCGTGATGAATTAAATAAAATTATCAACGAAGTTAATAATGGTGTTGAGCATGAATATTGGAATTTAATTAAATTCTCAAGATTGAAAAAAATTTGGGAAGATTATATTAAATTAGGATTTGTTCGTGATGAAAATGGTGTTGAAGAAATAAAAGAGATTTGTCTTATAAATATTGCAAAATTAAATGCAAATACCGAATTGGTTGGTCACACATCCCCAAGCCCTAGAAATGTGATTTTTGAAGAGGGTTATTGTTTTAAAGACCCTAATGATAATCAGGAAAAAGAATTTGTTGATCCAAAACAATATAAATTGAAACATAGAGATCAAAGTGGTAAATATTGGTCAACACAAAGAGGGGATACAAAGTTGGAAAGATATAAAAATTGTGATCAGGTATTAAATTTTACTGAAGAAGAATTTTTTAATAGATTGGATAATTATATTGGTGATGATACCTTTAGTGATTATGCCTTAGAACCATTAAATAATTTGTTTTATAAACTATTTGAAACTAAAACATCAGAAGAAGCATTATTAATGTGTGATAGAATTTTCAACGTTGTTCATATGAGGGGTGATATCGCAGCACTATTTGTTGAAGGTGGTTCAAATTCATTAAGTCAACTATCTGGAGAACATGAAGATGCTCAAGTATATAGACCGATGGAAGAAAATAAAGAAAAACAGAGATTGTTTGAGATTTTTGATAAAGTTAATAATGTTAAAAGAATAAATGTTTTAATTGAACGTGATAAATCTACAATTAATGAGCAGGTTTTACCAAGAGAAGAAAAGAATCAAATTATCAAAGAGTTTGTTCAATTTGTGAATGATGAATTTAAGTTTGGAAGTAAAATACCAAATATTACAATATCATACAAAGAGAATCAAGCTGAGAAAGAACATTCATTTGGACATTTTATACCACAAAATAAAACAATAAGGGTTATTGCAACTAATAGAAATCTTGCAGATGTTTTAAGAACACTTGCACATGAATTGGTTCACTATAAACAACTACTTGATGGTAAGCTAAATTCAGAATCTGGTAAAACTGGTAGTAATGAAGAAAATGAAGCTAATGCGATGGCTGGTGTTCTTTTAAGAGAATTTGGAAAAACTAATCCTGTCATATACGAATAATAATATATAATTTAAAATATAAACCTATGAATATTTACGCCAAACATGGAAGCAAAGAAAGACTTTTTGAAATGTTTCAGAATGTCAACAAAATAAAACTAAATGAAGAATATGAAGATTTGGATAATTCGGATTTAGAAATACCTTTAGACCCAAAAGCCGAAAAAGAAGCAAATGCTCAAATGAAGCAGCATTATTTAAAACAATATTCATTGCCAATGGATCAATATAAAAATCCAACTGAAAAATGGAATAAGCATACACTACCATATGATACCGAATTTAGTTCTGATGCCCCAATAAAAGAAGAATCTGAAGGTTCAAACTTAAGAGCAGTTAAAGTAACATTTGCCAATGGTAATAGTGTAACAACCTCAATGGCTGCACATTTGACTGATGATGAAATTAAAAATTACTATAAGATTGGTAAACAATTTAATTTGGGTGGTGGTGCAAATGGTGTTGAAGATAACATGCAACCTGTAACAAATGTTGAAATATTAAAAGAGCAGGGTATGAATGAGGGTAAGCCATATGTTTTGGGTAAGGGTTATACACATTTTGCTGTTGGTAAAAATGATAATAAAATTTATGATGGTTGGGATTATAAAGGGTATGATCAGGATGAATTAAGACAATTCAAAAAAGATTATTTCTTTCTTGATTTAGCTAATAATTTTCCTGATATGAAACCACAAGATTTCAAAATTTTAACAAGAAATTTTTTAGAAAGAAGCGGTATCAATCCAACAGATACCAATAATTGGTATAAATTCGAACCAACATATGGTAACGCTGAAAAAACAATCGATAATATACCATCTAGTGATGGTATGAATACTGCTGTTGATGAATCAACAGACCAAGAAAAATATGAAAACGTTGTTTTTATGCAAGGTGATGATGCTTTTCAACCATTGGAAATTTTAGACTCAGATGGTCCAGAAGCAGCATTAGAATATTTAAAGCAATGGCATTATCCGGGTGAACATGAGGGTTCAAATGAACTTGGTCATGGAACATCTGATGAAATTTTTGAAAAAGATGGTTATATAATGTCTTGGAATCCAAGAATTGGTTATATTGGACTACAATATGATTTAGAACATGATGGTGGTCAGAGTGTTGATGAGGGTGCATATAGCAAGGCAACCAGATATAATAAGAACAGTATTGATGCCGTAAAAAAAAGAATGAATCGGAAAGTTAATATTAGCAAAAAGAAAATTAGTGAGGGTGAAATTGGGGTGGGAGAACCCGAAAATAATGTTGATGATTTTTTTAAATTTGTTGAAAATGACCCAAGATTGAATTCGTTTGCATATGTGTATTATACATCCACATTAGATACATATCTCGCAAAAAAGAGTTCAAACCCAATGGTTGGAAAATTCATTAAAAATACCAGATATAAAATTATGTTTGGTCAAACATATAAAAGGGCTGTTGAAATAAAAAATTCAGATTATATTCTTCAGGGTCGAAAGGGTGAATATACAAAAGTACAGGGTTATAACATATTAGAGTTTGATAAGTCTGGTAAACTGGTGTTGCCAATAGTTCCTTTAGAAACAAAATATGAAATTCTTGTCTTGGGTGATAATGGTGAGATAATTGATAAATTTAATAAAATGCAAGAATTAACAACAAAATATGGTCAATATTTTATGCCAAGTTTTTTCGGTGAAAAACAACCAACAAGTTCTGGTTCAGAATTTAGAGCATTAAAGGTTGATTCAATTAGTAAAATTGCTGCTGGTGGAGCAACATGGACTAACCCCAATTTTAAATTTAAAGGTGTTGTGGATTCAAATGTTAATGAAAGTGTTGAGTTTGATGATAAATTACAAGGTGGTCTTGGTGATAATGCAGGTGATCAGAAATTTAGTGCCGATCAAATACGTAAGGGTTTAAAGGTTGAAATGGAACATACTGATGATCCGCTAGTTGCGATGGATATCTGCATCGACCATTTAAGCGAAGACCCACAATATTACGGTGATGAATCACAAGACCCAGAACAATCAGCACAGTGCAATGCTATGGTTGATGCCACTGGTAATCAGCAAGATGATGGTGTAAATCCAGATGAACCATCGGATGAGGTTGACATTCTTTTGGGTTTTAGACCACATAATGTTGGTGATACAATGGATGAGTATGATAATTATAATTATCCTCCGGGAGCAGATGCAGACCCAAGAGCACCTTGGCATGAGAAAGATGAGCCTGATGATGGTAAAGATCATTCCGATGATGAATTTGAAGAAGGACCAGAACCAGAGGGTGATGTTTATAAGAATAGGTATTAAACATAAACAAGATTAAATTGAAAAGGTTGTTGATGGCAACCTTTTTTTTATTTATTGTGGGTATTTATGAGAAAGAACAATCATGAGCATAATCACTGAAAAGAATCTAAAGAAATCTAATCAAGATTTATATGATAGTATTATTGAATATAACAAAACATTTGGTGGAATAAAATGGGTACAGAAATTATATAATTATAATAATCACATTACTGAATTACCTAAATGCGAAAATTGTGGTGGTGATGTTAAATTTCATAGATATACTAAAGGTTATCAACGTTGTTGTTCTAATTTTTGCCACATTACGTCAAAACGTACAGATTTAATAAGGAATGAAACAAAAAAAGAAAGATACGGTAATATATATTATAATAATAGGGAAAAAGCTAAAGAAACAAATTTAAATAAATTTGGTGAAACATCACCAATGAAAAATAAGGATATATTAGAAAAAAGGAATAAAACAAATATAGAAAGATATGGACACGCATCACCATTATTAAATGATGATGTGTTAAAGAAGTCTAGTGATAAAAAATTTCAAATATATGGTGATATTAACTACAATAATAGAGATGCAGCAAAGCAAACGTGTTTAGAACGTTATGGTGTTGATTCACCAATAAAAAATCCAGAATCGTTAAAAAGGATGATAGAAACAAATCAAAAGAAATTTGGTGTTGATAATGTATTTCAAAACGAAGAAATGATTCAAAGGTTAAAATTAATAAACGAAACAACTTTTAAAGAAAAATGGTGCAAAATTTTGAATATTAATTTTGATGATGTATTATTGAATGGTGAAATAGTAACAATATCAAATCATTGTAAAAAACATAAAAATTTTTCAACTACAAAGAATTCGTTGTATGATAGAAATAATGAAAAACAGAATTTTTGTACAGAATGCTTTGGAAAAAACAAAAACGAGTCGATTGGTGAAAAAGAAATTCGGTATTATATCGAAGAAGATTTGAAACAAGAAACAAAGAAAATTAGAATTAAAAATAAGGAAATTGATATTTTCATACCATCACATAAATTTGGAATAGAATATAATGGTCTATATTGGCATTCTGAAATATATAAAGAAAATGACTATCACATAAAAAAATTAATGTTATGCCACGATAATAATATTAATTTGATTCAAATTTTCGAAGATGAATGGTTTAATAAAAAAGAGATTGTTAAATCACTTATCGCAACACATCTAAACCAATCAATTAACACTATAGATGCCAATATTTGTGATATCATTAATTTAACCAACTCTCAAAGTGGTGAATTTTTACATGAAAATGATATTAACGATATTATTGAATCTGATTTAAATTTAGGATTGTATTATGAAAATGAATTGGTTTCGGTTGCAACATTTAAAAACGATGATGGTAATTATAAAATTTGTAATTATTCAAATAGAGTTTTTACTAATGTTCACGATAGTTTGAAGGTATTATTCACACATTTGATTAAAGAAAATAATGTAAAATCGATAAACATTTCAGTTGACAAAAGATTCGGTTTTGATGTTAACGAAATTATAAAACTTGGGTTTAGATTTGTTGACACTTTAAAACCAAAATATTTATATTGCAAAAATAATGTTAAAAATAGATTTAAACCAGAAATCGTGGAATTAAACCTATCTAACAATAGTGAAAAATTCTATAAAGTTTTCGATTGTGGTTGTGATAATTATTTGTTAAAAAAATAGTATTTATTGTTATGAGTGTATATAAAAGTTACTTTAAAAAAAATTCATCTCTGGTAGAGTTTGTATTATCAAATAACTCATCTAATCCTATATGCGAAATTTCCTATGGAACTACAGACCATCAGGTGAGCAGGTATATATTTGATGTTGATTTACAACCATTATTAGATAAAATGTCCACAGGCTTGATTAATTCAAGTAGAATCACGAAACATACATTACGCATGACCAATACAATCAGATATGCTCCTGAACATATTGGTGGTAAGTCTTATTCTTCTGATATTGATAGGGCTAGTGGTTTTGATTTGGAATTATTTAATATAGATGAAGATTGGGATGAGGGTAATGGTTATGATTTTATTTATAATGATGTTACTTTTCCACAACAACCATCAGAAGCAAGTAATTGGTATGAAAGAAAGACAAATATTAATTGGACTATTGCTGGTGGTAATTATTCAACAGGTACAACGGTAACAACTAGTGGTATAACAGGAAATACTGGTACAACAATCACTGGTATAACAACAATCATTGGAAATCAATACTTTAATAAGGGTAATGAAGATATTGAAATTGATGTTACTGGTTATATTAATCAAAGACTGTTTGGTGGTAGTGGTGTGTATTCTGGAACTTCATATGGTTTGGGTATTAAGTTTTTAGATTTTTATGAAGCAATTAGAACCAAATACAGACAAGCAGTTGCATTTCACGCCAAAGATACGAACACATATTATGAGCCATATATTGAAACAACAATAAACGATACTATTGTTGATGATAGGAATTATTTTTATTTGGATAAGGTGAATGATTTATATATTTACCCACAAGTTGGTAATTTAAAACAAAATGTTATTGTTAATTATGTTAATATATATGATTTTAATAATTCTTTGGTTGCTACATATACTGGTTCATCAATTGTTAATGTATCAAAGGGGGTTTATAAAATAAGTTTAATGATAGATTCATCAACATATCCTGATGGTGTGATGTTCAGAGATGAGTGGAATATAACAATTAATACAACGACAGCCACATATATAAACCAATTTTATTTAATATCTCAGGGTAAATATTTTACGTTTGATCAATCCAATCAAATTGATTTTAGAAATTACGCATTTTATTTTTGGGGAATACAAGAAAGGGAGAAATTAATTGCCGGGGTTGTTAAGAAAATTAAACTAACCATAAAAGAATTGTATTCAAACCAAAATAATTTCTTACCTTTGGAAATTGAATATAGAATATTCACAAGTGTTTCTGGAATATATGAAATCGATGCTGTTCCATTCACATTAGTTGATAGAACATCAAATGGTTATCAATTTAATATAGACACATCATGGCTAATACCACAAGATTATAAATTACAAATAAGAATGAAAAATGGTGATTATTATGAAAATAAACAAACACTATCATTCACTGTGGTTTCAAATGGGTTGGTTAAATAATACCACTAAAATTCGAAAAATTATAATATTTTTGAATAATATTTTATTTATTCTTGTATTTATGTGAGTAATGTATTACATTTGCAAAAGATAATTACTGTAGTGATTATTGTAAAAATAACTTTAATTGTAAAAAACAAAAAAAATGGAAAACGAAAACAATGTATCTTCCGAAGAAATGGAAGAAGTAAAAAGGCAATTTGCGAATTATAACAAAAAGGACAAGGCAAAAAGAAAATCAAGCGAGGAAATTCTAAAAAAGTATTTTGTTCCCCGTAACACTAAAGAAACTTTCAGAGCATTACCAGTACCAGCAGGTAAAAATGCAATTATTGAGGCATTTTTTCACGTTGTACCAACAAATCAAACTGGTGGTAAACTGAAGGAAGCATCAGTAATTTATTGCCCATCACATAATGATCCAAAGGTTCAAAAATTAGACTCAAAAGGTGAACCAGCATTTGACATGCAGGGTAAGGCAATCATGGTTCCAGCACCTTGTCCACTTTGTGCAAGGCATAAAGAATTAATAGCAAAACAAGACCCATCCATCAAGTATATTAAGAAAGATGCGATGACAGATGCTCAGAAAAAAATCAAAGAAAAAAACGACAAAATCTACAAAGATGCTGTAGGTTGGGAAGCAAAGAAGTTTTATATCCTTAAGGGTGTTGATAAAGGCCAAGAAAAAGATGGTGTTAAATTTTGGAGATTTAAACACAATTTTAAAAATAATGGAACGTTGGATAAATTACGTCCAGTATTAGAGGATTATATGGAACTTTACAAGAATATCTATTATGATAAAAATAAAGGTTGTGATTTATCTATAACAATGGCTGATACTGAACAACTTCTTGGTGGAAAAATGGTAACTTACAAACAGATTACAGCAATTGCTGCAAGACCACCATCAATACTTCATACCGACCCAATTGTTATGGATCAATGGCTTAATGATGATATTACTTGGAGAGATGTGTTTCTTCCCAAAAAAGCACCAAACATCACACCATATCAGTATCTTGAAATGATTTTGAATCATGAAACACCATATTGGGATGATACTGATGACAAAAATAAACATTGGGTATTTCCTAACCATCCAGACTTGGAAATTCTTGCAAATACACGTACTCAAAATCTTGAAGCTGATGATGAATACGAACAAGCATCAGATTTAGATGATATGGTTACAATTTCAAATGTTCAACCATCAAATATTACTCACAAAGATAATGCAATAAATCTTGGTGATGTGGTTTTAGAGAGTGAAAATATTGTTGAAGATAGTGCTCCAGAGGTAAAAACCGAAGTAAAAACACCAACAAAAAAGACCTCTAAACAAGTTGAACCACCAGAACCACCAGTAGCAAAATCAATCAAATATGATGATTTACCATTCTAGTATATAATTAATAATTAGACACTTACGAAGGGGGATGATAGCGATATTATTCCCCTTTATTTTCACTAACAAAAATAAAAATAATATTATTTAAAATTTAATATAATGGCAAAACAACAGGTAGAAAATACAATTCCAGATAATAAGGCGATTAGAAAACCAACAGGAAAGAAAGAGTTCTCTTTGGGTGGATTCAAAAAATTATCGGGGTGCGGAACAGTTCCAGATAAGTCTTTAGAATGGATTAAATTATCAAAAGGGTTTCAGGAAGCCACAGGCTTACCGGGAATACCAAAGGGTTATGTAACACTTTCAAGAGGATTTTCAAATACTGGGAAAAGCACATCTTTATGTGAGGGAATAGTATCTGCACAAAAAATGGGTATTTTACCAATCATTATTGATACTGAAAATAATATGGGGAGAAAACGATTAGAAAATATGGGTTTTGATTGGGGTGATGATGATGATAATGGATTTTATATTATTGTAAAAAACAAATATTTACTTGATAATTTTGGAAAAAAACAAAATAAAGATAGAACCAAAGCATCGATTGAAGATTTGGAAAAGTGTATTGAATTCTTTATTAGGGAACAAGAACTTGGAAATTTACCGTATGATTTACATTTTGCAATTGATTCGATTGGAACATTAAATTGTATCAAAACTATTGATGCTAAAGAAACAGATTCATCATCAAATAACATGTGGAATGCTGCAGCATATGAAAAGTGTTTTTTAAATTTATTAAATGATACAATACCATTTAGCAGAAGAGTTGATAGTCCTTATACCAACACCATTCATGCTGTCCAAAAAATTTGGATTGACAACATGAATGGGGGTGGAATTAAACATAAAGGTGGGGAAACCTTCTACTTTGGTGCTAGGCTTATATTTCATCATGGAGGACAAGTTGCACATGGAACGAAAAAGATTAATGCAACAAGTAAAAATCGTGAAGTTAATTATGGTATGGAATCTAAAGTTGGTGTGGCAAAAAATCATATTGATGGACCACTTGGCGGTATTTCGATGGAGGGTAAACTAATTTCAACACCACATGGTTTTGTTTATACTGACAATATTAATGAATATAAAAAACAAAACATTTTATATTTTAGAAATCTTTTTGATGATGACACATTAACAGCAGACGATATTTCATTTAAAATTACCAATGCTGGTGATGATGATAAGGTTAATAATAAATTTGTTGAAACATTAGATTATGAAGAACCTGAAGAATGATGAAATTTGCCAACACATGCCCAAACGACAAAAGAAAAACATATGAAAACCAGAACGTTATTAGTTGATGGTAATTATTTATTTAAACGATCATTTCACGGCAATAAAGAAAGTCATGGTGGTGGTAGGCATATTGGTGGTTTATATAGTTTTTATATAACATTGAGAAAACTAATAAAACAACACTCAACAAATAAATTAATAATTTGTTGGGATTCACCATCGGCTGGCACACTTCGTCATAATATTGATCCATTATATAAGGCCAATCGTGATAATAAATTATGGAGTGAGAAATTAGTCTTGAGTGATTATCAAATAAAGTTGGAGAATGAAAAAGATGAATCGGTTTTATGGCAAAGGGAAAGAATTAAGGCTTATGCAGAAGAATTATTCATAAGACAGATAGAGGTTAATGATGTTGAGGCTGATGATTTAATTGCAGCTTATTGTCAACGATATAATAATAAAGAAGAAATTTTCATTTTCACCAATGATAGGGATTTTCTACAATTATTGAATCTTAATATTACAATTTTATTTGCAAATATTGAAACACCAATAACAAAAAGAAATTTCTTCCATCATTTTAATTATCATTTTAGTAATGCAATAAACATGAAAATTATTTGTGGTGATACAAGTGATAATGTTATTGGTATAAAGGGTATGGGTGAAAACACTCTATTAAAGCATTTTCCTGAGTTGTGTGCCAAGAGATTAACAGTAAGGGAGATTTGTGCTATGGCAGATAAAATCAATCAGGAGAGGGTTTTAAATAAGAAAAAACCTATCGTGGCTTTAGATAATTTATTAAAGGGTATTGAAAGATTGATTATTAATTACAAATTAGTTAATTTGGCAGAACCGATGTTAAATGATGAGGCGATAGATCAGCTTGAACAGTTGGATTTACCTTTATCTCCTGATGGTCGTGGTAGTAAAAATTTAATTGCTATGATGACTGAGGATGAATTTTTATTAATTTATAAGAGTAATTTTGTATCATATGTTGAACCATTTTACACAGTAATACAAAATGAAAAAGATTTATTTAATGAATATCAACGTAATGCGAAATTATCTCAAAAAACTCTTTCATAATAAAAATTTTAACATTACATTTGCAAATGAAAACAAATTTATTAACAATTTAAAAATAGCAATATGGTTTCGAATGAAAAAGAATTTAGCAACGTGTTCAGGTTTGTAGTTAAGCAGGGTGATGTAATTTTAGGTGAAAAGGTTTTTGATGCCGATGTGTTTAATCCATTTACACGGTATTCAATTAATGTTAGGGAAATTTTGCCTAAGGCAACAACAAAATTACAAGTTACATTATCAAGAAAATCTTATACCACTGTAATGGGAGTTGGTAATGGTGAGAGTTATGATTTTCATGAACATTATTTAAATATGCTTGATTCATATCCAAAGGAATATCAACAAGAAATGATTTATTCACCGGAGTCAATAGTACAAGAGATTGAGGGTAGAACAATTCGTGGTGTTGAGTGTAAAATGGGTTTATACATCAATGATAAAACTATAGTTGAGAGAACATTTTATGTTAATGGGTTTAATCCAATTGCAAGATATTCAACAGAATTAACTGAAGCTATTGTTGACATTGCTGATATAATTTTTGAACAGATTATAAAGAATGATATTCGTAATATGTGGGATGATTATAATCTCATTAATCAAATGGGATTTACAATTTATGAAATTCGTGATTTACCGCCACAAAAACGTGATGATTTACTTCGTAAGATTAAAAATTATTAATTTGTTATTATTTTTAAGTTGAAAATATCGTAAGAAATTACTTGCGATATTTTTTTTTAAATTTATTTTTATTGATTTTTATTTTACATTATGTCGGAAGTAACAGAAAATACGTTTGGTAGTTATTTAGGTCCAGAATTTCAAGATAAATTAATATGGCAACTTCTAACCGATATTGAGTTTGCTGAAAAGATTATCGAACACATTCATTCAGAATATTTTGATAATCAAACGTTAAGAAAATTAATAACGATTTTACAGAACTATTATAAAGAATTTAATAGAATTCCGAATATTCTTAATAATAGTGTTGAGGGTGCTATTTTCAAATATAGAAATCAAACAAATCCCATAGAATCAGAACAATTATTTTCAATAGTTAAACGTATCACAGAATGGAATGAATTAGTAACAACTGGTCAAAAACAATATGATGGTGATGCAATTCAAAAAGAAACATTTGGATTTATTAAACAACAAGAATATAGATTGTTATCGGAATTTATTCAAAGTAAGGTAAAAAGTGGTGGAATTAGAGATAAAAATATTTTCGGTCTTTTAGATGCTAGAATAAATAAAATTAATATTATTGGTGATATTGAAGATCAAGGAACAAGTGTTATTGAGGGTATTGAACATGCCCTTAGAGATGAATTTAGGGAAACCGTAACAACCGGAATTGAGGTTATTGATAAATTAACTGATGGTGGTTTAGGTAAGGGTGAAATAGGTATAATTTTAACACCAACAGGAACAGGAAAAACCACAATGCTTACTAAAATAGCTAATGCTGGTTGGATGGCAGGTAAAAATATTTTACAAATTATTTTCGAAGATACTGAGGATCAGATTAAACGAAAACATTACACTATTATGTCTGGTGTTGCATTAAGTGATATTAATGGTCGTTCTAAATATGTTAGAGAAAAGTGTGAGGAAATGGTTAAGAATTTAAATGGTGGTAGAATAATCATAAAAAAATTCTCACAAGAAGACACAACAATCCTTACAATTCGTAACTGGATGATTCAATATGAAAAGAAAAATGGTTTTAAATTTGATGAACTTATTTTAGATTATTTAGATTGTGTTGAATCACATAAAAAAACAACCGATAGAGGTGAAGCTGAATTGGTTATTGTTAAATCATTCTTAGCATTGGCTTCTGATTTTAATATACCAGCTTGGAGTGCATTGCAAAGTAATAGAGAGGGTACAAAAACAAAAATTGTTGGTTATGCTGATATGGGTGGTAGTTTTAAAAGAGCACAAAAAGCACATTTTTTTATGTCAGTAACGAAAAAAAGTGATAGTCAGAATGCAAATAACACACTTGCAACCGTTAAAATTTTAAAGTCTAGATTTGCAAAAGATGGTCAGTTATTCGAAGACAGTACTTTTGATAATGATAATATGATAATAACATTAAATGATAGTGAACATGGATATAAATATTCTGGTGGTAAAAAACCATTCAAAAATGAAGAAAAATTATTAATTAATGATTATATTGATTCAAGAGAAGATAAATCAATAACTGGTGATATTATTTATAAAATGAATCACCCTGCACCTGATTTAGATGAAATATTGGAAGACCCACCAACACCCCCACCATATATTGCGGTTGCCATATTGCCAGAAACCCCAATATATAAAGAAACTGCTGGTGAGATTGCTGATATAATTGCAAAAACAAAACCAAAAGCTGAAGATATTGTAGAAATAATACCCATTGTTGAAGAAAAGATTAAAATTGAACGAAAAAAATGTGATATTGTTGAAATTTTAAGATTATATTCTGAGGGTTTACCCAACGATGAAATTGCATCATTAGTCAACACTACGACTAATCATATTGGTGTAAAACTTTCCAATTATTTTAAAAATCACCCAGAAATTAAAGAGGAGTGTAAAAATAAACGTACATTAAATAAAAAAAACGTTTTTAATGTTGATGAAATACTAAAGTTGTTTATTGAGGGGAATTCACATAAAAATATAGCTAAAATTATTGGATGTAGTGAACAAACAATTTATAATTATCTTAATGATTATTTTAAAAATAATCCTGAATTAAAATATAATATTAAAAAACAAAATAATTTGAATAAAAAGGAAATAATATCACAACCAATTGAGAAATCCCCAATTATTACAAATTTTGATGATAACGATTTAAAAGTACCCGAATAATTATATTTACATCATAATTATTTAAAATCCTGTAGGTTATATACTTATGGGATTTTTTCATTTTATGCTAATTTAGTTTGTAATTTAAATAGATTTTTCTGTATTTATGGTAAATGTGTTTCAGTCAAAGCACTGATTCATAATATAGAAATAAAAATATTTAATAAAAAAACAAGTTATGCCTGTAAATGCAAGACCAAATCTAGAAAATAATTTTTTTAAACAGTTGGCTGGCACAACATTAACCCTGTCTGGTCAAACTAAAATACAAGCAACATCGGGATTAACATTTACTGATGGTTCTGGTAACTTCATACCAATCATATTAAGCGGTGGCACATCTGGTGATACGTTGACTTATATCAACTCTCAAATGGTTTTAAGACCATCTGGTGCTGGTGCAAAACCAATATTTAATGGTTGTAGAACAACAACCCGAAGTGGTATTCCCGTTGTTAATACTGGTGGTAATACGGTTCAACAATTTCTTGAAAATTATTTTTTCCCATCAGTATTTCCATCATCTAGTTTAAGTGTTGCAACTGGTGATGATATTAGAGAATATGGTAATTGTTCGGTTGGAAATCTTGCTTGGTGTGTTGTAAAAAATACTAATAATATTTCGACCATTGATTTAAGTACCGATGGTACTGGTCTTTATAATTGTTCAATTGTTGTTGTTGGTACAACACAAAGTGGTGTTTCATCATATACATATCCATTTGTGTGTGCAACACCTGCAACTGGTGTTACTAACACAACGGTTACATTCAATTTATCTGCACAAACAATATCTGGAGAGACAACAACATCTTTAGCAACTATTAATTGGAGTAATAAAAGATTTTATTTTCCAAATGCTACATATTATAATACATCAGCAATAAATCCTGTGTTAAGTGGTGAAACTGGTGAATTATCAACAACAAAAACATTAGCTACAACAATGGTATTTAATAATCAATTCTTTTATTACGCATATCCAAAAGTTTTGGGTGTACCATCATTCATGGTTAATGGCTTACCAAATAATGCTTGGGGTAACCCATCATATGGAACATTATTTACATCAACATTTATTAATTTAAATGGTTATAGTAATGAATATTATGTTGCAAGGTCTGATAATAAAATAACGGGAAGTTATATTATTACAGTTTCTTAAAAATAAAATATCAAATAAAAATATATCAATATGACAAGACAATATTTCAAAGGTACATTAACACCATCACCAATCGTAAGAGGATTCTCTGGAGATACGTATGGAACACATCACTCAGTTTTGGGTGTTGGTGGTTTTATGGAAGTGAAAACTGTTGCTGAAAGAGATTTAATACCAACAGATTCTATGAATGGTTTATATTTTGATCAAATTTCAACAGGTCAAAGAAGATTGGGAATGCTGGTTTTCGTTAATGAAGATAAAACAATATATCAACTTGAACCATCGGTAAAATTTTCAACATGGAGTGGATATACGCCAACACAAAAATATAATGATTTGGCTGATAATAATAATTGGGCAACGTTAATAAGTATTTCTGGTCAATCCGTTAACGGAGAGAGAATATTTAAATCATTCATACAACCAGTTCACGGATTTTCGTGGGGTGATGTTATTGGTTTTAATTCCGCATCAAATAATTTTATTAAATCAAGTTCAGCAAATGCTACAACAACTGAACCACTTGGTATTGTTAGTGAGATTAAAAGTATTAATGAATTTAATTTAACATTTAGTGGTTATATTAATACCAGTGGTATGACCGATTATAGCGGTGGAACATTATCTGATGGAACTTTATACTATGTTTCGTCAACGTTGGGTAAACTAACTAAATATGAACCAACAGCATTAACCGTTATGTCGAAACCTATTTTGGCAACACTATTGGATGGTGAAAGTGGAATTGTGTTACAATATAATGGTAAGGTCAAAACTCAAGAGGGTGTTACATATAGTGAGTATACTGGTTATACCGCAACAACACAACAATTTTTAAATAAGGCCGTTACGGGGGGTACAAATATTGGATTTTTTGACGGTAAAACTGGAATTCAAATGCTTAATATTGGTACACCAGTACCAAATAATGGATTTTATTATTCTTTATATAATTATTATTATCGTGATAGTTCTGGAATAATAAGAATTGGAACACCAACAAATGATGGAATTAAAAGACAAGGTTATTTAAGAAATGATAGTTTAAAATCGTGGATTTGGAATGAATTTACTGGAAGTAGCAACCAAATTGGTTGGATATTGGTAAATGGTGATATTAGCACCAATGTTGGATTAGGATTAACTGGTATAACATATACAGGAACACCATACAGTGGTACAAGTTGGACAAATGGTGTCTATTATAACAATGGTGGTAATTTGGTCTTACAAGTCACCGGAAGCACTTCAACTGGAACAACATTTACTAATCAGGGGCCAATATTTTCAGATAAGGTTAATAAAATTTTAGAATTTAGAACAATACAATCAAAAGACACATCTTCAATAAAGGTAACTTATGATGATAATTTTGTTTTTGTATCCGGTTCAAGTCAAAACAATACTGTAACTGGTGCTGCAAATGGTTTAACAAAAAATGGTTATAATGTTGAATTAGGTGGTACATTAAATAAAGATACAATTATTGATGGTAGCGGTAATACATATGGTGTTGATTATACCGACCTCAAGAAATTTAAGATTTTTAGTGATGAAATTGTTGTTTCAGATGAATCATTAGTTCCAGTTGGTGCAGTTTATAATGCTGATTATAGTGCAAATTTTGTTGACAGATCATTGGTTGATAAAGCTTATGTTAGATCACAATTAAATTCTGCGGTTAGAAATACTATAATTGTAACTGCAGATACATATACGGTTTTAGATGGTGATTATTATATTGGTGTTAAAACAGATTCAAGTCATGTCGTTCCATCGGGATATAATGTTTTCCTTCCAACGATTCCACAAGATGGTCGTGAATTGGTTGTTGCTGATTCTGGTGGTGATGGTGGGTCTGGTACACACACAAATATACATGTATGGGGAACTGGTGGAAAACCAATTTTAAATTGGAGTGAAGCTGTTATTAATACCAATTATGGCTCAATAACATTTTTATATAATGGTTATTTCTGGTCTGTTATTGGATTCTCATCAGCACCAGCATATGCATAATAAGAAATGATTAAAAATATATAATTATAATATGACTAAATTTTCAACAAACCAAGAACTTTCAAATTTTGGATTTCATCAAAATGCCACAACAACACTAGGATTGTCTGGAAACACCAGAATATCCGGTATTGGTACTATCGAATATAGTACAAATAGGGCTACATATTATAATAATCGTTCATTAGTTGATAAAGAATATGTTGATAATCATATGTCAAGTGGTGGTACTACTAATGCCACAAATATCGGTTCTGGTGTTGGTGTTTATGATTCAAAACTTGTAAATACTTTACAATTTAACACCCTATTGGGTAGTGGTGGTACAACTGTATCTAAAGTTGGTAATGATGTTATATTATACACAGCAACACCAACCGGGGTTACTTGGAATAGTTTAACTGGCAAACCACAATGGTTATCAGCAACAACATTAGCTGATTTTCAAACTGGTCATACCCACGCATATTCAGGATTAACTGGATTACCCACATTATATACTGGAGACACATATACTGCTAGTGGTGGTACAATATTAAAAAAGTTAAGTGATAATTTAACAATTTATTCTCCACCATCAATAGGTTGGAGTAATTTTGATAATGGATCAACCATAGTTGGTTGCAATACGGTAGCCAGTGGTGCAACGATTTGTCAAAATACGGCTTTTGGTGTTTCAGCGTTAAAGAATATAACAACGGGGGTTAATAATGTTGCCTTAGGTTATCAAACCTTATATAATAATACTGGTGGTACAAATAATACTGCTATTGGGTATCAAGCACTATATTTCAATACAGGAAGTAGTAATCAGGGTGGTAGTAATAATTTTGCTAATGGTTATCAAGCTTTATATAATAATAGCGGTGGAACAAACAATATTGCCAATGGTTACCAATCATTATTCACAAATTTAATTGGTAGCAACAATATAGCAATAGGTTATCAAGCTTTAAGTTCAAATACAACAGGGTGTAATAATGTTGCCAATGGTTTTATGGTATTAACCAAAAATACTTATGGTTGTAACAATATTGGTAGTGGGTATCAGGCTTTATTTTGTAATACTTACGGTTGTAATAATGTTGCACAGGGTTATTCATCATTACGTAGAAATGTAACGGGGAAAAATAATTTTGCTAGTGGTTATCAGAGTTTATATAACAATAATAGTGGTTGTAATAATTTTGCTAGTGGTTATCAGGCTTTAAGTTCAAATACAACGGGATGTGATAATTTTGCTCATGGTTATCAAGCTTTAGCAAAAAATACACAAGGGAAATATAATTTTGCTAGTGGTTATCAAGCTTTATATAGTAATTGTTGTTTTGCTTGTGATAATATTGCTATTGGTTATAGAGCATTAAGTGCTAATACAACGGGATGTGACAATTTTGCTAGTGGTTATCAAGCACTAGCTAGTAATACAACCGGAAAATATAATACTGCCATTGGTTGTAATGCTCTACGTTTAAGTACAATAGCGTGTGATAATTTAGCTATTGGTCAACAAACATTGGCAAAAAATATATCCGGTAGAAATAATATTGCTTTTGGTTTTTATTCACTATATGGTAATACTACTGGAAACGATAATACCGCTTTAGGTTTTAATAATTTGGGTAATAATACAACTGGTTGTAATAATTTTTCAAGTGGTTGTCAAGTCCTAAATAGAAATACAACCGGATGCAATAATTTTGCTGTTGGTAACACCACCCTTTACAATAATTTAGTTGGGTGTAATAACATAGCTAATGGTTATAATGTTTTATATAGCAACACTGGAGGAACGAATAATATTGCTTTTGGTTATAAAACTTTATATTATAATTTATCAGGAAATAACAATTTTGCCAATGGTTATCAATCATTATATAATAACACCGTAAGTAATAATATGGCAATAGGTTACCAATCCCTAAGTTCAAACACAACTGGGTATGATAATATTGCTAATGGTTATATGTCCTTAGTAAATAATCTTACTGGAACATACAACATTGCCAATGGGTGCTATTCAATGTTTTATAATACAAGTGGAAATCAGAATATTGCATTGGGTAAAGCAGCATTATATTCAAACACTATTGGGATTACTAATATTGCGATTGGTGCTGGTAGTATGGCTTATAATATTGATGGTAATAGTAATATTGCTCTTGGGTTTGAATCATTATCAAATAATGTTCATGGTGAAAATAATATTGGTTTAGGACAAGAATCAATAAATAATAATTTTTCTGGTTGTGAAAATATTGCGTTAGGTACTGGAACGTTAGCATCTAATTATAGCGGTAATAATAATATTGCAATTGGATTTAACGTACTAAATTTAAACACTTTTGGTGGTGAAAATATTGGTTTGGGTAGAGAAACTTTATGTTCAAATCTTAGTGGATGTAGTAATGTTTCAATTGGCACAAACTCATTATATAATAATATAAATGGATGTAAAAATATTGCTTTAGGTTATCAG
>SESG01010267.1_pt1 | contig 87413 bp, 84 predicted proteins | sample 3171421 | NCBI WGS metagenome assembly SESG01 (sample SAMN10866946, study PRJNA518727) | freshwater metagenome | biome: subpolar coniferous forest; feature: holomictic lake; material: water; isolation source: holomictic Lake 227, 6 m and 8 m depth | place: Canada: near Kenora, Ontario | collected...
AGCAGAACCGCAATCGAGACCGGCAACCCCAGCCAACGCAATTTATATTTCTTTAGGGCGAAGAGATAGGCGCCTGAAAAAGCTAACGCACCGGTGATAGAAAATTCATACATATTTCCCCACGGCACGCGATGTGCCGACAATCCACGAAAGATTACGCCAGCGAAAAGTAGTAGAAAAGCTAAGGTCATCATGGCGGAGCCGATTCGGCCGCTGCGCTCAGTTCGAGAGAAATCAAATTTAGTTTGATCATTCTCGGCATTGTTGCGGACGGAGAAGGCGACTTCTATTGCGTGCGAAAAGAACGCGATCGTATAAACCGCCATTGCGGAATAGATCGCGTAATTTGATAGGTACGCATAACTTCGAGAGGTCAAAATTATCCCTTCAGAACTTTCACGAGCGCTTCAATTTCATCGTTTAAACCAGGAACACCGTTCTTTGCTAAACCAGCCACTTCAACGCGATCAGAGATTTTGACCCAGATTCTTCGTTGCCGAGTAAAGAGGGAGATTAGCAAGCCGAGGACCGCAAGCAGACCACCAGCCAAGGCATACATCTTTCCTGGATCATCAACAATCTGCAGGTTGACCCATGACTTCCAACCGTCAAATGTGATGGAGCCCTCACCGAAGTCATAGCTCTGATTTAAGGAAAGCGCCTTTAGTCCGATTCGCTGCATCTTGGTGGTGTTGATTCGATATACCGACTGCGGGACACCGGAATCCAAGCCAAGGTTGCCGGCCCATACTGAGAGCAGCAGCCGAGGGTCGAGAACTTCTGGGTAAGAAGAGAAAGCGCCGCGCGAGGCGGAGCGATCTGCAGTTGGAAGGAAGGTGGCTACAAAGCCAATCTGCGGCTTCATATCTGGAATTTTGATCGCTCCGACAGACGTTAGATTTCCATCTTGCGGTAGAAATGCAACTGGTCCGCTGAAAACTACCTTGCCACTTTTATCCTTCACGGTTACAACTGGTGAATATCCATTAGCTTGCAAATATATTTTTGTGCTGGCGAAGGTCAGCGGCGAATTGACTTTGACAATTCGGGTGACTGGTTTGCTCCCAATCGGGTTCGAGGATTGGACCGTCAACTTGTAGTCAGTAGGTGCATTTGTTGCAGGGTCGTAAGTGGCAACAAAGTTTGTGATGTTGAGTGAAAACGGAATTAATGATCCTTCGCGCTGAAATTTTCCAAAGGTGATGTTGTCGTAGGAGGTCGGGGTATTAATGAAACGTTCCCCGACATTAAGAATCGCCTCGCCCTTTGAACCGTAGAGCGAACCCACTCCAACAGCTACTAAAATCAAAAGTAAGGAGAGGTGAAAGAGTAAATTTCCGGTTTCGCGCAAATAACCTTTTTCGGCTGAGATCGATTTCTCTTCCCGACGAACTCGAAAATTATTCTTCTTTAACCACTTTTCCGCCACATCCAATGAAGAAGGGCTTTGATCTAGTTCAGTGTGGAACTCCATTCGATCTAGAAACTTTGGAGTCAACGGTGGCTTCGCGCCAATTGCTTTGAGATGCTCCAGGGTTCTGGGCAGAACGCAACCGACTAAAGAGATAAAGAGTAATAAGTAAATGGCGCTAAACCACGGCGAGCTGTAAACATCAAAGATCTTTACCCGATCTAACCACCGTGCCAATTGCGGATTGTTGGTAAAGAACTCTTGCACCTTCATGGGATTTTGAGAGCGCTGTGGAAATATTGAACCTGGAATTGCGGCTACACCTAGAAGTAATAAAAGGATTAGCGCGATTCGCATGCTGGTGAGTTGACGCCAGATCCAACGAAGAAATCCAAGCGCGCCAAGTTCTGGAGTGATACTCATTTAAACCACCGGAATGAAGCCGGAGATTAAATCGCGAACGGTATTCATTACGTGATCCCAAGCGCCGGTTACTTGCAATAGGCCGATAAAAATCAAAAAGATACCGCCGACTCGAGTCATGATATTTCCGTGGCGTGAAATATAGCGCCGCAATTTCTGTGATTGATCAAAGAAAATTCCAACTAATATGAAGGGGACACCAAGACCAATGCAGTACGCCACACTAAGAATTGCCCCTCGCAGCGCGCTGGAACTTTGGAATGAGAGTGCTTGGACGGCGCCAAGGGTTGGGCCAATACACGGGGTCCAGCCAATTCCGAAGAGAAATCCAAGTACAGGTGCGCCAACTAAACCAGCCCGAATTTTCCATGTCGGTTTGAAGGATCGATAGAACCGTTGATTAAAGAGAAAAACGATGCCCATCGCGATGGTCATTAGACCAAGGATCGTCGAGATCCAACGTGAATGAGAACTGATGGTGGAACCTAAGCTTCCAAAAAGCGCACCATAAGAGATAAAGAGCGCAGAGAATCCCAAAACGAAAAGTAACGAACCAAGCGCGACACGGCCCTTAGTACGAACTTCAGTCATGCCGGCGGCATATGAAAGATAGCCAGGGACCAATGGGATGACACACGGTGAAAAGAATGAAATCAACCCGGCAATCAACGCAACGAAGATTGCCGAAAGCACATTGCCATCAAAGATCTGATTTACTAGAAAGTTATGCATGATGTGGATCCTTTGAAACTTTGGTAATCAAATCTGTTAATAGTCCAACGGTAATTGCGCCGCTGACTCTGGCAGCAACGTAACCCGAGGCATCGATAATCAAGGTTGTGGGAATGGCATTTGGCAGCAATGAGCCCCGGAAACTTGTGAGCACTGCATCATCGGTAAAAGTTGGATAGGTTAATTTAAAACGATCGACAAATGATTTTGCTGCGGTTAAATTGTCGCGAGTCAGAATTCCCGCAAATTGCACATCTGGATATTTCTGGGAAAAATCTTGTAGTAGTGGAGCTTCAGCTCGACATGGCGAGCACCATGATGCCCAGACATTAAGCACTGTTACCTTATTCAAAGTTAGCGCTTCGGTTTTTCCAGAGAGCGTCATTCCAGAAATTGCCGGCGCCGGTTTCCGTTCGGCCGCCTTCACATAAACAGCGACACCAGATCCAGAAACAAAGGCATTTTCATTTTGCTTAGAGAGACCGCCACCACCGCAGGCGGTCAGAAGCAGTAATGAGGCGAGCGCCGCAGGAAGTAATTTCATTTGCGCGGCAACAGATGCTTTGCCGGTTCGGTGTAATAGGTATCTTGAATCATGCCCTGATCATCTAGGACAAAACTGGTGACCGAGGCCAAAGTGCATTCACGCTTGCGGGGATCATGAAGCATCGGGCGACCTTCAACCGCCGATCGCAAGATCCAAATTGGAAGCTGGTGTGAGACGCACAAGGCATCTGTACCGGCAGCGGCATCGCGGGCAGCAAAGAGGGCGGCGAGCATTCTGGAAATCTGCTCTTCGTATGGCTCTCCCCATGAGGGTTTCCACGGGTTGTATAAGTAGCGCCAGGAGCGCGGGTGCTTTAAGACTCCGCTGCCGAGCTCAAATTTCTGACCTTCGAAGATATTGGCCGCTTCAATTAGGCGATCCTCGGTTGTAATAGACAGGTTGTGGGTGGCGGCAAGTGGGGCGGCCGTCTCTTGGGCCCGCTGAAGCGGGGAGGCGAGCAGGGCGCCTAGCGAAAGCGGTTTTGACCACTCGGCTACGGTTTGGGCCATCTCTTGGCCGCGCTCAGAGAGGCGCCAGCCAGCCTGGCGGCCGTACAGGATCTTCTCCGGATTTTCGACCTCGCCATGGCGAAGGAAATGAATTGTGGCCCCCATAGTGGCAAGCATAAAGGAGCCTTGACCTTTGGGCTTCGCTAAGGTTGAGATATGGCGCCAGAGCAAAAACGGGTGGCCTTCTTTGATGTCGATAACACGATCCTTCGAGGCTCAAGCCTCTTCTTCTTGGGTCGAGGGATGTATCAGAGGGGTTTCTTTAGCAAGCGTGAAATCTCCGCTTTCGTTTTGGCAAACCTTCGCTATCGCATGACTGGCAAGGAGAACAAAGAGGAGATTGCCAAGATTCAGAGCGCTGCCTGTGAGTTTATTGGTGGCCACAACGTGAAAGAGATCGAGACCATTGGCTTAGAAATTTACGATGAGTTCGTCTCCCCCGCGCTCTGGCAAGGAACAATCGAAATTGCCAATGACCATCTCAGTGCCGGCGAAGAGGTTTGGTTGGTCACGGCCACACCCATTGATATGGCTAACTTAATTGCAAAACGCTTGGGATTTACCGGCGCCCTTGGAACCAAGGCTGAAATCTGCGATGGCAAATACACCGGCAAGATGATCGGCAACCTCCTTCATGGCAAAGAGAAGGCGATCGCGATTCGGGAACTCGCGGCCGAGAAAAATATTGATCTGAGTGAGTCCTTCGCCTACTCCGATAGCCACCATGACATCCCGCTCTTAACGGCGGTGGGTCACCCCCGAGCGATTAATCCCGATACCCTGCTTCAAATTCGTGCGATTCGCGACAATTGGCCGATCCACGATTTTCGGCGCGCTCGTTGGCTCTCTCGGGCCATGGGTCCAATCGTTGGTCGCCTTGGTGCGGTTGCAGCTTTCTTCTCCCCTCGCAGCGGTGGTCGGCGCCCCCACTGATTCATCGGTAATGTAGACCAGTTATGTCCACCACCTCCTTTGCCGACGAGCTTCGTGCTCGCGATGATGCCGCGATCTCGCAATTATTTGCGCTCCGGCCAGATTTGTTGACGCCGGTACCAACTGATCTTTCTGCGCTCGCCGCACGTGCCAATTCGGTACCGAGCTTGATCCGTGCGCTCGAGTCACTTAACAAGTGGCAACATGATCTGCTGATCGCCGCCAGCGCGATCACCGAACCATTTTCGGCAAAAGAGCTCGTGGCTTTAACTCACGAGTCCGCGGAATTTGCGATTTCGGAATTATGGACTCGCGCCTTGTTATACAAAGATGGCAAGAACTATCGAATGCCCAGCAATATTCGTCCCATGTTGGGCGATGAACCCATGGGGCTCGGTCCGATTTCGCCAAATTCTATTGATTTGAGCCCGCTAAAAGAAGCGCCAAAAGCCTCCCTGGAAGTGCTAGCCAGGCTGGTTTGGGGACCACCCCGAGGCCAGATTGCCTCCGTTAAAAAACCCGGACCAGCAATTGGTTGGTTGCTTGAACACAAACTTCTGCTGCCATTTGATAGCACCACAGTTCTGCTACCACGCGAAGTGGCGATCCATCTTCGAGGCGGCAAGATTCTTCGAGAGATAAATAATGTTGCGCCAGCAGTAACTGGTGCGACCCGAAAACAGAAAGATGTTGATCGCGCTGCCATTGCTAACATCTCCACCTTTCTGCGTTGGATTGAAGAGCTAGCCCATAACTGGTCTGATGAAGCTCCGGTTGCACTTCGCTCCGGTGGCTTAGGTGTGCGCGACCTAAAACGATCTGCTGAACATCTAGGCGTCTCCGAAATTTGCGCGGGCTTTGTCGCTGAAATTCTTTACCTTGCGGGGCTTGTTGTAATTGATACCGACGATCAAATCTTGCCTACCCATGCCTTCGATCTTTGGATGACTAAAACTTCCGAGGAGCGATGGGAAGGCCTGTGCGCGCTTTGGCTTGAAACTTCCAGAGTTAGCGGCTTGATCGGGAAAAGTGAAAGCAAGAACATTGCCCCGCTTGGACCAGAGATGGACCGTACGGGCATCGCGCCACTTCGAAAGTCATTGCTAAATATTCTGAACTCAAATCGGGAAATAGATCCCGAATTAACAAGCATTAGTAGCCACGCCCAATGGCTTAGCCCGCAACGTTTCAATGGCGAATATATCGAGTGGACACTTCGCGAAGCAGAGTGGTTAGGAATAACCGGACAAGGCGCAATATCCAGTTTTGGTATCTCATATTTCACTGGTGCTGAAAGTTTAGGAATTGAAGCAGCATTACCAAAACCGGTCGATCACATCCTGATCCAGGCCGACAACAGCGCAATCGCGCCGGGGCCACTAACCATTGAACTTGCAAATTCGATTGGAACAATTGCTGATATCGAAAGTCGGGGCGGCGCCACGGTCTATCGTTTTAGCGAAGCTTCGATTCGGCGCGGTTTAGATCACGGTCAAACTGGCGACCAAATCAAAGATTTCCTAAAGCGCACTTCTAAAACGCCGATGCCACAACCGTTGGAGTACTTGATCAATGATGTTGCGAAACGACACGGTCGGCTGCGCGTTGGACATTCTGCTTGTTATCTACGTTGTGAAGATGAGGGCCTAATCCAACAGATCTTGCACGATAAGCGCACCGAAGATCTGCGACTTCGAAAATTGGCGCCACAGGTAATTATTTCCGAGCTCGATATCAATGAAGTAATTCTTGGGCTGCGCGAAGCTGGCTACCTGCCGGCGATTGAAAATGCAACGGGAATTCTGGTAGCGCAACCAACTACCAAACGGGCAAAGTCCCGGCCGCGACCCCCTCGAGTACTTAGCGAAATTGGCAAACCAAGTGAGATCATTATTCAATCCGCCGTCCGCGTACTACGCACTGGCGAAAAAGTTACCGCCCACAAGCCGCGAGACATTCCGCGCACCACCGCCAACGAAACCCTTGATTTGCTTCATCAATATATTGAAGAACAAGCCACGCTCACTATCGGCTATGCCGATACCAACGGTGGCGTTTCAAATCGCCTAATCGACCCAATCTCAATCTCTTTAGGCACGCTGTTAGCCAAGGATCACGCCACTGGCGAGCTAGCGCACTTCAGAATCCCCCGAATCACGGGCGTCAGCCCGGCGCCCTCGACGCTCTAAAGTACGGCAGACTTCGCTAATGACCTTTCTTGCCGACCTCCAAGACCTGGTGGAATGCGAATCTCCCAGCGAGGATCTGGCTGCCTGTCGGCGCGCGGTCGAAGTTGCGCATGGAATCGCCAACCAGAGGCTGGAAACGTCGGCACAGATCAAGGAAATTGGTGGGCGCCCAGTGTTTTGGTGGGGCGCAGACCAACCAAAGATTTTGCTCTTGGCCCATCTTGATACGGTTTGGCCGATCGGTTCATTCGAACCAGTTTGGGAAATTTCTGGCGATGTAATTAAAGGTCCTGGCGTTTTCGATATGAAGGCCGGCTTCCTACAAGCACTTTATGCGCTGATTGAAATTCCCGATGCAGCTTCAAAAGTAGCGCTCATCGCAACCACTGATGAAGAGATCGGCAGCCAAACTTCGCGCGAATTAATCAAGGAATTGGCAGCGCAGGCCGATGCAGTTTTGGTTCTTGAAGCTTCCCTGGATGGAAAAGTTAAGACTGGACGCAAAGGCACTGCGATGTATCAAATTAGCGTCGCGGGTCGAGCTTCACATGCCGGACTTGAACCAGAAAAGGGAATCAATGCCTCGATTGAAATTTCCCACATTGTTTTAACTCTTGCGGATTTAATGGATGCCGAGCTAGGAACAACTGTTGTCCCCACGCTAATAAAGTCTGGAACCACTACTAACACCGTTCCCGCCCTCGCTACCTTGGATGTAGATATCCGCTCCTTCTCAAGCGCTGAACTCCTGCGTGTTGATGCTGCGGTGCACAATTTAAGAACTCAACACCCCGAGGCAGCCATAACGGTGACGGGCGGAATAAATCGGCCGCCGATGGAGTTGAAATCTACGCAAGCACTTTATGAAAAATTAGAGCTGGTTGCACAATCACTTGGTATGCCACCAATTGGCCATGCCGCAGTCGGAGGAGCCAGCGATGGAAACTTCGCTGCTGCTGCTGGCGCACAAACGCTCGATGGCTTAGGTGCCGTTGGTTCTGGTGCTCATGCCCCGCATGAGCATGTTTTACTATCGTCGATTCAAGATCGAATCTCGCTCCTAGCCGCATTTATTAAGGAACTCATTCGTGACTGATGGCCCGTTAATTGTTCAAAGCGATAAAACTTTGTTGTTAGATATTGATCATCCGCTCTCAGCAGAATGTCGCAGAGCTATTGCCTCATTCGCGGAGCTAGAAAAGTCGCCGGAGCACATTCACACCTATCGCTTGACCCCGCTTGGCTTATGGAATGCCAGAGCCGCGGGTCATGACGCCGAGATGGTTGTTGACACGCTTTTAAAATATTCACGATACGCCGTACCGCACGCTTTATTAGTTGATATTGCCGACACCATGTCCCGTTATGGCCGGCTTCGCTTGGAAGCTCATCCGGTTCACGGGTTAACGTTAGTTTCAAATGATCCAGCAGTTCTTCGTGAAGTTACTCGTGGGAAAAAAGTTGCCCCGATGCTCGGACTGCAACTAGATGAAGAGACGATCGTTGTACACCCCGGTCAGCGGGGCTTTTTAAAACAGGCGCTACTTAAATTGGGTTGGCCCGCCGAGGATTTTGCTGGCTATGTTGATGGTGAGCATCATGAAATAGCGCTAAAACAAGAGGGTTGGAGCATCCGAAAGTATCAAGAACTCGCAGCCGAAGGTTTTTGGCATGGCGGTTCTGGTGTTGTCGTACTTCCCTGCGGCGCTGGAAAAACCATTGTTGGCGCAGCTGCAATGGCACATGCAAAAGCAACAACCTTAATTTTGGTAACTAATACGGTGGCTGCAAGACAATGGCGCGATGAACTGCTGCGCAAAACTACGCTTCATGAAGATGACATTGGCGAATACTCCGGTGCTAAAAAGGAAATTCGCCCAGTAACGATTGCCACTTACCAAGTGATGACTACTCGAAAGAATGGCGTCTATTCACATCTGGATCTATTCGATGCTATCGACTGGGGTTTAATTATTTACGATGAAGTGCACCTGCTTCCTGCGCCAATTTTTCGCTTTACCGCAGATATTCAATCGCGCCGTCGACTGGGCCTAACTGCAACGTTAGTTCGCGAAGATGGCATGGAAGGTGAGGTCTTCTCACTAATTGGTCCAAAGCGTTTTGATGTGCCTTGGAAGGAAATTGAATCGCAGGGCTATATCGCGCCGGCGGATTGTGTTGAAGTTCGAATTACACTTACCGATGATGAGCGCCTAAACTACGCCACTGCTGAACCAGAAGATCGTTACCGCTTCTGCGCTACCACTTCAACAAAACGAAAAGTTGCTGTTGCTTTGGCTAAACAACATGAAGGCGAGCAAGTTTTAATTATTGGTCAATATCTTGATCAACTAGATTTGCTAGGCGAAGAATTGGGAGTTCCGGTTATTAAAGGTGACACTCCCGTTAAAGAACGGGAACGACTTTTTAATTTGTACCGAACTGGTGAAGTGAAATGTTTGGTTGTCTCCAAAGTTGCGAACTTTTCCATTGACCTACCTGAAGCGACCATCGCAATTCAGGTATCTGGGACCTTTGGCTCCAGGCAAGAAGAGGCGCAGCGGTTAGGCCGAATTCTTCGCCCGAAAGCCGATGGTCGTGGCGCCCGCTTTTATTCGCTAGTTGCCAGAGACACTGTTGACCAAGACTTCGCGCAAAATCGCCAAAGATTCTTAGCGGAACAAGGTTATGCCTATCGGATTATCGACGCCGATGAAATTCTTCATCAAAGCTGAGCAATTGCAGCCCGGAATCTCTCTGGGCTGACTCGCCAAAAGTCGTGCGGTTGCCCATTTATTAAGGTCACTGGAATCTGCTCGCCATATTTAACTTCTAACTCCGGATCATCATCGATTAATCGAAGCTCTAATGAAAACTCCAGTTCTTTCTGCAGTTCGGTAAGCGTTTCCATTGCCACATCACACAAATGGCAGCCAGTTCTGGAATAAACCAAAACTTTGATCACTACGGTTTCCTTCTTTCCGCAGCCTTAGCGGAGAAGATTCGATCAGATAACTCTTGAAGGACCAACGTGGCGTCGCCCTTGCTTCTGGCCAGTGAGGTCTCAAGACTCTTCAGTGAGGCGGTTATGGTGGTTTCAGTTATCGTGCCAACGAGCGGACCAAATCGATCAGCAAAAAGGGTGTGAGCCACTCGAGAGATTGATTTTGCTAGATCTTCTCGTGCCTCATCAAGGGTAGGTTCGGGCTCTTTATCCGAGAGAAGTCCAATGGAAGGTCGCTCGCGTTTTGCTCGATTAAAACTTTCCTGGGCAGTTGCCGAAAATCTTGGCTTTAAGGCATCAGATGGCATACACCTATCCTCTCAGACTGCTAGCGTTTTCCGTTGTGCGAGGTAAATCTTTACTCATCTCCGTGGTTCTGGCCACTTCAACCTTGGCTTCGCCTGCTCCGGCACACGCGCTTACGCTTCGCTCGGTTCCCGCCGGTTGGGTCAACACTTATAAATCAACAGCACCAGCACCAAAACTAAACCAGAACTTAACAAAGAGTTCAAACACTCCAACAGGCGCTCATCTAGATAAGACCAGCACCTTCGTGATTAATTACGTAGCAGTTCCAGACAATGTTAAGGTCGCAATCCAAGCAGCAGTTGATGTTTGGTCGGTTAACTTCGCTTCTGCAGTTCCAATAACGGTAACTGCAACTTGGGGTCGCCAATCATCTGCCGGAATTTTGGCGTCAGCAACACCAGGCCGTTATTTCACTGGTTTCGCGGGGGCACCCGATAGTTCACTTTGGTATCCATCTGTTCTGGCAAATGCACTCGCCGGGAAAGATCTAGATCCGAATTCGCCAGAAATTTCCATTAAAGTAAATTCAAGTGTTGCCTCTTCGCTGTATTTAGGTACCGATGGAAATTGCCCCAGCGGTCAATACGATTTGGAATCCATAATCCTTCATGAGATGGGACACGGTTTAGGATTTTTATCCAACAATAGTTTTGATCCATTTTTTGGCTACGGCACCATTGACCAACCAACTCCTTTTGATGCCTATACCCAATTGCCGGATGGTCGCCGGCTCATGGATGTGCCATCGCCTTCTCTTGAACTCGGAAAAGCTCTCACCAATACTTTGGTTTGGTCCGGACCAAATGGCGTAAAAGCCAACAATGGAATCAAGCCAGTTCTCTACACCCCCACTACGTATGAACAAGGTTCATCTGTCAGCCACCTGGATGAAGCAACTTTTTCAAAATCTGGGGCTGATGCAGTTATGACTCCTAACCTTGCAGCTGGCGAGGTCTTTCACAATCCTGGTCCGATCTTGATTGCCATGTTGGCCGATATGAAGTTAAAACCCCCCGCTGGAATTGCCTCTGGGATTCCATCAGTACCGCGAAATGTAAAGGCGCTAATTGGCAACAAATCAGCAATTGTTACCTTCGATCCGCCTACTAACGCCCGCACCGCTCAAGTAAATTCATATTCGATCCGCGTAAATTTAAATGGTGCCGAAACCCTAGTGACATCAAGCCCAGCCGTTATCCCGAACTTGACCAATGGAATTGCCTACTCATTTTCAGTTATGGCCAAGAATGATTTGGGAAATTCCGACCCCGTAACCACTAATGCCGTTATTCCACAGGCCTCGTGGTCCCGTTCGGTTCTTGACCCCTCCGCGGATGCTAAGTATTTGGTGACCGGCTCTTTCAATAAGAAGCCAATCGTGGTCTACTCCGATAGCTCTCGTGGTGACCTAAAGATGGCCACCTGGAATGGAAAAGATTGGGTTCGCACCATAATTGACGGGAACTCCACATCTGGCGGCCGCACGAAGAATAGCGTTGCGGGTTACATCTCGATGTGCTCCAGCGGGACCGGCGCCACCGAACAACTAAATATCTTCTACGGTGACCTAACTGACAAAGATTTGCGTTATGCCTCGTACGTTTCTGGAAAGTGGCACTTTGAAGTTGTCGATGGCAACGGTCCAAAAGTGCAGCCCTACCAAGAAGCGGCCCGAGTTCGCACAGCGAGCGATGTGAGCGTTAGCAGTGCTTGTGTTTCTACTCCAGCTGGTCTGCAAGTTTTCTATCGCGATGAAAGCCAGGGGATATTGCTAGGTGCGGTTAGAGATGGCACCAAATGGCGCTATGAATTAATAGATGGCGATCGCGCAACTGACGGACGTACTACCGGAGACGTTGGTTTTCATATCAGCGCTCTCGCAGTCGGCACCAAGGTCTATCTCGTCTATGACTCGGTACTAGCTTTGAACCAAGACCACTTGCCGATTAAGGGTGAACTTAGATCAGCAATCCGTAGTTCGGCCTATCCCGAAGACTGGATTTATGGAACCTTGGATGCAACTGGTGGCGCAACGGCTGTTGCCGGTTATGCGGTCGCTCTTTCTCAAAATGGGAAGAGTGTTTATGCAACTTGGTTGGCAGCATCTGGAATTACCGTACCGGTTGCAGATCAAATTCGTTGGCGCGATCTAACTACAAGTGCGCCAATAATTTCGATGAATAGCGATTTCTTCGGTATTCCTGCCGGGCCGCTGGCAATCGATTCACAAAAAATTCTCTTTGGTTGCTCTAATCGACTTTGTGCAATTAGCAAAACGGACCAAACCATTAAATTAGTTTCCGGTGGAAACTTTAAGGATTCGATCCGTTCTCAATGGATAACTATTAACGGTGGAAGATATGCCCTGATTGGTATCGGCGGGACACTCTCACTCTTTAAACTTACTTAGCGTTCCGACGCTGAATTCGAGTCTTCTTCAAAAGTTTTTTATGCTTCTTCTTGGCCATGCGCTTGCGTCGCTTCTTAATTACTGAACCCATAGTGCTCCTTTTGGTGGTACTGAAGGCTAAGTGCTAACCCGCCAGAGGAGCAACAATAGTCAATCCGAAGCCAGTACTTTGTTCGGTAATTAGCACTAACCCCGGCGTTCGCGCCCAGAGTGCATAGCGAAGTTTCCCGGTGAAGGAGTTGGCAGTCAGGACTCGCCCGGCCTTTGAATATGAGACCGCCACCAAGGTCGCCTTCTTCGGCGCCCAGCTTGGTATCCCGGAAATTGCAGAACTTGAGGTGAAGATTCGCCAATTGTTGATGCCGGCAGCAAGCACGAGCGTGGAAAGCGGCTTTGTCACGACCAGCTTGCTTTGAACGATCGTCCCGAAACTGCCTGACGCATCTAATGAGAGGCTGAAATTCTTAGTCGAAGCCCCAGCAGCAATTTGGCCCGTAATCGTGAAATTGGCACTGCCATCAAAGCGAATGTGCTGAGGGTTGATCACGGCAGGAGCCAGCAACGAGTAAGTCGCTAGCAATTGACCAGCACGACTGACCTTCCAAACTGTCAATTGGGTTAAGCCAAGGTTTGCAGCCGTAGTTGGATCAATACTTATGCCGTCAGGATTGAGTGGTGTCGTTGACGGCGCTGGGCTTGCGCTTGGAGAGGTTAGGGAATTGGCCGCGCCCAATACCCAGAACGAACCCAAAGAATCTTTTGCAACATCAGTAGCAATTTCATCGCCTGTAGTACCTAATCGCAGATCCCACAGGTGCGTCCCCGAAAAATCCAAATCAGTAATGAAGCCATCGGTTCCACCCAACGTTGGTGTAGTAACCCAACCGCCGCCATTTCCTTCAACAGTTCCGACCAAGACGATTGCGGCATTTGTAAGTAAGGCCGCGGAAATATCATCGCCACTCGCACCCGCAAGAGTTGCAATTTTCAATGGTTTTACCGCAATAACTTTCACCGGCTTAATTGCGGCGCTAGCAGCAGAACTACTTCCTACGATTACACAACCAATAAGAGCTATCGAAAGAGTTCGAACTCTCAAGCCAGCTCCTGCGATCTGTCCCGCGCCGCCCTCATTGCCTTGGCAACTAACGCATTTAGTTCACCATCAGTGAAAGCGTGAAGCGCCGCGGCCGTTGTTCCATTAGGGCTAGTTACGTTTTCCCGCAACATGGTCGCGCTTTTACCAGTTTGAGTTAGCATCCCGGCGGCACCAACAATTGTTTGAATAGTTAGTTTTGTTGCAACATCCGGCGGCATCCCTAACGCCACTGAGCCTTCGACCATTGCTTCAACAAATGCGAAAAAGTAGGCCGGTCCTGATCCACTGGTAGCGGTAACGGCATCTTGGAGAGATTCATCGATCGCCAACACCAAGCCGTTTGGAGAAAGTAGATCCGTAACTAGGTCGATCTGGCTCGAAGTGACATTTGCCCCAGCAGAAAGCACTGAAGCACCGGCTCCGACTAACAACGGCGTGTTAGGCATAACGCGAATAACCGCCGCGGGAGTAGCCAATCGCGATTCAATAAAGTGTGTACTTTTGCCGGCAGCAAAGGAGACCAACAACGCCCCGGTATTCAAATGCAGATCTAGTTCGGCGACTAATTCGCCTAAATCTTGTGGCTTTACCACCATAAGGATGAGATCGCTCTGGCTCGCGACCGCCTCCAACGAAGAGCTATGAACGCCATATTTTTGTGAAATTTCAGTGGCTCGTTCCTCGCGTTTCTCCACAAAGTAAATCTGATCAGGTGTTACCCCAGCAGATAGGAGTCCAGCTAAGAGCGCTTCGCCCATAACTCCCACCCCAAAGATCCCGACCTTCAACTCACTAATTGCCTTTGTAGTTGTCATAGTAAGAGTCTACCTTCGCGGCTCCCGGGGCTCATTAAATCTCACTGTGAATGTGCGGTTTAGCACTTAAAGCCTTAGGCTCTCCAACTGTGCCAGAGGTAGATCCAAATTTCGCTCGCGATTGGGTGGAGTTTGCCGACCCTTCTGCTGTTGGTGAAATCTTTAAGTGCGATATCACATGGCTAACTTCCTACTGGAGCTGTATTTACGGCGGCGGTTGTTGCGGTATTGATTTAGATAAACCTAACGATGGTTGCTGCTCAGATGGCGCTTACTACTCGGATGAAGATGATGAACTTCGAACCTTGGAAGTTGCCAAACGATTGACGCCGCAAATGTGGCAATTCCATGAAGCGGCGCAACCTAAACGAGCCAACGGAAAAATGAAGATCTCTGAAGTTGGATTAGATGGCGATCGCAAAACTCGCAAGATTGAGGACTCCTGTATTTTCCTGAACCGAAAGGGTTTTGAGGCCGAAGGCTTCAACGGCTCATTCGGTTGTGTGCTGCACCATCTTGCACAGCAAGAGGAGATTCACTTTGTAGATACCAAGCCCGATGTCTGTTGGCAATTGCCGATCCGTCGCAGCTTTGAAAAGCGCGAAGTTGGCGACCGAGAAATTTCGGTAACAGTAATCGGCGAGTACGAGCGATTAGCGTGGGGCGATGGCGGGGCCGAATTTAATTGGTACTGCACCAGCAATACCGAAGCCCACGTTGGCCGAGAGCCGGTCTATCTTTCCAACCAGGTCGAACTAAGTAAGTTGATGGGCGAACTGGCTTACGCGCAGCTTAAGATCCATTGCGATAACCGAATGGCCGCCATCGCCGAATTAGCCAAAGCGCAGCGCAAGAACGAACTTCCGCTCTTTGTTATCCATCCCGCCACCGTGCAAGCCGGTCGTTAAAACAATTTCTCTATCTATAGTACTTTTAAATTTTGCGATAACAATTTAGGAATTAGTACGTACCGCATTTACGTTCCCGGGATTTAGGTCGATCGAGAGTCCTCCATCAACTCTGAGTACTTGCCCAGTCATGTAAGAAGAAGCATTCGAGGCAAGAAAGAACATCACCTCTCCAATTTCATCTGGCTTTCCAAGTCGCTTTAAGCTAATCCGAGAACTAAGTAACTCCTCCGAGACCAATCCGCTATCTAAATCCTTCTGAATTAAATCAGTCAATACCCAACCGGGAGCAACTGCATTTACTCGAATTCCATCTTTAGACCACTCGGTGGCCAACGAACGAGTAAGTCCTTCAAGACCCGCTTTGGCTGCGCAATACGATGCTCGAATAGGCATCCCCATAGCTCCTGCAATTGAGGAGACATTAATTATTGACGCATCACTTGCCCCCTTTAAAAAAGGAAATGCTGCCCTTGAGCAACGGAATGCACCAGTGAGGTGCGTGTCGATCATCATTTGCCAATCCGCTACTGATGTTTCGACCGTCGGCTGCTGATTTGTGATACCCGCATTGTTGATAAGAACGTTGATGTGACCATGCTTTTTCCCGACAATATCAATCGCCTCCATAACCGAATCGTCGGAGGTGACGTCCAAAGAAAGAGGATGAGCGTGCGATTGAAAACTTTTTAGGGATTCGACAAATTGCTGAGCACGTATAAAGTTCAAATCCGCAAAATACACGTGGAAGCCAGCTTTAATAAATCGAAGGCCCGCAGCAGCACCTATCCCGCGTCCACCGCCGGTTATAACGGCGACTCTTTCTTTATCGTCCATTTTGATACTCACTTCCATTTGATTGAACACTCATGAAAATACGGTCGCCTACTCGATGACATCACTCTTCATACGCGAGACCTGGCAAGCTGCCGTCCATAATGTACCCACCATCAATATCCAAGGTTGTTCCCGTTATGTAGTCCGCTTCTGCAGAGGCGAGAAAACAGATTCCAGAAGCGATCTGGTGAGGGTATGCGATTGTTCCCAGCGGAACTCTCATTGAGAGCGCTCTAACGACTTCAGGTGTGTAAAGGGGTTTGCTTAAAGAAGTATGCGTGGCTCCGGGTCGCACGCAATTCACTCGAATATTTCGACGAGCCCATTCGGAAGCCATTGTTCGAGACATACTCTCGATGCCCCCTTTTGCAGCAGTGTAAGCGCCACCGTTTGGCTCTGATACAACTGCGTGAATGGAAGACACGTTTACTACACTCCCAGGTAATTCATTCTCTAGAAGTATTTTTGCAACTTCACGAGTCATGTAAAAAACACTGAACAAATTAGTGCGAAGTATGTTTTCGAAAAGCTCATCAGTGGTGTTCTCCATGGCGGCGACTCGCAGGATACCGGCGTTGTTTACTAAAACTTGAGGAATTCCAATGCTTTCTTGAACTTCTTGCACGGCGGTTCGAACTTGATCGGGCGCGCTCACATCAACTTTGAAAGAGAACGCAGTTCCACCTTTTTCCACAATCTCATCTCTGACTTGAGCAGCACTTTTTTCATCTACATCGAAAATCGCGACTTTAGCCCCTTCGTCTGCCAGGCGTATGGCAGTCGCTTGGCCGATGCCCGAACCCGCACCGGTCACGATCGCCGTTAGATTTTCGAATCGACGTACGTTATTCATAATCGTCTCCCTCGAGAAATGGAAAGCCCTTAGCATTTACGCCAACAGGTCTTTTAGAAATATCAGTAAAAGTGATTCCTAAAGTTAGGTGAGCCTCAAGAGTTTGATGTGGGCCAAGAATTGAAGCTTCCCCCTTATCTGCAAGGGACTTTAACTCTTGAGCAGGTGCGCTTGAATGAACTTCTAATCCGATGATGCTCTCAAGCCCCCACCATGGGTATCCAGTTGGGTCATAAAATTCCTGCCAAAGCCAAACGAATGGCATTCTTTCAATGTCCCAGGTGAGCGTAATTGTCAATCCGGAAATATGGTTACGCGCGATCATCCAGCCTTCGGTACAACGAAAATAGAGAAGATCTGCGCCAAAATCTTTGTCAGTTCTTGCTGAATACTCACCCACTGAACCAACCATTTTCAAAGAGTGTTTTGATCGCGGTTCATATTTCTGATGGCTTGAGAAACTTTCAGGGTGAACGAACATTTCTTCGCAAGGTAGATAAACCGTACATCCACCCGAGCTCAGTGCTTCTCCAAATGCAGGATGAAACCCCCAAGAATAGGGAAGGGACGCAAGAGACAAATTCTTTACTTTAGATCTAAGGGTTAAAGAAGAATCATTCTTTTCAACAGAAATTGTTTTCATCATTTGTATTGGAGATCTTTGAAGGACAGTACTCAATTTAAGTTCATCATTTTGTTCTCTATCTAACTCGTCCAAGTTCCAGGAAACTCGACAGGCTTCACCGTGAAAGGGTAGTTCGGCGCCCATAATGAGCGTGCTTTCTGCAGTATTAGGAAAGAGTTCTTGAATTCCTCCTGGATATTCATCGTAAAAAGAATCTGGCGAAAGGTTCATAGGACCGGGTGATGGGCGCTGCTTTTTGGCTTTCCTAGAATTCCACAAAATATTTTGGCTGGATTCTTTATGAAGAATCGAAAGAATATCCCCGCCTCGTTCCGGATTAATCAAAACTTCTAATCCGCTAGTAGAGAGGCAAACTAGCTCTGAGGAATATGGAAGGACCTGCTTAGTTGTCATGATGAGCGGTCGTTTAATTGCGTCCGAATTCCGCCATGGAGACTCAAATATTCGCGTACAAACCCGATATGTTCCCTCATTGCGGCTTCGGCTTTTGTCGCATGACCAGCCAAAATGGCTTTCAGAATTTTTTCATGCTGCTCGTCGGAGGCATCTATTGCTCTCGGCACTTTAGTACCTACGACCATACCTCGAGTGACTGGCTCTTGAACTACAGCGACGATCGCTTTAAACAAAGAATGGTGGGCTAGATCCGCTATTGCGTTGTGGAAAGCTAGGTCAGCGAGAACGTGTTCGTTAGCATCATGTGCGGCCGTGCGAAGCATCTTGAACGCAGACATTAGAGGAGCCGTATTTGATTTATTGGCATTTTTCGCTGCGAGAGATGCTTGTTTCGGCTCGATAAGAAGACGGACATCACACAGTTCGATTAGATTAATTTGATTCATTCGTAGCAATAATTCCAATGATTCTTTCAAGCCTTCCAGAGAAGGCTCGGCCACAAAGGTTCCCCTTCCAGACCTAGTGACCAACAAACCTTTTTGACACAATCTACCGATCGCTTCTCTAAGCACATTTCGGCCCACAGACATGGTGAGCGCCAAGTCTCTTTCGGGAGGTAACTTATCGCCGGGGAGCAGGTGGCGTTCAATAATTATTTCTTGAATTTGAGCCATTATTACTCCGACAGTTCCAACGGTAACCACCTGTGCAAAGAGGTCTGGTTCATCAGCCATGAAGTATCACCTATTCCTTGACTGCTATTGGTGCAGGACGGTTAAGTGGTTGACCAGGCACGTCGACCTCAATTGCACCGATATGCCACCTTGCCAGACTCGCAATAAAAAGAGTGCGTAAATCGGATCCGCCAAATGCAACATTCGTCGGCGCACCGATTGATGTACCTTGAAAATCATCCGCAATAATAGTCAATCCGTCTGTAATGTCGAACTTATAAATTCGATCTGGTCGGTAGCAACCGATATATAAATTGCCAATTTCATCAAACGCAATTCCATCCGGAACCGTCAAAGGCATTTTTACAACCAGCTCCGCTTCCCCAGCACTTCCATCGCTAAGAATCGGAATCCTGGTGATTCCTGGCAATGTGGATTCGACCACGTAGAGATAGGTTTCAGAAGAATTCAAAGCTAAACCATTCGCAAAATGTGGCACGCCGTGAGACCAAATTATGGTCTCGCCCTTCGGTGAAATTCGGTAAATGCGCCCCGTCGCACCTAACCAATCGCCAGAATCAGAGACATACAGATTGCCTTGGGCGTCGAAAACCGAATAATTGGGAGTGGTCATTGGCAATTCTGTTGTGCCTTCGGAAAGCTTAGACAAATCCCCTTCGGGGGTCGTCTTAAATAGGCACCGGTTTGTCGGATCGCAGAGGTAGGCATTCCCATCGCCGTCTAACGCAATCCCTAAAATCCAACCTTTGGTATCGGCAATAATTCGGTGACTGCCATCTGAAAGATCAATGCGGTACAACTGACCCGCTTCACCTCCGGCAAGTAGGAACCCCTTTGGATCCCAGACGACACACTCGGGATGATCTAAACCCTCGGCAACAGTTCTGCTCATGAGATCTCCCCTTGATGGGATGCGCTATTGCCAATTGATTTTGGATCCTCAGTCTTGTCGAAGTTGTCTTTCGAATTAACTTCTCTTCTAACACTGGCTTCAGATCTTTCGCGCCTGGTAAAACGATCCAAAATTACGGCCGCTATTAGAGCCACACCTTGGGCGACATACTGCCAAAAAGGTTCGACGCCAATCAAATTTAGTCCATTTCCCAAGAACCCAACAATGAGTGCCCCAACGATCGTTCCTGCAATTCGTCCTTCGCCTCCCGCGAGCGAAGTGCCGCCGAGAATTACAGCCACAATTACCTGAAATTCAAATCCGACTCCAATATTTGGGTCGCCACTGCCAAGGCGTGACGTTAGAACTACAGCTGCGATGCCGGTGGCAAGCCCGCTCATTAAATATAAAAGGAAGATGACCTTTCGAATGTTGACGCCTGAAAGTCGCGCGGTCTCTTCATTGCCTCCGATTGCATATACGTGGCGGCCAAAAACGGTTCGCCCGAGGAGCCAGCCGAAAAATAAAGCAATAACAACTGCAATTATTACTGGGTAGGGAATCTGAAAAAAGCTTCCTGTACCTAAATCACTCCAGTTGGAGGGAAGGCCAACCAGAATTGCACTTGGTGTCACCAGATATGCCATACCGCGGGCGATATTTAGGGTACCCAAGGTGGCGATAATTGGAGTTACTTTAAAGCCAACTACCAAGGTGCCATTTAAAGCACCAAAAAGTGCACCTAATGCTATCGCTGCTAAATAGGAGAGCCAAAGATTAGTTCCATGCGAGGCGATAGATGCTGCTAATACGCCCGATGCGGCGAGGAGGCTTCCAACGGATAAATCGAGTCCTCGAGCGATCATCACCAACGTAACGGCGCTGCCAACTATCACAACCGATGAAGTTGATCGAGTTACATTTTGCATATTATCCCAAGTTAGGAATCGCGAACTTGTCATTGTGAAAAACAGCATGAGAACAAATAGAATGAATAAAGAGGCCATCAGCTGATTGCCTCGCATGACGCGGCCCCACGAACGCAATTTGCGAAAAACAATACTTAGCATGTTTGTCCTTTTCACTTTACTTCTCCCATTGCAAGGCTCATTACTTCTTCTTCTGAGGAATCTCCTCCGAGCATGCCCATAAAAAGCCCTTCTCTCATCACTGCAATTTCGTCTGCAAGTCCTAGAAGTTCGGGTAAATCAGAAGAAACAATGACTACTGCCATACCCTCGCGCGCAAGTTGATCAATAATTTGATACATCTCCGCTTTTGCTCCCACATCGATTCCCCGTGTTGGTTCATCCAATAATAGGATCCCCGGAGCCACCGCCAACCAACGTGCGACAACACATTTCTGTTGATTGCCTCCAGATAGTTGACCCACTTGTTTTCCCATACTTGGAGTTTTGATGCTAAGTCCCGATATGAATTTTTTTGCCAAAACGACAGAATCTCGCTTCCAACTTCTTAAAGGCTTTCCAATCGCCCATGTAATTGAAATGTTCTCTTCCACTGAACGTAGCCCAATGATTCCTTGACCTCGCCGATCTTCCGGCACGAGTCCTATTCCGACACGAATGGCATCTCGACAATTGCGGAATCGTTGTAATTCTCCTCCCATCGATATTGATCCTGCCGTCAGGCGATCAAGCCCGAAGAGGGCACTCATTAATTCAGTTCTGCCAGAACCCACCAGCCCGGCAATCCCAGTGATTTTGCCGGATTGAAAAGCCAAATTCACATCTGATATTTTGGCAGTAGATATATTTTTAACTTCCAAAACAGATTTCCCGAAAGTACGATTCTTTGTGGGAAAGGTATGTTCTATATCCCGTCCAACCATCTTTCGAATCATCCCATTGATCGACAATTCACCGGAATTGTACGTTCCGACAATGCCCCCATCTTTGAAGATCGTTATACGATCGGCAATCTTTTCAACTTCGTTCAGTCGATGTGAGATGAAAACAATACTTCTACCTTCGGATTTTAAGGTTCTAATAACTGAAAATAGATTCTCAACTTCATCGCGATCCAAGGTTGAGGTGGTTTCATCCATAAATATCACCTTTGCATCAATATTCAAGGCCCGCGCCACCATAACTGCTTGTTTCTCGGCGGTTGAAAGTTGACCAACTTTTCGATTTGGATCCAGAGAGCCAAATCCAATTCTCATTAGTAATTCTTTCGCACGAACAAAACTTGCTTTAGGCAGAACTAACGGACCGCGAGACAATTCATTGCCTAGCAGAATGTTGTCAGCTACGGACAATCCATTAACAACACTCAATTCTTGAAAAATGAAACTAAGCCCTAATTGTTGGGCATGATGCGGACTGGAGATATCTTGAATTTCATCCGAGATACGGATTTGCCCCGAACTTGGGGTCATGCTGCCGGCCAGAATTTTTACCAAAGTGGACTTACCGGCACCATTTTCACCGATCCAACAATGAACTTCGCCTGGAAAAATATCGACGTTTACCGCATCTAGGGCTTGAACACCTGGAAACATCTTCGAAATTTCAACAACTTGAAGAAATGGTTGCATAGGCGAAGAGACCAACTTTGCCGATGCAACCATTTCGTTATTCCTTTACTTCGTTGGGTATTGAGCCTTGAGCCAAGCGCTGATACCCGCAGGCGAAGGATTGATTGGAGGATACCCCAATGCAATCTGAGTGGACTTTGTAGTCTTCTTTTGGACAGTGGCACCTAGAAGGTTAAATGCTGCGAAAGCAAAATCCCCTGGTGGATATCCTGATTCGGCCTTATAAGGAGAATTCACATCTCCCATATCAGCCATGCCTGGACCTGAACCATCGACCGCGGCGAGCACGCCCCAATCAGCGTTGTACTTACCAATGGCCTTTAGGGCAGCAACTGTTCCTAGAGAAGAGTCATCATTGATTCCAAAAATGACGTTTACTTCAGGATGAGCTTGAAGCAAATCGGAAGCTGCAGGTAGAGCCTTGTCGATTACTCCACCACCGTTGACCGATTGAACTACCACAGCACCAGGGACTTGAGAAAGGAATCCGTAGAGGAATCCGTTCTTGCGATCTGCTACTTGTGGGAGATTTGGAAGGTCAACTATTCCGATTTTGGCCGCAACCCCAGGAAATTTAGCGTTGAAGTAGGCGCCTGCGTTGCAACCAGTCGAACGACTACCTAGAAAGTCATTTGCAAAGACTCTAGGGGTCAGAACTTTTCTTGGTTGTACGTTGTACGTTACAACAGGGATTTTGGCTGCTAAAAATTTCTGGATTTGAGGAACTGATGCGTCACTATCTAGTGGTGCAAAAGCAATTGCATCAGGCTTATCGGCGATGATGTTGTCCACATTTTGCTGGACCGTTCCCGCGTCGAATTTTCCGTCATAAATTTTTAACGTGAATTTATACTTCTTTGCCAAATCTTTCCAATGATTCGCAACCGCCAAGAAGAACGGTTGGCCCAGACCCATCACAGTAAGCGCAATGCGCTTTCCAGTAAGGGGAGATGTCTTAGGCAGAGCTAACCAATTCCCTGGTGCGCTTACATATCCCGTGAATCCGGCAACGGAACCCGGAATCTTTGCCACGGCGGCTGGATCCTTGGGGGTGCATATCTTGCTGCTGTAGCTTGAGGCAGCCAGTGCCGAGGCATTCGAGGCAGCGTGCGCTGAGATTGGCGTGAGCATCGTAACGAGGACTGAACTAGCAGCGAGGATAGAAAGCGCTGCGGTTCCATACGATCGATGGGGAAGAAGCTTCTCTTTTATCATTATTCTCCTTACTTTCTTGTGTCCATAAATTATGGCGGAGCCGTCATTGGTTCCGTGGTAGGACCACCGAAAATTAACAGGCTGTCAATAGACTGTCAATAGGGTGAGATTTCAACTGGGAGCTTTGACACTCCCAACCGCTAACCTTTCGTCGTGGTTAAATCTCCCTCCCCAGCAAAAGATCCTTACCGCTGTACGGAATGTGGTTGGACGGCCAATAAATGGGTGGGTCGATGTGGCGAATGTCAGGCTTGGGGAACAGTCGAGGAAGTTTCGGCACCTAAAAAACTCTCTCTAGTTGCCGGATCGGTAACCAGCGCTGCGCTGCCAATCGGTGAAGTAAATCTAGAAAATGCCAAGGCGCGCTCCAGCGGCGTCAGTGAACTAGATCGAGTTCTCGGTGGCGGACTAGTTCCCGGCGCCGCAATCTTGTTGGCTGGCGAACCAGGGGTTGGAAAATCAACTTTGTTGTTGAGCGTTGCCGCCGAAAGCGCCCGCAAGAATCTAGTTGCCCTCTATATCAGCGGTGAAGAGTCGGCATCTCAAGTTCGCCTGCGAGCGCAGCGGTTAAATGCCATAGATCCACAACTTTGGTTGGCTTCTGAAAATGATCTTGGAGCGGTAATCGCTCATATCGATGCGGTAAAGCCACAACTGCTTATCATCGATTCGATTCAAACAATTTCTAGCAACACTGTTGAAGGCGCACCTGGAGGAGTTACCCAGGTTCGCGAAATTGCCGCGGCACTTATCCGAATCGCAAAAGAACGTTCCATCACTTTAGTTTTAGTTGGCCATGTTACAAAAGATGGTTCCATCGCTGGCCCGCGATTACTCGAACACTTGGTTGATGTGGTTCTTAACTTTGAAGGAGATCGCCATTCCAGACTTCGTTTGATTCGAGCAATGAAGAACCGTTTTGGTGCCAGCGATGAGGTCGGCTGTTTCGATATGAATGACTCCGGAATCACCAGCCTGCCCGATCCCACCGGACTCTTTACCTCCAGGCATACCGAGCCAGTTCCAGGTACTTGCGTAACCGTCGCCCTTGAAGGTCGCAGACCTCTACTGGCTGAAATTCAAGCACTCGTTAGTGCACCAAATTCAGATGGTCGCGATTACGGAAATTCCAGGCGCGTTACCTCCGGTTTAGATAATCCGCGCACCGCAATGACGTTAGCGGTATTAGAACTCCGAGCAAATATTCGGATCTCTGGCCGCGATGTTTATGTCGCAACCGTTGGGGGTATGAAGATGAGCGAACCAGCTGCAGATTTAGCAGTGGCACTAGCTGTCGCCTCCGCGGCAAAAGGGTTGGCGCTACCAGCAGATTTAATTGCCATCGGTGAAGTTGGTCTCGCCGGTGAAATCCGCAAAGTGACTGGAATTTCGCAACGCGTTCAAGAGGCAGCTCGATTAGGTTTTAAGCGGATGATGGTTCCTGTTGGCAGTGACTTGAAAATCGAAGGCGTCGACATCATGGAAGTCGCCCGCCTGGAACAAGCAATTGCTCGCTTAAAAATTAACCAATAGAAAGTTTGAGACCGATATTTTGAAATCTCACTAAAGGCTCTTTTAAGAGTTGCGTTAGGTTCTCAATGCCATTAAATGGCAATGAGTAACTAATTATTTACTGATATTTGATGGAGTTTATTGCACCAGCCTCGATATGGTTTCACTCCGCACAAATTCCAACAAGGTATCGGAGAGACCTATGCAGCAGTATGTTATTGAACGTGAAATACCCGGCGCTGGTTCACTTCCAGAGTCGGAACTACAAAAGATCTCGAAGCATTCAAATGGAGTTTTAGATGCAATGCGCAGCGAAGGTAGCGAGATCGAGTGGGTCCAAAGCTTTGCTGCGGGTGACATGATTTACTGTGTTTACAATGCCTCTTCTGCAGAGTTAGTCAAAGAACATGCCGATCGTGGTGGCTTCCCCGCCAATAAAATCACACAAGTAGGCGGAGTTCTTAATCCCGAAAAAGGTAATTTCTAATTAAATTAAAAAGGACCGACCAATGTGGTCGGTCCTTTTTTTTAATCTTTACGCGCTGGGCGCTTCTGCCGTTAGATCGCCGGGTGAATCCGGCGCTTGTGTCTTTGGGACACCCTGGAAGGTGAAGGTTTCAGTCTCACCATCAACGGCGACATCGACCAAGGTAATTTCCCCAGCTTTGACTTCGCCGAAGAGAATTTTCTCGGACAACTGATCTTCAATCTCGCGTTGAATGCAACGACGCAGTGGTCGGGCACCAAGGAGCGGATCGTAGCCGCGCTTTGCAAGCAGCGCCTTGGCCGCTGGCGTTAGCTCGATACCCATATCGCGAGCGCGAAGTCGTTCATCCAAATTGGCGATCATCAGATCAACAATTTGAACAATCTCGGCCTCGCTCAATTGATGGAAGACGATGATGTCGTCGATACGGTTGAGGAATTCTGGCCGGAAATGAGTTTTGAGTTCATCGCTGACCTTGCCCTTCATCCGCTCATAATTTCCAAGGGCATCTGACGCGTTGTGGAAACCAAGTCCCAAGCTCTTAGAAATATCGCGCGTTCCCAAGTTAGTGGTCATGATGATCACGGTGTTCTTGAAGTCGACAACGCGACCTTGGGAATCCGTTAGGCGACCATCTTCCAAGACCTGCAACAGCGAGTTAAAGATATCTGGGTGCGCCTTTTCGATTTCGTCGAAGAGCACAACAGAGAATGGCTTGCGGCGAACTTTTTCAGTTAGCTGTCCACCCTCGTCATAACCTACATAACCAGGAGGGGCACCGAATAACCGGGAAGCGGTGTGCTTCTCGGAGTATTCCGACATATCTAATTGGATCAAGGCATCTTGATCGCCAAATAGGAAGGCGGCCAATGTCCGGCTGAGTTCGGTCTTTCCTACGCCCGAAGGGCCAGCGAAGATAAAGGAGCCACCAGGTCGGCGAGGATCTTTTAGACCGGCGCGGGTGCGGCGAATCGCTTGTGAAAGCGCCTTAATTGCTTGATCTTGGCCGATAACGCGACGATGAAGTTCATCCTCCATGCGAAGCAATCTGGCGGTCTCTTCTTCAGTTAACTTGAAGACCGGAATACCAGTGGCAATTGAAAGAACTTCGGCAATTAACTCTTCATCAACTTCGGAAACCACATCGAGATCGCCGGCCTTCCAGCTCTTCTCGCGCTCAGCCTTTTCGGCAATGAGGTTCTTCTCGTTGTCACGAAGTGATGCTGCGCGCTCGAAATCTTGAGAATCAATGGCTGATTCTTTATCTTTCCGGGCTTTGGCAATTCGCTCATCGAATTCCCGTAACTCTGGCGGGGCGGTCATGCGGCGAATGCGAAGCCTGGAACCAGCTTCATCAATAAGGTCAATGGCTTTGTCGGGCAAGAATCGATCCGAGACATAGCGATCGGCCAGCGTTGCTGCTGAGACCAAGGCGGCATCGGAGATCGAAACTTTATGGTGAGATTCATACCGGTCGCGAAGACCTTTGAGAATTTCAATGGTGTGAGTAACTGTTGGTTCGGCAACCTGAATTGGTTGGAAGCGACGTTCAAGAGCAGCATCCTTTTCGAGATGCTTGCGATACTCATCTAGCGTTGTGGCACCAATGGTCTGGAGTTCGCCCCGGGCCAACATTGGCTTCAAGATGCTAGCGGCATCAATTGCGCCTTCGGCAGCACCAGCACCGACAAGGGTGTGAATCTCATCGATAAAGATGACAATATCGCCGCGAGTTCTGATCTCTTTAAGAACTTTCTTTAGGCGCTCTTCAAAATCACCACGGTAACGACTTCCGGCAACCAGTGCGCCAAGGTCTAAGGAATAAAGCTGCTTATCCTTTAGCGTCTCGGGAACATCGCCCTTAACAATTGCTTGCGCTAAACCTTCAACGATCGCGGTCTTTCCAACACCTGGCTCACCGATTAGAACTGGGTTGTTCTTGGTGCGGCGCGAGAGAACTTGCATAACTCGTTCGATCTCTTTTTCGCGACCGATCACTGGATCGAGCTTGCCCTCGCGAGCGGCTTGAGTGAGGTTGCGACCAAATTGATCCAATACCAATGAGGTTGAAGCAGTTCCTTCGGCTGGTCCACCAGTTGCAACTGCCTCTTTACCTTGATAGCCAGATAACAATTGGATGACTTGTTGGCGAACGCGATTTAGATCGGCGCCTAACTTAACTAGTACCTGGGCGGCAACGCCTTCGCCTTCGCGAATTAATCCAAGAAGAATGTGCTCAGTGCCGATGTAGTTGTGGCCAAGTTGTAGCGCCTCTCGAAGCGAGAGTTCCAGAACTTTCTTTGCGCGGGGAGTAAATGGAATATGACCTGATGGGGCTTGCTGCCCTTGGCCAATAATCTCTTCGACCTGCGAGCGCACTGCCTCGAGTGAGATACCCAAGGCCTCGAGGCCCTTGGCTGCTACACCCTCACCCTCGTGGATGAGTCCGAGAAGAATGTGCTCGGTGCCGATGTAATTGTGATTGAGCATACGAGCCTCTTCTTGGGCCAGAACAACAACCCGACGAGCTCGATCGGTAAAACGCTCGAACATGGCCGATCTCCTTCTCTCTTATTTTCCTGCTCCTAGCCTAACCAAGCCGAGCCCACGCTGCGGTATCAGTTTTAGGGTGGAGTTTTAGGTTGGCAATACTTCTAGTAACCCCAAATCCGGCGCCGTTATGCCCGAAAATTGGAATTTTAGAGAATCTTTAACATTCTGGTATTTCCCAGGGTATTTGGTTTAACGCTCTCAAGATCTAGGAATTCCGCGATGCCTTGGTCGTACGAGTGCAGAAGCTGGGAGTAGATCTCGGGTTCGACCGGGGTGCCCTCGATCGCCTCAAAGCCGTGGCGGCCGAAGAACTCGGTCTCAAAAGTCAGGCAGAAGATTCGGGCGACGCCTACTTCGCGGGCGCGCTCAATAATGTGCTCCAGGATGGCATGGCCAACGCCGCGGCCGCGTAAACCATCATCAACCGCCAGAGTTCGAACTTCAGCGAGATCCTCCCAGAGAATGTGCAGCGCCCCGCAACCCACAACCTCACCGTCTTGAACCGCGACGGTAAATTCCTGGACGCTCTCGTACAACGTAACTGTCTCTTTCGAGAGCAGACGGCGTTCTAAAGCATAGGTATCGATGATGTGGCGGATCGCCTTTACATCCGAAGTACGCGCGGGGCGAACTTCGATGACCGCTGAAGAGGTTTCATCGCTCATGGTTATTCCTCGGGCTTTACCAATGGGAAGAGGATGGTCTCTCGAATGCCCAGACCAGTAAGCGCCATTAGCAAACGATCAACGCCCATTCCCATTCCGCCTGTCGGAGGCATCGCAAATTCCATGGCGCGCAGAAAATCTTCATCGATCTGCATCGCTTCTAAGTCACCCTTGGCGCCAAGTTGAGCTTGCTCCACAAGTCGCTCACGTTGAACTACCGGATCAATTAATTCGGAGTAGCCAGTGGCTAATTCAAAACCCTCAACATAGAGATCCCATTTTTCCACGATGCCCGGAATTTCGCGATGGGCGCGAACCAGTGGCGAGGTATCTACGGGGTAGCCCTTAACAAAGATCGGCGCATTGAGTTGACCTTCAGTTACATGTTCGAAAATCTCCTCGGCCAATTTTCCAGTAATCCATTTCGGATCGACCTTTATGCCCAATTTTGTGGCATGTAGTTTCAACTCTTCGTAAGAAGTTTGTGGCGTCACTTCTTCGCCCACGCCTTCGGAGATCAACTCATAGAGCGAAGCTTCGCGCCATTCACCGCCAAGGTCCAAAATCCGACCATCATGATGTGTAACGACATGAGTACCAAATACCGCCATGGCGGCTTCTTGGACAAGGGCTTTAGTTAGCGCAGCTATTGAGTTCCAATCGCCGTAAGCCTCATAGCTCTCGATCATGGCAAATTCTGGTGAGTGGCTCGAGTCGGCCCCTTCATTTCGAAAGTTACGATTAATTTCAAAGACTCTTTCGATTCCACCGACAACGCAACGCTTTAAAAATAGCTCCGGTGCGATTCGTAGAAAGAGCTCCATGTCATAGGCATTGCTTTCGGTGATGAAGGGGCGCGCCGTGGCGCCACCGTGCATGACCTGGAGCATCGGCGTTTCAACTTCGATGAAATCTCTGGCGGCAAATGATTCGCGAAGTGAGCGCATTACGGCCGGACGCAATCGCGCCATGCTTCTGGCTTCAGGACGGACGATTAGATCAACATAGCGAGCGCGTACTCGAGTCTCTTCTGACATCGGCTTGTGTTCAACTGGTAGCGGTCGCAAAGATTTTGCCGCTAGCTGCCAGGTGTTAGCTAAGATCGAGAGTTCGCCACGCTTTGAGGTAATGATCTCGCCGGTAACGCTGACCAGGTCGCCTAGATCAATCTCAGCTTTCCAGCGTTCCAAAGATTCGGCACCAACCTTGTCTAATGAGAACATAGCCTGAAGTTCAGTACCTTCGCCTTCACGAAGATTGGCAAAACAAAGCTTTCCAGTGTCGCGCTTAAAAATAACTCGGCCGGTTACTGATTCGATCTTGCCGGTGGCGATATCAATTTCCAGGCCATCATTTTCCGCCCGCACCGCTTTAAGAGACTTACTACGGGGAACTGAAACTGGATACGGATCAAAGCCCCGCGAAATAATGGCGGCTCGCTTTTCGCGTCGAATCCGCAATTGCTCTGGAAGGTCATCTTCGGTCGCTAGCGGCACTTTAGTTTCATCACTCATAAGGGAATTAAGCCTACCGTTTAGTAATTGCGCTCATGAACTAAGCGCAGCCCGATTAGGGTCAAATCTGGTTCGTGAAAATCAATGGTTTCCGAAATTCCTAAAACCAATGGTGCCAAGCCACCCGTAGCGATCACAGATGTCTCATCCATATCTGGGTAGCTAATTTCTAACTCTTCAATAATCCGAGTAACCAAACCATCTACTTGGCCAGCAAAGCCGTAGATAGTCCCAGATTGCAACGCCTCGACGGTGTTTTTACCAATGACCGATTTAGGCCGGACCAATTCGACTTTACGAAGCTGAGCCGCTCGGGCAGCCAATGCATCAACTGAGATTTCTATTCCTGGAGCGAGGGCGCCGCCCAAGAACTCGCCTTTGGGCGAGACCACATCCAAATTGGTTGAGGTACCAAAATCAACCACGATACACGGGCCTTTATTGCCGTAAAGGGTGTGGGCTGCCAAGGTATTTACGATGCGATCAGCACCAATCTCCTTGGGATTGTCTACCAACAACGGCACTCCAGTTTTGACGCCTGGCTCAACAATGGTGGTTGGTAGGTGCGAGAAATATTTTTTTATCATATGCCGAATTTCTCGAAGGCTGGCAGGAACGGTAGAGCAGACCGCCAAACCATCGACATCAATCCCTTCCAACAGCGATCGGTATTGCAACCACAGTTCGTCGGCGGTATCTCGTGGGTCGGTCTTAACTCGCCACGAATGAATCAGGACCTCACCATCGAAGATTCCCAGAACGGTGTTGGTATTTCCGACATCAATAGTTAGTAGCATCTCATTCCGCCTTAAAATCAAGTCCGATATCAAGTACTGGCGCTGAATGGGTCAAAGCCCCCACAGCTAAGTAATTCACGCCCGTGTTGGCATAGGCGTGAGCATTTTCTAAGGTGAGACCTCCCGAGGCTTCAAGTTTCGTCCTGCCTTTAACCATTGCCACTGCGGCTCGACATTGCTCAAGCGACATATTGTCTAGCAAAACTAAATCGGCACCGGCATCAACCACATCCCGGAGTTGTTCCAATCGATCAACTTCAACTTCAACCGCGATATTGGGAAATGCTGCTCGTACCGCTTTAAATGCTTGCGTAACTCCTCCCGCCGCGACAATGTGATTATCTTTAATTAGCGCGGCATCTGAAAGTGACATTCGATGATTGGTACCACCGCCCATTCGCACTGCGAACTTCTCTAGATCGCGAAGCAGCGGCGTGGTTTTGCGGGTATCTCGAATTTCAACGCCCGTCCCCTTGACATCATCGACCCAACGTTTGGTTAGTGAAGAGATACCGCTAAGTCGCCCCAGAAAGTTGAGAGCGGTTCGCTCGCTTAACAAGAGCTGGCGAGTATTACCAGTGGCGGTTAGAAGCAATTGCCCGGCTTCAATATGATCGCCTTCGGCCCGAACAATTTTATAATCGGTGATGCCGCGGACTTCTAACACCGCTGCGGCAATGCACAACCCAGAAACTACTCCTGCTTTGCGGCTATGAAATTGCGCAACCGAAATTTGATCAGCCGGGATAGTCGCCTCCGAAGTCACATCCAAACCGCCGGCTAAATCTTCGGCGATGGTGCGGACCACCAAGTCTTCGATGTAGATTGGATCTAGTTGATAGCTTTCGATCATTGTTCGAAGTTGCAAACTTAAAGTCATCACTTCACCTCTTCACTTCGATTATGCCAGTGACCATCTCGATCCAACTCTTGAATAATACGAAGGCGCCAAGAATCAGAACTCTCTGGATAGTCGGACCGCCAATGGGAGCCTCGAGTCTCTTTTCGCTCCAGTGCGGATCGGACAATTGCCGTTGCAAGGAGGTACAAGTTAGATGCCTCCCATGACTCTAAAGAAGGCTCGGTACTAGTGCGCTCCCCCAACTGAGTAAGAACTGAGGCGGTCTCTTTTAGCGAGGTTTCAGAGCGCATAACTCCGGCACCTTGACTCATGGCTAGTTGCAATGGCAACTCAATATTTGGGCTCAATAAGAACTCCATTGAGTTATCTTCCGCCGGAACTTCCCAATCTCCAATATTCGCCACGATATTTGCCGCGATGCGGGCACCAAAGACCAAACCTTCCAATAGCGAGTTCGAAGCTAATCTGTTGGCTCCATGCGCGCCGGTACAGGCTGTTTCACCACATGCATAAAGTCCTGGCACAGTGGAGTGGCCATTTAGATCTACCAAGACGCCACCAGAGGCATAGTGAGAGGCTGGTGAAACTGGAATTAGTTGCGTTGTTGGGTCGATACCGTTCGCTTTGCAGGACAAAAAGATAGTTGGAAAGCGCTCCGGGAAATCAGCAATTGCCGTTGCATCGAGCCAGACATGTGGGTTACCGGATTCTTTGATTTGGGTAAAAATTTCCTTTGCAACTATATCTCTGGGAGCTAATTCAAGAAGTGGATGCTTACCAACCATAAAACGCTCACCACGATGATTTAGCAGCAAAGCACCTTCGCCTCGAACCGCTTCACTTATCAACGGCTGCTGACCACCAACTGAAGAATCGCGCCACAAAACAGTGGGATGAAATTGGATAAATTCAACATCGGCAACCGCCGCACCAGCTCTAAGGGCAAGCGCTACGCCATCGCCGGTTGAAACTGACGGATTGGTGGTTTGTGAATAAACCTGTCCTAACCCGCCTGTTGCAATGACTACCGCTCTGGCAAGAGCACGACCAACGCCATCTCGGCTACCTGCACCAATTACATGAAGTGTTACACCGCAAGCGGCACCGCTACTGCTTAGAAGGGCATCAAGCGCAAGGGCATGTTCGATTACTTCAATTCCCGAATCGTTTTGGACCGCAGCTAACAAAGCGCGAGATACCTCAGCACCTGTTGCATCACCACCAGCATGCAGAATTCGATTGCGCAGATGCCCGCCTTCGCGAGTTAACGCGATCTCGCCAGTTTCGGATTTATCAAATACCGCGCCTCGCGCAATTAATTTGCGAACTGCTTCTGGTCCTTCACTTACAAGAACATCGACTGCGGCTTGATCGCACAGTCCGGCACCAGCGATCAAAGTATCTTTTTTATGTTGATCTGGAGTATCACCGGGACCGAGCGCGGCAGCTATTCCGCCTTGAGCCCATTTAGTGGAGCCTTCATCAACGCGAGACTTTGTAACTAGTAAAACTGACAAGCCAGCAGCACGAAGATTAAGTGCAGTTGTCAGCCCGGCAACGCCAGATCCGATCACAATCACATCGGCTTTGGTCGTCCATCCCGGTTGGCCCGCAAGCAACTTCATTAGCCGACCTTACTTACTTTCATCGCCATATTGTCGATCAATCTAACTCCGGCTACCCAACCAGAAACCAATGCCCTCGTCCGCTGCGCCCCAGGGGTCGCGATTTCAAAGTTGGCTTCATCAATAATTTCGGCGTAGTCCAAGGTGAATCTCGGTTCGGTAGCCAAAATCTCGTGAAGGCAAGTGCGCTGCTCCGACAGTCCTTCGAGCTGCGAGGCTCGGTTGAGTGCGCGTGAGATCACATATGCAGCTGTCGAATCCGATGCAGATAGGCGGACATTTCGGGATGAGAGCGCCAAACCGTGGGAATCTCGAATAATCGGCGCGCTGACAATTTCAATTGGGAGTTGCAAATCCGCAACCAATTTCCGCACCAAGAAAAGTTGTTGGTAGTCCTTCTCGCCAAAGATTGCCCACTGTGGCTGCACTAATTCAAAAAGTCGATGAACAACTGTGAGCATGCCATCGAAATGACCGGGACGATGCTCTCCTTCAAATCTACTTCCGAGCTCACCGGCAGAAATTCGATTCACTTCGGCGGGATAGATCTCTTCCACGGTAGGAGCCCAAACTTCAGATGCGCCCGCAAGCTCGGCTCGAAGTTGGTCTTCGCTAAGAGAACGCGGGTAATTCGCTAAATCATCAGGGTTTTCAAACTGCAGTGGGTTTACAAAAATACTGACAACGACGCTCATAGAGCATGTGCGCGCTATGGCGATGAGAGATTCATGGCCAGCATGAAGCGCACCCATGGTTGGGACAAAGGCGAGCGGATGCTTTCGAGCTTGATTCACTGCTCCAGTCCTTTCCGGGTACCGGGCTTAGATCCCAATCGTACTGGAATTAAGAAAGCGCTGACAAAAGCGCTGCGATCGATCCGTGGCCAGGGATTTGTGCGTCGGGGTCGATCTCTAACCATGGTTGCAATACAAAGGTGCGTTCGTGTGCGCGTGGGTGGGGCAAAGTCAATTCTTCCGTAGAAATTATTTCTTCCCCGGCGGTAATTAGATCCAGATCTAGGGTTCGTGGACCTAGCGGCACATCTCTGACTCTTCCGAGCCGTGCCTCGATCTGAAGAAGTAACTGCAGCAGCTCGACTGGCTCATGGGTACATTCTGCAATTAGAACGGCGTTTAGGTAGTCGGGTTGGTCGGGACCGCCAACGGGAGCTGTTTCGTAAAAGGTAGAGACCGCGATGATTGTTATGGCGGCCGACAATTCTTGAATTGCAGTATTTAAATAGTTATCTCGATCGCCCAAATTTGAGCCAAGGGCGATAACGACCTTCATCGATTCCGTACAATCTCTACAGCGATGTCAGTAACAGTTACTCCAACTGGTGCATCTGGCTTATGAACTGTGATTGTCACACTTCGAACTAGCGAGAAAGCTGCCAAGATCTTGGATGCGATCGCCTCGGCTAACTTTTCAATCAAAGAAAATGGTTCGCCTTCGATAGTCTCATGAATAAGTCGCGCCACAACCGAGTAATCAACAGTATTTATCAAATGATCGTTGGCGCCAGAAACTGAAAGATCCAAGTGCAAAATAGCATCGACGATAAAAATTTGTCCATCTCGACGCTCTTCTGGGAAAACGCCATGATAGCCCGTGGCACTTACCCCAGTAATAATTATCCGGTCGCTCACTTTGATAACTCTAGCGCTATCGTGATCGCTTCCTGATGGGCCTTGACGCTGTGGGTGCGCACTCCCCAGACACCTGATTTAGTCAGCAACGAAGTTATTACAACCGAAGCGTTTTCGCGCCCATCCGTTGTATTACTTTCGATAAGCGCTCCCAGGAATCTTTTACGCGAGGCGCCCACCAGTATTGGATAGCCAAGCAGCGCAAGCCGATCTAAGTTTCTAAGTAACTCCCAATTGTGTTCCGAATCTTTTGCAAAACCCAGACCGGGATCAATGATGATCTGCTCCGGATTGACTCCCGCTTTAAGCAGAGCAGTAACGCGATTGTCTAATTCGTCACGTACCTCAGCAACTACGTCGTCATAGATAGCGAGCTCATTCATGCGATCAGAGTGGCCACGCCAGTGCATGGCAATGTATTGAATTTTTGGGTTCTGTGAAATTAAATTCGCCATATCTGGATCGGCCAAGCCGCCACTTACATCATTTACATAGGTAGCACCCGCGGCAATCGCCGCTTGGGCGATCGAGGCGCGCATCGTGTCAACGCTAATTACGGCACCCAGCTCTTTAAGCTCGGTAATAACCGGGATTACGCGATCTCGTTCTTCTTCGAAAGAAATCCGTACCGCTCCTGGGCGAGTGGATTCCCCGCCTACATCAATGATGTCTACTGATTCGGAGATCATTTCTTTAGATCGCTTGATCGCATCGGCAAAAGTAAAATGCGCGCCGCCATCAGAGAAGGAATCTGGGGTTACATTTAAAATCCCCATTACCAGTGGACGAATTAGAGTGCTCATCTCAATGCGTGCGCGAAGTAATCAGACTCATTGCTTCAGCTCGAGTTGCGGGAGCTCTCAGTTGGCCGCGAACCGCACTGGTCGTAGTGCGTGCCTGCGACTTTTTGACTCCGCGCATCGACATGCAAAGGTGTTCGCAATCAATGACAACAATGACACCAGCTGGTGCTAGAACTTCAACCATTGCATCTGCGATCTGAGAGGTTAAGCGTTCTTGAACCTGTGGTCGGCGTGAATAGAGATCTACCAGCCGCGCCAGTTTCGATAAGCCGGTGATGCGGCCAGAGTCGCCAGGGATATAACCAATATGAGCGAAACCATGAAAGGGGGTTAGGTGGTGTTCGCAATGGGAAAAGACTTCGATATCTCGCACGATCACAAGCTCGCTATGACCGATATCGAAAGTCGTTGAGAGCACCTCTTGTGGTGTCTGCCAAAGTCCGGCGAAATTTTCTTGGAGCGCTCTAGCAACTCGCTTTGGTGTATCGATTAAACCATCGCGGGTTGGATCTTCACCGATGGCTAGCAGTAATTCCGTGATAGCGCGCTCAGCTCGAGCCTGGTCAAACTCACCTTTCGCACCGCCATCTTGCGGACCCATTGAAACTGAACTGATCTCACTCACTTGGTGGCGCAACCTTTTTACGTGGCTTTCGAATGGGTTTAGGTTTTTCAACCTCGACCGCGGTTTGCATCTGCAACGAATTGGCGGGCGAAAGCGCAACAGGCGGTAAATCTGATGGCGTGCGATTTGGGGAACCGGTCCAGGCGGGACGGTTTTGAACCATCGTTACTGCTTTAAAGATCTCCTCGATCTCTTCTTTAAGAAGAGTCTCTTTCTCAAGCAAGACAACTACGAGTTCATCCAAGATTGAACGATTAGCAACCAAAATATCGAAGGCTTCTTGATGTGCATTCTTGATCAGATCATGAATCTCTTCATCAACGATGCCCGCAACCTCTTCGGAATAATCGCGTTGATGTCCGTAGTTGCGTCCCAAAAAGGGTTCGCCTTCACTAATTCCGAGCTTGATGGCGCCAATTCGCTCCGTCATTCCATATTGCGTAACCATGGCACGAGCCAGATTGGTTGCTTTTTCAATATCGTTTGAAGCGCCAGTAGTTGGATCATGGAAGATCAACTCTTCGGCAGCACGACCACCTAATGAATAGGCCAACTGATCCAGCATTTGATTTCTGGTGGTGGCATATCGATCTTCATCTGGCAGCACCATGGTGTAACCCAATGCGCGACCGCGCGGCATGATCGTTATCTTGTGAACTGGGTCAGTATGTGGCAGCGCATGGGCAACAAGAGCATGACCGCCCTCGTGATACGCCGTGATTCGACGCTCTTCTTCAGTCATCAATCTGGTCTTGCGTTGCGGTCCAGCCATGACCCGATCGATTGATTCATCTAAAGCTGCAGAAGTAATAATCTTGGCACCGACCCGCGCAGTTAGAAGCGCGGCTTCGTTTAGGACGTTTGCCAAATCAGCTCCGGTAAATCCTGGAGTTCGCTTTGCAAAACTATTTAGGTCCACATTTTTTGCAAGTGGCTTACCTTTAGCGTGAACTTCAAGGATTGCAGTTCGCCCCTTTAGATCTGGTCGATCAACTGGAATCTGTCGATCAAAACGACCTGGTCGAAGCAGCGCTGGATCCAGCACATCTGGCCGGTTTGTAGCGGCGATCAAAATAACTTGGCCATTTGCTTCAAAGCCATCCATCTCAACCAAAAGTTGGTTAAGGGTTTGTTCGCGCTCGTCATGGCCACCGCCTAAACCGGCACCGCGTTGACGACCAACGGCATCGATCTCGTCAACGAAGACGATCGCTGGTGCGTTCTCTTTAGCTTGAGCAAAGAGATCGCGGACTCGGGATGCGCCAACTCCCACGAACATCTCCACGAATTCCGAACCAGAGATTGAGTAGAACGGCACATTGGCTTCGCCAGCAACAGCACGTGCCAGCAGCGTCTTTCCGGTTCCTGGCGGACCATAAAGCAGGACACCCTTTGGAATCTTGGCGCCAATATCTTGATACTTCTTAGGATCTGCCAAGAAATCTTTGATCTCGCGTAGTTCTTCTACGGCTTCATCAGCGCCAGCCACATCGGCAAAGGTGTTCTTCGGCATCTCTTTGGTCTGAAGTTTCGCCTTTGAACGGCCAAAGGAGAAAATCTTGTTGCCGCCGCCTTGAGCGTTGCTCATAAAGAACAGAAGGAGGAAGCCGATTAAGAGAATCGGTGCGAAACTAAAAAAGATTGAAAGCAATAATGATTGCGAAGCAATTTTTACATTCCAGGCCTTTGGTGGCGGATTGCTCGTTAGCAACTCAACAATTTGAGGTTCTTGGCCAGTTACATACGATGCTTCTAGTCGAGCCGAGCCTTTAACAAAATTTCCGCTCTTTAGAATGACTTGAATCTTCTGATCTTTATCAATTACTAAGACAGAGTCAACTTTGTTATCTGAAATCTGCGCGAGGATCGTAGAAGTGTCGACCTTAACAAACTGGGAACCACTGCCAGAGATTCTTCCGAATACGCTAACCGCTACAAGAGCTACGACGATCCAAAAAAGTGGACCGCGCACGATCTTGCGCATCTTCGGCTTCTGCACCTTTATCTTCTTTTCAGCCACGCGATATCTCTCTCTACTGCTTTTGGGGATTGATTAGGAATACATGTGCTTGGCAAGCACACCAATGAAATCCAAATTGCGGTACTTCTCATTGAAATCTAGTCCGTAGCCGACAACGAAATCAGATGGAATATCAAATCCAACATATTTAACCGAAACGTCAACCTTTGCTGCTTCGGGCTTGCGCAACATCGTTAAAATTTCGACGCTCTTGGTTCCTCGTGATTCTAAATTTGATTTTAACCAAGCAAGAGTTAAACCAGTGTCGACGATATCTTCGATGATTAAAACTTCTTTGCCTAAAATATCGCGATCCAAATCTTTTAGAATCCGCACCACGCCGCTGGATTTGGTTCCGGATCCATAAGAGGAGACAGCCATCCAATCCGTTTCGATATGTCGCTGAAGTGACCGAGCGAAATCTGCCATTGTCATTACCGCACCTTTTAGGACACCAATCAAAAGTAGATCACGACCGGCATAATCGGCTTCAACTTGTGCTGCCAACTCTTTGAGCCGGTTACGAATCTCTTCTTCGGTGACAACGACGCGTTCGATATCGGTGCCAGTAGCGCTTAGGTCCACATCACTCCTTATTGTTTGTAATCCCACGCTTTCACGTGTTCGGCGAAAACTACCGAGGTTCGGAGTTCTGCAAGAGCGAAAGTCTGCCCGAAATTCGAGCGACCTTCACACCGCCCGGAAGTGAGGTCTCCCCCTGCCCTCTCCAGGCTGTGACCAGGGCCTCAATTGGCGCTAAATGATCAGCAGTTAGCGAACCTTCCGGGGCGCCAGCAAGGTAGATCGCCTTGCGGATGATCCGACTTCTGAGCGCTTGCGGCAGACCAGCCAAAAACTCAATCTCAATTGAGCCTGGATCGAGGGTAGCAAAGAGCTCATCGGCCCACCCATCCAAGGCATCGGCATCATCACGCAATAACCGGGCTGACCTTGCCAAAGCGACTGAAATTCCGGGTCCGAGTTCGGCCTCCAGGATCGGTAAGACATGGCGCCGGGCTCGCACGCGCGAATAAGAGGGATCGTGGTTGTGGGGGTCATCCCAAATTTCCAGCCCCGCTTCTAGGCAAGCCGCAATAGTTCGCTCCCGCGGCAGGCCCAACAAAGGGCGGATAAATTGGCCATTTTGAGCAGCCATCCCCGAAAGTGATCGAGTTCCCGACCCGCGAGCCAGTCCCAAGAGAACAGTCTCCGCTTGATCGTCAAGGGTGTGGCCCAGAAATAGATAGCTAGCCCGCGTGCGAGTGAGGGCGGCGGCAAATAGTTCAAAACGAGCGCGGCGAGCGGATGCTTCTAAGCCATCCCGAAGTTCTACCGCCGCCCGTTCTGAAAAGATTTCCTGATAACCGATCACTTTAAGGCGAGCGCAAACTGCAGCCGCAACTTCGGCCGAGCCAGTTTGCAAAGCGTGATCAACAACGAGTGCCATCGGGGTGATCGATTTAAGTTGGCACTCCTGCAAAAGGGCGTAAGCCAAAGCCATGGAGTCCCCGCCCCCAGAGACCCCAACCAAGACCTTTGATCCCGCAGCAAGCGGATCAAGCCAAGGTCGAAGCGCTTGGCGAATCTCCAACATCGCTTTCATGGCGCAACTCTAGTAACTAGTTAGACGCGACCACCAGATGGCATCAAACCAGCGATGCTATACATATTGGAGTAAAGAAGTCCTTTGCCCTTTGAGTTCGCTTCCCACATCATGCCATCACCGGCATAAATTGTGATGTGATGAATGTTCTGAACTGAGCCATCGAAGGAGTAAAAGAGTAAATCGCCAGGAATTAATTGCGCAAAGGGAATTCGTTTGGAATCAACAAAATAAAGAGCGGCATTTAATCTGGACCAATTTGGGTAACCAAGTCCTGCAGCTTTATAGGCGGCATATACCAACCCCGAACAATCATAGGAATTTGGTCCTTGGGCGCCCCACACATAGGGCTTTCTGGCGAGCACCTGCTTCTTTGCATAAGCAACCGCGGCTGTTCGAATCGCATCCGTCGAGCGAATAGTTGTTCGTCCTTTAAAACCACGATCTGGCCAGACGCGTGCTTGCCCTTTTGTTTGCGAGGCAATATTTGCATTTGCCTCTTCGAGAATCGCCAATTGCCGTTGCTGCTCAAGGGTTAATCGAATCTTGCGAGCGCTCGCTAACTCTTTCGCCAATTGATTCTGAATGGCACCCAGTCTTGCCACTTCTTTAGCTTGTGCCGCCTTTGCATCGTCGGCTGCTTGCTTAGCCGCCGCAACTTTATTAGTTGCTGCCACTTGTGCCGCTTTTGCATCGTCGGCTGCTCGCTTAGCTGCTTTTGCTGCCGCTGAGGCAATTTGAAAACGTTGAAGGGCGACGGAATTATTGGCACCCAAAGAATTTAAAATGGAGAGGCGATCGACCAAATCTTGTGGACCGCTGGCATGAAGCACAGATTCCAGATCGGTAAATCCGCTTCCCATTATGTAGGCATTAGTTGCTAACTTGCCAATAGTTTTCGTGGCATCCGCTACTGCTGCTTGAGTCTCGGCGGCATGCGCAGCTGCTGCCTGTGCAACTGAAACTGCGATCGCCAATTCCTTGAGGGCTTGCTGGTATCGAGCGCGGGCGGCATCAGAGAGTGAAGTAAGTTGGTTTAAAGTTTTCGTCGCGGAGCTCAACTTTGCCGCAGCGGCCGAAGCCGCCTGTTGCTTCGCGATCTCCACCTGTTTTGCAGCTGCGATCTCCGCTAGCGATGGTTTGCGCGTCTTAGCTTCAGCGATTTGTGGGGCGGTACTTATGGCGAAGAGCGCCACGGCAAGCGCGACAAAGAGCGGGAAACGCTTGGAGCGGAACATCATGACTGAACCCCCAGGGGAAGGAATGTCCCAAGGGTACGGGGTGAACTTTAAATTTTGGCCAGAAGTGGTCTGGTGTCGCTAGTTGGCGACATCACGACGTTTAAAAAGAACGGAAACTATCCCTGCGCCCACCAATAAATAAAGAGCGCTAAAGAGCAATGCATGTGGGTAGGTAATGCCGATATCCCCGCCATTGCCAACGGCGCCGATTAGCGAGCCCGGAAGCCAAAGATTGGCATCTTTGATCACCAAAGTGAGGAGATTTTCTACGATCAACACCCAGATAACCCCAATTGCTATGGAACTTATGGGTGAACGAAGGAGCAGACCAAGGATCATGCCCAAAGTTCCAAATCCCATGGTAGCTAGAAATACATTTCCAAAACCTTGAGCTAGTGCATGAAAACCGGCACCTGTACTCCAAGCGGAAGTGGAAACATGTGCGTGACCCGCCAAACCATATGAAAGCGCAACGCTAACAATCAGTGAGAGCACATCCATCACTAAAGCGAAGAGCGCCATCGAGAGATACTTTCCGAGAAGGATCTTCATTCGGGAAGGTTGGCGGACTAAGAGATTACGCAAGGTTCCAAAGGTATATTCCTGTGCGGTTTGAGCTGCGAAGATGCAGAGCGCTACTACGCCCAGCAAAGTCACGGTGCTAGTGAAACCGACGACGAGACCATTAGGCAATGAAAGAGTTGATGCATTAATTAGCTCCCCGCGCCGGCCATTGCCGCTTCGGGAATTAATAAGAAGGAACAATAAAGAGGTAAATAGTCCTGAGATTCCCACGACTGTTAGCAACGTAGAGAATAAGAGCGTTGGACGGCGCAGTTTACGAGATTCGGCTAGAAAGACATGAAACATTTACTCTTCACCTGTCATCTCGAAGAAGGTCTCTTCCAAAGTTGGGAGAACAGAGGTAAGCGCCGACAGTGTTATTCCCGCTTCAAAGGCCAATCTATTTAAGGTCGCTGCCCAATCCGCCGAGCTTATGATGTGTGCTTCACCATCAACAATGCTTACTTCATGTCCGCTATTTTGAGCGATAGTGACAATCTTGCCGAGGTCCACCGAGTATTCGGGTTTTGCCACCAATACTGGTTGCTGCGCTGATAGGAGATCTTGGGTTTTGCCGGCAAATAGAACTTTGCCAAGGCGCAACATAACTAAATGCTCGCTAATCATTTCAAGTTCGCTGAGCAGATGTGAGGAGACAAAGACCGTGGTTCCATCGTTAGCTAAATTTTTAATTAGCTCTCGAACCTCCTGAATTCCAGATGGATCTAAACCGTTTGTGGGCTCATCCAGCACCAACAATTTTGGTTGCGGAAGAAGCGCCGCCGCAATTCCCAAACGCTGCTTCATTCCCAAAGAGTAAGTTTTGAATTTTCCAGTTCCGCGATCGCCCAAACCAACTTGTTCTAATAGTGGTTGAACTCGGCTCATTGGGAAGCCACCAAGATCCGCCAGCACTTTCAAATTCTCGCTTCCCGTTAGGGCAGGGTAGAAAGCGGGACCTTCGATCATGGCACCGACCTGGGGTAAATACTTTTCGGGGTGTTTAATACTTTCTCCCAGCACCGTCCCAGTGCCACCAGTTGGCTTGATTAACCCAAGCAGCATACGAATGGTTGTGGTCTTGCCTGAGCCATTTGGCCCGACAAAGCCGCAGACCGTTCCCATTGGAACTTCAAAGTTAGCGTGCGCTAGCGCTGGTCGCTCCCCATAAACCTTACTTAGGTCAGAGACCGATATCGCTGGTGAATTCATGACCACAAGGCTACCCAGTAATCTTTAGCCATGACTCACAACCACCGTCCCTGGGGATATCAGCAGAATTCTGAAGGGGTCACTCCCGATTGGGAGCTCCATCCCGATACTCAGGCGATTCGAGCGGGGCTGGCGCGATCGGGCTTCGGCGAAACCGGTGAGGCGCTCTACTTAACGAGCGGTTACACCTATGAATCTGCCGAGCAGGCCGTTCATTCATTTACTGATGAGATCGATCACTTTGTCTACAGCCGCTTTGCAAATCCAACTGTGGCTATGTTTGAAAATCGACTGGCAGCCCTTGAAGGGGCAGAGTATTGCGTCGGCACCGGATCTGGAATGTCGGCAATGTTTGCATCGGTTGCTTGCTTAGTTGAAGCTGGCGATCGAATCGTTGCCTCGGCGGCAATGTTTAGCTCTTGTTACGTAGTCCTCGCCGAAATTCTTCCAAAATGGGGCGTGCAGGTTGAGTTTATTCGCGGCAATAATCCCGATGATTGGGAGCGAGCGCTGAGCCAGAAAACTAAAGTTGTCTTTATCGAAACTCCTTCGAATCCGATGTTGGAAGTAATCGATATCACCATGGTTTCCAGTTTTGCTCATGCTGCCGGTGCAACGGTAATCGTTGACAATGTTATGGCTTCGCCAATTTTGCAGAAGCCGCTCCAATTGGGTGCAGATGTGGTCATGTATTCGGCCACCAAACATATCGATGGCCAAGGTCGAGTTTTGGGCGGTGCGATTCTCGGAAGTTCTAAGTACATAACCGAATCCTTGAACCCATTTATTCGACACACCGGACCTACCTTGAGCGCCTTCAATGCATGGGTTCTGGTTAAGTCCTTGGAAACCCTTTCAATGCGGGTAAATAGAATGAATGAGAACGCCCAGCAAATTGCCGAGTTCCTGAGCCACCAGAGCAACATTAAAACTGTTAACTATCCGGGCCTGCCTTCGCACCCAGACTTTGCAATCTCGCAACGTCAGATGATCGGGGGTGGAACCACCATAAGTTTTGAAGTTAAAGGCGGAGTTACCGATCTTTTTGCCGTTATGGATCGCTTGAAAGTCATTGATATTTCTAACAACCTGGGCGATAGCAAGTCGCTGATCACTCACCCAGCATCCACAACGCACCGTCGCCTAACGCCAGAGATGCGTGCCGAAATGGGAATTAACGATTCGGTAGTTCGATTATCAGTGGGTCTAGAACACTCCAGTGATCTAATTAAGGATTTAGAACAAGCGCTTACTTAAGCAAAACTCCAGCAACTAACAGCAGCGAATACACACTTAGGTATGTGATCGACCACTGAAATAGCTTGGCGGCAGATTTATCGGAATCTGGCCCATCAATTTTTACCAATTGCACGCCAAAACCCACGGCTAAAGCGATAGAAATTATCCAACTCCAAATTGGCAGGTTCGCGCTCCAAAGAACCGCGAGCGAAGTGATAACCATTCCGGTGGTGTGGAACCACATCTGCTTTTGAACGGATTTGATGGAGGCGACAACCGGCAGCATTGGAATTCCAGCCGCGGCGTAGTCGTCGCGATATTTAATGGCGAGCGCCCAAAAGTGTGGTGGGGTCCAAAAGAAAATCAGGAAGAAGAAGAGCCAAGCAGTTAGCGATAATGAATTTGTGATTGCCGACCAACCAATTAGAACAGGCAAGCAACCGGCAATTCCGCCCCAGACAATATTCTGCGATGTGCGGCGCTTTAAACCTATGGTGTAACCAAAGACATAGAAAAGAATTGCGACCGCCGTGATAATCGTTGCCAGCGTCGTGGTCCAGATTTGAAAGATTGCCAACGAGAGAATTGAGATGATGGCGGCGAAAATATGAGCAGATTTCTTTGAAAGTTCGTTATTAACCAGTGGTCGTTTGGAGGTACGCCCCATCAACTTGTCAGATTCGACTTCAATAATCATGTTGTAAGCATTAGCTGCACCTGCCGCCAAAGTGCCACCAATCAAGGTAGCAATAGTGGTTCCCAAAGGCGGGACCCCCTTCGCCGCCAAAAATAGCGCCGGCAGCGTGGTGACGAGAAGCAATTCAACGACGCGCAGCTTCATAAGCGCGATATATGGCCTAAAGATCGTTGATGTCACCGCGCTAGCGTACTCAGTTCTCATTTAAATCCCAGCGGCGCTTAAATGTTCGTTTTGGGGCGCGCGATCGAGGCCAAAGCCTTATCAATCGCTTCCCGAGCGAGTTGGCGAGAGTAGTCGTTCTGCTTTATGTGATTCGCGATAATTGCAAAAACATAATCTGAGTCCCCAACGGTGACATACCCGGCCATGCTCACGCTGCTATTGATCCAACCGGTCTTTGCTCGAATGAGACCCACTGCTTTTGGTGCATCAGTCGCAAACCGGGTCTTAAGGGTGCCGGTCTCACCCGCTACTGGAAGACCATCGAAGATGACTTTTAACTCTGGAGTCGCTTGAATTTTTAGCAAGAGTTCGGCAACGGTACGAGCAGAGATTCGAGTCTCTTTCGATAGCCCGTTTCCGTCTTTTACGACTAAGCCTTTAGCTTCAACATTTAGGGCAGTGAAGGTCTGTTCAAATGCTTGTTGTAGACCGGCGAAACTAGTTGGCAGGCCAACTTTGCGCGCTGCGGTTCGCGCTAATCGATCGGCCAAAACGTTATCGCTGTAGAGCAAAGTAAATTTAACAATTTCGCCAAGTGTTGGTGAGGAAATTTCACCTATCTTTTTTCCAATCAATGGTTGAGCTTGGGCTTGCGAGGAGATCAAATGAAAGTTTAGGTTGAATCGGGGTGCAAAGTAACGTTGTAGAACATGAACTTCCGCGGAGTAGACCCCGTTGTAATCTATGGTGAAACTCTTTTTACCCGGATGAGCTTTGATCAAGTCGTTAATCAGCTGTGGTAAAAAAGCGCGATGATATTTAGCGGCTTCAAACGGGCTGGCAGTCAGCCATGGATCGCTCTCGCCTTGCATTAAGTAAGTACCTGAATTTGTGTTTTCATATATCGCGGTGTGGAACACGGTCTCCGCGCCTAAATCGCGAATAGCCGTCGTCATTGAAACTAACTTCAAAACCGAAGCCGGCGCTCGAAGAGAATCAGGTTGATTTTCAAAGAGGATTTGGTTTGTTGTTGAATCAATAAGGATCACACCAGGTTGGGCCAAGGTCGCAGAATGAATCAGCGAAATAAAAGTTGGTGAAACTGTGGCGGCGTTAGCAACTGGCAAGGTCGAAATAAATAGAGTGGCAACTGCGCCGATGATTAAAAGTTTGCGTTGCACTCGTCATCCAATCTTTCGCGCGAACCTGCCCTGCGAAATTGCAGCTCCAAGAATCACGAGTATCCCACCAGCGGGTTGATTCCACGAAATTGTTTCACCTAAGAATAGCCAACCAACGAAAACTGCAACTACCGGGGTCAAATAAGTAACGGTGCTGGCGATAGAGCTACCAGCTGCTGAGATGATTGAGAAGTTCCAAATGTAGGCGTAACCCGTTCCCAAGACGCCTAGAGCGAGCATCGCTAACATTGGTCCAATTCGAAATTGATCTTTTGAGATTCCATCGAATAAGAAGAATGGCAACAGGGTGATGGCACCGGAAGTTATCTGTGCCGCAGCTAAAGATTCAGAGCGCATTCCCAGCGGAGTCACATACTTACGCGTGAATGGAAAAGATATTCCATAACAAGTGACCGCCAAGAGCAGAGCAATTATTCCGGCTAACGAGTTATGTCCGATCCCTTTCCAAATTCCCAAAACAGTTAGGACGCCAAGGCCACCGCAAGCTAATCCCAATAATTGGTAGCGCTTTGGGCGCTCTTCTCGAAAAGCAATGAGAATGACGATTACGGTAGCAAGCGGCGTAGTGGCGTTGATAATCCCGGCCAGTACCGAGGTGACACGAACTTCGGCATATGCAAAGAGAACGCCAGGAATTACATTCAATAGGAGGGAAACCACCCAGAGTTTGAGCCAAATATCCCGCCCCTTGGGCAAAGCGATCTTGCGGATTCGGGCAATCAGCAGGAGTGATAGCGCGCCTAAGGCGCAGCGAACAAAGGCCACACCAAAAGGAGTTAGGAATTCCAAACCAATCTTTATAAAGATGAAGGAACAGCCCCAGACGATCCCAAGAGCGATGTAGGAAGGTAGCCACGACTTTCGATTCAATGTCTACCCCCTCTAAAGTGTCTTCGTGTCATCGGACACGATTGAGGAATCCTAATGAAAGCGAGCTGATGATGAGCGAAAATTCACCAGCTACGCCAATGGGTAAGGTTGAAATCGGTCCAGGAGAGTTCTATCCCGTGGTTGGTGTTGGGCCGATGCCAGAGCCATGGCCGACTGATTCCCACTTTGATCCCGAACTTTTAGAAAATGGCGATCGGCGTAATGTTTTAGATCATTACCGATACTGGAAAGTTGAAGCGATCGTTGCAGATTTAGATACGAAGCGACATGATCTTCAAATTGCGATTGAGAATTGGCAACATGATTTAAATATCGGCTCGATTGTTCGAACTGCGAATGCCTTCAACGTAAGCGCGGTACACATAGTTGGTAAACGTGATTGGAACCGACGCGGTGCGATGGTCACCGATAAATATCTTCAAGTGCTTCACCACCCGACTATTGCCGATTTTCAAAGCTGGTGCCTAAAAAATGATCTTCCAATAATTGGAATTGACAACCTGCCGATCTCAACCCAATTAGAAGATTCAAAATTGCCAAAGAAGTGTGTGCTCTTCTTTGGGCAAGAAGGCGCAGGAATGTCGGACGAAGCGGTTGCCATCTGCCAATCGGTATTAGCAATTAGGCAATATGGATCCACCCGGTCCATGAACGCTTCCGCCGCCGGCGCGATTGCAATGTACGCCTGGGCAATGCAACATTTGAACTAAAGTACTTAATCCTCAATAACTTCAGAAACCGCCAAAAGACGCCGCTCAATTTCTAGCGCTTCATCTTCTCGATCGAGCGCTCGCAACGCTGCCACAATCCGACGCTCGACTTCAAGAATAAATTCAAAATCTCTAGGTTCGGAATCTGTTGCAACTTCCAACACTCGTTCTAGCGTGAGCATTCCTTCTTCAGGTTGGTTGGTAATTATTTGAGCTTTTCCAAGTTCGAGAAGAGAATAAGTCTCGCGACGGTGATCGTGAGCGGTTACGAAAACATCGAGCGACTTTTGCGCAGCTGCGAGCGCGGGTTCGCCCTCGTTTAGCTCAACTAAACAATGGGCAATCTTTTGATCGCATCGCGCGACATTAATAACCTCTTTTAAACCTTTGAAAAGCGACCGAGCTTCTTTAAAGGCATCTAGCGCCAACGAAAAATTACCAAGTTCACGCTGGGCGCAGCCAATTAAATGAAGGTCATTCGCAGCGCCACTGTCATTGCCATCTACCAAATGCTCTTGGACACAGTCGGTCATACATTCAATGGTTTTGGCATATTCCTTTGAGCCAAACCACCATTCGCCCAGTGTGCAAGCAAGATCAATAGCCAGCGGGGATTTGGATTCGCGCAAAAGTTCAACAGCTTTGCTCATGGCATTTGCTGCTTCACCCATACGCTTAAGTTGATTTAAGTTGTAGCCAATAGCTGAATATGCCTGGGCTAAACCATCAGAAGGGGCGACCGGGCCGAGCTCGGCATAAATATCGCGCGCGGTTTCGGCAAGTGCGAGCGCCTCGTCATATTGTCCGCGGGCATAAATCCGGGCACTTAATTCGTAATAAGTATTTGCCCGTTCCAGACCTTCAGTTTCAGGAATTCGCTCCCACAGCATTTCCTCAGTTACGAGGTCATCGTTATTTTCATCATCTTCGCTCAAGGTAACTCCTTAAGTGGTAGCACTGCCCGTCCCGCAACCTTAGCAACTTCCGCTGGGTGGGGGCGGCGCAACGCAAGAAGTACCATTTGTTCATGTCTCTAAACCGCCGCCAGCTCTTCCAGGCTGGTGCGCTCGCCGCCGCCGCCAGCTTTATCGATCTAAATACCGCCGAAAACTCCCAAGCGGCACAGATTGATATCACCCATGGCTCACGCTCAAGTAAGAACGTGGCACTTACCTTCCATGGCGCTGGCGACCCAGCCAACGCTCACGCGCTACTCAAAATCTTCGCCGATACCAAAACGCCGGTTACGGTCTTTGCTATTGGCACCTGGCTCAAAGCAAACCCAACTTTTGCGAAGTTAATTCTGGCTGGTGGCCACGACATCGGAAATCACACTCTAAATCACTACGAGATGAAGACCCTTTCAGCCAAGAAGGTTGATAGCGAGATTGCTGGCTGTGCTGCCGAACTCAAAAAACAGATCGGTTACGCCGGTTCTTGGTTTCGAGCTTCTGGCACTCAATATGCGACGCCACTCATTAGAAAGGCTGCCGCTAAATACGGATATAACCATTGCATCTCATATGAGGTTGATTCGAAGGATTATTTGAATCCAGGTAAGGCTGCGGTAATTTCTAACACTATGGCTGGAATACAAAATGGCAGCATCGTCAGTTTGCACTTCGGACACAAGAACACCGTTGAGGCGCTTCCGGCGCTGATCGAAAAGTTACACGCTAATGGCTTTACGCCAGTCACACTTACAACTTTGTTAGGAAAAATTTGATGAAAAGAATCTGGGCGGTAGCTGCGATAGCGACCGCATCGTTGATAACTCCTGCCGCAGCAACCACACCGCTGGCGGGGATGCCACCCGTTTTAGATCAAAACGATATCTATGCCGCCGATCGGCCAAATCTACTCAGCGACGCTGTTAAAAATATGCCAGAACGGGTTTATGTTCCAAACCACAGCTCAAATACGATTTCGATCATCGACCCAAAGACTTTTAAAGTAATTAAAACGGTCAAAGTCGCACGTGGCCCACAACATGTCGTTCCCTCATGGGATCTGAAGACCTTATGGATCAACAACAATGAAGGTAATGTCCTAACGCCCATTGATCCACTACATGTAACGGTTGGCAAGCCAGTCGCCGTTCATGATCCTTACAATCTTTATTTCACGCCAAATGGCAAATATGCGATAGTCATGGCTGAAGCCGATCGCCAGATCGTTTTTCGCGATCCACACACCATGAAAATTAAGAAGACCGTTAACGTCCCATGCCAAGGCGTGAACCATGCCGACTGGACTAAAGATGGAAATTTCTTCGCCGTAAGTTGCGAATTCAATGGCGAGATTCTTTGGGTGGATACCGCAAAGATGAAACTAGTAAAGACCTCATTTTTGCCCCACACCTTTACGAAGACCCCAATGCCACAAGATGTGAAGATCTCCCCTGATGGCAGCACTTTCTACATCGCGGACATGATGTCTGATGGGGTCTGGATGATGCCCGCAAGCCAATTTGGAAAATTCACCTTAATCAAAACTGGCAAAGAGGCCCACGGAATTTACGTGACGCGTGATTCAAAGACGGCATTAATTACAAATCGTGGTGAAGGTAGCGTTTCAGTTCTGCGCTTTGCCGACAACAAGATCATCGCAAAGTGGAAGATTCCGGGCGGCGGTAGCCCGGATATGGGCGGGATCTCCGCGGACGGCAAACAATTTTGGGTTTCCGGTCGCTACGACAACGTGGTCTATGTTTTTGATATTAGTGCGGGTAAATTTCTGACCAAGATAAAGGTTGGGAAAGAGCCACACGGCTTGGCAATTTACCCACAACCAGGTCGTTACTCCCTCGGACATACAGGAGTCTTTAGATAATGAAGCTCGGTGGCAGCGTTCCAAAGTGGATTGGCCGATTGGCTTACCTTGTAGGTTTCTTTAATCTCACGGCTAGCATCTTTCGTCCCGTGAAACTCAAGAGCCATAACCTGCATCATTATTTACCGGTCTTCATTCACACGACTGCTTTTGCAACCTCTGTTATAACTGGCGCGCTAACTTTTATCTTGGCTCGAGGATTGGTTCGTCGCAAACGCCGAGCCTGGTCTCTAAGTTTGGCAATTTTGATTATCTCGATCTTTGCCAACGGACTCCGCTTCAAGGCCGCGCCGATTGAAATATCGATATCAATATTATTGGTACTTCTATTGGTGATTTATCGAAACGAATTTTTCGCCGAATCTGACCCAACCACAAAATTTAGACCGTTACTAGGATTTCTTTTAGCTTTCATTGTCTTTGCTATTGCCAGCATCCTGATTCTCTATTTCCGTCACGGCTCTGAAGTTGTGGGTTATCCCTCCTTCTCCGATATCGCGCTAACGGTTCTTGAAGGATTTATTGGTATCGCCGGTCCAGTTCACTTTGAAAGTGATCGAATTAACGATGTTGTTGGAATAACTCTCGGAACCTTCGGTATCTTCTTAATCGTTATCCCGGTCTGGCTCTACTTCCGAAGAATTGAACCGACCCCCAAGATGTCCGCCGAAGATTTAGACCAAGTTAAGAAGTTAATTCGCCACGATCAAGAACAGGATTCGCTTGGTTATTTCGCGACTCGATTAGACAAGAGTGTGGTCTGGACCAAAAACCGAAAAGCCGGAATTGCCTACCGAGTTCAAGGCGGTGTCATGCTTGCGAGCGGTGACCCCTTCGGTGAGTACTCATTGTGGAGTGAAGCGATTGATGAGTTTCTGGAAATTGCACGTCGCCATGCTTGGACTCCGGCGGTAATGGGATGCAGCGATCATGGCGGCGAACTTTGGGTGGAAAAAGCTGGAATGCTCGCCATCGATATCGGCGATGAAGCGATTATTAACGTTGCGAATTTCACTCTTGAGGGTCGTTCAATGGGCAATGTCCGTCAGATGGTTAACCGAATTCGTCGCAAGGGTTATTCCACCTACTCATCGAAGTGGTCCGACCTTCCAGACGCTACTCAGAAGGAATTACGTTCTTTGGCGAAGACGTGGCGCTACGGCGTTCCAGAGCGTGGATTTTCGATGTCGATGGATCGTTTTGGCGAAGCGGTCGATGGCGACACTTTTGTGACAGTGGCTGAATTGAATAACGAGATTAAAGGATTCCTCTACTTTGTTCCTTGGACTACCAATCGACTCTCGCTTGATCGAATGCAACGTGACCGCGAAAATGATCCTGGCGTTAACGAATTAATGATTACTTCAACCGTGGAGTTTGCAAAAGAGAATGGGATCACCCATATCTCGCTTAACTTTGCTGCCTTTCGATCGCTATTCGAGCGCGCTGACAAGATAAGCGCCGGACCGATTACTCGCGGCAGCCGAAACCTAATTCGCTTCCTCTCCAACTGGTTTCAAGTTGAATCGCTGTATCGCTTCAACGCGAAGTTCCAACCGGAGTGGGAAACTAGGTACGTTCTTTATCCTAAGGCCAGCAATTTAGTTGCCGTTGGTTGGGCTGCGCTCCGAGCCGAAAAATTTATCTCTAGCTTCCGCTCTCACTCTGTTTGATTTCACTAGGGAGCGACCGAATTTAGCCAAAGAAAGCCCGTGGTCACGTAAGGCTTCCATACCTTTATATTGTGACCGCCGTTTGGAATTTCATCGAACTTTACTGATATGAATTGGGCGCTTTCCGCAATAAATCGCTTAGTCGAAAAGTAAGAGTACCTATCGCGCTTGCTTGCAATTGTTAGCATCTTTAAATTGCTGGGATTAGCCTTAAAGGTTTTAATTAAATTATATTTGTTAGAAAGAAAGTTTCGTTCCCTTTTGTTAATACCGATCGCAAAAGTCGGTTCGAAATAACCGGCTAATGAAATCGCCTGACCATATTGTTCTGGATGCCGAACAGCTACCTCTGCTGCACACCAACCGCCCGTTGAATAACCAAAGGAACTCCAAAGCCGATCATCAATGCCGATGAAATTCTTCGCCAAAGTTTTCATATCAGCGGTTAACCAGGTTTCGACTTGAGCGCCACCAACATAATTAAGGCATTCGGTATCTTGCCCTGCGACCACGTTGATTGCTGGAATAATTGCAATCGTTGGTTTTATTTGACCAGCATTTTCCAAATTCTCCATCGTGGTGATTCCACCTAAAGTTCCGATCCAAGTTTGCGGAACGCCTGGGTAACCTGGGAATAATTCAACGACTTGATAATTCGTACCGATGCCGGTGCTGTTCTTTGCCAGCAATAATTTACTAATGGTTGGAGAGGCCACCACATAGACGTAGTCGCTGACTTTTGATTTGGCCCCGGTTATCACCTCTTTAAAAATGAGGCTTCCACCTTTGGTACGGGTCGCAGTCGCTAGATCCTTAGGCGAGATTGCCGAGAGCGCAGTTGGGCTAATTGCAATCTTCGCCAGGTTCTTCTTACTTCCAAAGAGATCGCCCCAACTCTCATAAAAGTTTCCGGAGCGGTTGATCGTTATTCCTGCCGAAACGACAATCAGGACTTGGATTAAGATCAAACTACTAACCCGGATAAAAATGTGGCGAAACGACGTTTTAGCTAGCTTTGGCCAGAAAATAACCACCAAAACCAAGGCTCCCAGAGCGAGAAACCAGAAAAAGAGTTCGGTAGAGAAGTTAATTAGCGCAAGCACGTTATTAGTTTAGTCTGGGGCTGATGTGACCTGTAATTAAAGAGTATAGTTTTTCCACGTGCGCTTCTTAAGTGAACCTTCTTATGACCTGACATATGACGATGTCTTCATGGTCCCCAGCAAATCTGAAATTGCAAGTCGGATGGATGTCGATCTGACTTCTCAGGATTTCACAGGAACCACCATCCCAATAGTTGTCGCAAATATGACTGCAATATCCGGACGGCGAATGGCGGAAACCATTGCCCGTCGTGGTGGCATTGCAGTTATCCCCCAAGATATTCCGCTGCAGGTTGTAGCTGATGTAATCGCTTGGGTAAAGGCTAGAAATACTTTCTTTGATACCCCCGTAACCCTGGCCCCACATGAAACCGTTGCAGACGCCATGGATTTATTAAACAAGCGAGCGCATGGTGCCTTGATAGTTGTCGAAGATGGAAAGCCTGTTGGAATTGTTACCGAAGTCGATTGCGAGCGGGTGGATCGATTCACGCAACTTCATCAAATCATGAGCAAAGATATGGTCACCTTGTCTGACACCGTAACTCCGCGCGAAGCATTTGATCTTCTCAATTCCAACCGCCGCCGGTTAGCTCCGGTGGTTTCCGCCGATGGAAAGTTGATTGGAATTCTCACCAGGATTGGCGCGCTTCGCGCCACTCTTTATCGTCCAGCCATTGATGCAGATGGCAGGCTCCGAATTGCAGCTGCGGTCGGAATTAACGGCGATGTTGCTGCAAAAGCACAGGCGTTAATTTCCGCCGGCGCCGATGTATTAGTCGTTGATACCGCTCATGGTCACCAAAATAAAATGATTGAGGCGCTTAAATTAATCCGCGCACTTAGCCCTTCAATTCCAATTGTTGCCGGCAATGTTGTAACTGCTGAAGGAGTTCGCGCGCTGATCGAAGCTGGCGCCGACATAATAAAAGTTGGCGTTGGTCCAGGTGCAATGTGCACCACCAGAATGCAGACCGGTGTCGGTCGCCCGCAATTTTCGGCTGTGCTCGAATGCAGCACTGAAGCAAAGAAGTACGGCAAGCATGTATGGGCCGACGGTGGCGTACGCCATCCCCGAGATGTCGCTTTGGCTCTTGCTGCCGGCGCTTCACAAGTAATGATCGGTTCCTGGTTTGCGGGAACGTTGGAATCTCCAAGTGATTTGAATCGCGACGCAACTGGCGCCCTTTATAAAGAATCTTTCGGGATGGCCTCTGCCCGCGCAGTTGCCGCTCGTACAGCAACTGAAGATGCCTTTGATCGAGCCCGTAAATCACTCTTCGAAGAAGGTATCTCTTCATCGCGTATGTATATCAATCCTGCTCGCCCAGGAGTTGAAGATCTACTTGATGAGATCATCGCTGGACTTCGTTCTTCATGCACTTATGCCGGCGCAAATAGTTTGGATGATTTTCACGAGAAAGCTGTGGTTGGGATTCAATCTGCCGCAGGTTATGCCGAAGGGCGGCCGCTACACACGAGCTGGCGTTCTTAACTAATCAATCTCACGTTTGGGATCATTGGAATCGTCGTAAGGTTCCCGAATCTCGGACAATTTCCAATACATGTAATAGATAAATAGCCCAAAGAATGGCCATTCGAAGACATAAACCCAACTTCGATTGTTGCCGCTAAGCGCGCGTTGAAATTCAATTACACCTAAGACTAAGCAAACTGGGATCGCACCCAAGATCCATTTTCGTTTTGGATCTAAATGCGGTGGCGTTTCGCTCTGACTCATTGAACACCTTTCGCAGTTTCTTCATCCTCTAGCTCTGCCATTCGCTTCTCGTTGGCAAACCAATCTTTGGCAGCTAAAACTACCCACATCGAATCGATCAACATTCCCATGGCCCACATCAGCGCACCACCAGTGTGTTGGTCGCGAAGCGGGGAGAGTCGGTGAGTGCTAGCACTCATGTTCATTGAGACCGAATGAAGCAATTTATTTCCCGAGTATAAAAAGAAGCCGGTCATCGTCTCGGGCAACATCATGGCAAAGAGGGAACCCAGTCGAACTGCATAGGAGACGGGAAAAGGCGTTGGGTTGCCATCCAAGACGGGGTAGTAATAGATGACACCCGAGAGTAAGAAGAGCATCAACTCGAGGCAATGAACATTGCTATTTACCATTCCCGCATCAGCTAGCGGCGAAAAGTGGGTGGCGATCAGGGTAGCCAGAAAAATCACAAAGCCAACCTGTGGCTTAAATAAGGCTCGGACGACTGGAACGCGAGAAATTGAGCGGGTAACCCTACTTATCTGAGAATTTCTTGAGTTCAGAGCCAGCTTGATCGGAGAGCCAAGCACTAAAAGGGGCGAGATCAGCATCATCAAGAGAATGTGCTGAACCATATGAACCCAAAAGAGCCGAACCGCAATATGAGGCACCGGCCCTACTAAAACAATAAAGGTAAGCGTGAGTGCGCTGTAGAAAGCGATCTGGCGCCAGCGAGCAATCAACTCAACGCTTGGCTGCTCCCACCGATACCAATAGGCAATTGAAAACAGAGCGACCGCAAAAAGCAGATCCCACGCCGGGTTCAACTTCATAACCACCTACAAATTCTTCGGATTAGACAATGGGTATATAAATTTTTTGTAACGCGTTGAGAGTTCCCTAAACATACTCTCAGGCGTACCCTCGCGACAGAGTTTATAAACCTCACGAAAGGCTGGGAAGTGACCACGACTACCTCAACTCGAAGTAATAAGAGTGCGATCGGTGGCTTGATATTTGTACTGGTAGGTGTGATCGTCGTCTCAACAGTAGGCGTTGTATTGCACACTTTAAGTGCAGATCCACAGAAGAAACTTTTTGCAACTGTCTCCGGAACGATGAGCACACCGCAAGGTGTTCTACCTCACGCATTTATTGAAGAAGGCGTCTATCCAGATTCCGTTCTTTCAAATTCACACGGTGCAAACGGTGGCAGCCACCCTGGTTGGCCTTCATACGGTCCAGCTACTCACCTAGTTCTCCCAGCACATGCATATGTGACGATGACTCTTACCGTTTACGACAGCGGTGAAAATCTAAATCACGCCTACTTCGGAAAAGTTGTTGGCACGGTTGATGGAACTATGACGATCGACGGGGCTCAGGTTTCCGCTGTTCCTTCCGACCAGGTGCAACACACTTTTACCCTGCACGGTCTACCTACTTCTTCACAAGATCCACTATTTGTAAATGTTCCACTTCCAAAGATGACCGATGACCAGATGAAGGTTTATGACGACAAGGGCACCTTGCCTGTCGGACATAAAGTTGTTTTCTCTTTCATCACTGGCGGTAAAGGTGAATATGTCTGGAATTGCGAATATCCATGTGGTGACGGTACCTACGCAAAGTTTGGCGCCGTTATGGGTCAACTCGGTTATATGTCTGGAAAGGTGAGCGTCGCATGAGTTCTCATGATCACGAAGTTGAAGAAGTACTTCCTCCCACACCTGGTGAACGAGTAGCCACCTTCTTAAAGCGTAAGGATGTAGTGCAATCGTTTGTCCTAGGTATTTTCTTTACCTTGGTTTTCGTAGTTCTTGGTCGCAGTTTCTATCCAAAGTGGATGCCAACAATTATGAGCACTGACATGAAAGCTAATGAAGCCTTGATGGTTGCCTTCACCTATATCTCTGCTCCAGTTTGTGGAGTGGTACTTGGAATCGCGACCTATACCTTCCTAAATCGACATACCGGTGACACCCCTCCTGAGGATGGGCCAGCGATCCGAACTAACACACCAGTTGTCGTTGTTTGGGGAATTGTCTCCAGCCTTATGGCACTGCTCGCAATTATCTGGGGCTTGGTTGAACTCAATGTTGGTTCCGAAGCGGCGGCCTCAGAAGCTAGAACTGCGATGGTTGTTGAAGTAACTGGATCACAATGGGTCTGGACTTTTAAGTATCCAGCTCAAGGAATTGAGACGCACGAACTTAATCTGCCGATCGACCAACCAGTGATCTTTGATGTTATCTCTTCCGATGTAAATCACTCTTTCTGGCCAGTTCAACTTGGAGTTAAAGTTGATGCAAACCGCTTAGAGACAACTGTTGTACACACCACCCCAACAAAATTGGGTGCGATCGACGTCAAATGCGCCGAACTCTGCGGGCTTTACCACGCATACATGGAAACCAGTGGTCAGATCATGACTGCAACCGATTTTAATAATTGGGTAACCGCACAAGGAGGTCACGTCGCATGACCACGCTAGAACATCAGGTTGGATCTCATCCAATTCCTAATCCACAGAAGAGTTTGATCACCAAACTTCATATGGGTACTGGATTGGTGATCGGTGCCATTTTCGCTTTCGGAACTTATTACTGGTTGCGCTCTGGCCAGGATATGACAGTCGCGCGGAATGTAAACAAAGTTCTTTTGATCTCTATGTTCATGTGGAGCTTCGGCTTCATGCTCGGCATTGGTGCTTTTATCGGGCCATTCCGATGGTTGATCGGAAAAGATTTAACCGCTGAAGAACAACTCTTTCTGGCCGGCGAAGGCCAAGGTGTCTCCCGATACTTCCGCTATTGCACCGACCATAAAGTGGTTGGTATTCAATATTTAGTCGGAGTAATGGCGATGCTCGGCGTTGGCGGCACGTTGGCAATGATGATTCGAACCAACTTAATCAGTCCTGGTTCAAAGTTTGTAACGCCAGTTATTTATAACTCACTGGTTGGTCTTCATGGAATCACGATGATCGTTGCAATGATTATCGTCTCTACTGGTCCTTTCGGAAACTTCATCTTGCCGATCATGATCGGTGCCCGAGATATGGCCTTTCCAAGACTCAATGCACTTAGCTGGTGGGTTCTCTTCACCGCCATCCCAGTTCTTTGCAGCGCTTGGTTCTTAGGTGGAATTCCTACTGGTTGGACCGCTTATGCACCTCTTAGCGTTCAAGCCGGGCCCGGAATGAATGCCTTCGTGGCAACCATCATAATCTTTGCAATCTCCACCGCTGTTGCAGGTGCCAACATCACCGCAACGGTTGTAACGATGCGCGCAAAGGGAATGAAATGGAACCGCGTCCCAATCTTCGTAATCGGCGCAACTATGTCGGTCGCCCTTGCTATCCCAGCTTTTCCAACCTTCATGGTCTCGATGATCATGACCGCTTTGGATCGAACTGCTGGAACTACTTACTTCGATGCAAATTTTGGTGGTAGTGGTTGGCTCTATGCCCACCTCTTCTGGATTATGGGTCACCCGGAGGTATATGTAATTCTGCTTCCTGGTGTCGCAATCTTGATGGAAGTTGTACCAGTCTTTGTACGTAAGCCGCTCTTCTCTTATACGGCCGCGATCCTTGGCTTTGCTGGAATCGCTGGACTTTCCGTCTTGGTATGGGCACACCACATGTATATGTCTGGTTGGCTGCCAATGCTTAATGGTCCGTTTATGGTCACTACCGAGATGATCTCAGTTCCGACCGGACTGATCTTCCTGGTGGTCTTGGGAACGCTCTGGCGCGGAAAACCTTGGATGAAGCTTCCAATGCTCTCGGTCTATGCCTTCCTTTGGAATATGTTGATCGGTGGCGTTACTGGGGTTTACCTCTCTGACGTTCCAGCCGATAACTACCTCCACGGTTCCATGTATGTAACGGCGCACTTCCACTACACCTTGATGGGCGCTGCCTTAACTGGAGCAATCGCTGGGTTGGCATATTGGTTCCCGAAGATGACCGGCCGAATGCTTAATGAGCGAGCTGGTTATATTTCGTTCTGGTTTACCCAAATCGGTTTCCAGATCCTCTTCCTAGGAATGTTTATAGCCGGAGCCGAAGGTCAGCCTCGCCGAGTAGCGGATTACGCGGCGGTCTATCGCAACTCTGATCGAATCAGCACCATAGGTGCTTACTTGATCGGAACCGGAATGATCACCTTGCTGTGGGCGGTAGTTCACTCCTGGCGCAAGGGAGCAATCGCTCCAATGAACCCATGGGGAGCTAAGACTCTAGAGTGGACCGTTCCATTCCCTGTCCCACTAGAGAACTTTGATGAAGCCCCGATAATCACTAGCGATCCATATGGATATGGAAGGAGCGAAAAGTAATGAACACAGAGACTGAGTTTCATATCCATCACGATGCGCCAGAAGTTGTTGGTCGTCGCGAACGCCTTGGTGTTCGATTATTAATCGTTGCAGATGGTGCCTTCGTCTTCGGCATGATCTTCTCTTACTTCTATCTCCGTAACCTTGATGCGAACGGTGGTTGGCTACCAAAGGGTGCCCACTACTTAAGCGCGGCATCGGGTTGGATGACGGTTGTTCCACTGGTAGTTGCTGCTTCTGCTCATCGTATGGGAGAGCGTCAGCGCGAGAGTTTTAAAGCACTCTCAATCGTTACCTTGGTGGCGTTATTGCTGGGTGCTTACTACCAATGGCATCAATTAGCTCACATGCCATTTATTGTGAAAGATACTGGCATCTTCGAAGGTGGCTACGCTTCAATGTGGCTGCTAATCGCGGGAGCTAACTTCTTCCACTTCCTGGTTGGAAGTTTCATCGCTTTGGGCTTGGTTCTACGAGCTCGTCGAGCAAGTGTTGATCCAATCCTTGAAACCTGGCGCCTGCGCACAGCTGGTTCTTGGTTTACTTGGATTGCAATCTCGGGTATCGCTTGTGCACTAACCACTACCTTCATTAGGTAGTTCTATTATCAAGAAATCCCCTGTGCTGCGGTGTCAGTGCGGGGGATTTCTTATTTCAACTTACTTTTATGCCGGTTAGTTGGGTGAGCGCGCTCGTCACTGCATCAACGCTCCAAGAGGGCTCTTCTGGTTTTGCCAGATTATGTAAACCATCGCTGCTTAAGAAAGTCTTTAGTTTCGTTGGAATGACTCCACTTTGAGTTTTAGGTGAGCCAAGATCCAGCCAGCTCCAGGTTGATTTCGGGCCGACAATTAGAACTAAATCCGGATGCGTGTAATCAACAAAAACCGGCTTGCCAGTCTGCCAATCTTGCGGGGCAGCAGCTGCCTCCGCAGCGGTCCTAACCATTTTTTCCGCAGGAGCCCCAAAGTACTTCCAGAAAGAATTTAGATCCGCTTCACTCGCTGTAGCCAAGGACCAACTGGTTTCACCAAAGAGCGCTTGGTAAGCCTTCAATCGAGATGGTGTGTCGGTAGCGGCATCGACAGTGACCTCTAAAACTTTAACTTTACTCTTCAATGAAGTCTTCGCCACTGCGTCCGCGATGTCGCGCATATTGACCGATGTCATCGGGCAAATTTCTTGACAAGAGGTCAGAAAGTTAGCGATTACCACGGTCTGACCAGCCAAAGAATTTAAGGTAAAACTTTTCCCTGCTTGATCGGTCAATTTCAAATCCAAAATACTTTGCGGAATCTGTTCATTAAGAAAAGTGCCCCCACCGATCGCCGCAGTTGCTTGACCTTTGGTCGGAGTTGGCATCGGAACGACTTTCGCGCTCCCACACCCAGCAAGCAGGAGTACTGCAGTCCCGATCGCAATCGGGCGATAAATTTTCATAACGCTACTTTAGCTGAGATCGATAGCAAGGTGGGAGATCACGATCAATGTTTTACCTTTGCAATAGTTCGATACTCGACTAGCAATGCGTTGAGCTTGTTCGGCATCTAAATATTCAAAGGGTTCATCCAACAATACGTACGGTCTATTCCGCAGCAAGGTGCGTGCCAATTTCAATCGCTGCCTTTCGCCACCTGAGAAGTTATGGCCGTAGGCGCCAATGTGGGTATCTAATCCAACTTTCGAAATCAATTCCGACATTTCGACCAGTTCTAGCGTCGCCATAATTTCTTCGTCGTTCGCACTAGGGTTGCCAATCTTCAAATTTTCGCGGATTGAAGTAGCGAAGAGATGGTCTTGTTGCAACAGGATCGCGAACTTCTCAATTCGGTCTTCTGAACTTATCTCCGCAGCCGACTGTCCACCTATCGTGATTGTGCCCCGGAAATCTAGAAACCCGATAAGCGCATGAAGGAGGGAAGATTTTCCGGCGCCGCTCTTGCCTGAGATGACCAAGGGTCTGCCAATCTCGGCTCGACCTGAATAGGGCTTGATCTTGACCTTTGGGAGAAGTGGAATGGCGCTAGAAAACTCAACTAGGCCATTTGCAGGCTCTTTGATCGGGGAAAGGCCTTCAACAACTTCTAGTTCAGAGAGCAAGGCGTCGACGCTTCGGGCGGAGTTTAGAATCGTCGCAAGCCTGCTGAACGCTGCTGGCAGCCCAGTAAAGCCATCAAAGATGACCAATGGGAGCAACAGAACAACCGCCACATTTACGCCCGCCAGGCTCTTCTCGTGAAATAGGGCAACCGATGAAATAGCAGCTATGACCACCGAAAGACCAGTCGCTAAGTACTGCAGAAAGATTGCCAGACCGGAAGCTAACCCGCTCTTGACATCAATCCGATTTAATAATCTTTGCGCTCCAGCGATCTCACCTCGAACCGCCTTCTGATAACCAAATATCAGTGACTCTTGAACCGAGTCGCTGGCTTGAATAATGGCGTCAAAGATTCGCTCCTCTTCACGTCGCTGCCCCTCATTGGCGCTGAACCCGACGGCCACCAATGGGATAAGAAAGAGAGCAACAATAAAGATTGCCGCCAAAGTTATACCAAGATGTGGTGCCAACGTAAAAATGATTCCGAGTCCCGCAGTTCCGGAAACTAAAGCCCCAATCCATGGATTTCCAATTCGTAACCAAAGATCCATGAGCAATTCACTATCGGCAACCATCCGACGCAAAACTTCACCACGGCGAAGGATCGCAAAATACTGAGGTAGCTGTCCTTCCAATTTCAAGTAGAGCCCAACACGAATCTTGGTCAGAGTTCTAAGAGCGCTGTTGTGTTCAATAATTCGAGCTGCATATCGCAAAACACCACGCGAAAGTCCAAAGAAACGAACTGAAACAATCGCAACCTCTAAAACCATAATTGGTGGTCTCAGCGAGGCCATCGAGATTAGCCACGCGCTGCAGGCCAATAATCCGACCGCCATCGCCGATGACAAACCACCGATGGTTGCGCCAACTAAAATTCTGGGTGCTTCGGGGAGAATGAAGCGCTTTAGACTCTTCATACGCGCAACTCAAATGCATTGGCATTTTCGCCAGACATTAAATTGGCACGATGAGAAACCAAGACAACAATTTTTCCACGTTGAATCTCTTCAGTAATTGCTTGCTCGATATCGGCTTCACTAACATCATCGACCGACGCGGATGGTTCATCCAAAATTAGAATACTGGCCGGTTTTAATAAGGCTCGAGCTAAAGCAATTTTACGTTTCTGACCAACCGAAAGGGTCTCGGTTATAGTTCCTAACTTTGTATCCAACCCGCTAGGAAGATCACTTGGCACTAACCCAACTCGGCTTAATTGCTGAACCAACTCATAATCACTAGCGGAGGCTTCTCCTTGTAGTAAGACTTCACGGACTGTCGCCGCAGGAAAATTTACTTCTTGAGGTAACCAGGAGATTTGCTGACGCCATTGCGTGGGGGCTAAGGTCCTTATTTCACGCTCATTTTGCTCAGATCGGATCCGAACCTGTCCAGTGAAATTATCGTTAAAGCCTAAGATAATTGAGAGAAATGTGCTTTTGCCTGCCCCCGATGGTCCTGTAATCAAGTTGACTTGGCCTGCGTTGATTCGCCCGCTGGGAATGAGAAGCTTTTCTCGGCCTGGAAATTCCACGGTGAGTTGATCCCATTCAATCTCGGAGACCGTTTCAATAACTTCAACTCCAACAATTTCTGGCTCTTCCAGTATTGCAAAGATTCGATTTGCAGCTTCCACGCCATCTGCGGCGGCATGGAAAAAGAGCGCAACCTGACGGATTGGCCAGTAAACCTCGGGCGAGAGAACCAGAATGAAAAGTCCGGTTCGAAGTGATAGCCCACCATTGACAAGACGCAGCCCGATCGAAACTGCAATCAGAGCTACAGATAGTGTGGCGATAACTTCCAATGCGAGCGAGGAGAGAAAAGAGACTTTCAGGACTTTCATGGTTTCGGCACGGTATCGCTCGCCAACCTCTTCAAGACGATCCTCTTGTTTGCGAGATCGACCAAATACTTTCAACGTTGCTAAGCCGGAGAGCAGGTCAAGAAAATAGCCACTGAGAAGTGACATCGTCTGCCAGCGCTTCTCGGTTGCAGTTCCAGTAAAGCGACCAATCAAAATACCAAAAAGCGGGATCAACGGGACCGTAAATAGGACTATTACTCCAGAGGTCAAATCTTTCTCGGTGATGGTTAAGCCGACCGCCAGCGGAACTATCGCCGCTATAAATAGTTGAGGGAGAAAACGGGAAAAGTAAGAATCTAAATTATCAATCCCTCTGGTTGCGAGCAGTGAAATAGTGGCTGGGCCTTCTTTGAAGATCGCGCGAGATCGACCATCCAAAATTTTGTCCAACAACCCAAATCGAAGTTCATTGCGCATTCGGGTACTTGAATAAGCCGCCAAGTATTCGGCGGCGATACTTAATAATCCACGAAGGGTAAAAAATGTGAGAACGAGGAAGAAGCGGTTGCGAAGTTGGCTTACGGTCGCATGGGATTCAAAGATTCGACAAACCAGGTCAGCGATTGCCGCACTTTGCAGAATTATTAGCAGCGCATTTAACCCCGCCAGAATAACTTCGGCAAAAATAAATCCGCGGCTACTTCTGGAATATCGAAGTAGCCGCGGATCTAATGGTTTCACGGATGTATTTTGTCCAAAACTCCGCTATTTGGCGAAGCGATATTGGAAGCGCTAATACGCTTGCGGAAGATCCAATATGTCCAACCTTGGTAGATCAGGACGATTGGGGTCAGCACGACGGCCACATATGTCATAACTTTGAGCGTGTAGTGGGTGCTCGAAGCGTTGAATATATTCAGCGAATCAGCTGGATTGGTAGAACTTGGCATCACATTTGGATATAACGCCGCGAAGAGGGTTATTACCACCAAACCGGAGGTAATGGCCGAAGCCAAGAAGGCCCACCCTTCTCGGCCCATTCGGTGTGCAGCCAAAGCAGCGACCCAGATGATGACGATAGCCAACGAGAGAACATGAACATCGGTCTTAGCTACCAGGTGGTTGGTCCAGGCTAAGAAAGCGATAGCCAGAACCGCAGTAACTAAACCAATCTTCAATGCAACCGCGTTTGCTCGTTGACGAATAACGCCATCGGTCTTTAGCGCCAAGAAAAATGCGCCATGAGTTGCAAAGAGCGCGAAGGTAGTCAGACCACCTAGAAGTGCGAATGGATTTAGCAAGTTGAAGAAGCCGCCGGTGTATTCGATAACGCCAGCGCTGCTCTTTGCGAGTGGAACTCCGTGCACAATATTTGTGAAGGCGACTCCCCAAAGAACTGCGGGAATTGCGCTCGAGATCATGATGGCGGTATCCCAATTTCCACGCCACTGTGCCTTGCCATACTTGCTGCGATATTCAAAGGCGACACCACGAACAATCAGCGAGACGAGAATCAAAAAGAGCGGCAGGTAGAAACCGCTAAAGAGCGTTGCGTACCACTCTGGAAATGCTGCGAAGGTAGCGCCACCAGCTACAAGTAGCCAGACCTCGTTACCATCCCATAGCGGTCCTAATGTTGTGAGAACTGCTCGTCGTTCTGCTTGATCTTTTGCAACAACCTTAAGCAGTATTCCGACACCAAAGTCGAAACCTTCGAGAATGAAGTAGCCGACCCAAAGAACGGCGATGATCACGAACCAGAAAGAATTTAATGACATTTTCATCACCCCTTAGTAAGCCATAGTTAATACGGAATCGGAATCGGTCTTCGCAGCAACCGCAATTGGTTCTGGTCCAACCTTGATAGTGCGGATCATTAATCCGAACTCAATCACGGCTAGTACGCCGTATAGCAATGTGAAGGCAATCATCGTGAATGCGACGCTTCCTGCTCCTACTGTTGGGCTGACGCCGGACGAAGTTTTCATCAGGCCAAAGACGACCCAAGGTTGGCGAGCACTTTCGGTAAAGATCCAACCAAATGAGTTTGCCAAAATTGGTAGGAATGGCAACGCAATTGCGCCACGTAAGAACCATTTACCTCCAAATGTTCGGCCTCTTCGAATTCCAACCAAGACAATGAGTGCGAATAGTGCAGCCAAGGCGCCGAAGCCAATCATTAAGCGGAAGCCCCAATAAGCAAGTGGAATATTAGGTTTGTAGTCTCCAGGGCCATATTTCTTCTCATATTGAGCCTGAAGATCGTTTACGCCTTCAACCACGCCATTGAAATTGCCAGTGGACATAAAGGAGAGAACAGATGGAAGACCAATTTGGAAAACTGGCTTAGCACCATCCAAGGTTCCGATTGTCAAGAGCGAGAACGGCACGTTGGACTTTGTGTCATATGCAGCTTCTGCAGCCGCCATCTTCATTGGTTGTTGACTTGTCATGACTCGAGCGGTCCAGTCACCGGTAATTCCAACAACTAGGAAGGAGATGATGATTGTTACAAGACCCATCTTCAAAACTGGTTTGGCAACCTCAACATCGCGCTTGCGCACGATCATCCATGCTGCAACACCAGCAAAGAGGCCACCCGCCGTTAGGAAGGCTGATGGAATTGTGTGGAAGAAAGCGGCGAGCGCGGTATTTTGCGTTAAGACTTTAACGATATCCGTAAGCTCGGCACGACCTCGTTCCACATTCATGGTGTAACCAACTGGATGTTGCATAAAGGCATTTGCTGCCAAGATGAAGTAAGCCGAGAACAGGGTTCCAAAAGCCGCAACCCAGATTGAAGCTAGGTGAGCTTTCTTCGACAACCGATCCCAACCAAAGATCCAGAGACCCAAGAAGGTGCTCTCTAGGAAGAAGGCGAGAAGGCCTTCCATCGCAAGTGGGGCGCCGAAAATGTCCCCAACGAATCGACTGTAAGCCGACCAGTTCATTCCAAATTGGAACTCTTGGACAATGCCAGTAACAACTCCGATTGCAAAGTTTATTAAAAATAGTTTTCCAAAGAATTTGGTCGCACGTAGGTACTTCTCTTTCTGGGTGCGATACCAAGCGGTCTGCAAACCAGCCACCAAGAATCCCGAACCGATCGTGATCGGCACGAAGATGAAGTGGTAGACCGTGGTAATTGCGAACTGCCAACGGGCAAGATCTAATGCATTCACTCAGGCTCTCCTCACTGCGTTGTAATAATCTGTTACGCAAAGGATGCTATACATACAATCGTGAAATGTCGGAAAACGCTGGTGGAATAGATCACCAGACGCTCAATCGAGCGTGAGAAAGCTACGATTGTGAAGGCAATAAGGGCTAGCCCCAAAAATTAACGAATGGACTCTTGCCTTTTGATAGCCCTTCGCGACCACACCACGTGCCCAAGAAATCCGATAACCATCGCAAAAATTACCCCGACGTTGGCAAATGCCCACGGCCCGGTCTTGCCGCCGATCGTGCCCAAGAAATAACCCTGCCAGGAGAGCCAGGAGGCGAAGGAGTTTGTGACAAAACCCCAGCCCACGATTGAACCAACAATTACCAGTGCAATCGAGCGCCAATTCCAGGCGCCATATCGACCATTGGGATCAAAGAGCTCCGCTTCAGCGTAATCGCGCTTTCGCATTATTACGTCGGCTACAAATATTGCTGACCAGACTGCGACCGGAACACCGAGTGTGATTAAGAATCCTTGAAATGGAATAAAGAAATTTTTTGCGATCCATACAATATATATAGTCCCGATAGTCATGATCACGGCATCAATGGAAGCTGCCACGTGACGCCGAACTGGCAGCCCGATCGAAACCAGGGTAATTCCCGATGAATAGAGATCTAAAATTGCCCCACCCACTAAACCAAGAACCGCAACGATCGCAAATGGAATTAAATACCAGGTTGGCAAAAGCGTTGTTAGCGCACCGATCGGATCGTTAGCGATTAAATCGCTCAGCGATTTACTGCTGCCGGCCAAAAGTGAGCCATACATAACGAGAATAATGGGTACGACAGAGGCGCCAAATACTGTCCATCCAACTACGCCGCGACTTGAAGCCGTTCTTGGTAGGTACCTGGAATAGTCAGCGGCTGAATTGACCCAACCCAATCCGATTCCGGTAATTCCAAAAATCAAGGCACCAATAACTCCTTGCGTGGTTCCAGAGTGAATCGAATGAATTGCATGCCAATTGATTTTGTGAAAAGTTAAAGCGATATAACCGATCGTCAGAATTATTGTTGCGCTAGTTAACCATCGTTGAATCTTCATAATCATCTGGAAACCAAGCACGCCGCCGAAGACCGTCAAGCCACCAGCGAAGAGAAAACCTAAAATGCGTGACAGGTTGTGATCTAAATGTCCTAGCCGATTAAATACCGTTTCCGTAGCTAATGTGGCCAACGAAACTAAAACTGTCTCCCAACCAACAAAGATTAGATAAGAAAGAAATCCCGGAAGCACATTTCCTTTGACGCCAAAGGCGGCGCGCGAAAGTGTCATCGTCGGCGCATTAGCTCGCTTGCCCGCCAATGAACTTATTCCTACTGCCACGAATGAGGCGACGGTTCCAATGACGGCGGCAAAAGTAGCTTGCCAAAATGAAATCCCAAAACCTAAAAAGAAAGCGCCGTACGAGAGCGCAAGAAAGGAGACATTGCCTGCTGCCCACGGCCAAAATAGCGAACGGGTGCTGCCGCCACGCTCACCTTCGGCGATGAAGTTGGTGCCATTGAGTTCAATTTTTGTTTTAGCCATAGGGGGTAAAGATACTGTTTAAGCCCACTTCAGCGCTCGAGAAGCAGCTGCAACCTGGCCTTTACTTCGGGCCATTCCGCTTTCAAAATCGAATACACGACGGTATCTCGCCGAGTGCCATCCCTGCGGACCATGTGACTTCGAAGCGTTCCTTCGTACTTTGCCCCAATCCGTTCGATGGCAGCCCGTGAGCGAATATTCAGATTGTCGGCCTTAAGTTGAACCCGCTCATAACCTCGGGTTTCGAAAGCTTTGGTAAGCAAAAGTAATTTCGTTTCGGTGTTTATTCCAGTGCGCCGAGCAACGGCACCATAAAAAGTTGAACCGATTTCTAAGTAACCAGAATCTGGTGAAATATCCAAAAAGGATGAACTTCCAACAGCTTCATTGCTCCTTAAATCGATTACCGCAAATGGTTCCCGGATTCCGGCATCTCGCTGCGCCACCATCTGGGAAATCATCCGGACCATCTCAGTTTCATTCTTTGGAATTGGAAAGTGGGTAACCACCCAACGCCATAACTCGTCATCGTCAGCCGTGTTCTTAAATAGCGAAGCGGCATGTGCGGTCGATAACGGTTCTAATCTGACCCATCGTCCGTGCATGCCGCCCACTATAAAGGGTGGTTATTTCTGGCGTATTACTTTGTGGCTTTCTTTACGATCTTCTTCGGAGCGATCTTGGTTGTGCTCTTGGTGATCAAGCCCTTTTTCTTAGTTGTAGCGCCTTCTTCGCTCTGCTTGGTGCCAGATTCTGACATCTCATGCGGAGCAGTGCCTTCCTTAGCCGCTGAGGTCTTACCTGAGAGCTTGATCGCTGGCTTGGAAGTGGCTGCCAACGCGGCTGTTGGCGTGATAAGCGCGAGTGCTAAAACTGAGGCAATGATGATCTTTTTCAATTAATTTTGTACCTTTCGTCGGGAGAGGGTGAATCCTCCCATGGAAAAAAGGCCGATTACTCAGCGATTCGCTCCACTCTCAGGTTGGCAGCTAAAAAGGCACAACCAATCAGAGAAATGGCTGGGAAGAGCAAGGCCAACGGCAACCCAATCCAACCCGCCAAGAGTGAGACTGCACCGCGGCCGAAGAAGAATCCCAACGAACTAACGATTCCCATGCGGGCCAAGGCGCGTGAGGTCGGCAATCCCGGGATTGAGCCCGAAATGGTCACATACGCCGGAGGCATAGGTGAAACCCCAAGACCTAACAGCCCATAGGAAATACACATAACACTCACAGCCATTACCTGATGTTGCCCAACGATTTGGCGCGAAATTAGTAAGCCTGCGGCGTAACCCAGGCCACCCAATAAGCCACCAAATTTGAGCACCGTCGGAATTCCGTAGCGATCGATCGCTCTGCCGGCTAAAAATCGGCCGGTGATTTGAGCCAGGAGAAAAGAGCTGTAACCAAGGGTATTAACGCCGATCCCAACTTTTAAATCTTCCTTGAGCAAGATCGCGCTCCAATCACCGACCGAAGCTTCGGCAATCAAGGCTAATAACGAGCCAAAGGAGACAAGATAAAGAAAGCGTTTGATCTTAGGTGGAATCGGCGCTCGGTGTTGAACCTCCTGATTGACCGCAATATCTTCCTTATCTGAGGCAAAGGGGAGCAGACCGCGGGAGACAATGAGGATGCCGGTGATCCCTAAAACAGAATTTATTAGAAGGTGAGATTGTGGCGTAAGAATTTTTGCAATCGAACCGGCAGCAAGCGAACCAGTCAATGCGCCAATACTCCAGGAACCATGAAAGGAAGGCATTAAAGATTTTCCGGATTTACTTTCGATCATCGCACCTTGGGAGTTAGAACCAACATTTGTTAGTGAATAGGTAAAGCCGCCAAGAAATGCGACGAACGGAACTTGCCACAACGCGTTCATGAAACCATTTAGAACTTGAGCGACACCGACTCCTACCATGACGATCTGAACTAATTTACGTGTTCCAACTTTGTGCGCGATTCGGCCGCCGACCATAGTTCCAACCAAGGCACCTAAATTGCCCACCATTAAACTTATTCCGAAGGCGGTATTTGTCGCACCGATATGAGCTTTAATTTCTGCCAGCCGAGCCGCAGTTGCCGCAACCGTCATGCCCATAAAAAAGAAGGTTGCGCGAAGCGCCCATCTAGCTCTGGCAATACGAGCTAAATCTGGAGACTCCACTTGGTTAGTTTATTAGCCGTTGGAGCATCACTCCTATATAAACGGTCTAATACTCGTTAGCAATAAATAACTCTTGGGCGGGGAACTTAGTCAGAATATGAACTCCAGTTTCCGTCACAACAACTTCTTCTTCGATTCGAGCTGCCGAAACCCCATCTGATGCTGGGCAATAGGTTTCGAGCGCAAAGACCATGCCGGGCTTAATTTCAATGGGATTATCCAAGCTATTTAAACGCGAAATTATTGGTCGCTCGTGGAGTCCCAGTCCAAGGCCGTGTCCAAATTGCAGACCAAACGCGGCGAGTTCACTGGCAAAACCGAAATCTTCCGCCTTAGGCCAAACTCGTGCAATGTCATCCGTACCCACGCCAGCTTTGACGGTATCAATTGCCGCATCCATCCACTCACGAGCTTTTGTATATGCATCGTGCTGGCTTGGAGTTGCGCTGCCCACTGCAAAGGTGCGGTAATAACAAGTTCTATAACCGTTGTATGAGTGAATGATGTCGAAGAAGGCTTGATCTCCAGGGCGAATTATTCGATCGGTAAAGTTATGTGGATGTGGGTTGCAGCGATCGCCTGAAATAGCGTTAATCGCTTCAACTTGATCCGAACCCATTTCATAGAGCCGTTTATTTGCTAGCGCCACAATCTCGTTCTCGCGGATACCAGGCTTTAATACATCGACAATATTTTGGTAGACGCCATCCACCATTGCGGCTGCTTGATTGAGCAACATGATTTCATCCATAGATTTGATAACCCGCGCATCGAGCATGTACTGCTGAGCATCAACAACTTTTAAGCCTTGACGTTGCATTTCAAAGAGAAATGGTGGCTCCACAATATCCACACCGACCGGCAAGTGAGCTACGCCAGCATCTTCAAGCAAGCCTTTGATTTCCTTCACGGCCGCTTCCATCAAGCCAGCAGATGGCGCAACCGCGCCGCGCATTCCCAGCATTCCGGGGCGATTGTTCTCTTCCTTTAGCCATGGTGAATAAAGTTTGTGATGGCGAACAGCAGAACCGAAGTCCCAGAGCATTGGTTCCCCGCCATCGCGAGTAAGTAGCGCGTAGCGCGTCATTTTGTCGCCCAAAGCGCCACCGATCCAAGTTTGCGTGGTATATCGAATATTGTAGAAATCAAATAGTAGGAAGGCGCCACACTCGCTCGCGTTTAGCGAATCCTTCGCGCGACCGATTCGATATTTTCTTAACCGATCAAAATCGACTCGTGATTCGTAATCGACCGCCATATGCCCCGGCGCTTGAAGTTGGCCGTGATTATTCATTTCCCGATACCTCGAGTCCAGACAAGACTGGTGTCTGCTCAGATTTTATTTCATATCCAGAGCGACGGGCCTGTTCAACGATCAAAACCGCAAAGTCTTCGGTTAGGTAACCGGCGCCACCAGCAGAAGCGATCAATTGCGAAGTCGCCGAAGCAATTGGCATTGGAACTTTAAGATCATGAGCGGCTGCTAGACCAAGATCAAAGTCTTTACTAAGTAATGGAATCGTAAAGGTGGCATTGAAATCTAGATTCACCAAGGCAGGGGTCTTGTAACGCGAGAAGGTCGATCCCATCACGGAGTCGTTCAGGAAATCTAGAAATGCGGCTCGACTAACGCCACCGCGCTCTGCAAGCACGGTGATTTCGGCGAGCGCTTGAATGACTATGCCCAAATAAACGTTGTGGGCAATTTTTACCAGTCGAGCAACTTCGCCTTCGCCTACCCAAGTCACACTGCGACCAAAGGTGGCCAACAGTGGTTCTACAATTTTGAAGGTCTCATGCGGACCTGAAACCGCAACGGTCAATTTCCCGGCCGCGATTACTGCTGGGTTTCCACTAACTGGTGCCGCCAGGAAGACTGCTCCGCGCTTGGCCGCTGCGGCACGAACTTTGGCAGATACTTCTTCAGAAACGGTGGAGGAATCAACAATGATCTTTGGGGCGTGATCTGGATTAGTTAGAAGCCCGTTCTCCCCATACATAACCTGCTCAAGGTCCTTTGGCGCTGAGACCATAACAAAGACAATTTCGCGATCAGCCAATTCACGCGGGGTATCCACAATCTTCGCACCTTTGGCGGTAAGCGGTTCAGCCTTTGCCCTGGTTCGGTTATATGCGGTGAGGTCATGCCCAGCAGCTAATAAACGAGTGCTGAGCTCAAAGCCCATTCGGCCAGTGCCAATCCAACCGAGGGTGGGGGATCCGGTCGTTGTCATAGTCGCTCCTAAATGGTGGCGGAAGTGCAATCGATTGCAGTAATCCCCCATTATCGGCGCACTTTGCCGCTCTCGTCAACCCTCTTCTTTTGCCATATCGTTCAACAATGCGAAACCGCGTAACACTTGCAGATGTAGCCAAAGCAGCTGGCGTAAATGCCGCAACCGTTTCGCGCTCGCTCAACCCAGCAACTGAGAGCCAGGTGAGCAAAGAAACTGCTCGCAAGATTAAAAAGATTGCCAAAGAGTTGGGCTACACCCCGAACACAGTTGCGCGAGGATTACGCACCAGAAAGTCTTTGACGATCGGGGTGGTAATACCGGACCTTACAAATCCCATCTTCCCGCCTATTGTGCGCGGAATTGATAGCTACTTGATACCCCGCGGTTACTCAGCCTTTGTGGTCAATACTGATGGCAACCACGATATTGAACAAACTTTAATTAGCTCCCTCATGGAACGTCAGGTTGATGGCCTAATTGTTGCAACTGGTCATACTGAGGGCGACCTTCTAACTCAGTATCACCAGCGCGGAGTTAAAGTAGTTATGGTCAATCGCGAATCTCCTGGAATTCCATTTCCCGCCGTCACCAGCGACGATAGCGCTGGAATCAGCGCCATTATTGAACATTTGGTCACATTGGGACACAAGAACTTTATCCACCTGGCCGGACCTACTGACTCCTCCACCGGCTTGCTTCGATCTCGCACCTTTACAAGTGAGTGCAAACGCTTGGGACTAACCGGAAAAGTTATAAAGAACGAGAGCTACTCGATTGATGACGGACAAGCTGCCGTGGATAAATTGCTCGACCATGGCACCCGCAATTTCACTGCAATAGTTGCAGGCAATGATTTGCTCGCACTGGGCGCCTACCACTCACTGCGAACCCATGGATTAAAATGCCCAGAAGATGTTTCGGTAGTCGGTTTCAACAACATGCCTTTTACCGCTGATTTCCAACCACCTATGACCACGGTCAACGCCCCTCATTTTGATATGGGGGTGGAGGCAGCCCGACTCTTATTAAGCCAAATTGATGGCATCGACACTGCCCCAGTTAAAGTAACGCTTCCGGTTTCGCTGATTGTTAGGGGCTCCACCGCTAGCGCTTTATAACAAGCCCGTTATAAATAACCTATTGACACGCCTGCGATATATCGGCAAAGTTAATGCAAACGATTGCATAGCCGTTTAATTACGGGGAATTCAGTCGCGCATATTTACTTGCTTTCAACCTGATAGGGGTAACAATGAAGTTAAGTACTAGCAAGTTCTTAAAGCGCCGAAGCACAGTGGCAGCCGCAGTGGCCCTGACCCTTGTTTCGACCTCATTAATCTCAACTCTTGGCAATGCAGCTTCAGCTGCGGCCAAGCCACTAACCATCGGTGTCTCGCTCTCCCTCACTGGCGACTTCGCAGATTCCGGAACTGCGGCCCAAAAGGGCTACAAGTTGTGGGTCTCAGATGTAAATAAAAAGGGCGGAATCTTGGGACGCAAAGTTTCGATCAAGATCGTAAACGATGCCTCCAGCCCAGACCAGGTTGTAACCAACTACACCAACCTGATCACTCAGACCAAGGTTGATATTGTCATGGGACCGTTCTCCAGCTTGCTGACAATTCCAGCTTCACGTGTTGCAAAGCGATATGGCTACTCATTTATCGAGCCTGCCGGTGGCGGACCAAAAGTCTTCCTCGAGAAGAATCCAAACCTCTTCTTCGTTCAGCCTGCAGCCACAACAAAGGGCGGCGACGTCTTCGCCGATTACATCCTTTCATTGCCAGCGGCTTCTCGGCCAAAGACTGCAGCCTATGTAAAGCTCGATGATCCATTTGCTGCGCCATTGGCAGATAACATCAAAGCTCGATTTGAAGCTGCCGGTATCAAGACGGTCTACGACCAGACCTATCCATCTGAAACTGCAGATATGACGCCAGTAATTTCTGGTGTCGCAGCCAAGAGCCCGGATGTCCTGGTTGGTGGAACCCAAACCGCTGATGCCTTTGCCCAAGTTAAGGCAATGATTCAGTTGAAGTTCAATCCAAAGTGGCTCTTCCTTTCTAATGGTGCCAGCTCACCTTTGGAATTCCCTAAGGCAATCGGAACCAAGAACACCGAAGGCGTCTTCACAAGCAGTGACTGGTATCCACAGTCAACCGCTCCCGGAACGCCAGCTTTCATTAAGTCATATCTTGCAATGTACGGCGGAAACGCTGAACTAATCGACAGTACTTCGGCAGAGGCTTACTCCGCTGGAACCTTGCTTGAATTAGTTGCAAAGAAGACTGGAAAGATCGATAACGCAACCATCATTAAGACCCTCCACACCGGATCATGGCCAACACTCGTAGGCAATCTCAGTTGGAACGCTTATGGCGAGCCACAAGGTTCATACCTTTTGACTCAGTGGATTGGTGGCACGCTTAAGACGGTATTCCCAACCAAGATCGCACAACACGCTCCGGTGGCTCCAAAGCCTGCCTGGGTCGGATAACGAACTAATAGCAGAGTAATAACCGACAGAGAGTAGAAACGTGCATCTCGTAATTCAGGCCTTAATACTGGGCTCCTTGACCGGCGGCGTTTACGCGCTAATGGCCAGTGGTCAAACGTTGATTTTCGGAATTATGAAAGTCATCAACTTGGCTCAAGGCGCTTTTGTAATCGTGGCTTCTTATTTAACTTTCAGTCTCTTCCAAATGACTGGATTAGATCCGTTTCTACTCATTGTCGTAACAACACCAATCATGTTCATCTTGGGCGCAGCGACGCAGTGGTTTTTACTGCGTCCGCTGCGACCAGATGATGCGGCAGAACTCTCGCTCTTAGTTACCTTCGCTGTGGCTCTCGGACTAGAGGGTGCACTTTCAATTGTTTACAAGACCACGCTCCGTAGCATTATGCCCGGCTATGAAAATCACAGCTGGACGATTTGGGGCTACCAAGTAAATGAAGTTCGTTTTTATGCTTTCTTGTTGTCAATCGCAATGCTCGTGATTCTCTACTTACTATTACAAAAGACAAAGTTCGGACGTTCCGTTCGCGCCACGGTGCAGAATCCTATGGCAGCGCAATTGCTAGGCGTAAACTCCAAAGCGGTTTCGGCCTTTGGCTTTGGGCTTGGTGTCTCGACCACCGCCGCGGCTGGGGCCGTCTTTGGTTTGATCACGCCATTCAATCCTGGAAGTCACTATGACTTAATTAGTCGTTTGCTAACCATTGTTGTACTTGGTGGCATGGGTGCAATCGGTGGTTCGGTAATTGCCGCCTTGATGATGGGAGTCGGAGCCGCACTTGTCTCTGCCTTGGCTTCTCCTATCTGGGCCGACTTCACATTCTTCATAGTTCTGTTACTTGTTTTATTACTTCGTCCCCGCGGCCTCTTCGGTGCCAAAGTTAGAGGAGCGCTATGAGTAAGGCCGGAATTATTCGGGCAGTTGCCTTCTTTGGAATCTTGGGGTTGCTCCCGCTCGGAGTTAAACCACAGTGGGTTGTTAATCTTTTGATCTTCACTTTGATGTACGCCACCTTGGCCTCTTCATGGAATTTAATCGGTGGCTATGCAGGCTATCCATCTCTTGGACATGCCGCATTCTTTGGCTTCGGCGCCTATTTCATTGGAATCATTTTTGAAAATAACGTAGGTAATGGCTACAACCCGTTCCTAATTCTGCCGCTGGTAGGTCTATGCGCGGGTTTGATTAGCATCCCGATCGGCTACATCGCAATGAAGACTCGAAAAGATGTCTTCGCAATTGTGACTATTACTTTGCTATTTATGGTGCAGACCTTGGCTTACAACCTGCGCGCCGTCACTGGCGGGGCTCAAGGCAAAGGCGTGGCAGTTCCACCATTCGCCCCAGAGACTTTCGGACGCCCTTTTTACTATGTAATGCTGATCTTACTTCTAACCGCAATGGGAATATCGTTTTATTTCCGCCGCTCAAAAATCGGTCTCTCGTTGGCAGCAGTACGAGCCGATGAAGATAAAGCTCATGGCGTTGGTATACAAGTCACCGCGGTGAAAATTATTGCTTTTGCGATTTCCGTTGGAATCGCTGCCATGGTTGGTGGCGTGTGGGGTTACTACGAAGGTTTCATCTACCCACAATTCGCAGTCGATCCGCTGATCACAATTGGAATGGTTCTAATGACCTTCCTTGGCGGTCGGGCCACACTTTGGGGACCGGTTCTTGGCGCCTTTATCTTGGTTCCAGCCCAGCAGTATTTCTCTTACGAGTTCGGCGCTACGCAGTTCTACTTATTGGCTTATGCCGCAATCTTTTTAATCATCATGCTCGTACTTCCGCGTGGAATTTTGCCCACTCTTACTGATCGGATTAGATTGAAAGCAAAGATCGCTGCGGAGGCTGCCAAATGAGCGCACTCCTAGAAGTAAATGCTCTGACCAAAAAGTTCGGTGGGATCACTGCAGTAAATAATTGTTCCTTTGAAGTTCAAGAAGGTTCAATCACTGCCCTCATCGGACCAAATGGTTCCGGTAAAACTACCGCCTTCAATATTATTACTGGTTATCTCAAGGCAGATTCTGGGTCAATAACTTTCCAAGGCAAGCAAATTTCAGAACCTAATCCAGCCAGCCTTTATCGCAGCGGCCTATCGCGTACTTTTCAACAGGCTCGCATCTTTCCCGAGATCACCGTCCTGGAGAATCTAATCGTTGCCAGCGGCTATTCCTGGAGAGGACTATTTGGCGCGCGAACAACAAAGGCCGACCGAGTCCGAGCTGGTGAAATGCTAGAAGAGTTCAAACTCTCCGCCCTTGCAGATTTCTATGCTTCCGAACTCTCTTACGGGCAACGCAAACTATTGGAATTCGCATCGGTTTTGATGAGCGCTCCCAAGTTGGTTTTACTCGATGAACCAACCGCTGGCGTTAACCCAGTGATGATCGAAACCATGGAACGACATATCCGTGCTCGTCACGCTGCTGGCGTTACCTTTTTAATTGTTGAACACGATATGCAATTAGTAATGCGCTTATGCGATCCGGTGATCGTGTTGGATCGGGGCGCCATGATTGCAAGAGGCACCCCGCCAGAAGTTCAGGCAAATCCTCAAGTTCTCGATGCTTACCTAGGAAGTTGAGATGACTACTAATAACCACGTGCCCCTTTTGCAGCTTGAAAATGTAACCGCCGGCTATGGCGCCGGGCTGGTACTAAAAGGCGTCGATTTAACGGTGCAAGCCGGACAGATCGTATGTTTAATTGGCCCTAATGGCGCGGGTAAGTCCACCGTGCTTAAAACTATTTCGGGTTTATTAGGTATTAAGAGCGGTGCAGTGCGCTTCAACGGCGAAGAGATTTCGGCACTTACTTCTCGCCAGCGTTTATCTAAAGGCATAGTTCATGTGCCTCAGGATCGCAGCCTCTTCCCAGCTATGTCGGTCTGGGAGAACGTTCTGATGGGCGCTTTTATTCTTTCGGATCAAAAACTCATCAACAGTCGTATTGAATTAGCCGCGGAACTCTTTCCTATCATTCTGGAGCGAAAGAGCGCCATGGCCGGCTCACTTTCTGGGGGCGAACAGAAGCAGGTAGAAATTGCCCGCTCTCTAATGTTGGATCCCACCATCATCTTGTTGGATGAGCCATCAATTGGCCTGGATCCTAAGTCCCGCAAATTGGTCTTTGAAAGTATCAGATCTTTAGCGAGCGCTGGTCGAACCATTCTCTTAGTTGAACAAAATGCCCGTTCTGGTCTAGCAGTGTCTGACCAAGGCGCAGTCTTAGAATCAGGAAAGGTTGCATTAGTTGGCACTGGTCAATCATTACTTACCGATCCAGAAGTCTCTCGACTTTATTTAGGCGCGAGCGCTAAGTAACGCTTCTCATATTGGCTTAAGTAAGAGTTAAGCCGTATCTTTGAACTATGACAACGGAGTCAGCATTAGATACTGCCCTTTCTCAATTACGAACTGCCGTAACTAAATTAGGCCTTTCGGAGAATGAATGGCAAACCCTTTCCACCCCCAGACGCGTACTTGAAGTAGCGGTACCGCTTCGGCGCGACAATGGAAACGTTGAAATGTACAAGGGCTTTCGGGTCCAGTACTCAACTACTCGCGGCCCGTCCAAAGGTGGCGTTCGCTTTCACCCCGATATCAATATGGAAGAGACCATCGCGCTTGCCATGTTGATGACTTGGAAATGCGCCCTAACAAATTTGCCATATGGTGGCGCCAAAGGTGGCATCGCGGTTGATCCAGCAACTCTTTCGCTAGTTGAAAATGAGAGATTAACTCGGCGCTATACCTCAGAAATTTTGCCAATCATTGGACCCGACCGCGATATCCCAGCTCCTGATGTGGGAACTGATGAAAAAAATATGGCTTGGATGATGGATACTTACTCGGTCAATGCTGGATTTTCAGTCCCTGGCGTTGTAACCGGTAAGCCCATTGTTCTCGGTGGCTCATTGGGAAGAACTTCAGCTACTGGCGATGGTGTTGCAATCTCAACCCGCGAAGCGCTCTTGGCTCGCAATATCAATCCTCTAGGTGCAACAGTGGCGATCCAAGGCTTCGGCAAGGTCGGTTACTGGGCCGCGGTGGCGCTAGAAAATATGGGACTCAAGATTGTGGCGGTCAGCGATGTTCACGGCGGCGTTACTGGTTTTGCTTCAGTTAAAGAGCTTTGGGATCATTTCTTGACGCACAACAATTTGGACGCTCCCGGCACCGAACGAATGAGTAACGAAGAACTACTACACCTGGATGTTGATGTCTTAATCCCAGCGGCACTCGCGGATGCCATTACGGCTCACTCTGCCCCTGGAATTCGCGCAAAAGTAGTTGTTGAAGGCGCCAATGCCCCAACCACGCCTGAAGGTGATGCAATTCTGAACGATAAGGGGGTCCTTGTTGTCCCAGATATCTTGGCGAACTCCGGTGGTGTCATAGTTTCCTACTTCGAATGGGTCCAAGATAAGCAAAATTACTTCTGGGATGCCGATGAAGTTAAGGTAAACCTCAATCAGATCATGATGCGAGCATTCCGAGAAGTCGAAGAGACCGCGACCTCCCGGAAGGTCACCTGGCGTGAAGCTGCCCATATGCTCGGTGTCGGCCGAGTTGCTGAAGCGCATCGACTACGAGGTCTATATCCTTGATCCATCGTGAGCAATAGGAACTAATCAGAAGGGGAATGGAATGGCTAATAAGGAACAGAAGAGCAATGCAAATGCTAAGAAGGAACCAAAGCTTTCACTCAAAGAGAAGCGAGTAAAGAAGCAAGAGAAATCAGATAGCAAGCGAAAAGATTAAGAGATCTTCGTCATAGGCGACATTTATTGATTTGAGCGCACGCCCTCCTAATAGTTAGGGGGGCGTGATTGCTTTGTGAGGTTGTTGCGAACTATGCGAGGTGCTATCCCCCAAAAGAAGATCATCGCAACTGATTCAGTAAATTAGATTAGAAAATTGTTTTAATATTCGCAAATGGGAACAATAGGGGCGAAGCGACTAGCGCTTGGTTCCGTGGTCACCGCGCTATTGATAGGCAGCTCCTTCGCAACTTATGCGAGCGCTACCGAAAATCCACCGGCGCCGCTGAAATTCGCTTCGCTGAACTCTTCCTCGCTTTCAGTTTTTCAAGCAGATAACAATGCCTCGCAAAACCTTCAAGCTTGGCTCGCCTCACCAACAGGGGAAATGACCACGGTCAAAATTAAATTGCCGGCTGCTAATCACGACCACGCGATTCGAATCGAACATCTCTCAAGGACCTCCCTCCCTGGTGGAAAAGCAGAGTTGGTTACCTTGCTATTAACAGGAATAGATATGAATACCTTGCAGAAAATTAGTTTGGGAAACTTAAACTCTCTTCAATTTGGTCGGCAAAATATTGCTATTTCAAATCGCGGGACCACTCGCGGGGTTAGATGGAGTAACTTAAATAGTTTTAACACTTCCAACTTGCCCGTAGGTGTAACGAATGGTTATCGATTAATGAGCGATGGTTCAGTCTTGATCCAGTACAAACAGAGCAAGACCTTGGCACTAGCTGAACCAATTTTACAAAATTGGTTTAACCCGCCAACAATTTCTTAGCGATTGAGTATTGTTCAGCATCGATTTCGCCTAAAGCTAATCTGCGATCTAAAATATCCTTTGGAGCCTCACCTCTGGGTGCTAGCGCAGGACTATGCATTTCATGACCTAAATGATGACTTGGTCGACGGTCTGTTAAGCGAATAACCAACCAAATGGCAACCACAATTACAGCTATCCAAAAAATCATCATTCCAGCCATTAATAGACCAGATTGTCCATGGTCGAAGCCATCTTGATTTCCCCACATGATTTTTAACCTTTCCCTCAATTTGTAACTTGATTATGCCCGTTCGGGCTTGAAATGGAACTACTTTTGGCTGTGAATTGGCACAGCACTGTTAACCTTCGCCTATGAACACAGGGGTATTTCTGCCACTTCACTTTTCCTACGTACAAGCGTTCTTCACTGGTTTAATCCAGGGCGTAACGGAACTCTTCCCGGTCTCCAGCCTTGGGCATGCCGTGTTAATGCCTGCGTGGGTCGGTGGCTCCTGGCGCGTATTCGCCACCAGCGATCGCTATTTTCTGGTGACTATTGCTCTGCACTTAGCGAGTGCCGTCGCCTTATTTTTAGTTTTTTGGCGTCGATGGATTCGACTTCTATCCGCCTTCATCCGCGGATTAATTAACCGCGATTTCAGCAAGACCGGCTTTCGCGTACTTTGGTTAATTTTGGTAGCTACCGTTCCGGTGGCACTAATGGGATTTCTATTCGGAGATTACTTTCAAAAACTCTTCGGAAAGCCGGTCGCTGCCGCTACCTTTTTATTGCTGAACGGTTTTATTCTCATAGGAGCCGAACGACTAAGCCGATCTCATGGCTCTTTTGTGGATCCGGATGTTGCAATTGCCGAGCGCGTCTCGGTCGGCCAGGCTTTTGTTGTTGGTGTTGGCCAAAGTGCCGCGCTTTTCGCGGGTATCAGCCGGTTCGGAATAACAATGAGTTTTGGGTTGCTCCGCGGACTTTCACGTTCCGTCGCTTCCGACTTCGCTTTTCTTTTAGCTTTTCCGGTGATTCTCGGCGCTTCAATAACAAAGCTTCCGAAGTTAGCCAGCAGCGATCTTCATGGCATGGTCGGGCCGATAATCCTCGCCGCCGTGGTGGCATTTATTGGAACTTTTGTTGCTATCAAATTCTTAGTTAAATGGTTTAAGACCAACACCTTGTATCCATTTGCAATTTATTGCTTGTTCATCGGTGGCGCTTCGCTGATTAAATTTGGTTTCTTTAACTAGTTCAACCAGTGGGGCTACCCCCCCGCCAACAACAATAAATCAAGTATTAATGGGGGCGGTTGAACGCTACCCGTCTAGACTTCAAGAATGCTCGGCTAATAAACCGAAGTATCCTGCCTTAACTGACCCCCTGAAAAGAAGGAGGTGGGAAGTTGCATCCGACTAAAGAACGGCTGATTTCCTATACCGCGGGTTTGTTGTGCGAGAAACCTGGCAGTGTACTCAAAGTTGAGCAACTACTTATGCACTCCGGTATACCCAAGGGTTCGCTTTATCACCATTTCGAGGATTTTCTAGATCTTGTGGAAACCGCTCAGCTGAGACTTTTTAGTGAAACTACCGATAAGAAGATTTCGCAATTAACGGAAATATTGGCGCGAGGTCAAAGCAAAGAGCAGATGAAGGATGATTTTCGAATCCTGATCCGGGCCACAGATGAAGGTCAATCCGAGACAGAGTTATTTAATCAGCTAGATCCACTCTGTCGATCCCTTCACTCTGAACGGTTAAAGATCGCTATGAGATTTGAACAGGAGCGCCTTACCAAACGCTGGGTTTTGCTATTTGAAGAGTGTGCCAAAAGGGGTTGGGGTCAAGATCAGTTAAACCCTCGGGCGGTAGCGATATTAATGCAAGGCATTTTTATGGGGCGACTCTTCGATGACGTTTCACTAATTCGGGTTGATCCAGTCGCTTGGAATCAGGTTATTGAATTCGTGCTTGATTCCCTCTTCTTTACCTCACCCCATGGAGTGACGACCCAAAAACTTATCGCCTGAAATAATATCGTTGGGGCAGTAATCTCCCGTTATGAAAATTGGTAAGTCCCTGCTTTCGGTAGTTCTCATTTTCGGATCAATTTTTAGTTTTGTGGCGCCAGTCCAAGCCAGCGTTCTCACCAACTTTGTGATCGGCGGCGATCGACCAGTCAAGGTATACCTGCCACTGAAGTTAACTAAACCAGCGCCAATATTAATTTCACTCCACGGTTACACCAGCTCCGGCGCCCAGCAAGAGGCCTATGTAAAGATGCGGTTGGAGGCAAGCAAGCGTGGCGTCATCTACTTATTGCCAGATGGAACGGCTGATGCCTCGGGAAACCGTTTCTGGAATGCCGGAAATTCTTGTTGTAATTTCTTTTCATCGGCCGTGGATGACGAGAAATATTTGATGGGTCTGATTGATAAAGTGGCGAAGAAATATCCAGTTGATCGAAAACGGATTTACATCATTGGACACTCAAATGGTGGTTTCATGGCATACAAGTTGGCATGTGACCAATCTGCAAGTATTGCAGCCGTTGTGAGCTTTGCCGGTTCGCTGCAAGTTGATCGATCCACTTGCCCCGCCAAGCATCCCATAAGTATTTTGCATATTCACGGCACCAATGACACAACGATTCTGCCTGCTGGTGGCGACTTAGTACCTGGACATACCTCTCCTTATGCCAGCGTTCAATCCAATCTCACCTTCTGGGCCAAAGTTGATGGATGTAAGCCAACCGCCGGATTGCCTAAAGTCTCTGGCAAAATAGATTTAGAAAGCAGCATCGCGGGAGCAGAAACATCTATTTACAAATTCAGTTGCCCAATGCATTTCACTCTGCAGTACTGGAGCATCGCTGGTGGCGAACACGTACCTCAATTGTCGCCAACCTTTGCTGCCCGAATTCTTGACTTTTTGTTGACTCAATCTAAGGTTTAATGATTGTCATCCCTGGGCTTCGTTTCGCTTCAAAAGTAGAGAGCGCCGCAACACCTGCTGATAAGGAGATGATCGAATCAACTAGCAATTGTGGCTGAAGAAGACCAGCTGAAACTAACTTCAATAACGCGGGATAATCAACTGCGGCCATCCCATGGCTGCCAAGTAAATCAAGTTCAAAAGCAATCGCCCGCGCCATTGGAAGTTCAGTTTTGCCAGATTCAGAAGGCAGTAGACCTAATTGCAGATGTCGACCACGGCGACGAAGTGAAAGAATTGCAGCGCTTGCAGTTGTTTGAGAGCCAAATGCGTCAACCGCAACATCAGCACCGCCAGAAGTTAGTTCACTGATCCGATCGGCAACCGATACTTGCGCACTGTTGATTACAAAATCCGCTCCAAGCTCTTGGGCTTTTGCGAGCGCGGTTTCAGAGATATCAATTGCAATTACGATGGCCCCGAGTGCTTTAGCAATCATGACCGCCGATAGGCCAACGCCGCCGCAGCCAAAAATTGCAACGACCTCACCAGGCTGAACTTTTGCTCGCGCCGTTAACCCTCGAAAGGCAGTAGCGAATCGACAACCTAAACTAGCGGCGCTCTCAAAACTAAGATTCACTGGCAATGAGACTAAGTTAAAATCGGCATTTTCAATTTCCACATATTCAGCAAACGAACCAAAATTCGTGAACCCGGGTTGGCTCTGGGTTGGGCAAACCTGCGCATTCCCACTTAAGCAAAACTCACATTCACCACAGCCACATACAAAGGGAACGGTGACCCGGTCACCAAGATGAAAATTCTTAACTTCGGCGCCGACTTCGGAAATTACCCCGGCAAATTCATGGCCTGGCACGTGCGGCAATCTAATATCGCTATCGTGCCCAACCCAGGCATGCCAATCACTTCGACAAAGCCCAGTGGCCATAACTTGGATAACCACACTCTTGCCTTCGGCTTTGGGAATGGGCAACTCTGCCAGTGATAATTCGCCGCCGAAAGATTCGAAATAGATCGCCTTCATGCTCCGATCGTACCTACCTTTGGGGCTAGCCCTTATGTCTTTCGAATTCCGATGATTACCGAACGGTTTAGGTTAATAATTTCGACATGGAAGATCTTTTGGTCAGGCAAGCCCACTTAGATGATGCTCAACAAATTGCGCTGGTTCACGTTGAAACTTGGCAGAATTCTTATTTGGGATTAATACCGGACTCATATCTGCAATCCCTCTCCGTCCCGCAACGAGAAGAGACTTGGAAGAAAAAGTTAGAAGCGGACACATCTGCCACCCATACCTTGGTTGCCGAAATCGCTGGCTCAGTAATTGGATTTATTGATGTCGGTGCCAGTCGAGATGCCGACTCTCCTGAAAACCAGGGCGAAGTTTATGCAATCTATGTGGATCAAGATAAGCAAGGATTCGGAATTGGAACTCAGCTACTAAATCAAGCTATGGCTTTCCTCAAGAGCTCTGGTTTCAACAGCGTCGCGCTCTGGGTTCTAGCCGAGAACAGCTCTTCTCGACTTTGGTACGAAACTCGGGGTTGGCACGCTGATGGCCAGGTAAAAAGTGAGCATCGCGGGAACTTTGACCTCATCGAAGTTCGCTACGTCCGTCACCTCTAGTTCACTAACGCCTGATATTCTCCAATTCTATTAATTAGATTTGGAGAGCAGCTTGTGATGCCTATGCAAGGGAGGAAGGTCCTGGCTGAATTCGTGGGCACCGCGATTTTAGTCGCAACCGTTGTTGGCTCCGGAATTATGGCAACCAATCTCACCAAAGATGTTGGGCTCCAGTTATTAATAAACGCTTTAGCCACGATCTTCTCGCTCGGCATTTTGATTGCTCTACTAGGTCCCATCAGCGGGGCTCATTTTAATCCTGCTGTCTCATTGGTCGAACGCATATTTAGCCGGCTTACCGTTTCTTTGACCTTGCTTTATATTGCAGCCCAAATAATCGGTGGTGTTGCTGGTACGGTGATTGCTAACTTAATGTTCAAGCACTCGGCAATAAATGCTTCACATCATCAGCGAAATGGCGTAAACCTCTTTCTTGGTGAAGTTGTTGCAACGGCCGGATTGCTTTTCATTATTACTTTGCTCACGAAACAAAAGCGCGGTGCAATCGCGCCTATTTTGATTCCACTTTGGATAGGCGCCGCCTACTTTTTTACCTCGTCCACCTCATTCGCTAACCCTGCCGTTACTTTTGCCCGGGCGTGGAGCGACACCTTTTCTGGCATCGCACTTGCATCGGTACCAGCTTTTATATTGGCCCAATTGATTGGTGCCAGCGCCGGCACTCTCTTAGCTTTAGGAGTAACTAATGACTGATTCCAAGCCCACTGTTCTCTTTGTTTGTGTCCACAATGCTGGGCGCTCCCAAATGGCTGCCGGTTACATGCGTGCCCTTTCAGAGGGAAAGATTGACGTTCTCTCCGCCGGATCAGAACCCAAGGATCAAATCAATCCAGTAGCGATCGCTGTTATGGCTGAAGAAGGCATAGATATCGCAAATAACGTACCAAAGATTCTTACAACGGAAGCGGTTCAAGAATCAGACGCTGTAATCACGATGGGATGTGGCGATGTTTGCCCAGTCTTTCCTGGAAAGCGTTATGAGGATTGGGTTTTAGAAGATCCAGCCGGTCAAGATTTAGAGAAGGTCCGTGAGATTCGCAATCAAATTAAAACCAAGGTCCAAGCGCTAATTGCGGAACTTCTGCCTTAATAAAGTGCGCCTGGAGGGACTCGAACCCCCAACCTTCTGATCCGAAGTCAGATGCTCTATCCGTTGAGCTACAGACGCTGGTGTGCGGCGCAATCCTCTCACTAAAGGCTATTTTTTGGCGAATTGCTCCGAGATCTCTAGTAAATCTAAGACTGATAGTTCTCGACTCTCCGCAATTGTGTGCTTCTTTTCAATTTCGCAGACCAGGGCCAAAAAGAGCACCGCTGTTGTCATGGCATCTCCGAGCGCGTGGTGTGGTGAATAAACCGGCAATTTCATTAACCGAGCCAAAGATTCCAGCGAAGGTTCGTGATCACTAGCTAAATCGGCACGATTCGTTGCACGTGCCAGAGCTGCAGTATCTATTACTCGTTTTGGAAAAGTGAAGTTGGCCTGCTTTAGCGGCGCAGTCAAAAATGCCCGTTCTACCCAAAGTGCATGACCGACAATCACTTGGTTTTGAAACTTCGCCACAATCTCTGGCGCCGCATCGCTAAATTTCTTGCGGTCTTGAAGGTCGGCCGAACGCAGACCATGGATTTTCATCGAGGGTATCGATGGTTTTTGCGATGGTGCAATTTCAGTATAGAAATTTTCGGAACTTAAGATTCGCCCAGCCTGAATTGAGACCATTCCAATTGAAATGATTTCATCGCGCTTAAGGTCGAGGCCAGTGGTTTCTACATCAATTACACAAAAGTCCGCGCTACGCCAGCTCTCGCTGATATCAGCTTTATTACCGAAGTTTCGTTTGAGAAAACTCATCACAGCCGCATCGTCCAATCCCCTTCGATCCGATTTTGAATCGCCGAAATTGAGCGAAACGATTCGCGAAGGTGACGGCGAGTTAAAGAATCGAGAGCTTCAGGTGCAATCCATG